>Ga0214473_10004197_pt1 | contig 17352 bp, 17 predicted proteins | sample RVTome_7_FD_203509 | JGI IMG/M metagenome (GOLD analysis project Ga0214473, IMG submission 203509) | Soil microbial communities from uranium-contaminated site in the Upper Colorado River Basin, Wyoming, United States - RVT98D197 | ecosystem: Environmental > Terrestrial > Soil > Contaminated >... | reverse complement strand
ATAGTGATTATCGACCTGAATCAGCCGCCGCCTTTGGCGTTCAACTGGATTTCGCTGCTGGGCGTGGGTGAGCAAGGGGAACGATAGTAGAAGTCATTTACTATGACCCGTCCGGTAGCATCGCAGGGAATACCTTCCATTGCAAGCAAGGCCCTTTTCATTATGCGGCCACCCTGGTATCCCCCGAGCGTTCTATCAGAGCGTACGGCACGATGACAGGGGATAAAGATCGGAAATGGATTTCTGGCCAAGGCGGTGCCGACAGCGCGGGCTGCCAAAGGACGGCCGAGAAACCCCGCGATAAGACCATAAGTACTTACCAGCCCACGAGGTATGCCATACTCGGCACGCAGCACCCTTCGCTGAAAGTCGGAACAGAGATCCATGCGGAGGATTTCCAGGGGGAAATGGACATCTTCACCATGAAGGAACGCCTCGATTAAATCGGCGGCCCCATCGATCTCCGAACATGTGTCAGCCTTTGCGCCGGCGAATAAGACATTGAAGGATCGAGCAGCTGAGGCTCTCGGTTTCGAGAGGACGATCCGCAAGATTTTTGATTGGCCTTCGTGAATAGACCAGTGGATGGCAATCGGACCGAACGGGGTCTGCCGAACATGGTGGGCCGTCTTTAATTGTTTATTTTTTTTCATGCGCTCAAGAATAGTCTTGGATAAAAAAATTGCCTGTAATAACCCTTATAGCTCTTAAATTTTTCCTATGTTAGCCATCTTATTGTAATACCATGGAAGGTTACTTGCAAACACCTTTACAACCTACTCGTGGAGAACTATAATAGCCGCAACATTGTAAGAGGAGATAGGCAATGAGGAAATGTTTTATTCTGCTGGCTGCGGTGTCAATCATCGGTGCATCGGCATATGCCCGGGGCGCGGAGCAAGTCGCGCCAGTCGCCGCCGCTCAGCTCGATAAAGAACGACTTCTGAACCGTCTTGCCGACCTTAAGCCGTTTCAAGCAGAAAAGGGGGGGCTAGGCGCGGGGTCTGCTTTTCCCGTCACCAAGGAGGAATTCAAGAATTCCTTACTCTTCCTGTCACCGGAGCGCACGGACGAGGTGATGAAAGACTTTGGCATGGCTATAGCGTTTTCATTCAAAAGCAACACCCAATTTTTAATCCTTACCCAGTGGCAAGATCAGAAATCTGCCGAACACTTCATGCAGGTAGAGGGCGAGTTATGGCGTTTAAAGGACGAAAAATATAAGAAGTATATTAAACAGGTTGACTATAAAGATATAGAGATAGCCGAGGGTGAAAAGGCCCTGGTAACCAGAAAGACGATTGAACAGGGCGGGCAAAAACAAGATGTTACCTCCTTTGTCTCTGCGAGGAAGGCCTACTTTTTTGAATGCACCCTCATGGGAACCTACGAGGATAAGGAGGTGAAGAAATTAATCCTGCAAATCTGGAAGATCGTTGAATCAGAGGCCAAGAAAGGGCAGCGTTAAGCTTAGTCAGCAGGAAAGGGTGGATAGAGCCCTTTACGAGGGCATGGCCAGTTTTATGATCAATCCCTCCAGCAGGAGCCGTCTTGACAGGGAGCTCCTCTTGAGTTTCAAATCAGCCTGCCACAGGCTCTTTATTGCTCTTTGCAAAGAGGCCTGAGAGAAACCCTTGGCTTGGGCAGTCAGCTCCCGGAGATAGTAAGGATTCGAGATCCCGACCTCTTTTTTGACTTCCTCTGTTCCACCACCGTGTGTCAGGACCTCCTTGGTCATCAGGAGGTGACGGAATTGCCGCGAGATCATCCCCAAGATCTTCAAAGGGGGTTCCCCACTCTCCCAAATCCGCTCGAGGGCTCGAAGCGCCCGCTTGAGATCCCTTTCGCCGATGGCCTTGGTGAGCTCAAAGATGGTGGTGCCCCGCACTTCGGATACCACCTTTTCCACATCCGTCAGCTCTATCCGCTGCCTCTCACCGATGTAGAGGGAGGTCTTGGAAAGCTCATGATAGATTCCTTGTAAATCCCTGCCGACTGCCTCTTGAAGATATCCTGCCGCCTCAGCGGTGATCTCCTTGCCCAGTTCCCGGGCGATCGTGCGGATCCACGGGATGACCTCTTTTTGCAGGGGGCGTTCGAGATGGAAGGCACCATCTTTTACCTCTCTCAGGAAGTCCGCCGACATCTCATCGGCGATGAAGACCAGCGAGGTTGTAGGGGAGGGGGATTGCAAATAAGGGCTGAAGGAGTTCAGATCGCCTTTGCTGTATTGATGAGCACCCTTGACTAGGACTATCCGGCGCTGGGCCATGCAGGGGAGGGTGTTACTGGCATTGATGACCTCCGCGGGCGGGGCTTGGCCCCCATCATACGAGGTATAATTGAGTTCTCTCAATTGGGGAAGGAGGGTATCTACTATCCGCCCTCGCGCCCTTTCTACGAGATACCCCTCATCCCCGTACAGGAGATAGAATGGCCGGGCCTTGCCCTTGGCCAATTCCTCTTCCAACCGTGCAAAATCTGTCTCCAGGTCTCAAAACCTCTCTTTGATCATGATATAGATCTTTTCAGACAGATCAGCCGCGATCTTTTGGATCGCTGTGTTTTTGTTCCCCTCATTGACCATCACGTCGAACGAGGCCTTATAATGCCACGTGCCCGCGATGTTGTCACCTTTCCAGAGGATAGCATTGTTTCCCCGCCGGACGAGGCGTAAGTTCAGGGTAATAGTGATGTCATATTCTGAAGCCCGCCCTTGGCTGTCATAGGCAGTAGAGACAATGTTTATGGAGGTAATGGATCCTTGAAGTGCGGCCTCTGCCTTTTCCTCCGCCACGATCTCCACGTCACGACGAAAGATAAACTCACGGCGGAGGGCCGAGGTGAAGATGGAGGTGAGATTGGGCTCCTTGGTCTTGTTCTCCAAAGGGATGATAGCCAGCGAGGTAATCCCTTCAGGGAATTCTCCCCCCTTGCCCATGACATGATAACCACAGCCGAGGGTTGCGGAGAAGAGGATGATGATAGAAATAACGCGGGTTATAGTTTTCATACGCATACGATATTGACCAACTTCTTGGGTACGAAGATGGTCTTTCTAACCTCCTTTCCTTCAATATGCCGTCTTACCTTGGGGCTGGCCAGGGCCATTTCTTTAACCCTTTCTTCCTCAGCCGAAACAGGGATACGGAGGCGATCCCTGAGCTTGCCGTTAACTTGCACGACGACGATGACCTCTTCCTCGACGATGGCTTCCCGGTCATACTGAGGCCAGGCGGCCTTGATGACGCTTTCGCCGTGCCCCACGGCCTCCCAGAGTTCCTCGGCGATATGGGGGCAAAAAGGGGAGAGGAGCACGATAAGCGCCTCCACAATCTCCCTCCAAACCGATTTGGCCTGGGGTGTTGCCTCGATGCCATCCTTAGTCTGGTAGATATGGTTCACCAGTTCCATGATGGCGGCGATGGCGGTGTTGAAATGGAAGCGCTCGATATCTTCCGTCACCTTTTTGATGGTCTTGTGTGCCTTGTGGCGCAGCCCTTCCAGTTCAGGGAGAAGGTCAGCCGTGATTACCGGTGAGGGCTTCCCTGCGATGCCGTCCCTTAATTCATAGATCAGCCGCCACACGCGATGGAGGAAGCGATAACCGCCCTCTACCCCCTCTTCTTGCCACTCCAAGTCCTTTTCCGGGGGGGCGGCAAAGAGGCTGAAGAGGCGTGTGGTATCGGCCCCGTATCGTTTGATCATATCTTCGGGGTCCACGATGTTCCCCTTTGACTTGGACATCTTTGCCCCGTCCTTGATCACCATCCCTTGGGTGAGCAGGTTGATGAAGGGCTCATCCAGGGATACCATGCCCATATCCCTCAACACCTTGGTGAAGAAGCGAGAGTAAAGGAGGTGGAGGATGGCATGTTCTATCCCGCCGATGTACTGATCGACAGGCATCCAGTATTTCAACCGCTTCCTATCGAGAGGTCCCTGGTTGTAATCCGGGCAGGTGTAGCGGTCAAAATACCAGGAAGACTCCACGAAGGTATCCATGGTATCCGTTTCTCTTCTGGCTGCCCCGCCGCAGGTAGGGCACGTGGTCTCGACAAAGGGACTGAAATCGGACAACGGCGATGCGCCATTCTCCTTCGGTCCTACCTCCAGTGGAAGGACTATGGGTAGGTCCTCTTCTCGAACAGGCTGGATACCGCAGCGATCACAGTAGATGATGGGGATAGGGGCACCCCAATACCGCTGGCGGGAGATACCCCAGTCCCGAAGGCGGTAATTGATGGCCCTCCGCCCGATCCCCTGTTCCTCCAGGTAGTCGGCAATGGCCTCCATGGCCTCGCGATTGTTCATGCCGTTGAAGGGGCCGGAGTTAACTAAGACCCCGTCCTCTATATAGGCCTCGGTCATCAGAGCTGGGTCGAGGGCCTTACCAGGCGGCTCGATCACCACGATCATCGGTATCGCGTATTTCTTGGCGAACTCGAAATCCCTCTGATCGTGGGTGGGCACGGCCATGACGGCGCCGGTGCCGTACTCCATGAGGACGAAGTTGGCGGTATAGAGGGGCATCCGCCTATTGGTCAAGGGGTTGATGCAATGGGCGCCCAGGAAGACCCCCTCCTTTTCCATATCCTCGGCAGTGCGGGCAGTCAAATCCTGTCTTCTCACCCGTTTCACAAAGGCCTGCACCTCGGCCTCTTGTCCCCCTCCTTTACAAAGCTCTAAAACTAGGGGATGTTCAGGCGCCAGGACCATGAAGGTAGCGCCGAAGAGGGTATCCTGACGGGTGGTGAAGACGGTAATGGCCCCCCTGCCGTTTTCCAGGGGAAATGCCACATCCGCCCCGATACTCTTGCCGATCCAGTTCTTCTGCATGGTGATGACCCGCTCTGGCCAACCGGTGAGTTTATCGCAGTACTCCAGCAGCTCTTCGGCATAAGCGGTAATTTTAAAAAACCACCCCTCGAGCTCCTTTTTTTCCACCTCACCGTGGCACCTCCAGCAGGTTCCACCTTCCACCTGTTCGTTGGCCAGGACCGTTTGGCATGCCGGGCACCAATTGACAAGGGCCTTTCGCCGGTACGCCAACCCTCGCTCATACATGCGGATGAAGATCAGTTGTTCCCATTTGTAGTAGTCCTTATCGCAGGTGGTCAGCTCGCGCTCCCAGTCATAACTGAAACCCATCCGTTTGAGCTGAGAGCGCATGTGGGCGATGTTGTCATTGGTCCATTGGGCAGGGTGTATCTTGTGTTCCAGGGCGGCATTTTCCGCGGGCATGCCAAAGGCATCCCACCCCATGGGGTGCAGGACGCTATATCCCTGCATCTGCTTATATCGGGCTACCACGTCGCCGATGGAGTAATTGCGGATGTGTCCCATGTGGAGCTTTCCCGAAGGATAGGGAAACATCTCGAGGAGATAATACTTCTCCCGCTGCGAATCCTCGAAAGCGCGGAAGAGTTTTCCCTCTTCCCAATACCGCTGCCATCGTTCTTCGATCTCGTGGGGGTCATACCGCTCCTTCATCGGCCCAGCAACCTCCTTATCCTGAGCCTCAAGGCGTTGAGCCTGATAAAGCCCTCGGCGTCTTGTTGTCGATAGACCTCATCCTCCTCGAAGGTGGCAAAGCCGCTGTGGTAGAGGGACTTTTCCGATTTCCTGCCGACCACCATACAGTTTCCCTTGTAGAGTTTCAGCCTGACAACCCCGGTGACGTCGTGCTGGGTTTCATCCACGAGCCTGCGCATCAGCGCCATCTCCGGCGCGTACCAATATCCGTAGTAGACGAGTTCCGCTATCTTGGGGATGAGGGCGTCGCGCAGGTGCATCACCTCGCGGTCCATGGTGATCGATTCCAGGGCGCGATGGGCACTGTGGAGGATCGTCCCCCCTGGTGTTTCATAGACACCACGGGACTTCATCCCGACGTACCTATTCTCCACCATGTCCACCCTGCCGATGCCATTGGACCCCCCGATCTCGTTGAGCCGTGTGAGGAGTCGAGCAGGAGAGTACGCCTTCCCATCGATGTTGATCGGGATGCCATTCTCAAACCCTATCTCGCAGTAGAGGGGCTTGTCAGGAGCCTGCTCCGGGGCCGTGGTGAGGCAAAACATCGCCTCATTAGGCTCTTGCCACGGGTCCTCCAAGATCCCCCCTTCGAAGCTGATGTGCAAGAGGTTCCTGTCGCTGCTGTAGGGTTTCTTCGCGGTGACGGTAACGGGAATACCACGCTCCTTGGCATAGCGGATGAGATCCTCCCGGGAGCGGAACGCCCACTCCCGCCAGGGGGCGATGACCCGTATGTTCGGGTCGAAGTGGTAATAAGTGAGTTCGAAGCGCACCTGGTCATTCCCTTTACCGGTGGCGCCATGGGCCACGGCATCTGCCTGCTCCTTGCGTGCCTTCTCCATCTGGGCCTTGGCGATGAGGGGACGGGCGATGGCGGTGCCGAGTAGGTAGCCCCCTTCATAGACGGCGTTGGCCTTGATAAGGGGGAAGACGAAGTCGCGGACGAACTCCTCTTGCAGATCCTCGATATAGACCTTGCTCGCACCGGTGGCCACTGCCTTCTGACGCACCTCTTTAAGCTCTCCTCCCTGGCCGATGTCGGCGCAAAAGGCGATTACCTCAGAGCCATACTCCTCCTGTAGCCATTTGAGGATGACCGAGGTGTCCAAGCCGCCTGAGTAGGCCAAGACGATCTTTTTAACTGCCTTTTTCATCGTTCTGCCTTTTTTCCATCAGGAGGGTCAAGATGGCCTTTTGTACATGGAGACGGTTCTCCGCTTGATCGAAGACCACAGAATGAGTGCCATCCATCACCTCGTCGGTGATCTCTTCACCCCGGTGTGCAGGAAGACAGTGCATCACCAAGACGTCCTTCCGTGCGTGGCGGAGGAGATCGGCATTCACCTGATAGCCCTGGAAGGCCTTTATCCTCTTTGCGCGCTCACCTTCCTGCCCCATGCTGGCCCAGACGTCGGTGTTGATCACGGAGGCTTCCTCGACTGCCTCCTTCGGGGCGTGGGTGAGGATAATCTTAGAGGATCCCTCTGCCTGAGCACGGGAGAGTATCTCCGCATCGGGTTCATACCCTGGGGGGCACGCCAGCCAGAGATCAAAACCAAGCCGCAAGGCCCCATTGATCCAGGAGTTGGCCACGTTGTTGCCATCCCCCACATATGCTACCTTCAGCCCGACATACTGATGCCCCAGTTTTTCTGTCATCGTGAAGATGTCGCTCAAGATCTGGCAGGGGTGCAGCAGATCGCTCAGACCATTGATCACGGGGATGGTGGCAAAGCGTGCCATCTCCTCGACCCGCTCCTGGGCAAAGGTCCTGACCATGATGCCATCGACATACCGGGATAGCACCCGGGCCGTATCCGCGATGGCCTCCCCCCGGCCCAATTGTGTCTCTTGGGGGTTTAAAGAGAGGGCATGCCCACCCAAATGAAACATCCCCACCTCGAAGGATACCCTGGTCCTGGTCGATGGCTTCTCAAAGATCATGGCGAGGGTCTTCCCTGCAAGGGGTTGATAGGGTTTTCCCTTGCGAAGCATCTCCTTGAGCTCTGCCGCCTTCTGGAGGATGGCCTCTATCTCCGCCTTGGTTAAATCATATATGGTAAGCAGGTCTTTCTTCATTGCTCGGCAAATACCTCGTCCAGGGTTTTAAGCAAACGGTCTATTTCCTCCTGCGTAATGATCAGGGGGGGGATAAAGCGCAGGACCTTGCCTGCGGTACAGTTGATGAGGACGCCCTTGTCCATGCAGCGCTCGACGATCTTCTTGCCCTCAAACTCCAGCTCGCAACCGATCAGCAGCCCCCTGCCCCGCACTGCTTTGATAAAGGCGTATCGCTTCTTAAGACCGAGGAGCCCCTGGAGCAGGTAGTTGCCCATCTCCTGGCAGTTCTCGAGGATACCGTCCGCTAACAGGGTGTCGATGACGCAGCATCCTGCCGCCGTGGCCAGGGGGTTGCCGCCGAAGGTGGAGGCGTGGTCGCCAGGGACAAAGGCCTCAGCCACCTCATCCGTGGCCACCAGGGCGCCGATGGGGATGCCGTTGGCCAGGGACTTGGCCAAGGTCATGATGTGGGGAGGGACGTCATAGTGCTCATAGGCAAAGAGCCTGCCTGTCCTGCCCATCCCGACCTGGACCTCATCATAGATCAGCAAGATCCCTGTCTGATCGCACAGCTCTTTCATCCCCTTCAAATAGTCGGGGGCCGGGAAGATTACCCCACCTTCCCCCTGAATGGGCTCCACCATCACGGCGCAGGTCTGGGGGCTTATGGCCCGGCTGACGGCCTCGAGGTCGTCAAAGGGGCAATAGGTAAAACCCGGCAGCAGGGGTTCAAACCCCTGGTGGAACTTTTTTTGCCCGGTGGCGCTCAGGGCCCCCATGGTCCTCCCGTGAAAGGAGTTTTCCATCGTTATAATCTCGTAGCGCTCAGGGCCATGGTGCGCCTTGGAGTATTTTCGCGCCAGCTTGATAGCTGCCTCGGTTGCCTCGGCCCCGCTGTTGCAGAAGAAGACCCGCTCTCCGAAGGAATGCTCACAGAGGCGCCTGGCCAACTCCACCTGTGGTCCGTTGTAGTATAAGTTAGAGCAGTGGATGAGCTGCCTGGCCTGCGCCTCCAGGGCCTGGACCACCTTGGGATGGCAGTGTCCGAGGTTGCATACCGCAATTCCCGCGACAAAGTCGAGGTATTCCCTGCCGTTGCTGTCCCATACCTGCGCCCCCTTACCCCGCACGAGGAGGATCGGGTTGCGGGCGTAGGTGTTGGCCAACACCTGGCGTCCCTCGCGGATCAATGCCTCTCCCTTTATGACCATAGTTCTGTTCCCACCCCTGTATCGGTGAAGATCTCCAGGATGAGGGCGTGTTTCACCCTGCCGTCGATGATGTGGGCCTTTGCCACCCCTCCTGCCAGGGCCTCGAGGCAGCAGGTGACCTTAGGGATCATCCCCGCGGATATGACCTCTTTGGCTATGAGGTCTTTGGCCTCTTTAACCTTGAGGCTCGTGATGAGCGAGCCACCCTTATCTAAGACCCCCGGGACATCGGTGAGGAGGATCAGCTTTTCCGCACCCAGGGCTGCTGCCACCTTTCCTGCCACGAGATCGGCGTTGATGTTGTAGGTCTTGCCATCCGCGCCCACCCCGACCGGCGCGATGACCGGTATGAAGTCGCCGTCATCCAGGGTCTTGATGACGTCGGAGTTGATCCCCTCCACCTCCCCCACCATCCCCAAATCGACGATCTCCGAAGGGGCATCCTTCTCTCCCTGGGAGAGGTGCAACTTTTTCGCCCTAATCAGGCCGCCATCCTTGCCGCTCAAACCCACGGCCTTTCCCCCACAGCGGTTGATGAGATCCACGATCTCCTTATTCACCCTGCCTACCAAGACCATCTCTACCACATCCATCGTCTCCTGATCGGTGACGCGCAGCCCCTGCACGAAGGTGGATGCCTTCCCCATCCGTTGGAGGACCTGGCCGATCTGCGGGCCGCCGCCATGGACCACCACGGGGTTCAAGCCCACGTACTTCATGAGGACGATATCCATGGCAAAGGCCTCTTTGAGCCCCTCCTCTGCCATGGCTGCCCCTCCATACTTGATCACCATGGTCTTGCGATAGAACCGCCTGATGTAGGGGAGGGCCTCGATCAGGACCTCCGCCTTTTCAATCAGCTTTTTCATCACCATTGTTCTCACCACTGGCCAAAAGGCCACCTCCGGGAAGAGCACGAAGCAATTAAAATCTTTCTATATCTTTTTTAACCTTCGTGACCCTTCGTGTCCTTCTGGCTAAAGAGCCACCTTCGGGTGGTAAAACTCCCCTTGTTTTTCATCACAAGATATACCTGCTGAGATCTTCGTCCTTGAGGAATTCTTCGAGCTTCTTTTTTACATAGCCGGCATCGATGACGATCTCTTTGTCGGAGAGATCAGGGGCGTCGAAGGATACCTCGTCGAGGAGCCTCTCCATGATGGTATAGAGCCGGCGGGCGCCGATATCCTCCATCTTGTCGTTGATCTTAGCGGCGGTCTCGGCGATCTCCTCGATGGCCTCCCGGGCAAAGGAGAGCTGCACCTCCTCGGTCTTCATCAGCTCCACATACTGGGTGATGAGGGCGTTCTGGGGCTCGGTGAGAATCCTGACGAATTCCTCCTTGCCCAAGGGCTCCAACTCCACCCTAATAGGGAAGCGGCCTTGCAGCTCGGGGATAAGGTCCGAGGGCTTGGAGACATAGAAGGCACCGGCGGCAATGAAGAGGATATGATCGGTCCTTACCATGCCATATTTGGTCATTACCGTCGTACCCTCCACGATGGGCAGGATATCCCGCTGCACACCCTCGCGCGAGACGTCGGGGCCATAGGTCTGTTCACGGCTGGCAATCTTATCGAGCTCGTCGAAGAAGATGATCCCCGACTGCTCGACCCGCTGGATAGCCTGTTTTACCACCTTGTCCATATCAATGAGCTTTTGTGCCTCTTCCTCGACGAGGATCTCCAAGGCCTCGGGCACCTTGACCTTCCTCCTTTTGGTCTTCTTCGGAAAGAGACCCGAGAGCATATCCTTGATGTTGAAGTCCACCTCCTCGAGCCCGGCGGTGGAGAAGACCTCGACGACCGGGAGGGCCCTCTCCGATACCTCTATCTCCACCAGCCGCTCATCAAGCTTTCCCTCTTGCAAGAGCTTCCTTAGGCGTTCCCTGGTCTTGTGGGCAGCGTCGGACGCAGTTGGCTCTTCAGCCACCTCAGCCGGCTCTGCGGCCGCCTCGACAGGGCTGGGCAAGGCCGGGGAAGATGAGGCGGTAGGAGGGGCAGGTGGCAGGAGGAGATCGAGCACCCGTTCCTCAGCCAGGTCACGGGCCTTTCCCTTGACCTTTTCTTCCTCTTCCCTCCTCTCCATGTTGACGCCCAATTCCGTCAGGTCCCTGATCATTGATTCCACATCCCTGCCGACGTACCCTACCTCGGTGAACTTGGAGGCCTCGATCTTTAAGAACGGGGCCTGAGAGAGCTTGGCCAGACGGCGAGAGATCTCCGTCTTCCCGACACCGGTGGGGCCGATCATGATGATGTTTTTCGGTGCGATCTCATCCCGCAGCTCCTTCGGGACCTGCTGGCGGCGCCAGCGGTTCCTCAGGGCAATGGCCACGCACCGCTTTGCCTCGCCTTGACCGATGATATACTTATCCAGCTCAGCCACGATCTCTTTGGGGGTCAGGGGCCGTTCCATCTGAGTTCCGTCTCTCTTTAGAGCTCCTCGATCGTTATCTGGTCGTTCGTGTAGATGCATATCTCCGCGGTTATCCGCATCGCCTCCTGGATAATGGCCTTGGCATCCAGCTGGGAATGCGCGACCAGGGCCCTTGCTGCTGCTTGGGCGTAAGGGCCGCCGGCGCCGATAGCAGCGATTCCATCGTCGGGCTCCACGACATCCCCGTTGCCGGAGATGATGAGGGAATGGTCCTTGTCCGCCACGACCAGCAGGGCCTCGAGCCTCCTCAGCAGTTTATCGGTTCGCCAATCCTTAGCAAGCTCCACGGCCGCGCGCAGGATGTTGCCGTTATATTGCTCCAGCTTGGTCTCAAAGCGCTCAAAGAGCGTAAAGGCGTCGGCCGTGGCCCCGGCAAAGCCGGCGAGCACGGTATCGTTATAGAGCTTGCGCACCTTGCGTGCCCGGTGCTTCATCACCGTCGTGTCGAGCGTAACCTGCCCGTCTCCGGCAATCACGATCTTTCCTTGGTGACGCACGCAGAGAATCGTCGTTGCCTTAATCATCTTTCGCCCCCTTTCTGGCCCGCGGATGGGTGCGATCATAAACCTCCATCAATTTCGCCGAGCTCACGTGCGTGTACTTTTGGGTCGTGGAAAGGCTGGCATGTCCCAGCAATTCCTGTATACCCCGCAGATCAGCCCCGGCATCCAGCAGGTGGGTGGCAAAAGAATGCCTGAAGGTATGAGGGGTGGTCTCCTTCACGATCCCTCCTTGGAGCAGATATTTTTTGATCATCCTCCCCACGCTGCGGGCGGTGAGCCTTCCCCCTCGATGATTGAGGAAGAGGTATTGAGGGGCACGTTCTCCCTTTCCCATCAACTCGCCCCTGCGCGTCAGGTATGATTTCAACGCCTCAACGGCCTTGGAGCCGATGGGCACCATCCTCTCTTTACTCCCCTTCCCCAGTACCCGCACCATCCCTGCTCCCAGGTCGAGATCATTCAGACTCAGAGAAGTAAGCTCTCCTACCCTGAGCCCACTCGAGTAGAGGAATTCCAGGATGGCACGATCCCTGCTGCCCAAGGGGTTCGTGGAATCGGGGATATCCAGGAAGCGGAAGGCCTCATCGACGGTGAGGGCATGGGGGAGATCTTTGCCCCCTTTGGGGCTCGCCACTATCTTGGCCGGATTTTTTTCGACGATACCCTCCCGCTTCAGATACCTGAAGAACGTCCTCAAGCTCGCCAGTTTTCGCACGACCGAGGTGCGCTTGATCTGCCTTCCCTGGTAGAGGTGCCCCAGGTAGAGACGGATCGTCAGGTAATCTATCTTGGTCACATCAAGGGGCAGTCCCTGTTCCTGTAAAAAGGCGGCAAAAAGCTCCAGGTCCTTGCGATAGGCGCGACAGGTATGGGGTGATGCCCCCCGCTCCAAGGCCATGTAGTCGACGAATCGGTCTATAATGGCTGAGATATACACCTCTCCCCTCAACACAGAAAATAAAGATTAATCGTACACTTAATTTATAGGATATTCAACACGAAAAGTCAATGAAAACGCCTGTTATCCTTGTATTTCGGTAAAATAGTTTGACAAGAGGGAGAAATTGTAGAAAATAGGAGGAAACGTTTCTGTTTGGCGCAAAGCTGCTCAATAATGGGATAGGAGGGAAGAATGATGAAGGAATTGCTGAGAAAGGGCGTGGTAGCTTTTGTCCTCATCGTCGTTGTTTCCTGCTTTGCCTGCGCACGGGAAAAGCCGCAGCCGCGCCTCATCACCGTTACGGGCGGAGCCGAGGTACGCGTTACCCCGGATGAAACTACCCTTACCTTAGGCGTGGAAACGTTGAATAGAGATCTTGCTATAGCAAAGAGGCAAAATGACGAACGCGTTAAAAAGGTATTTGCCTTGGCCAAGAAGTACAATGTAGCACCGGGAAATTTTTGGGTGGAGCGCATCAGCATCGAGCCCCGGTATAAAGGCGGGGATGTGCGAGAAGAGCTCATCGGTTATAGGGTGAGCAAGACCATTGTTTTTACTGTTCGGGATATATCGAGGCTTGATGATCTGCTCAACAGTTTCCTCGAGGCCGGTGCCAACTATATCTATGGGATCCAGTTCGGAACGACGAAACTGCGTGATTACCGCGATCAAGCGCGTGCGCTGGCCCTGAAGGCTGCCAAGGAGAAGGCAAAGGATATGGCCAAGGAGCTTGGTCAAAAGGTGGGGCGGCCTTACTCCATTGTTGAGGAAGAGTACGAAGCGGGCACGGCTCCAAACGTGATGCCGGGTACCGTTGTCAGCTTGAGGGAGGCCGACAAGCGCACTGCCCTCGGTCAGATGAGCATCAGTGCGCGGGTCAAGGTAAGCTTTGAGCTGAGGTAGGCTGAATCTGCAAGGGAGGATTAAAGAGAGGTGAACAGGGAAACGCTTTGGCTAAAGGAGGTACCATCATGGCAGCGATGAATGAAAAGGATGCAAGGACATGGGCAATGCTTTGCCACATCGGGGCTTTCGCCGGATACATCATACCATTCGGCCACATAATTGCCCCCCTGGTTATCTGGTTGATCAAGAAGGATGAGTCGCCTTTTGTTGATGATCAGGGCAAGGAATCCCTTAACTTTCAGATATCCATGAGCATATATGCCATCATTGCGCTATTGCTCACCCTCGTTGTCATCGGTGTTGTCCTCCTGATCGCCGTGGTGATCTTCGACGTGGTCATGGTGATTATTGCCGCGGTGAGGGCCAATAACGGTGAGCGTTATCGTTATCCCCTGTGCATGAGATTCATCAAGTAGAAGCTCGTCAATTCTTCAAAGGCTGCTCGTCCGGAATTTTAGTGCTGGGGTATCGCGCTTTTGCTGAGAGGAAGGGGTAGGTCAGGAGCTTGAGCATTACTATTGTTGCGACAGCCCGCCTCCCAAATATTTATGGGAAGACGTAAACCCCCAGCTTCATCATCACCGCGATTTCGGCCTTCTATCGATCTGTGCCTCACAGAGTATGCTATGACGAAGAGGTCGGTTTTGTTCTTGAAAACGAAAGCGGAAGTACGATGACGAATGTAAGAAGATATTTTTTTATCGTTTTAATGCTCGGTATTGTTATCGCCTCGATACCTGCCTGGGGTCAGGAAAAGAACCTCGGGATAAATAAGGAGGTGACGGCTCAGATCAGGGCCTTTGATCGGGAGTTCTTCAAGGGCTTTGACGTCTACTCGGCAGGAGAAAAAGAGGCGCCTACGGCGCTGCTTTTCGATATCAAGGATGATTATCAGCTCCCGGACCGTTTTTGGGGACCCGCGCTCAGTGAAGAGCAAATCATCTATGCTATTCATCGCCTGGATGATCAATACAACGACAATAAGAGAATACCTTTTCCGCCCCGGGCCCTCAACATCGGCAACCTCAAGGGCAAGGTCTTAGGATATGTCTATACGGGCCTGAACTCCGTGCTCATGGATCGTAAAAAGGATGGCAGCGTAGTCGTCTATCCTCCCCGTCAGGTGCCACGGTTTCCGAGGCGATAAGGGCGCCCTGACAGGATATACAGATTATTGAGAAGGGATTTTCTGCATGACGATGAAGCGGGTATTGGTCACCGGCGGTGCCGGGTTCATCGGCTCACACCTCTGTCAGCGCCTCCTCCAAGAGGGGTATGAGGTTGTCTGCCTGGACAACTTCGACGCGTATTATGATCCGGCGATCAAGCGGAGGAATCTGGAGGAGATCAACGCGTCCAAGGGTGCACAAGGTTTTCAGCTGGTGGAGGGAGATATCAGGAACAAGGGGCTTGTGGATGATTTGTTCAGGAGATCATCGTTTGATTTAATAATACACCTGGCGGCCAGGGCTGGCGTGCGGCCCTCTATCGAGCAGCCCCTGCTCTATAATGAGGTGAACGTCACGGGGACATTGAACCTGCTGGAGGCCTGCCGGGAAATCGGTGTCAGGGACTTCATCTTCGGCTCCTCCTCATCCGTCTACGGCAAGAACCGCAAGGTCCCCTTTGCCGAGGAAGACAGGTTGGAGGCGATGATCTCCCCCTATGCCGTGACCAAGAGGGTAGGGGAGCTCTTCTGCTATACCTACCATCACCTCTACGGCCTGCGCATCTCCTGCCTGAGGTTCTTCACCGTCTATGGCCCCCGCCAGCGTCCTGAGATGGCCATCCATAAGTTCACCCGCCTCATCAATCAGGGAGAAAAGATCCCCCTTTACGGCGACGGCACGTCGCGGCGGGACTATACCTACATCGACGACATCATCAGTGGGATCATGGGGGCAATACGGAACCTGCGAGGTTATGAGATATTTAATTTGGGTGAATCACAGACTGTCCCCTTGCGCGAACTGATCTCTATCATCGAACAGGCCCTGGGCAAGAAGGCCGCAATTGAGGAGCTGCCTGACCAACCCGGGGATGTCCCCATTACGTATGCCGATATCACCAAGGCGCGCCGCCTGCTTAGTTACGATCCCAAGGTAGGCATCGCGGAGGGGGTTGGGCAATTCGTGCGCTGGTTTCGGGATAGGGGATAAGGGGGATATTGCGTAATGTTCTTTTAAGACGCGATAGGGCATCGTAAGATACCAAGTCATAGTGCAGGGGTGCTACAAGACATACACGTAGCACCCCCTTTTTATTGCCTAACTGGAGAGTCGGGAGAAAATCCGTATTGACCTTCTCGTTCTGCCATAGTAGCGTATCACCAAATTACGAGGGCACAGAGCACGCTCACACATCCGAACAGACGGTAAGGAAAGGAGCAAGGCCATGCAAAGAAGAGTGCTGACGGTTATGATGGTTTTGGCATTATTGGTATTCGCGGTGAGCGCCTGGGGAGGGACCGAGGGCGCAAAAAACACCTTCTATGGCCAGGGTGCAGGGGCCAATACTACCGGAGACGACGACTATGATACCTTCATAGGTGCGGGTGCCGGCCTCGCCAACACCAACGGTAAGCATAACACCTTCCTAGGGTATCGAACCGGCTATGCAAACACCACCGGTTACTACAACACCTTCCTCGGGTATTATGCCGGCCGCTCCAACACGACCGGTATCATGAACACCTTCCTTGGGAGTACTTCCGGCAACGCCAACACCATCGGTAACTTTAACACCTTCCTCGGGTATTCTTCCGGCAACGCCAACACCACCGGTTACGATAACACCTTCGTCGGAAAGTATGCCGGCAACGCCAACACCACCGGTTACGATAACACCTTCGTCGGGAATGCTGCCGGCAACGCCAACACCACCGGTAACTACAACACCTTTTTCGGGAATGTTGCCGGTAACGCCAACACCACCGGTAGCTCCAACACCTTCCTCGGAGTTTCTGCCGGTCAGGCCAACACCACCGGTCACTCCAACACCTTCCTCGGGAGTGCTGCCGGCCGTAACACCACCGGCTCTGCAAACGTATTTCTTGGCAATCAGGCAGGGTATAATGAGACAGGCTCCAATAAACTCTATATAGACAACACAAATACCGCTACTCCCCTGATCTACGGGGAGTTTGATAACAACATCTTGGCCATCAATGGGAAGATGGGGATAGGGAAGAAGCCGTCAACTCATCCGCTGGAAATGGCCAGTGGAGCCCATGTGACAACCGGAGGGGTCTGGACAAATGCCTCCAGCAGGGAGTACAAGAATAACATCAAGATGTTGAAGGCAGAAGATGCCATGGAAACACTCCAAGTGCTCAATCCAGTAACCTTCAATTACAAGGTATCTCCGGAAGAGCAGCATGTAGGGTTTATTGCTGAGGATGTGCCTGATCTCATAGCAACGAAGGATCGCAAGGGGCTAAGCGCGATGGACATTGTGGCAGTGCTGACCAAGGTAGTCCAGGAGCAGGGAAAGACGATCCAGGAGCTATCCAGTGAGATGAAGGAGCTCAAGAAGGAGTTGAAGAGCAGGGAAGTAGCGACGGATAGCGCTTCGCGCCGCTAAGGGTGTGCATGCCGTCGGCGATACAGGGCATAAAAAAATCTTAACAACCTTCGATACAAGGGGTTGCCGCACCTTGTGCACAGAAAATATGGTGCATAAGCAAAACCTTGACAAGGAGGTAAGGGGGCATTATATTTGAAGAAATTGTACCCGGAGAAAGAAAATTGCCTAT
>Ga0214473_10004196_pt1 | contig 17353 bp, 18 predicted proteins | sample RVTome_7_FD_203509 | JGI IMG/M metagenome (GOLD analysis project Ga0214473, IMG submission 203509) | Soil microbial communities from uranium-contaminated site in the Upper Colorado River Basin, Wyoming, United States - RVT98D197 | ecosystem: Environmental > Terrestrial > Soil > Contaminated >... | reverse complement strand
TTGAGCGTTGGATGATTGCCACGCGCTCGGAGCTGCGCGCATGAAGATCGACGAGAGCCTTTTGCAAGAGGCCGCTGCGCGCGGCATTGGTTATCTACGTGAGATCGATAATCGGCGCGTCTTCCCGGCCCAGCCGGAGATCGACCGGCTGAAAGAGCTGGCCTTTGGGTTCCCGGACGACGGGCGCGATCCCAAAGAAGTGCTCGCCTTATTGGATGAGGTCGGCTCCCCCGCTACCGTTGCCACCGCGGGGTCCCGCTATTTTGGTTTCGTCATCGGCGGCTCGTTGCCCGCCGCTGCAGCCGCCAACTGGCTGGCGGGCGCTTGGGACCAGAATGCGTTCAGCCCCCTGAGCTCGCCTGTTGGCGCCAAGCTGGAGGAGATTTCTCTCGGCTGGTTGCGTGAGATCTTCGCCTTCCCGGCAGGGTCGGATGGCGCGCTGGTCACCGGCGCGACCATGGCTAACTATTGCGGCGTGATGGCCGCCCGCCATGCACTGCTAGCTAAACATGGCTGGGATGTAGAGGCCAGGGGCCTGTACGGGGCACCGCAGATTCGAGTGGTTGTGGGTGAGGAAGCCCATTCCAGTCTGATCAAAGCACTTGGAATGGCTGGCCTTGGCCGCGAACGCCTTACCCGCGTGCCTGTCGACGCTCAGGGTCGCATGCGAGCTGACGCACTGCCCAAACTTACCGATCTAACTTTATTGTGCATTCAAGCCGGCAACGTCAATTCCGGAGCATTCGACCCGGCTGAAGAATTGTGCGCGGCTGCGCAAGCAGTCGGCGCCTGGGTGCATGTGGACGGTGCCTTTGGCCTGTGGGCCGCAGCCTCACCTAAACTTGCCCACTTGGCCAAAGGTGTCAACCAAGCCGATTCTTGGGCATGCGACGCGCATAAATGGCTGAACGTGCCTTACGATTGCGGCTTTGTTTTCGTGCGCGAGCCGCAGCACTTGGGCGATACATTTTCCCAACGCGCCGCCTATCTAAAGCGCGTTCAAAACCATGAGCCTTACGATTTCACTCCCGAAAGCTCACGGCGCGCTCGCGGCATTGAAATGTGGGCCGCCTTGCTTTCGTTGGGCAGATCAGGCTTGGCTGGCATGATTGAACGCAACTGCGCCCAGGCGCAGCAAATGGCGGCTGGCTTGAAGAAAGCCAACCTGGAAGTGTTGAATGAGGTTGTGCTGAATCAGGTCGTGGTCTCATTTGGCGATGAAGCTCGCACCAATCGCATAATTTCTGTCTTGCAACAAGATGGCACTTTTTGGGCGGGCGGCACCACCTGGAAAAGCCGCACCGCCATGCGCATCAGTTTCTCATCCTGGAAGACAAGCTCTGAAGATGTGCAGCGCTCGTTGGACGCCATTCTGCGCGTCAATGCAGCGGAGGCATGAACATGAAGATCGAACTGAACGTCAACGGGCAAAATCAGTCGCTGGATGCCGCGCCTGGCGAAAGCTTACTGAACGCTTTACGTTCAGTAGGGTACTACAGCGCCAAACATGGTTGCGAAACGGGAGAGTGCGGCGCTTGCGCCGTGCTGGTGGACGGCAAGCTGGTTAACACGTGCGTGCATTTGGCCGCCCAGGCCGAAGGGCACGCTATTCAAACTGTGGAAGACATTGGGACGCACCCCGAACTGGGCTGGAAGACCACCGTAGGCCTGCACCCGCTGCAACAAGCCTTCGCCGAGAGCGGCGCGATCCAATGCGGTTACTGCACTCCGGCCATGCTGCTGGCCGCCAAACAATTAATCGATCGCAATCCCGATCCCAGCGAAGCCGAAGTGCGCGAGACACTTTCCGGCGTGCTATGTCGCTGCACGGGCTACGTCAAACCTGTCCAATCCGTTCTGCACGCCGCCGCCGTGATGCGCGGCGAAGCCGAGCCCGGCGACATGTTCACGCCTAGCGAGCTCGATAGGTTCTTCATTTCGGATCCGGAAAGGTTCTTCACTTTAAATGCCAGTAATTTTGCACTTCCCAGTGGTTATGGCGAGCCGCTTGGTTGGGGCACGGCCATTCAAGTCTTGCCCAAAGTGCTCATCGCTCCCCAGACCGAAACCTGGAAGAGCGTCGGCCGCCCCGAGATCAAGGTGGATGCGGTCAAGCTGGTGCAGGGCAAGCCGGCTTTCGCCGCCGATTTCGAGCGGCGCGGGCTCCTATACGCCAAGATCCTCTGGAGCCCGGTGGCGCACGCGCGCATCAAAAATATTGACACGACAAAAGCTAAGGCGCTCAAAGGTGTTGTGGCCGTGCTCACACACAAAGATGTTCCGCGCGTAGTTTATTCCACCGCCGGGCAATCGGACCCGATCCCCGGCCCGCTGGATATGTTCTCGCTGGATAACAAAGTACGTTTCGTGGGCGATCGCGTCGCCTTCGTCGCCGCCGAAACGGCCCAGATCGCTGACGCGGCGCTCAAGCTGATCAAAGTGGAATACGAGGAATTGCCCGCTATCCTCGACCCGCGTGAAGCGCTGAAACCCGGCGCGGTGCGTCTGCATGACGAAGCGGAATATATCAATTTCGAAGCCTCCGATCCAAGTCGCAATCTCGCCGCGCACATCCATATCGATATCGGTGACGTCGAAAAAGGATTCGCCGAGGCCGACCAGATCTTTGAGCATGAATACGTTGTGCCCAAAGTGCAGCAAGTTTCCATTGAGCCGCATGTGGTCATCACCTATTGGGATGAAGATGACCGCCTGGTCATCCGCACCAGCACCCAGGTGCCGTTCCATGTGCGCCGTCAGCTGGCCCCGGTGTTGGGCCTGCCCATCAAACGCATCCGTGTGATCAAGCCGCGCATCGGCGGCGGCTTCGGCGGCAAGCAGGAAGTAATGATCGAAGACGTGGCCGCCCATCTCACCATTGCCACAGGCCGTCCGGTGATCTACGAATACACCCGCGAAGAGGAATTCGTCTCCGCCCGTTCGCGCCACCCCATGCGCGTGCGCATGAAGACCGGCGTGAAAAAGGACGGCACCATCACCGCCAACGCTATGTACGCGCTCAGCGACACCGGCGCGTACGGCTGCCATGCGCTCACGGTGGCGGGTAACACTGGACACAAGTCCATGGCACTGTACGTGGGCGATGGTGTCTATCGCGAGAAACCCAACATTCAGTTCATCACTGATGTCGTATACACCAATACGCCGCCTTCGGGTGCCTTTCGCGGCTATGGCGTGCCGCAGGGCTTCTGGCCGGTGGAGCGCCACATGGAGCGCATCGCCCGCGCCTTGGGGATGGATCCGATCGAGTTCCGCTTGAAGAATGCGTTGCGCCAGGGCGAACTGCAGCCCTTCAGCACCGCCTGGAGCGAGGGCCGCGAGCCCAGGCCGGAAATAATCCAGACGAATGGACTCGAAGAATGCGTGCGTTGGGGTCGCACTTCTATCGGCTGGGATCAGAAATACGCCAACTCGCAATGGAAAGCGGTTCCCGGCAAACCTTATCTAAGAAAAGGCATTGGCATCGCCATGGTCATGCAGGGCACCGCCATTCCTTATCTGGATATGGGCGGCGCCAGCATCAAGATGAATGAAGACGGCTCGTTTAACCTGCTGGTCGGCGCCACCGATCTCGGCACTGGCTCGGATACCGTGCTCGGCCAGATGGCTGCCGAAGTGCTCGGCACCTCGCTGGATAACTTGATCGTCTATTCATCCGACACCGATTTCACGCCGTTTGATAAAGGCGCTTACGCGTCCAGCACCACCTATATTTCCGGCGCGGCGGCGGTCAACGCCGCCGAGAAAGTGGCCGAGCGAATTCGCGCTCGCGCCGCCAAGATGCTCAATAAACGTGGCGGGGGTCCCGAAGTTGACCCCGGCGAAATCCACTTGGAAGGCAGCAAAGCCATTGCGCTCGATGGGCGCGCGGTGACTTTCTCCGAAATAGGCCACGACTCGCTGCACCACGATCAGCAGGAACAGATCATGGGGGTCGGCTCGTATGTGTCGCCCGTGGCGCCGCCACCCTTCGCTGCCCAGTTCGCAGAGGTCACCGTGGATATCGAAACCGGCATGGTGGTTGTCGACAAGCTGGTCATGGCCGTCGACTCCGGCATTATCGTCAATCCGCTTACCGCCTCCGGCCAGATCGAAGGCGGCATGACCCAGGCGCTGGGCTACGCAGTGTGCGAAGAAATGGTCTATGACGAAAAGGGCAGGGTGCGCGAGCGCAACTTACGCGACTATCACATCTTCGCCGCCCACGAAATGCCCGATCTCGAAACCATCTTCGTCGAGACCTTCGAACCCTCGCATCCCTTCGGCGTTAAGGCCGTGGCCGAGATTCCCATGGACGGCGTGGCACCCGCGGTCGGCAACGCCATCCTGGATGCCTGCGGCGCCGATGTCTTCGAGAACCCCGCCACGCCCGAGCGCGTGTGGCGGGCGATGAAAGATTCGTAATTTGATGTTTGGTGTAAAAATAGGTGGATCATGAAAAATACTGTTTCCAAGTTTATGGCTGATAGAAAAAACGCAAAGCTTCAGAACGAGATTTTGCAAGCGTTGATAGACAGGGTTCCGAATGGCATTAAATTACATGGGCTTGAAAGACTATTTCCCGATAGCTCTAGCGATGAGTTGGGTAATGCGTTGGAAAAATTAATAGATCAGGGATTGATACTGCATCAGCCAATTGAAAACAAAAGTGTGCCAGGGCGAATCTTACACGCCTATCGACTAACAGACAACACCAAATATCCTGTAAGGCAAACCTACACAATTGGAGGAATCGAGTTTCCAAGACTTATGTATGGAGATCTTGTTGGAGCCGAGGATTTTCTTGAGATCTTTGAGACGTTAGATCAATATTCGAAATCGCTGGAAAAACGTTTTGAAGATTTGACATCAAAGATGACACGAAAATACTGGATCAACATGGCTACTCTATTTGCACTTTTTATTTCTGTTTTTTCTTTGGTGATAAAAGCATCAGAAGCTTTCACAATAACCTCAAGCACAACCTATCGAGATCTCTTTCTTTTTAAACTAGCAGAACTATCACCGTTAGCCATCATATTGTTTGCTTTTATAATAATGTTGAGGCTGATTCTCCGGGGATTTTGAAAAGGACTCCACATGCTATGCACAACTTACCAGAAGAATCCCGGCGGTCGCATATGAAAAACGGGCCAGCGGCTCGGGATGCGCTGTATGCTATAATGTACATGTAAACGTACGTTTTAGAGAGACCATGACATCCAAAACTACCACTGTTACCCAGCTTCGCGAAAACCTCGCAAAATATCTGGACGAGACCAGGGAAGGTCCGCTGCGTGTTATGAAGCATAGCGAGACCGCAGCCTACCTGGTAAACGCTAAGCAATTCGAAGAGTTAGTCGAGAAGCTCGAAGACCTTTTGGATATTGTGGAAGCCACAAAGATTCTAGAGGAGGTCTCGAGGGATCCGAGTATGCTGGTTGACGCAGAAGAAGTTTTTAAAGAGTTAGGGATTTAAGGGGATTTTGTACGAGATCAAATTCGTTAGAGATGTAAAAAAGCAGCTAAAAAGATTTCCTGCTAAAGATCAGGAACGGATCGGTTCACGAATCCGGCAATTGGCCGCTGAACCGCGTCCTGTCGGTTCGGTTCACTTGCGCGATGTGGTGTTTCGCATTCGCGTTGGAGAGTACCGCGTGATCTACGCTGTGTATGATCAGATCCTGGTAGTCATTGTTGTGGAAATTGCGCGTCGCAGTGAAGCAACCTACGAAGACCTCGAGAAATACATAAAACGTGCTAGCAGTTCCCTTGAATCAGAATAGTTTCATAATAATCCTTTCCAAGTATCATTGCCCCATGAACACCTACTCCCGCCTCGCCGAACTGCAAGCCCGCGGCGAAAGCGCTGCCCTCGCCCTGGCTCCTTGATCAAGAAACCAAACAAGAGAAGTAAATAAATGAGCCGCTTTCTTATTGTGATTGAAAAAGCAAGTAATAATTATTCGGCCTATTCGCCGGACTTGGACGGTTGTGTTGCCGCTGGAAAGACACGCGAAGAAACACTAGACTTGATGCGAGAGGCAATTGAACTGCACCTGAAAGGCATGCAAGAGGACGGCTTGCCCATTCCCGAAGGCAAGGCAAGCGCTGAATACGTGGCCGTGGGATAGGACAGCGGTTTTATTCACCCAGATAGATAGGCGGGCCTCACGCCCGCTTTTTCTTTTTCCTCTAGCTAGAGTAAGATAGCTAAGTGAATTTCTTTCCTCTCCTCGCCGCGGCGGGCAGGCACAAAGGCTCTCCTTCCCATCGTAACGAACCTGAATTCTCATAGCAACCAACATCGTTCCTAACACTCCTTTGCGGGGGGTCTGGGTACTGTCTCAGCCCAAAATCAACCTAGAGAAGCGTTATTGGGCATCTGCCGAATAGCTTCTCCAACGCGTTGCGAAGCAACGCAAGTCCCCCAGCGGAGTTTGGGGTCGGAGACCCCAAGAAGAAAAACAAGAAGCCAACGGGCGCTCTGTCCGAATCCGCACGACATTTGCCCCATGTGCTCTGCTTTGATTGTTTCATTTTTATGCAATTCTTTCCCCGCCTAGAGTAAGATTCCCCCGTGAATATCTACTCCCGCCTCGCCGAGCTGCAAGCCCGCGGCGAAAGCGCCGCTGTCTGCACCGTCACCCAAACCAGCGGCTCGGTGCCGCGGCGGGCGGGCTCCAAGATGTTGGTTTTCCCCGATGGGCGCATCGAGGGCAGCGTCGGCGGCGGCGAGATGGAAGCTCGCGTGATTGCCGAAGCTTTAGTCGCCCTAAAGGATGGTCAGCCGCGCCTGCTTGAATATTCGCTCAGCGACCCCGCACGCGGCGACCCCGGCATCTGCGGCGGCACCATGGAGGTCTTTGTGGAACCTGTCCAACCTCAACAAACACTCCTGATCATCGGCGCAGGTCACGTCGGCCGCGCCGTGGCCCAACTGGCCGAGATCCTCGGCTACCGCGTGCTGCTCAGCGACGACCGCCCCGAAATGTGCACGCCTGAGGCCGTGCCGCATGCCAAGGCCTTTTACCCAGTTCCGATGAAGGAATTACCGGATAATCTGGATATCAATGCGCAAACCTACATTGTGCTCACCACCCGTAACGCCGAGATCGACATCAAGGGCTTGCCCGCACTGCTCGATTCCCCGGCTGCCTATGTTGGCGTGATCGGTTCCAAACGGCGCTGGGCCGAGGCGCGTAAACAAATGGAAAAAGCCGGCGTGGCGAAAAAGAAACTAGACAAAGTGACCTCGCCCATGGGCCTGGAGCTCAATGCCGAAACCCCCGAAGAAATTGCTCTCAGCATCATGTCTGAAATAGTTATGATTCGCAGGGGTGGCGACGGGAAAAAGATGAGCAAATAGTGGGGAGGATCGTTACCCGGCTATGCCGGTAAATTGCTAACAATCCCAAACGAGTAGCTTGACAAGACTTACTTAAACTTGTCATTTATACTACTGCCCCCCCCGCAAAAAGTAGAACAAGTTCGTATCCCCAGATCATGCGCTTGAAACGGGCGCATAGACGAGTGTTTGCTTATAATAGAGAGCCTCCCTAATAAATCAGTCTCAGAGATCAGTCTTCTATGTGGTCAACCTACATCACCGCCTCCAGCATTGACGAAGTCCTCGATGCTCTAACCGCGCATGGCCCGCGCGCCCGCATCGTGGCCGGCGCCACTGACCTGATCTTGGAGATCGAGCTGGGCGTGCGCAAAGGTATCGAGACGCTCATTGATGTAACCCGCATTCCCGGCCTTGACGAAATTCGCAAGGATGCGGATGGCATTATCCATCTCGGGCCGCTGGTCACCCACAACGATTGTGTTGCTTCCGATTTGCTGCACAAATATGGTCTGCCCCTTGCGCAAGCCTCCTGGGAAGTGGGCGCCCCGCAGATTCGCAACCGCAGCACAGTGGCTGGCAATCTGATCACCGCCTCCCCTGCTAACGACACGATTCCGCCGCTGATGGCGCTGGGCGCCAGCCTCGTTTTGCGTTCTAAACGCGGCGAACGCACTGTGCCGCTGGCCGAGTTTTATACCGGCCTGCGCAAAACCGTCATGCAGCCCGACGAAATGTTAGTCGATATTAATTTCCCTGCGCTGGACCCCAAAAAGGCGCGCGGCGCTTTCCTGCGCTTGACTCTGCGCCGCGCTCAGGCCATCTCCGTAGTCAACGCTGCTGCGGTGTTGTACTTTCAAGGCGAAAAAATTAAGGAGGCCGTTATCACGCTGGGTTCGGTGGCTGTCACCATTGTGCGCGCTCGAAAGGCCGAAGCTTACTTGAAGGGACGCAAACTGACCCAGAAGAATATAGAGAAGGCCGCTGAATTGGCTTTGGAGGCGGCTGCTCCGATCGACGATGTGCGCAGCTCAGCAGCTTACCGCCGAGAAATGGTCAAGGTGACCGTGCGCCGCGTACTCACTGATTTGGCTGCCAAGAAACAGCCGGCGCGCATTCCTGCTAGACCCGTAATGCTACAAGGTAATTCTAAGTCGAGGTTGGGGATAGCTGCTCCCCCTCGGCGGGCTCGCAATGGTAAAACTATCAAAACCACCATCAACGGAAAGTCATACTCCTTCGATTCTGGCCACGACAAAACGCTGCTGCGTTTATTGCGCGAGGATGCACTGCTGATTGGCACCAAAGAGGGCTGCGCCGAAGGCGAATGCGGCGCTTGCACCGTTTTCCTCGACGGCGAGGCGGTAATGAGCTGCCTGGTGCCTGCACCGCGCGCCCATGGAGCGGAGATCGTCACCGTGGAAGGTCTGGCGCACAACAGCAATTTGCATCCAGTGCAGCAAGCCTTTATTGAAGATGGCAGCGTGCAATGCGGTTATTGCATACCCGGCTTTATTATGTCGGCTGCCAAGCTGCTTGAAGAACGGCCGCGACCGACGCGTGAGGAAGCCCAGCAGGCTGTCGCCGGCAACCTGTGCAGGTGCACAGGGTATTACAAGATTCTGGATGCCATCCAGCACGCCGGCAAAATAAAGGTAAAGGCATGAAAACGCGCTATCGCAATCGGGGACCGTTCCCTTGGCGCGTGCATCCCATTTGGCGCGGCATCGGCTGCCTCCTGCTCATCCTGGTTCCCCTTATTTCTTATGGGCTGATCAACGCCTTTTTGGCCTTGGCCCCTGTGCAATACCCGGAGCTGGCAAGCAGTTTAGCAAGAGCCAACCCAGGTGGCTTGGATAGCCCAACCTTGATAGTTGCTTTAGTGATTGTGCTCAGCATGGTCTTTTTTCTAGTGCTTTCCATTGTGGGCTCCTTGTTATATTCTCTTTTCGGCGGACCAAAGACCGAGGAGATGGCTTCCCAGATCCGCCGCGATCCGTACCGGCGCTAACCCATGAATGCTGTTATCGGACAATCGCTCCCACGCATAGACGCTTTAGGCAAGGTCACCGGGCAAACGCTCTATCCGGGCGATATCAATAAACCGAATCAGGCGCACGCCAAGATACTCTTTGCCGGGCGGCCGCATGCCCTCATTCGTTCGATAGATACGCGCAAGGCCGAGGCGCTAGAGGGAGTGATCGGGATTTTTACGGCGAAAGATGTTCCGGTCAACGAATACGGCTTGATTTTGCATGACCAACCGGTCCTTTGCGGGCCCGGTTCAAGCAAGCCCTACGCGGATCGAGTGCGTTTTATCGGAGATCAGGTGGCCTTCATCGTCGCCGAAACGGAGGCCATTGCGGCCAAAGCGCGCGACCTCATCGAAGCCGATTATGAGGATTTGCCGGTGCTCACCGACCCACTGGAAGCGCGCAAGCCCGGCGCAACCCTTCTGCATCCGGACAAGGATTCCAATATCTTCTGCCACTACCAAATCCGCCACGGAGATGTGCAGGCTGGTTTTGCTCAAGCCGACGTCATCATCAAAAGTGAATATCGCACGCCGGCGCAGGAGCATGCCTATCTGGCCCCCGAAGCGGGCTTGGGATACATCGATGAAGAAGGCCGCGTCACCATCGAGGTGGCCGGCCAGTGGGCGCATGAAGAGCGCATGGCCATCGCCCACGCGCTGGGCTTGGCTGATGAACAGGTGCGCGTCATTCATCCCGCCATTGGCGGCGCCTTTGGCGGGCGAGAAGACATGTCCATCCAAATCGTGCTGGCCTTGGCAGCTTGGCGGCTGGCGCAGCGCAGCATTCGGCGTCCGATAAAAATCATCTGGAGCCGGGCCGAATCGATCATCGGGCATCACAAACGCCATCCCTACATCATTCGTTCCAAGTGGGGAGCGACCAAAACTGGAAAAGTGATTGCGGCCGAATCGGAAGTGATCGCGGATGGCGGCGCGTACGCCTATACCTCCACCAAGGTTCTCGGCAATGCCACATTGATGTGCACGGGCCCGTACGCGATTCCCAACGTGAAGGTCGATTCTTACGCAGTCTACACCAACAACATCCCGGGTGGCGCTATGCGCGGTTTTGGCGGACCGCAAGGCGCGTTTGCGGCTGAGACTCAGATGAACAAGCTAGCCGAGGCGCTGAAGATCGACCCCGTCGAGTTGCGCTTCCGCAACGTGGCCCACGACGGCGACATCCTGGCGGTGAACACGCCATTGCCGAAAGGGGTCACCTTGGATAAGGTGGTGCAAGCCGCGGCTAAAGCGGGTGGCTGGAAAAAGGAAAAAGCGCATTGGAAACGAGGTAAAGCCAATTCCAAATGGCCAAAGGCAGCCGCAGCAAAAAGCAAAACCATTAAGCGCGGTGTGGGCTTTGCAAGCGGTTTCAAGAATATTGGGTTTTCTTTCGGTTTCCCTGAACGATCTTGGGCCACTGTCGAACTACATGGCAAGGCTGAGATCGAGCGCGTCGTCGTCCATCATGCCGGCTCGGACGTGGGGCAGGGGGCGCACACCGTATTCAAGCAGATGGCAGCCGAGGCAGCAGGCGTGCCGCTTGAAAAAGTGGAATTGGTGTTGGCGGATACTGCCAGCACGGGAGATTCAGGCAGCGCTTCTGCCTCCCGCATGACCTTCATGGCGGGCAACGCCATCCGCGGCGCAACCGAGATCGCCCTGGAAAGGTGGCGTAATGAAGATCGCCCGGCCATCGGAGAGTTCAAATATGTGCCACCGGCCACTACGCCATACGATCCCGAAACCGGCGAATCCACGCCCAACTTTGCTTATGGCTACGTGGCCGAGGTGGTTGCGGTCGAGGTAGATACGGAAACCGGTCATGTGCACATCTCAGACGTGATCTGCGCCGACGATGTAGGCAAAGCGATTAACCCGCAGCAGATCGAAGGGCAGATTGAAGGGGCGGTGGTGCAGGCTGCTGGCTATGCCCTTCTGGAAAATTTTGTTCAAGAGGGCGGTTATGTTAAAACACAATTCCTATCCAATTACTTAATCCCCACGGTGCTGGATGTGCCTGACCGCGTGCAATCGCTGATCCTCGAGTTTCCCGACCAGATTGGCCCTTGGGGCGTGCGCGGCATGGCCGAGATGCCTTATATCCCCTTCGCCCCGGCTGTGATTGCGGCCGTGCACGATGCAATCGGCGTGTGGATCGATCAATTTCCGCTGGTGCCCGAACGCATCTTGCGCGCCCTGGGCAAGATTTAACTCCGTCACATGTCGGTGTTCGGTCGCTTCTTTTCCGGAGAGCGCTTGCTTCTGGAGGATAAAGCGCGGGCAGGCTTGCCGGGAAGGGTGGCGATCCTTTCGGATGGCGCCACCTATTACGAATTGGGCGGCCCGCAACGCGGCAATCCGGTAGTGCTTATCCATGGGTTCTCCGTACCCAGCTTCATTTGGGACCCCACTTTTGTGGCGCTCAGCCAAGCCGGCTTTCGAACTCTACGCTATGACTTGTTCGGGCGGGGCTATTCCGACAGGCCGAAAGCACGTTACGACAAAGCGCTCTTTGTGCGCCAATTGGCCGAATTGCTGGAGGCGTTGAAATTCCCTCACGTCGATTTGGTCTCGCTTTCGATGGGAGGCGTAGTTGCCGCGGAATTTGCCTTTCGTTTCCCCAAACGCGTGCGCGAGTTGGCGTTTATCAGTCCCGCCGGTTTCGATTTGGAACTGCCTTGGACCGTAAAGTTGCTTAAATTTCCGGGCCTCGGGGAATTTGTGTTTGGGGGCCTGGGCTTGTTTGGGACAGGATCTATATTGCAATCCATGTTCAACGATTTCCACAACCCTTCTCAACAAGCTTTAGACGAGTTTGCGACGCGTTATTTGGAACAAATGAAATATCGCGGCTTTAGACGCGCTATTTTGTCCACTCTGCGCAATCGAATGCTGGATGAAGACCTGGATTTATTCCGTCGAATGGGAGCGAGCGAAAAACCTGTATTGCTGGTCTGGGGCAAAATGGATCAGACGGTCCCATTCCGCCATCATGAGACGTTTAGAAAGCTTGTGCCGCAAACAGAATTTCATGCGATCGAAGATGCAGCACACATCTCTCATTTCGAAAAGCCCGATCTGGTCAACCCAATTCTGGTTTCGTTTCTAAAGCGCTAAACTCACTATAATTACTGTGTGAGCATTCGCGTAATTATTCGCGGCGGCGGCGATTTGGCTTCAGGCGTGGCCTTGCGCTTGCATCGCGCCGGCATCCATCTGGCAATTGTTGAGCTCGAAAAGCCGCTGGCGGTGCGCCGCAGTGTGGCTTTTGCCGAGGCTGTTTATGCTGACAGCATGGAGGTCGAGGGGGTCACCGCACGCCGCGCGGCGAACTTGGCGGAGGCTGAAAAAATATCAACCCAGGCCGAGATTCCCGTGTTGGTCGATCCGAATCTAAGTTCATTATCTTCTCTGGGGCTTTTGGCGTTAGTGGATGCGCGTATGACTAAAAAGCCGCCCGAAACCGGCTTAGATGCCGCCCCCTTAGTTATTGGCCTCGGACCGGGTTTTATCGCTGGTGAAAATTGCCATGCGGTAGTGGAGACGGTGCGCGGCCACAATTTGGGCCGCGTCTTTTGGCAGGGAAGCGCGAGCCCCGATAGCGGTGTGCCCGGAACCATTGCCACCTATAACCTGGACCGCGTGCTGCGCGCCCCGGCGGCCGGACGCGTGGAAGCCAAAGCGGAAATTGGGCAGCGATTAGAGAGCGGTGAATTAATCGCCGTGGTTGGCCGGGAAGAACTGCGCGCTCCCTTTAGCGGTGTGCTGCGCGGCTTGGTGCACCCATCGCTTGAAGTGCATAAAGGCATGAAGATCGGAGACCTGGACCCGCGCAACGACTCCAGTTATTGCAGCCGCGTTTCGGATAAGGCGCTGGCGATTGGAGGAGGCGTGCTGGAAGCTTTGTTGACCAAGCCCGAGATCCGCGCAAGCCTGTGGGCATGATGCAACTGCGCCATGCCTTGCGCCTACGGGGCGCCCCTGAGGTGGCCTTTGTCGGCGCAGGGGGCAAGACCGTCGCGCTGTTCATCCTGGCGAAGCAGTTTGAAAAACCAGCGCTGGTGACCTGCAGCACACATTTCGCGGCTGAGCAATTGAGACCCGGCGACCAACATTTGGTTTTAGATAAACCGGCCGACGTGGGCAAGCTTGACCCGGCCAAGTTGCAGAAGGTGAGTGTGCTCACCAGTTCGACCACTCAGGATGAACGCGTTTTGGGCTTGGATCCAAAAACCCTCGGCGCGCTGAGCAAGTTTGCCCGCCAGTATGAGTTGCCTTTGCTGGTCGAAGCCGACGGCGCTCGACGCCGCGCGCTTAAAGCCCCCGCTGAACACGAACCCGCCATTCCTGATTTTGTAGAAGACGTCGTCGTGCTGGCTGGTCTCTCCGCGCTGGGCAAAACCCTTGGCGAGGAATGGGTGCACAGACCGGAGCGCTTTGCTAGGTTAAGCGGCCTAAAGGAGGAGGACACGATCACGCCTTCTAGCGTCGTCGGGGTACTTCTGGATCAAGAAGGTGGCCTGAAAAATATCCCCAAAAATGCGCGGCGTGTCGCATTGCTCAACCAAGCCGATACGCCTGAACTGGAAGGCGCGGCGCGCAGCATGGCGCAACCACTGCTGGCGCAATATGACGAGGTGCTGGTGGCTGCTTTGGAAAAAACTGGGCAGGTGAGCGCGGCATATGAGTCCGTTGCCGGGATTCTGCTTGCGGCGGGGGATTCGCAGCGCCTGGGCCAACCCAAGCAGTTATTGGATTGGAAAGGCAAGCCTTTCGTACGCCAGGTGGCTGAAACTGCCCTGGCGGCCGGGCTGGATCCTCTAGTAGTGGTGACCGGGGCGAAAGCCGAAAAGGTGGAGTCCGTCCTCGAGGGCTTGCACCTGCACATCGTGCGCAATCCGGATTGGCGTGCGGGCCAAAGCAGTTCGGTGAAAGCCGGCCTGGCAGCTCTGCCGCCGCGGGTGGGCGCAGCGTTGTTTTTGGTGGTGGACCAGCCGCAACTTCCGGTGGCACTGATTGAGGCCTTGCGGGCGGAACACGCCGGCAGCCTGGCGCCCATCGTGGCGCCGTTGGTCGATGGCCAGCGCAGCAATCCGGTGCTCTTCGACCGCAACACTTTTGGCGATTTCGACGCATTAGAAGGCGATGTGGGCGGGCGCGCCATTTTCAGCAAACATCGGGTGACTTGGCTGCCCTGGCTGGACGCATTGCTTGCCATTGACGTGGATAATCCCGAAGATTACGAACGCTTGCTACGCCAGGCAGGTTAGTTGGCGCTGCTGTAGAATCGGTATAGATGGATGTCCTGCGCGCTTTCGTGGCCTTGGAGATGCCCTTGGCCATCCAAAATGCTTTGCGTGAGATCAGTGCCGACTTGAAGGAAAAACTAAACGGGCTGCCCTTGCGCTGGTTGCCGGTAGAAAATATTCATCTCACCCTGAAATTTCTGGGCGAGATATCTGAGAACAGTCTGGATAGCATTTCCGCGCTTCTCGAGGCTCAAGCGAATACCATTCAACCCTTTGAAATTCGACTAGCAGAAACTGGCGTCTTTCCTAATGCGCGCCGGCCTAACGTGGTTTGGGTCGGCATGGATGCACCCGAGGACTTGCTGTTGCTTCAGCAGCGCATCGAAATGGATTTGTCTCGTCTGGGATACCCCGCCGAGCAGCGCAAGTTTTCTCCCCATCTCACCCTGGCCAGGGTGCAGCGCAATGCCCATCCTCGCGATCTAGAACGTATTGGGGATGCCATCAAATTGTTGAAAGTTGTAACAAGCGCCGCGGCGCTTGTTGATAAGATAACTCTATTTAGCAGCGAACTCCGGCCCAGCGGCGCGGTTTATCATGCGCTCTCGCAAAGCCGATTCGCCGCAGCCACCTAGGAGGCCACCCCCGCGCTTGGAACCGCTCACATTGGCACACAGCATCGTCGAGGCCCTGGAGGACAAAAAAGGCGAAGATATCCTGCTGCTCGATTTGAAAAATGTAGGCCCGATCGGTGAATACTACGTTATTTGCTCCGGAAGCAGCGAGCGCACCCTTAAAGCGCTCATGGACGCGGTGGCGGAAGATACAAGCAAAAAATATCGTCTCAAACCGCGATTAGAGGGACGGCCCAGCGAGGGTTGGTTGCTCGCCGATTATGGTTCGGTGATCGTGCATGTCTTCTCGCATTCACAGCGAGATTATTATCGCCTTGAAGAGTTGTGGTCAGCTGCGAAAGTGTTGCTGCATCTACAGTAAAACGCAATCTAACGATCTAATTTTTAAAGCGATGCTCGTATCACCCGGGAAGTAACTTCTCTATGGTTTCCAAGGTTTTAGACGCGGCAGCCAGCGAGGAACATTTTGTTCATAAAGGCGATAATCCTCGCCAAAGCGTTTTTCCAATCCAGGTTCTTCAAACAAGGGGATATAGATTAAATTCAGGACCCAAAAGACAAAAAACCAATTCAATAAGCCTATAAGTTTTACTACGAGAGCTTCGCCCAGAAGCACGAAGAAGATACTGCTAATCATCGGGTGGCGCACATAACGGTAGACGCCGCTTACCACCAGTTTTTTGGTGGGCGTCCAGGGGGCCAGAGTGCCCTCACCGACCCGTGCAAATAAGATAATCGTATTGAGCAAAAGCACCAGCCCAATGCCGATAAGCAGGAAGCCGGCCGCCGTAGCCAGCCCATCCAACGGAGCCGATAACTTCCACTTGATGCTCGGCTCCCCGCTGTTAAAGATAATCAATATCGGAATTACTACGGTTGCCATAACGGGCAGAAAGAAAATTGCCTGCGCTTGTAACAGAACATTTTGCCAGTTCATATATGCATGAGCCTTACTCAAAGATCCAGCGGTCTAGACCTCTATCCCAGTTGATCAGCTCTTCTTTTTTGAACCACAGCGCTACTTCGCGCTCACCCGTCTCGGGTTTATCGGAGGCGTGGGTGAGGTTGCGGCCGATCTGCAAACTAAAATCGTGGCGCAGGCTGCCCGGCGCGGCCTCGGTGGGTTTGGTGCTGCCCATGGTTTGGCGAATGGCAGCCACCGCATCAGGCCCTTCCCAAACCATGGCCATCACGGGTGCAGAAGTAATATATTCAATGAGGTTGCTATAAAAGGATTTCCCTTTGTGCTCGGCATAATGAGCTTCGGCCAGTTTGCGGCCCACTTGCATGAATTTCGCCGCGATCAACCGCAGGCCGCGGCGTTCCAATCGGGAAATGACCTCGCCGATCAAGCCGCGCTGCACCCCATCCGGTTTCACCAGCACTAAACTGCGTTCCAATCTGCCTCCAAATAAAAAAATGCCCGGGCTTTCCGAGCATTTTACCAGAGCAATCAAATCGCTTAGAGCAGATCCTCTGCCTTGGTGTAGCAGTCCAATGCCTCGCGCAATTGGTTGCTGCGCATGTAGGCATCTCCCAGCGTTTGCCAAAGCTTGACCTCTGCGGGGTGGAGATGCAGGGCGGCGTTCAAATCGGCGATGACTTCGTCGATCATCACACGGCGGCGCAGAAGGTAGCTGTAATGTTCCGCTGCATCGCCTAGCTTGCCGTAGTTGAGCGCCTGGCGGGCCTGGTCGAGGCGCTCGGGGGCTAGTTGTGCAGTGTGCAGCTTGGCCGTGCGACGCGGAACGCTCACTGGCTGAGGTGCGGGGGACGGCGTGCTTTCCAAACTTTCTAAGGCTGGGCCGCCGGCCATCTCCGCTTCGGGCACCCAGGCATTTTCACCGGTACTAGGCGCCTCAGGTCCGCCGGATGGTTCTAATTCTTCAAGCCAATCCAGTTTGTTTAAATCTCCGCCTGATTGCCATTCACCTTCTGTTTCGTCTTCGGTTTGCTCTTCGCCAGCCGGCGCGTCGGAGCGGAGTTCCTTAAGCCAATCCGGGGCTTCTTCGAGAGGACGCGGGGGAATGGGTTCGGCGGCCGCAGCCCCTTCACTGGTTGCGGCGGTGAGATCTTTAAGCCA
>Ga0214473_10004195_pt1 | contig 17354 bp, 12 predicted proteins | sample RVTome_7_FD_203509 | JGI IMG/M metagenome (GOLD analysis project Ga0214473, IMG submission 203509) | Soil microbial communities from uranium-contaminated site in the Upper Colorado River Basin, Wyoming, United States - RVT98D197 | ecosystem: Environmental > Terrestrial > Soil > Contaminated >... | reverse complement strand
GAGGTTTTCATCTCTTCTTCAATATTTATAGCCAATCTCGCCACTTAGACTCCCTTTTAATTATTTAGCCACAGATTTACACAGATTTTCACTGATTATCCGCGATTAGTTTTAATATTTCTATTAGATTAGAGAATGAACGTTTTAAAACCACTTTGGAATATGAAATTATACCATTTTGCTTTCAAAAATAGCACTATTTTTCAGGCATGACATCAAAGATGTCGAGTTTTACCCCGTTGGGAAGGCGAAGGCTTTCTAACGGGGGTTACACCTCTGGGTTTGCCGTTTCAGAGATTTTCAACTTGACAATGGTATGGATATATTTTACCATATTTTATGGTAACATTATCAATTTATATGGTAAATCCCGTTAGAAAGTTTGGTTTTCTTTCTAATGGAGTAAAGAGGCAATGATGTTAGAAGGGCTTTTTGGTAATATTATAGTAGAAAAAATATTTTTTTCACTCTATACATATGGCGAAAGTTACCCACTTGGCATGGCAAAGGTCTTTAAAGAGCCGGTTAATAGAATTCAGCAACAATTAAAAAGACTTGAAAACAGTGGTATCGTTGTAAGTCGGCTTGTTGGTAAAACAAGGTTATATACATTTAATCCCAGATACCCTTTCCTAAAAGAATTAAAATCTCTAATTTCAAAAGCTTATGAATTTCTCCCTGAAAAAGAGAAAGATAAATATTACCGGATACGTACAAGACCCAGAAGGGCTGGTAAACCACTGTGAATATTGATTGGAAGCATACTTCCCATAAGGCAATTGTTTAAGGGACAATGAGTGACAAAAAGTGTCAAAAAGAAGGGGATTTCTGGTCTTCAACCAGAATGAAAATATCCGCACCGAGTGCTGATGTGAACAAGACAAACGTCATACTCACTATATATCCAGATTTCTTACCTCAAGGGCATGCTGCTCAATGAGTTTTTTCTCGGCTCTATGGAGATTTACTTCTATAATTGGACAAATATCTCCACGTAATAGTATTGCATTACTATCACAAATGTGATATAATAGTAATGCGATACTAATGGAGAAATCTTATGATAGAAGGACTATATCATCTAAGTCAGAATTTTATCAGGATAAACAACAGGGATTATGTTAGATATTTCCTGAAAATCAATCCACTAAAGAGCCGTTTTTCGATCATAGTTGGACAGAGAGGGGTTGGCAAGACAACTGCTATTATTCAGCACATCCTTTCCTCTTGCGATAACGATATTTTTACCAGCAGGGCCATCTATGTTCAGGCAGACCATTTTCTCGTAGGTAGCCATTCCCTCTATGAGATAGCAGAACAGTTTTATACCCTCGGTGGAGAAATAATCTGCTTTGACGAGATACATAAATATCCAGAATGGTCAACAGAGTTGAAAAGTATTTACGACACATTTCCAAAACTGACAATAGTAGCCTCGGGCAGTTCCACATTGGAGATATACAGGGGCAGTCATGATTTAAGCAGGAGAGCAGTGGTATATAAAATGTTCGGCATGTCGTTCAGGGAATTTATAGAGCTTACGCTTGGAATCACTCTGAAAGATGTCAATCTTGAAGATATTATCAAAAGTCACCAGCGTATAGCCCATGAAGTTATAAAGGCAGTAGAAAAGAAGGATAAAAAAATCCTTGCCCTTTTTAAGAACTATCTTGAGTATGGTTATTATCCATATTTCAGAGAATATAAGAATAAAGAACCCTTCTACCTTACTTTAGAACAGAACATCCATACTACACTTGAGGGTGACTTGATAGCCATATACCCATCTTTAAGTGGTAACAGCATCAAAAAGATAAAAAAACTTTTGCCAGTAATAGCAGCCTCTGTTCCTTTTACTCCTGATTTAAAAAAGTTAAAGACAATGCTTGATGTCGGAGATGAGAGAACTTTAAAGACCTATTTCAAGTATCTTGAAGACGCAGGGATCATACTTACTGTGTCAAAAAGTGGCAAAGGTCTTAGAGAGCTTGAAAAGCCTGAAAAGATATATCTGAATAATCCGAATTTAATCTATGCTATATCAAGCCACACCTCAGTTGATATCGGAAATTTGAGAGAAACATTTTTTATCAATATGGCAAATGCTTTCCATAGAGTCTCTACGTCGTCTCGGGGTGACTTTCTTATTAACGGCAAATATATATTTGAGATTGGGGGGAAGAACAAGGATTTTACCCAAATTAAAGGCATTAAAAATTCATTTTTGGCAGTAGACAATATTGAGATTGGAGTGGGGAACAGAGTTCCATTATGGATATTTGGGTTTTTGTATTAGGAAAGAGGATAGGGTGAGGGACTCCTTATAAATTATATATCCAGATTTCTTACCTCAAGGGCATGTTGCTCAATGAATTCCTTTCTTGGTTCAACCTGGTCGCCCATAAGAATGGTGAAAATTCCGTCAGCCTTTACAGAGTCTTCAACACTCACCTGTAATAATATCCTCTTCTCAGGATTCATAGTTGTTTCCCAGAGTTGGTGAGGATTCATCTCACCGAGTCCCTTATATCTCTGGATGCTTATCCCTTTTTTTGCTACGGATAATATATGAGCAAATAGCTCCTTTGAGCTACCGAATTCCTGGATAATACCATTGTATTTGACTTTATAAGGCGGCTGTCCAAGCTCCTTTAGTGTTAAATAGAGATTTTGAAGTTCTCTGAAATCAGGAGATGTCAAAAATTCATCATCAATAGTTAATTTCAGCCCCTCCCTGTCTAATACAATCCTGAATGCCTGATGTTCCTCATCCTCTTCAATTTTTTCAGCTATGTCAGGGAACTTCGCCTTGAGGCTTTTTAGAAGTGCCTGAATATTTTTCTCATTTTTCAAGACATTTTTATTAAGGTCGACATCCAGAAGAATGTTAATTACATCAGTATCCCTTTTTCTTCTGGCAAACCATTCAATGAGTCTTTCAAATTTGGAGAGTCTTTTTATATAAGGAATAAGTGTTTTGCCAGTTAGGGATTTACCGTTAGTCTGGATTCCAATCTCGTCCGCTGCAAGCTCAAAAAGCATATCCTCAAGTTTACCCTCGTTCTGTATGTATCGTTCTGATTTGCCTTTTTTTACCCTAAAAAGAGGCGGCTGTGCGATATACAGATACCCCTTCTCGATAATCTGTGGCATCTGCCTGAAGAAAAAGGTAAGAAGCAGGGTTCTTATATGTGCGCCATCTACATCAGCATCAGTCATAATTATGATTTTGTGATAACGTGTTTTTGTAATATCAAAATCCTCTGTCCCTATGCCGGTGCCCAGTGCGGTTATCAATATCTTTATCTCTTCAGAACCCAGCATCTTATCAAACCGCGCCTTCTCAACATTCAGGATTTTTCCTTTCAGAGGCAAGATTGCCTGATCACGTCTGTCCCTGCCCTGTTTTGCAGAGCCTCCTGCAGAGTCACCCTCTACGATAAATAATTCGCTCAAACTGGGGTCTTTTTCAGCACAGTCAGCCAGCTTGCCCGGAAGCCCTGTGTCTTCAAGTGCCCCTTTTCTTCTTGTAAGCTCCCTTGCTTTTCTTGCGGCTTCTCTTGCCCTTGACGCCTGAATTGACTTTTCAATTATTTTTCGGGCTACCGAGGGATTTTGTTCAAAATAGGTACCAAGGACGTCATTAACAATGGACTCCACAACACCCTTGAGCTCGCTGTTGCCGAGTTTGGTCTTTGTCTGCCCTTCAAACTGCGGGTTGGGGAGCTTTACACTTATAACCGCTGTGAGCCCTTCTCTGACATCATCTCCTGTAAGTGCCTCCTTGGAGTTTTTTGATAAACCTGAAGATGCAGCGTAGTTGTTAGCCGTTCTTGTAAGTGCAGATTTAAAACCGACAAGATGCGTTCCACCTTCCTTGGTACTGATATTATTCGCAAAGGAGTACAGGGTCTCGGAATAGCCGTCGTTGTACTGGATAGCAACCTCTACGCTAACACCGTCTTTTTCCTTTGCCACATAGATGGGCTTTGGATGTAACGGGTTTTTATTTTTATTTAAGTGCTCGACAAAAGATGTGATACCGCCGCTGTAGAAAAATGTTTGTTCTTCATTAACCCTCTCGTCAGTTATCTTGATTTTGAGCCCTTTATTCAGAAAGGCAAGTTCCCTGAGTCTATGCGAGAGGGTATCATAATTAAACTCTATAGTCTCAAATATCTCGGCATCAGGTTTAAATGTTATCTTTGTCCCTCTGCTTTTGGTCTTCCCCACAAGCATAAGGGCTCCTGCGGGAATACCCCTTTTAAAGTGCTGCTCCCACACCTGCCCGTTCTGCTTTATTTCAAGGTCAAGCCATTCAGAGAGCGCATTAACTACTGAGACCCCTACGCCATGGAGTCCTCCTGAGATTTTGTATGCCTTGCTCTCAAATTTCCCCCCAGCGTGAAGCTCTGTAAGGGCTATCTCAGCAGCTGTCCTGCCTTTGGGGTCACCCGGGTGCAATCCTGTCGGAATGCCTCTTCCGTTGTCAACAACGGTAATACTTCCCTCTGTATGGATGGTGACGTCAATCTTATCACAAAAACCTGCAAGTGCCTCGTCAACACTGTTATCAACCACCTCGTAAACAAGGTGATGTAGTCCTTCAAAGCTTGTATTTCCTATGTACATGGCAGGTCTTTTTTTCACAGCGTCAAGACCTTTAAGAACTTTTATATCTTCTGCGCCATAGGTTTCTTCTTCTGTTATATCCTGTACCTTCTCTTCCATTTACCTCCTTCTAAAAAACAGTGAATAGTCGTTAGGGAACAGTGAATAGTGAAAAACATTCAATTTTTTATTTTTACTATTCACTAAATACTGTTCACTATTCACCATCTTTATATCCTCATAGGCATAATAACGCATTTATAATCTTTCCCTTCAACCTCGCGCAGAAGTGTCGGACTAAGGGAGTCCTGAAACTCAAACCCCACAGATTCTCCACCCATTGCCTGAATTGCATCTAAAAGATACCTGGCATTAAAGCCTATTGTAACGGGCTCTCCTTTATACTGAATGGCTATTTCCTCTCTGGCTTCTCCTATGTCAGGGTTTATAGAGCTAAGTGTTAATTTACCCTCTTCTAAGTCGAATCTTATTGCGTTGGTTTTTTCTCTGCTCATTATTGAAATCCTTCTCAGTGCCTTAGAAAAAAGAACCTTATCAAGGGTTGCCTTTTTCTCATTGTCCTGAGGAATGACCTGTTCATAACCGGGGTAAGTGCCTTCTAAAAGCCTTGAGGTTAGTACGACATCCTCTCCATACGAGCCTTCGGCAATAGTGAAAAATATATGGTTTTTATTCAACCCTATGGCAACCTCCCCTTCTGCCTCTTCAAGGAGTCGCCTTAATTCTATAGCTGCCTTTTTGGGCAATATGAGTTTTTTCTCTTCTGACAGTTTCCCGCTCAACTCTTTTGTAACAACTGCGAGTCTGTGTCCATCTGTACCAACAACTACTAACTCTATGTGTTTTTTCTTTGGAATAAAATGCAAGAGAAGCCCGTTCAGAATATATCGGGTTTCGCTGTCACCTGCTGCATACGCTGTCCTCTCAAACATATTTTTCAATATCTGTGCGCCTATGTTAAGCTCTTCCGAGCGGCTAACCTCAGGCAGTGCTGGATACTCCTCTCCGGGAAGCCCCATTAACTTAAAGGTGCTCTTACCCGATGAGACCTTGAGCCAGTTATTTTCCTGTGACTCCAGGAGGATGTCATCTTCCACTTCTTTGGCTATCTCAAAAAGTTTCCTCGCCGGAATACAGAGCCCCCCTTTCTCCAGAATCTCTGCTTTAAGTGGACCTGTAAAGGCAATATCCAGGTCAGTTGCCATTATGGATGTGGTCTTAGCGGCTTTCAGCAGGAAGTGGCTGAGAATGGGCATTGTAGTTTTTTTCTCCACTATCCCCTGAATGTTCTGTAATACCCTTTGTATTTCTTCTCTATCTACCTTAAGCTTCATTATGTCCCCCCTAACGCGGTTAGCATATTATTATAATCTATTTATTTGTATTATTCGTAACTTTTTATCTTTTTTATAAGGTATTCAAGCTTTCTGTTAAAGTCCTCGTCTTTTCTTCTTCGTTCCTCAATCTGTTTGCAGGCATGTATTACGGTGGAGTGGTCTTTACCACCAAAATTTTTACCAATGTCAGAAAGTGAAGAATCTGTAAGGATCTTACTCAGATACATAGCCACCTGTCTTGGGAAAGCAATATCCCGTGTCCTTTTTTTTGCCTTTATATCCTGCGGCTTGAGCCCATAATAATCACACACTGTCTTTATGATTAATTCTATGCTCAGAGGTTTTTCCTCATCATGGATCATATCCTTCAGCACATCTTTTGCCATTTCTACGGTTATGGTTCTTCCTGAAAGGGAAGAATAAGCACCAAGCCTTATAAGGCATGCCTCAAGGTCCCTGATATTGGACTTTATCCTGCTTGCCAGAAAAAAAGCGACATCCTGTGGAAGCTGTATACCCTCAATCTCAGACTTTTTACCCAGTATCGCTAACTTTGTTTCAACATCCGGCATCTGGATATCCGCTATGAGTCCCATACCGAATCTTGACCGCAGCCTTTCGGTAATAGGGGAGATGTCCTTGGGCAACCTGTCACTTGAGAAAACAATCTGTTTATGTGAGTCATAGAGGGCATTGAATGTATGGAACAGCTCTTCCTGTGTTCCGGTCTTACCTGCGATAAACTGGATATCATCAATAAGGAGGACATCAAGAAGGCTTCTGTACCTGTTTTTAAATTCATCCATCTTATTATTTCTCATGGAATAGACAAACTCATTTGTAAACTGCTCTGCTGGTGTGTAGAGTAATTTTATGCCAGATGATTTATCTATCAGCAGATTACCTATTGCATTCATCAGATGAGTTTTACCAAGACCTACACCGCCATATATAAAAAGCGGATTATAAGATTTACCAGGAGACTCGGCAACTGCCGTTGCTGCAGCGCGTGCAAATTGATTACTTGGTCCTACAACAAAATTCTCAAATATGTACTTTGGGTTGAGGAAGATTCCGCGGCTTGCTAATTTTGCGCGTCTGTTTTCCCTTTTTGTTTCTATCCTTCTGAGAGTGGTATCCTCCTCTTTCTCAAAAACACTGAACTTGAGGTTGACAGGTTTTTCTAAAAATTTTTCAAGTGTCTCAACAATTAGCCCCATGTAGTGATCCTCAATCCACTCTTTAAAGAACCTGTTCGGGACCTCGAGAATAACCTGCTGGTCATGAAGGCGCAGTAATTTGAGGGGGCTAAACCAGAGTTCAAAAGTCTGAATGCCAACCTTTTCTTCTATGACCTTAAGGGTCTTCTCCCATAATTCTTCTATTTCCATTATTCCCCTGGTATATACCTCTGTATTTTAAAAAAATAACCTATTTCCCGACGGAAAGGTACATCTCTATGCGTCACCGACAAGTTATAAACATCTGTTAATAAATTGTTGATAAACCTTTTATGAGGTGGTAGATGAACCTTAATTAAATAGGCTGGTTGTATTATACTTAATATTTTATACCAGAGGCAAGGTTTTTTATCATAATGGCTCTCTTCGTGGTCTTCCACGGGGCCGCCTCATTAAATCCCTGCCGAGACTCCGCCCGATGGCTTCCATAAATATCTCGCTGCCAAAGGGTCTGCCTGCTCTGGTACAATAGCGAATCTCGTTTATCTCATCATCTCCGAGAGTGCTACGCAAAAAATCTACATATTCACTGCGTCCTATATCTCCAAATATTTCTTCATCCAGCACCTTATCAGTTATTCCGGTAACGTGTGCTATTGCACTTGAATACGGATACTCCTCTACCCTATCAACAATGCCGGCCCGCTTAGGGTTCTGCTCTATATATCGGGCAGCATGCCATAGATGATTTTCTTTATCAACGATGCACGAGTAAAAGCGGTTCTCCCATAGTCGTCCGCTCTTATTGTATTTTTTATTTATGTATTGGGTGTAGCACAGAGTAAGTCCCTGCATTGTCTTTGACAGGGAATCCTCCTGAAGGGGCTTTAAAAGGAGATGCATGTGGTCGGGCATTAAACAGTAAGCAAGAACAGAGCAGCCCCGTTTCTCTGCATATTTCTTGAGCAGATATAAATATACCCATCTGTCTTTTTCATCAAAGAAAATATTGCCTTTGTTATTTCCTTTTTGAACCACATGATGAGGGTAACCTGCTATTACTGCCCTTGCAATTCTTGACATACCTAACAGGATATTATAGAAGAATAATTTTGTCAAGTAAATAGGATGTGTCCCTATTTTTAAAAGAAGTATGTCCCTATTTTTTGATTCTTTCTGAACCGCTATAAACATTCATACGATTACCCCTTAGAAAGCCGACTAATGTGATATTGGACCCCTTTGCGAGCTCCACAGACATATCAGTCGGGGCTGCCCTGCTCACAAGTATCGGCACGTTGGCTCTCACTGCCTTTGTAGTTATCTCTGAAGAAAGCCTTCCACTTAAAAGCAAAATTTTACCCTGCATTGGTATATTTTCAAGAAAGGCATACCCTATTATCTTATCCACGGCGTTATGTCTTCCTATATCTTCTGCAAATGCAATTATCCCCTTTTCATCACACAGCGCTGCAATATGAGCCCCTCCGGTTGTCCTGAAAAGCTCTGACTTTTTTTGAAACTCTTTATATAGTTCAAAGATTGTCTTGATACTAACCTTAAAATTATCATGAATTAAGGGTAGTTTTTTATTAAGCATAAAACTCACACCTCTGGCGCAACCTGATGTCAGGGTTGCTACAGCCTCGGGTGTCTCTACAGGCAGACGAACCTCTATGTCTTCGTCCCTCCAGAAAATCTCTATCCTCTCCGCGCACCACGTCTGCTGCAGCTCACTGTTACCAGTACCTTTCAGGAGCCCTTCTGAAAGTGCAAAGCCCACCACCAGTTCCTTGACCATTGTAGGGGTGCACAGCAGGTCCAGTATTTCCCTGTCGTTTGAGAGGATTTTAAGCCTTTTTTCTGAGACAACATCATCTATTGTTTCAGCAGGCACACCGTTGCGGTATTGAATAATATTAATCTTTGTAGAAGAATTCATCTGTTTCCTATTTTAACTTATACTCCCTCTACTTGACAAAAAACTCTAAAATCAATATTATGTTCATAATATGAACATGCCCGAGACAAAGAAGAATGACGACATCACACTGAGGATTCTCGATGAGATAAGCCGGGAATCCCGTGTCACGCAACGCACCCTTTCTGACAGACTCGACATTGCCCTCGGTCTGGTAAATGCATATATAAAACGGTTGACCAAAAAAGGATACATAAAGATTACCACTATCCCCAAAAACAGGGTCAAATATATCCTCACCCCAAAGGGCTTTTCAGAAAAAGTGCGGCTGACTTATGAATATATGCATTATTCCATAAACTATTTTAAAGATATACGCCAGAGGATTGACAGCGTCTACAAACAAATGATTGCCTCAGGGGCAAAAGACGTAATTATATGGGGTGATGGAGAGGTTGCAGAACTCTCCTATATCTCTATGCGCGGCTTGCCACTTAACCTTATCGGCGTCGTTGATAGCAAAAAAGTAGAGAAAGGTTTTTTCGGACACAACGTGTATTCTTTTGAAAACTTTCCTGCTTTAAAATACGATGTCATATTGATTACTTCTTTAAAAAAGAATGAAGAGGAAAGACAGAGAATAAAGAGTCTTGGTGCTGATATGGAAAGAGTTTACACTCTCTGATTACACAGATGAAAAAAAACACAGATTACACAGAGGTAAAAAAGTAGAGAGTAGAGAGTAGAGAGTAGAGAGAAAAAAGAGGCATAAATGGAGCAAATGGATATTTTAGAACCTAAGTGGTACGCAGTTCATACAAGATCAAGGCATGAGTTTCAAGTTTTTGATAGGCTTACAATGAAGGGTATAGAAGCCTTTCTTCCAACAATAGAAAGAATCAGAAAGTGGAAGGACAGAAAAAAGTTAATTGCCTTTCCTCTTTTCCCTGGTTATCTTTTTGTACACATCACTAAAGACCCCAATGGCAGGTTGAGCGTCTTAAAAATAAAAGGTGTTGTCAGACTCTTAAGCTCTATGCATGGAGAGCCAGAACCTATCCCAGATGAACAGATAATCTCATTAAAAAAACTCGTAGAGAACAAGGAGGCTCTTGACCCTTATCCATATCTCACCGGAGGACAAAGGGTCAGGATAAAAAGAGGACCTTTAAGCGGTGTTGAGGGCATTCTCGTTGAAAAGCTTGATAAACACGTGCTCGTGCTTTCAGTAGATGTTTTACGCCAGGGCGTAGCACTTACGATTAATGCATCAGATGTGGAGAAAATATAAACGTAAAGCGTAATGCGTGATGAGTAGCGAAAGACGATAGACGAGGGACGCTTTAGGCTTTACAAAAAGTTTATTACGCATTACGTGATGAACCCGCAGGTTCGGAAATGTAACTGAGAGGGCGGAGCCATGAACCGTCTGGTTCATGGCGGAGCAGTGCAAAGACAAAGTTGAAAAAAACAGATTAACTTCTTAAAACTTTAAAAAAAATTGAGGTGATAACATGTTAAATGACAAGACGATTTTAATAACAGGCGGCACTGGCTCTTTTGGCAAGAAGTGTACGGAAATAATCCTCAAAGAGCATAAGCCTAAAAAACTGATCATATTCAGCAGAGATGAGTTGAAACAGTTTGAGATGAGCCAGAAATGGAACATAAAACATTATCCATGTATCCGCTATTTCCTTGGCGATGTGCGTGATAAAGACCGACTTATAAGAGCATTCCACGGGGTGGACTATATTATACATGCTGCGGCGCTGAAACAGGTACCTGCTGCAGAATATAACCCTGCAGAATTTATTAAGACAAACATACTGGGTGCAATGAATGTAATTGATGCGGCATTGTATAACGGTGTTAAGAAAGTTATAGCCTTATCTACAGATAAGGCGTGCAATCCTGTAAATTTATATGGTGCTACAAAATTATGTGCCGATAAATTATTTATTGCTGCCAATGTTTACACCGGACATGACAGTACCATTTTTACCGTTGTGCGTTATGGTAATGTTGTAGGTAGCCGTGGTTCTGTCATTCCTTTTTTTAAAGAAAGGGCAAAGACAGGCGTACTTCCTATTACAGATACACGCATGACGCGTTTCTGGATTACCCTGGACCAAAGCGTCCATTTTGTCCTTAAAGTCCTGGAGATAACGAAGGGAGCTGAAATTTTTGTTCCAAAAATCCCTTCCATGACAATTGCTGATTTGGCTAAAGCTGTTGCCCCTCAGTGTTCACATAAAATAATAGGCATCCGTCCCGGAGAGAAAATTCATGAGACGCTGATTGGAGAAGATGAAGGGCGTAACACTATTGAATATAAAGAGTGCTTTGTAATAAAGCAAAAAAACACAGGTGAAGACTTTAGTAACGGTGTCAGGATATGTCCCGAAAGTTTTAGGTATACTTCAGATACTAATCCGCAAAAAATCAGTGTGGAGGAACTTCGTCAGGTAATAGAACAGATATCAGACGACTACAGTATTGAAGAGAGCCGCTGGTCCATGGAGGACATTCCACAGTAATAAAAAGAACGTATTGCGTTATGCGTACTGCGTTTTTACGCCGTACTCAGTACGCTGTACTCATTACGAATTTACTTGAACCCTGTTAATAACTGATTTAATGATTAACCCCAGAAAAAGATTGCTAATTACCGGTGTCAGCGGGTTACTGGGAAATAATCTTGCCCGCTATTTTAAGGACAAGCATGAAATTTTGGGCTTATACAATTTTCATCCCGTTGTCATAAGGGGTATAACATCGGAAAAATGCAGCATATTAGGCCTGGATTCTCTCAAGAAAATTATTCATGAATTTGAACCCTCTATCATTATTCACTGTGCTTCCTTGGCGAATGTAGATGAGTGTGAACTCAATAAAGACCTGACAAAAAAAGTAAATGTTTTAGCTACGAAAAACCTTGTTAATAGCATTGTTGATAGAGATATCAAATTGATTTATATTTCCACGGATTCTGTTTATGACGGCATCAAAGGTGCCTTTTCAGAGAACGATAATATAAACCCTTTGAACTATTATGGTCTGTCAAAATATGAGGGTGAATTAGAGGTTGCGAAGAAGGAAAACTCCCTTGTATTCAGAACGAATATATTCGGATGGAATATTCAGGATAAAAGAAGTATTGGTGAGTGGATATTAGGTGAACTCGGGGCGGGCAGAAGAATAAATTGCTTCAGAGACGCTTATTTTTCTTCCATATATACATTTGAATTTGCGAGGGTGATTGACATCGCAATTCAGAGGGATTTAAGTGGAGTATATAACTGTGGTGCTTCAGATTCATGTTCAAAATACGAATTTGCACACAAAATAGCTGATTATTTCGGTTTAGACAAGGCATCGATAAAACCTATTTCAATAGATGATTTTAATTTTAAAGCTAAAAGAGGGAAAAAACTTACATTGAATGTAAATAGACTACAAAAGGAGCTTGATTATAGACTCTCTACTATAGAACAGTCAGTTGAAGCATTTTACAAAGATTACAGATGCGGTCTGCCAGAAAAAATCAAGCAGGACACATTAGCAGTTTATGAGAAACCTGTCTATATATCTTATGGAAGGCAATGGATAGATGAAAATGATATTCAGAGTGTTACGGGTATTTTACGCTCCCCATGGATTACACAGGGTCCCCGAGTAGAGAAATTTGAAAATGCATTATCAGAATACTGCAAAGTAAAATACACGGTTGCAGTAAATTCCGGGACATCAGCCCTTCATCTTGCCTGTCTTGCATCGGGAATAAATGAGGGAGATGAAGTTATAACCTCTCCAATTACTTTTGTAGCTTCAGCCAACTGTGCTGCTTATTGCGGTGCAAGACCTGTTTTTGGAGATATTGATTTAAAAACATACAACATCACCCCGCGGGAAATAGAGAAAAAAATTAACAGACAGACAGGTGCTGTTATCCCTGTTCATTTTGCAGGGCAGAGCTGCAACATGGAGCCCATATACGAAATTGTTAAGAACAAAGAAAAAGAATTTAACAGGAAGATTTTTATTATAGAAGATGCATGTCATGCTCTTGGTTCTCTCTATAAAAACAAACCCGTAGGGTCCTGTAAATTCTCTGATATGGCAGTGACGAGTTTTCACCCGGTAAAACACATCACAACCGGTGAAGGAGGAGCTGTCCTGACCAATGACGAAGCATTGTATAAAAAACTGAAGCGTCTGAGGTCACATGGTATCACAAGCACTCCGGAAGAATTTATCGGGGTTCTAACTCCTAACTCTAAACTCCAGACTCTAAACTCACTCCCGTGGTACTATGAACAGATTGATTTGGGCTATAACTACCGAATTACCGATATTCAGTGTGCACTTGGTCTGTCGCAATTTAAGAGGCTTGATGAATTTCGTAAACGCCGGCGCGAGATAGTCAATTTCTATAACATGGAATTTAAAGGAATTGAGTTAATCCAGACACCCTTTGAATCTGAGGATTGTGACAGTAATTTCCATTTATACGTCCTTCTTCTGGACTTTGACAGAATCGGTATTGAGCGGGGTCAGTTCATGACAGGATTGAAACAGCAGGGAATTCAGACCCAGGTACACTACATTCCAGTGTATACACATCCTTTTTACCGGCAAAAATTCAGGACAAATTGGGGAGATTGTCCAAATGCAGAGAATTATTATAGTAAGTGCCTTTCTATCCCCCTTTATCCTGCTATGAGTGATGGTAATGTGGAAAAAGTCGTTAATGAAATTCTGAATATGGCAACATCGGTTGAGGTTTCTGACAAGGTAAAAAGAGCAAAATGAATCTTACAAAAAGCTTAAAGATGCAGAAAGAAGCAAAAAGACGCATTCCCGGGATGACCCAGCTGCTTTCAAAACGGCCTGATATGTTCTCTCAGGGGGTCTGGCCCGGATACTACAGTAAGGCAAAGGGTGTTGAGGTCTGGGATTTAGACGGAAATCGTTATATAGACATGAGTATTGCTGGAATTGGAGCAAATATCCTCGGATATGCAGATCCCGATGTTGACGTGGCTGTTCACAAAGCAATAGATGCCGGTTCAAGCTCTTCATTGAACTGTCCTGAGGAAGTAGAACTTGCGAATCTTCTTTGCGAGATTCATCCATGGGCTGAAAAGGTCCGATTCGCCCGAACAGGAGGCGAATCTATGGCTATTGCTGTTAGGATTGCCCGTGCCTATACAGGCAGAGACAAAATTGCATTTTGTTATGATGAGGCAACAGAAATATTAACCCAAAGCGGTTTTAAAAAATTTAAAGACTTAAATGAAAATGAAATAGTAGCTACGCTTAATCCGAAAACAAGTCAATTAGAATACAAGCAAATCGAGAGAAAAATAAAATATCATTTCGTGGGTAAAATGATCCATTTCAAAGGACAAAGAATTGATTTAATGGTTACTCCCGACCATAAGATATATAGAAAATTCCGATTAAAAAAAGGATATCATTTTAAATTAGAAGAAGCTAATAAATCTCTAAAAAGAAGGTGGATGACTCAAATGACTTCTAAATGTAAATGGGAAGGGGAGACAAAGGAGAGATTTATTATCCCTCAGATACCCAAACAAACACGGCCAACAAAAGGTATTTGTTCATTTCCTATAAAGGATTTTGTTAGATTTATGGGTTGGTATTTATCTGAAGGATGTTGTATAGAACAGAAGAGGGGTAGGTATGAAGTAATAATAACCCAGGATGAAAAAAGCGCGGAAAGAAGTGAAGAAATATTTTCTGTTATAAAAAACCTTGGATTTACTCCTTATAGAAACGGTCATCATATCTGTTTTAATTCCAAGGAATTAGCGCATTATTTAAAACAATTTGGAAAAGTTAAGAGCAAATACATCCCAGAGTGGATAAAAAACCTCTCATCTGATTATTTATCTATTTTTGTAGATGCTATGATAAAAGGAGATGGTACCTTTGAAAAAGGCAGAATGAGAAAATTTTATTCTAGTTCTATTGAGTTAATAGATGGAATGCAAGAATTGTTATTGAAAATGGGATATTCTACAACAGTTTCTGAATATAGTGGCGTTGGATTTTCTAAAGATAAGATATACCATTTAAATATAGGCTCAAAGGATGAAGTTTTAGGATGTTGGGCAAGGGAGGAATATTTCAATGGCAACGTATATTGTGTAACAGTACCCAATCATATTATTCTCGTGAGACGAAATGGTAAAATTGTATGGTCAGGAAATTGCGGATACCACGGCTGGCATGACTGGTATCTGTCTGCTAATTTAGGCACAAAAAATGCGCTGGGTCAGCATCTCATGCCCGGGCTGGATCCTCGCGGAGTTCCAAAGAGTTTGACAGGTACAGCATTCCCGTTCAGGTATAACCATATTGAAGAGCTTAAAGCTATTACAGATAAACATGGAAAGAATCTGGCTGCTATTGTTATGGAGCCTATTAGAAATGAACAGCCTAAACCCGGTTTTCTGAAAGGTGTGCGCGCTCTGGCTGATAAAACCGGCGCTGTTCTTATAATTGATGAAATTTCTGCAGGATTCCGCATGAACACAGGCGGAGCTCATCTGAAACTCGGCATCAAACCTGATATAGCTGTATTTTCAAAAGCTCTTGGAAATGGTTATCCGATCGCAGCTGTTATAGGCAGGGGGCGTGTGATGGATGCAGCACAGAGCACTTTTATAAGCAGTACTATGTGGACTGAACGAATAGGTCCGACCGCAGCTTTAGCCACAATAAATAAACATAAGAAGGTTGATGCTGGCAAACACCTTATGGAAATCGGCAGCCAGGTGCAAGGAGGATGGCGCGTCCTCTCGTCAAAAAATGGTCTCAATATAAGTATAGGTGGAATCCCATCCCTTAGCCATTTTATTTTTAAATATGATAATGCAATGGCGATGAAATCTCTGTTCGTTCAATTGATGCTTGAAAGAGGTTTTCTTGCTTCTACTTTATTTTATGCTATGTATGCTCATCAAACATATCATGTGGAGCAATATCTCAAAGCAGTTGATGAGGCTTTTGCAGAGATTTCACGGGCAAATAAAGCAGGAAATATTGAAAAACTTTTAAAAGGGCTCCCCGCAAGCAGCGGTTTCAAAAGGTTAACTTAGTCTGGTCTTACATATCTGAATATTAATATAAGATTTGGGGCAAGATTGAAGAGGGAAAAAAAATGAAAGTTCTGCTTGTTAATCCACCTATTAGGGAATGGGCAAAACCTAATGTTTTCCCCTTGGGACTCGGATATATAGCTTCTGTTTTAAGAGAGAAGAATTTTGAAGTTGAGGTTATGGACATAAATGCTTATAGATGGGATAAAAAGGAAGTAGAAAGACTAATAAGAAATTCGAATTTCGACGTTGTAGGTATCGGTGCGATAGTCACAGTTTACCACTATGTAAAATGGCTCATTGAGGTATTTAAAAAATATCATCTCAATAAAAAGGTCATTATAGGCGGCAGTGTGGGTACTTCAATCCCACATATAGTTTTTGGTAAGACTCAAGCTGATATAGTTTGTATAGGAGAAGGAGAGCAAACTGCTGTTGAATTATTGGATGCTTTAACAAATGGTGGTGATGATTTACACATAGTCGACGGGATATGGTTTAGAAGAAAAGATGGAACAGTAATAAAAAATAATCCGAGAGCTCCTATAAAAAATTTGGATGCTTTGCCATGGCCTGCATGGGATTTGTTCCCGATGGATATTTATTTAAAAAATCCTATCGGTGCCCCGAACAGGAATAAATGGATTGACGGCGATAGTGATAGTGAGACCCTTCTTTCTGTGAATCTCAACGGAACGCGAGGATGTCCGTATAAATGTATCTATTGTTATCATGATTTTATGGGACAGGGTTACAGGCATCGTTCACCAGATAATATAATAAAAGAAATGAGGTATTTGTATGACAAATATGGTGTGATGTATTTTCACTTTACTGATGATGAATTTGTTTTAAAGAAAAGTTTTATTTATGGTTTTTGTGAAGAGGTAAAGAAAGAATTTAATAACAGTATCACATGGGGCTGTGCGGGAAGGGTGAATTTAATGACGGAAGATTTAATCAAGACAATGGCTGATTCAGGATGTGTTTTAATCGGTTACGGAATCGAATCTGGAAGTCAGAGAATGTTGGATATTATGAAAAAAGGAGTTACTGTTGAACAGGCAAAAAAGGCTATTAAGTTGACCCAAAAATACATTGGCTGGGCAGATTGTTCTTTCATGACAGGAACTCCAGGGGAAAACAGAGAAAC
>Ga0214473_10004194_pt1 | contig 17354 bp, 16 predicted proteins | sample RVTome_7_FD_203509 | JGI IMG/M metagenome (GOLD analysis project Ga0214473, IMG submission 203509) | Soil microbial communities from uranium-contaminated site in the Upper Colorado River Basin, Wyoming, United States - RVT98D197 | ecosystem: Environmental > Terrestrial > Soil > Contaminated >... | reverse complement strand
CCACCGGTGCTACGGATTCCGGACCGCCCCCACTCTGATCTTGGCGTTGTACCACTGCCTGGGCAACCTCCCAGAACCCAAAACCATGCACAGATTCCTGTGAGGAACCCAAAAGTGATTGGATCGGTTCCTCTGAAACAAGAACAGAAACAGCACAATCACAACGTGCCTGCGCGAGGTCTGGTTAGGCTTTTCATACCCCTGCCAGCCAGCGCGCCGGGCCGGCGTCGCAGGCCGCAGTCCGTGGGCAGGACTGTCCCCGGGTTATGCCAGCAGAGGTAGCATTCCACAGGCTTGACCTGTTGGCCTTGCACGGCGCAGGGCAAGGCGTGCGGACAGCCCGTACAGAGGAACTCGCAACGTCTGCACACCTGCAGCTTTCTCTTGATCGAGCTGGTATTCATCGAGACCTCCTCCACATCGCCGGGGCTGTCTCGTACTGCGACCGACTTTCATGCACATTGTGGCTCGGGGCGAGCCATTGTGTGCTGTATCACCCTCGTTTGATCGCGTCTGACCCGGCGAGCATTGTATCCATATGTATCGGCTGTTCGCGCATGCCGCTTCACGTCCGAAAAAGTGATACGGATTGCCGCTGGGTTTGTCTGAGTGCGCGATGCTCGGCAAAGGAACTGACAGCGTCCCACGTTCTTGAGATCGGGCCGACACAGGGTATACGAATGGGTGGCAGCGTCAAGGCCGAAGGCCTTGGCGATGGCTGCACCGCATCCCAAGAAGGCCATCGCCAAGCTGCGCTTGACGCTGCCACCCGGCCAGCAAGAAACCTGAGAATTCACGACGGTCTCAACGAAACTGCCCCGAGGCGGATGATTCAACTCGGGGCAGCAGCTTGTTCAAGACAACGCAAGGTGGGGCCGCGCGATCACTATTCGATTTGCCATTCGAGAATGCCGGCGGAGAAATCCGGCTGAAGCTGGGCCTCAAGATGCAGGGCGGTCGTTGTGACCGCGTCGAATGTCACCTTGTTGAACTTGTCCTTTTCGCCGCCATAGGCAGAGGCATTCGGGACTTCCTTCCAGTTGTCGCCGTTCTTGTACAGCAGCTTCCAGGATTGGGGGACGCGGCAGCCGCCCCTGCTGCCGGTGTCATCGAACCAGAACACCTCGGCCTGGCTGATCTTGCGCGGTTTCTGGAAATCGTACTGGACCCACTCGGCGGTGCCTTTGTGCGGCCACCACGTGAAGCGCAGGACACTCTTGTCGCCGGAATTGGCGGGAACGTCGCCGTCACTGAGGGCGGCAGTGCTATCCAGCTCCCAGCAATGGGATTCACTCGTCAGGTAGCGGGCGTTGCTCTGCTGCGACCCCTGCCACTCGCGGGCGCTCGCGCCTTCGCCGATCCACGGGAAGGCCGAGATTCGCAGCCGGGCGGCGCCCATCGGGATCAATGTCACGGTCTCAGCGGGTTGGTCGGACTTGACGGGGCTGGTCTGGACCTCGCCGATAAGGCCGAGATGGTCCGCCTGCCAATTGGCAATCTTCCTGGCTTTCGCCTTGATCTCAATCGGAGCGGCCTGGGCCTCGAAGGGCTGATTGTCTTTGGGCCAGTTTCTCTCGCGAACACTGAGTTGCTCCCTGAGCGGCTTATCAGGATCGAGGATCAAGCCGTAATTCCAGGCCGTGGTCGGGTACACTTCCTGGGCGGGCCACTTGTCCGTGCCGCCGTAGCGGACGTACTTCTCGCCGATCTTGAGCGAGTAGGTCAGAGGCCCGCGATCGATGGACACGGTGTTGCCATTGCGAATCCAGTAGCGAAGCTTCAGCTCCATCGGCAGGGCCAGATCGACGGTGTCGCCGTCCTTCCACTTGCGGTCGATGACGATGAATGTCCGCGGTTCGGGGTACACGGACACCTTTCTGCCGTTGACCCGCAGGGTGGGAACCTGGCACCAGCCGGGGACGCGCAGGTACAGCGGGAATTCCACGGGCTCGCTCGCGCTGAGCGTCATACGAATCGCGTCTTCGAACGGGTATCGCGTCTCCTGCTTCCAGGTCACCTGCCGGCCGTCGCCGACTCTGGCGGTGACCTGCGAGGCGGCGTAGAAGATCGCGGCCAGGCCGTTGTCGGGCGTGGCCATCCACAGGTGCTCGGCGAAGTACGGCCAGCCGTGCGCGACGTTGTGCTGGCAGCAGCGGTAGCTGTGCGGGTTATAGGACAGCATCTCACCGCCATTCTGGATGCCTGGGGCCTTGTTCTTGCTGTCGAGCTGGCACATGTTCGGGCTCACCAGGTAATGCAGACCCTTCATGTCGGCGGTGAACGCGGGCGGCAGCGTGTTGAACGTGACATCCTCGCAACGGTCGGCCCACGTCAGGTCGCCCGTGATTCCCAGCAGCATCTCGCAGGAGAGCATGAACTCGACGGAGGCACAGGACTCGATGCCCTGCCTTGGGCCATAATAGCCTCGGCGGCAGTTCTCATCGCCGCCGAACATGCCGCCGGGGACCTGGCCGTACGTGCCCCAGACCATCTCGTAGTTGCGTTCCGTCGCCTGGAGGAAGTAGGTGTCGCGCGTCTGCTGGAAGTAAACGGCCGGAGCACGGAAGCACTGGGCGATGTTCACGTTGTGCCAGCTCGCGACAGTCTCCGTCCAGTCGGCGGTGTTGCGATGGATCTTCTCGGCCAGCCGCAGCAGGTACTCCTGCCCCGTGCGGCTATAGAGCCAGTACACACTGGCGAGGTTGTCGCTGGCCCGCTGCTGCTGCCAGAACGGCTCCAGGAATTTCTCGTCCGGCACGGTCAGCTCCCACTTGAAGTACTCCTGCATGAGCTCAAGCACCCGCGGGTCGCCGGCGTACTCGTAGTACGTTTGCAGGGCGTTGAGGGCGACCATGTTGGGCCAGAGGTCGGGCACGTTCTTCGTGTCGCGCGAGCCGGTTTTGTTGGCGGCTGGGCCGAACCAGCCGTCGGGATTGCGGCTGCTGAGCATTCCCTCGATCCAGACCTTCGCCTCGTCGATGATGCGCTTGTCGCCGAGGACATAACCGGTGTCGCCGAAGCCCTTGAGCCAGTAGGGCATCTCCTCCCAGGGGCTGTGGCCGTGGCCGTCCGCCGAGAGCCACGCGTTCCCGTCCTTTTTGAGGAATTGGCTGATCTCGGTCAGGTGGCCGGAGAAGCCCTCCGCCTGCAGCTCAAGCTGCCGGCGCAGCCAGCCTTCAGGTTTGATCGCCCCGATGGGTAGCTTTACCAGCGGGCTCGGCGCCAGCGGCTTGACGTTGCTCACATAGAAATCATTCGTCCCCGCCATCGGCGGGACAGGCACTACCCGGACAGGCACGGCCGCCTGCAGGGCGGTCACGGACAGAATGGTGGTGACTGCAATAACGACGACTCGCGACTTGGCCATGGTTGTCTCCTGTGCCAATACCGTAGGGTGTGCCGTGCACACCATCAGTCTACCTGTCCCGCGGGAATCGTGTACACAGCACACCCACCGCGTGACGGGTCGTTCATGTTGTGCACAGGATAGCAGACTCCTCACGAAAAGCAAATCCGATGCTGGTTGAAGACCCTCTATTGTGACGGAGAGACGATGTAAGCCTAATCTCCATTCTGAAGAACTCCGGTATCTGACCGGAAAGACCGAACCTCCCCCGCATGCCTGAGTACGCTGCTTCAGTGAAGTGCATTCGCGCGCAAGCGACAACGGAAAGAAGAGCCTCTCAGGAGATGAGCCAATGGACAAGCCGACGATGTTCGAGCCCTATCGGGCGGCGCCGGATATTGACGTAGTGCCTTCCTATTTCCCTATACCGGGCCTCGGGCTTGTGCCGATCAACATGTTTGTGCTCAGGGCAGCCGAACCCGTTCTGGTGGACACGGGACTGGTGCTTCTGAGCGATGAATACATGGAGGCGCTGTCGTCCATCATCGATCTTGAGGACCTTCGATGGCTGTGGCTCACCCACGCCGACCCGGACCATATCGGGAGTCTCCATCGGCTCCTCGACGAGGTCCCGATGCTGCGAGTCATCACGACTTTCCTTGCCCTCGGGAAAATGAGTCTGTTTCGGCCGTTGCCTCTGGATCGCGTCTACCTGTTGAATCCGGGCCAGAGTATCGGCGTGGGGGACCGCACACTCACCGCCGTCAAGCCGCCTACCTATGATGCCCCTGAGACCACCGGCTTCTACGACCCGAAATCCGGCGCCTTCTTCAGCGCGGATTCCTTCGGCGCCCTGATGTCCGAGCCGGTGGAAAACGCCGCCGAGATCGGGCCCGAGGACCTGCGCCGGGGCATGGTCACGTGGGCGACGGTGGACTCTCCCTGGCTGCACTCGATAGACACCACCAGGTTCACAACTGCACTGAATCTCGTTCGCGATATGTCGCCGAAGGTCATCCTCAGCAGCCATCTGCCCGCCGCCTACGGCATGAACGACACGTTGCTGGCACACCTGGCGACCGCCCCGGCGGCGAATCCGTTCGTCGGACCCGACCAGCCGGCGCTCGAAGCAATGCTCGGGCAGTCGGCGGCACGATAGGTCGGTACACCTGTCTCGATGAGAGACCGCGCGGACCACCGCGCCACAAGCATCTACCGCCGGGAGAATGGGACCTGGAAGCTCGTCTATCACCACACGGACATCGCTGCGGGTCTTCAGGCCATGGGAGAAATCGCTTGTTTCGGCGGATAGAGCGTACTATCATGTTGGGTGCTGGTAATGAGATGCTCGTACATTGGGGCGCCGGAGTCGGCGCTGAATGCCAGCTTGTTGCGGCATGTAGCGAGGGATTTCTTGCATGGAAGGAATGTCCGTGGGTCGTCAAGCCGATAGCATACACACCGATATTCTCAAGCAGTGTCCGTGCTGCGGCTACATCTGGCAGACGCGAGACGGATTCCTGGCCGATCCCCAGCTTGCCGTCGTGGGGTATCAGGTGAACTTCGACGATCTCCTGCTGGGTTTCTTCCTTTTCAGCCATCTCGCCTGCGCGTCGACGATTGCACTGCCGGCAGGACTGTTCAGAGACCTGTACGATGGACCGGTCTACACGGGCAGAGCGGCCGGAACGCAAGATTGCCCCGAGTACTGTCTTCGCAAATCCGAGATGGAGCCTTGCCCGGCGAAGTGCGAGTGCGCGTACGTCCGGGAGATCCTTCAGGCCGTTCGCCGTTGGCCCAAAGAGACCGCCGCCACGAGAGAAGCGTGACGCGCAGTCGTGCCGCAGACTCCGGAGAATTGTAAATTGTGCGGCCTTGCAGGAGTCCAGTTAGAATGGGCATGTCCGCCTCTCGCTGCTTGGCGAGAAGGTGCAGGGCGGCGCGGAACTAGGCTGAGACATTGGTGCTTTTTGGGAGGGTAGAAGATGCAACGGGCAATATTGGCAATCATGGTTCTGGTCCTGGGTGCGGCGGTCTGCCCGGCCCAGGGGATCAAGGCGGGGCCTCTTTCGCCGCCGCTCGTGACGCGGAACTCGGTGGAACTGTGCCTGAACAGCCGGTACTCTCAGCATACACTTCGCGGCACGGCCAGCGTCCAACAGTTGAGCAATGTGTTGTGGGCAGCGGGGAGGATGCCGGCGGCAGGCGGTCACAGGAACATCTATGCCGTCACGCCCACCGGGACGTATCTGTACGATCCCAATACCCACTCGCTGAAGTGGCATTCCAATGAGGTTATCAGCGGAGGGGCTTTCGCCGTCCGCTATGAGGCGGAGCTTGCGTTCGATGCGGGAGTCATGTACATGCCCGCGATGCTCGCATCCGTGTCTCTGTGCAACAGCACGGAATCCGCGATGGCATGTTGCCCGAAAGGACTCGGGTTCCCAACGACGAGGTTGTTCTTCGGAGTGCAGGCGGGCAAGGGGCTGATCTCTGCACCGGCGGTACATTCGTCGGCGCCCGAGGGCCAGCCTGGCTGGCTGCCGGACCCTTCATCAACGGGCGACAACAGCCTGGAAGAGGTCCTGGCCAATCTCAAGTACGTCAATAGCTTCGTCCAAACGAATCTGACGCTGCAGCAGGTTTCCCAAATCTTGTGGGCGGGATACGGCTGCACCGCCCACGCGACGGCCAACGCCAAGGCGGGTCTGACCGTCCCATCCGCATACGCCAACTACTACCTGACGCGGAGCATTTACGTCGTAAAAGAAGACGGCGTGTATCGGTATCTGAATCGCAATCCCGCCACGAACACGGCTACGAAGGACCACAGAATCGAGCCGGTCGTCGCTGCCGCCGATAGCGGCGGGAGCTTGCCTGCCGACCCATTGCCTGCGGATGCCAGAGTCCGTTTGCAGTCCGCCGTCACTGGTTTACCCCGGGCGCCGTGCTATGCCATACTCTGCCTGGGTTCCGCCGATGCGAGCCAGGAATTCGCGCAACTGGAGCCGGGGTTCATCGCCGGCAACATGCTCATCCAGGCCAGCGCGATAGGTCTGGGCTGTCACTTCAGGCCCAGGCTAAGCACGAGCGAGCAGAAGAGTATTCAGACTGCCACGAATATCCCGGAATCCCATGTGCCCCAGGCGATCGTCAGCTTGGGTCCGGCAGGGGCCCTTGTGTCAATCTCCGTGGCCCTCCAGGGCGACAGCCGACCCGATGCCGGCTGGAGCGTTCCATTGACCGTCAGGTTCTTCTCGCCGGGAGCCAATGTGCTCAACGACACCCCGATCCACGAATTCAAATCGACCACGGCCAGGTCCGCCGCGGGCGACACGGCCGTCTGCGAAGCGGCCGGTGTCACACCGGGGACTTACGACATCGCCGTCCTCGGCGAGTCCACCCTGATGAACGTCAAGAGAGGCCTTGTTGTCTCGCCGCCAGCCACGTCCGTGGACTTGGGCACGCTGCTGGAAGGCAACGCCAATCACGACACCACAATCGACCTCGGCGACTGTGCCATCCTGGCAGCGGCCTGGCTGGCATCGAAGGAGCAGCCACAGTACGACATCCGAGCCGACTTCGACCGCAACGGCCTCATCAATGCCGCCGACCTCTTATTACTAGCAGCCAACTGGCTGAGAACCTCACCGGTAGAAATCCAGCCGTAGCCACGGTTGTGCTCAATGGAATGAGTTGAGGAACGTGAGTGGCAGAACCAGTATTCCCTTGCGAGATGCCACTGCTCTGAGCATGGTTGAGGAACGGCGACCAGATACGGGATACAACTTTCCTGCCGCAGAACCCAGATTATCTTAGCGAGAATATTGACTTCTCCAGCCCCGCCGTGCTATCATCTTCCGTGATAGCGAAAGGGAACCGAATGTTGGGAGTGCCTGAGACTCAGCCAGCGCGCTCGTAAGGCTCGCTACCCCGCCGATGTGCTCTGACGCGAGGTTGGAGATTTTATGCCGATCCGTATAAGACGCCGTGATAAGAACAATGGCTCGGCGCAAAGAATGGTCTAGAAATCGGTTATGATTGTAGCGAGGGGTTCTTTGGGCGTGTTATGCGGCATTCCAAGCTGGATTTCGGGTTTTATGCTGGTCAACGTAATCGATGTTAGCCAACGAGGAGAAATGACATGGCAAGAAAGCGGCCGACAGATAAATCTGCACCTACGCAGAAGCGGACTTATCTGAAACAGTCCGATGTTCCGGCAATGACTCTCGACGAGGCACTCCGCGTTCCGCAAGCAATCTTCGATCACTATGCGGGCAAACCCACGACGCCTTTACATGTAGCAAAGGCACTCAATGTCGACCCGGGCGGTTCGCAGTTGAAAGTCATGTCCGGTGCTGCAATAGCCTACGGGCTAGTAGAAGGCGGAGCTCAAGCGACGACGATAGCAGTGACAGAACTGGCTCGCCGAATTCTGCGATCCAAGAAAGAGGGCGATGATCTGCTGGCCAAGCGTGAGGCGGTTCTCTTGCCAAGAGTGTTCGGGGAACTCCTCCGCCAGTATGACGGTAACGCACTGCCCCAGTCGGACATTGCGCACAACGTGTTGGAAGACATGGGCGTGCCGCGCGACAAAGCCAAGGAGGTTCTGGAGCGGTTAGTGTCTTGCGCCCGATCCGTGGGTTTCATCGAAGAGATCAACGACAAGAGTTACGTGAGGTTGCACGGTGCCACAGGGCAACCGACGACAGGAGCGGGTGTTCATGTGGATGACGATGAGACTGCGAAAGGGACAGAGACACTGTCCGAGATTCCTGCGCCTTTGGTCACGCCCCCGCCAACCCCGAAAGAGCAGGGCGTGCAATCGGTTCCCCAAACGAGAACCCAACTTGCCGCCGCAATAGCGGACGATTTTCGAAGGCGGCGAGTGTTCATCACCCACGGCAAGAACCGTGAACTCGTGGACCCGATCAAGAAGCTGCTGGAATTCGGTGAATTGGAGCCCGTCGTCTCAGTCGAAAGGCCGTCTGTTTCAAAGCCCGTGCCCGAGAAAGTCATGGACGACATGCGCGGGTGTGGAGCGGCGATTATTCACGTTGATGCAGAAGAAACGATCACTGAGAAAGATGGGAACGAACATACCCTCCTTAATCCGAACGTCCTCATTGAGATCGGCGCTGCCATGGCGTTCTATGGTCGAAGGTTCATCCTGCTTGTGCGTGAAGGCATCAAAGTGCCATCGAACCTTCAAGGTCTCTATGAGGTCAGATACACTGGCGACAACCTCGACGCAGCATCGACGATCAAATTGCTGCATGCGATCAAGGATATCAAGAACTATGCCTTGCCGACGGAGTCGGAGCAAACGGAAGGCTAACAACGCCGTGGTCCGTACGCGGTACCCGCGCCGGACACGCCGGTCGTTGGGGCCCGGCGTGAAAGACAAAGACAGCATGGCTAAGGCCAAAGAGAACGGCGAACGCCAGCGTGTGCCGTCCGCTAGACGGGCTTTGAGGCAGGGAAAGAGGATTATTATGCCGATCCGTATAAAACGCCGTGATAGTCCGCGAGACGTAGCGCAACCAGCGGCAGGCAAAGGGCTTAGCCTGCCATCGCTACACGGTCCGGTGGCGTGTTATGCCGACAGGAAATCAGAACACCGCATCTTATGCGGCTCGGTCTAATCATTGTCCGCAGGTATTGATATGAGATCGACTCCCCAGCACGGCGATCCAGCGGTGGAACGAATCCGGGCGATCCAGACTGAATGGTGCGGGTTCGATGTGGGACCACCAACAATTCTCGGTGGCAAATCTGACGATCTCCTTACCCAAGTGCCGCCGGAATTGCGCGCTAGGATTCGAGGCATCCCTGTTGGCGTCGTGCACTCGCACCAGTTCCTGAAGAAGGAGGCATTCAGAGCAAGAGCCTGCCAGTGCTCGGACGGTGTGAGGTTCATCATTATCGACTATCGTCTTCCGCTCTTCCTTGATGCAATCACACGTGTTCTCTGCGCTGAGATCTTCGAGCCCAGTCCGAACCCTGATGATGCGAGGGCGTCCACTTACGAACACGCCCGCCATGCAATTAGTGAACTGCTGTTTTGGGGCACTCTTGGCGAGGTGGGCGGCCCGGAACAGAGTCTGCCTCCACTCTCTCTTTGCCAGCAAGGGGTAATGGCGCATCACGTATGGTCATTGGCGCAGGAGTATTTTATCCTTGCCCACGAGTATGCCCATTTCATTCTTGGTCACTTCGACTCGCAGAGGTGTATTCCTTTGACCATCTCAGGCCAGAGGTGTGTCCTCTCAGACGGGGTAACTGTCGACGTCTTCACGACGGCTCAGCGAGGAGAACTGGAAGCAGATTCAGCAGGCACCAATCTCGTGCTGAAGGCGGCGAATGCTGGCACAAACCTTACAGAACCAGAACGGTCCTTACTGCCGGTCGGCCTCGAACTGACTTTTCTGGTCTTTGACTTCATTGAGCATATTCTTGATCAGGATGGACTGGAATCAGGCAAAGAACCGGCACCCACCAGCACGGCGAGCCATCCATCAGGAGAAGCGCGATGGGATCATTGGCGACGGCAGTTCGTCAGCGTCCTCAGTCAGTACGCGCGCGACATTGGACCCGCCGTCAAGGTCTTCTTGAGGAACACCGCCAGTACCTATATGGACACACGCTCCAGCATCAAGAGGCGATTGTAGAAGATCGAAATGCGCGAAGACATACTCTCTCGAACTAAGGAGGTGAAGCCAATGGGAACGTACATGCTTCGGGGAGATTGCGGCCACGTCTTGGAGATTCTCTTCAACTGTACGCGAGAACAGGCGCGAGCGTATGGTCTGATGCTCCGCGAACGTGGTACCTGCAAAGTGTGCGGCACGAAGTTGGGCGAGATATGGGCTGCCGGAGTAACGGAGGAGTACGCTAAGGAGTTGAGCAAGCATCCTGATGCAAAGGACATGAGCCGGTTTTGACATGCTGAAATACGAAGCCGAGACGGGGAAACCGATCATTGCGAACCAGAGGGTTCAGGTCACGCCGCGAAACGCGCCGAACCTGACCCTTGCTGTTGGGGCCCGCCGAGAAAGGCAGGAACAGGATGGCCAAAGCCGAGAGGAACGGCGAACGTGAGCGTCGCATTCAGATGGAAATCATCGTCGATGCCTACGGCCCGGAAGAGCAGGCGATGGGAATGTGAACACGAGACGTTTGTCGAGATGCACTGGGACGGGCGAGGGCTTTCGAGCGAATCCATGGCCTTGTAGGATGGCTGGAGTCCGTGGGCTCTCAGATAACGCCCCGTTCGCAGTCGGAAACGGTATGGCTTCAGGGGAGGACGTAGGATGGCAACTGCTAGACGAGATTGCACTCGACGCCGGTTCCTCAGCATTGCTGCCGCCTCCGGAGCGGTTGCGGTGCTGGGAGGACTACGCGGGGCAGGGGCGGAAAGTGGCGGCAAGCCGCGAGATCATAGGACGATCTTATCGTTCTATTGCGATGACACGAGTCCTCACGTGGCTGGGGCCAAGGCGTTTGAGACTTTTCTCGACTACTGCGCCCGGCAGGGTGTGGCCTGCGAATCCAGCGCCATCCTCGGCACGAGCGGCCACAGCATGTCCCGCAACCCGGACGAGGAGGAGAAGGCGTTCCTCAAGCAAGTTGCAAGGGCCTGGGAGTGTGGCGTCGGCACACACATGGAGTTGATGACGCACCAGGGCTTGTTCGATTTCGACGCGGATCGGCCTAAGGAAGGCTCCACTCACGAAGGTCTGTGGCTGTACGAGCCCGGGGTCACTGTCGAGGAATACCAGCGTTATTTTGCCGCCATCCTTGCGGAGGGGCAGCGCGCGGGCGTGCAGTTCACGGGACTGACCTGGCCGGGCTGCGGTTGCGAGGCCTGCACGAAGCGGTATGCTGAGCTGCGAGTCGGCGGCCATCGCGAGCCGAACCCTGCGATGTGGCAGGCCCTGCTCAATCTGGCCAAAGAAGGGAAGTTCCGTAGTGGGACCATCCCGTGCTTCTTCGATGCGAGCGAGAGTGATGACGCCATCCACCGCAAGGGCGCCGACGGGCAGTACGGCGTCTATGACCTGATGCCTAACGCCGTGGACCATTTCGGTATCTGGGAGAACAATCCCAAGCGAGTCGATCCCGACTACTACATCACGGACGACGGCAAGTCGGGCATCATCGTTCGGCGTGTCCAGTCCGGGGCGCCGTACTGCATCTGGTACGCGCACTGGCAGGGATTGAACCCGGCCAAGGGCGTCGGCTGGCCGGCATTCACAACGGTCGTCGAGCGGATCAGCAAGAATCTGCGTGACCGTGTAGTCTGGATGCGCCCCAGCGAGATCACGGACCGCTATCATGCCGCCGGCGGCTGGGACTTCCAGGACAACAAGTAGCGAGACCGCTGAATCCGCCCAAGCCCGTGGGTAGGTATCTGCTCTCTCGGCGTCTGACTTACTTGTATGCCAGGGCGGCTGCGCTGAGGACGGCTACGGCTCCGCCTACTAAGGAGCGGGCGGTGGGACGCTCGCCGTCGAGGAGCATGGTGAAGGGGATTACTACCAGGGGCGTCATGGCTACGATGGCCAGTACGATGCCGGTGGGGGCGACGGACAAAGCCCATTGATAGAACGCCACGCCGAGGGCCGGGCCGCACAGGGCGTTGGCGATGACCCAGGGCCACTCGCGTCTCCAGGGATGATTCGCCGCGGTACTCCCATCCAGCGGGTCCGGTTGTTTGCGCAGGCGGTGGATGAACAGGACGACGGCCGTGAGGAGCAGGCCGCCGAGAATTCGCTGGTAGGCGGCCGTGCCGCCGTCGATGTGCTGACCCGCCAGTCGGGCCACGTCAAAGGCCTTTCGCGTCAGGACGGCGCCGCTGCCCTGTCCGACGGCCGCGATTGCGCCAAACACAATCCCGACAAACCACGTGTGTGGGGGCATGTTGATACGGCTGTCCGGCGCCAGGGCCGCGAATACGCCCACCAGGATCGTGGTGCTCCACCCGATCTGGTACAGGGTCAATCGCGTGCCCAGCCAGACCCACTCCATGAACGCCCCCAGCGGAGCGGCCAGACACAGGCACAGGAGCACCGCCAATCGCGGGCCAAGGTGGTAATAGGCCCCATATAAGGCAAGGTCGCCCAGGCCGAAGCCCACGATGCCACTGAGAAACAGCCAGGGCAGACCGACGCCCGCGAGCCCCTGGCCAAAGAGATGCGCCCACAGGGCCAGCAAGCCCGTGGCCAGTGCCAGCCGGCTCAGATTGGCCGTCCCCGCGCCGAGCAGACGCGTGCTACGTCCCGCACTGACGGCGGACATGGCCCAGAGTACAGCGGTGATGACTGCTTGGATCATGCGAGATCACTCAATTTGGACACTGCTCTTGAGGTCAGAGCGTAACAGGAGAATCGTGCAGCCCGGGTTTGTCAATAGCCTCAGTCGAAATCGGTCGGCAGGGCGGGATTGCGGTGGTGCTCGAACATGCGGGCGATCTGGAAAGGCAGGGTCCGCGAGATGGATAACTGCTCGGGGATGCTGTCCTCGGCGAAGAATTCGACACCGGTGGTTTCGTAGCTCTGCGTGGCGGCGCCGCCGGTGATCTCACAGAGGAAGAAGAGCTTGTAGATGTGGAAGGGCATGGGCGGCTGGTGCGGGTGCTTGCTGCGGTCGTACACGGCCGCCAGCTTAGTGACGCGGACCTCGAAGCCGGCCTCCTCGAAGACCTCGCGCGTCACCGCCTCGGAAGGGAACTGGCACGGGTCGGCCCAGCCGCCGGGCAGCGTCCACCCGCCATCGATCTTCTCCCGGACCAGCAGGATCTTGTCATCGCGAAAGACGGCTCCCCGCACGTCCACTTTGGGCGTGGCGTAGCCTTTCTCCTGCGAGAACAGGTCGATGAACGCCTTGGTCTCGCAGTCAAAGCCGGCGGACATCATTTCCGCCGCGATTTGCCGGATTTGCTTGTACCGGTCAATCTCGTACTCGTTGTCGGAGTAGGTCAGCCCGTTCTGGGCCAGCGCGGCGAGCTGCTTTGCCCACTTCAGCCAGTTGGGTTCCATCTAATCTCCACATGCGATATCAGATGCCCTGGGCAGGGGACGCCCCGGCCAGAGTCCGCTCTATGACCGCATCCATGTTGTCCATCGGATGGCCGACCCATACGATCTTTCCGTTGGCATCGACAACGAATGCCGAGGGGATCGTGTTTCGGCCGAATGCGTCCATGTACCCCCTGGATACAGCTTCCCCTGTGTCCACCGCCACGGCGTAGTCCATCTCACTGCCTTTCTGCTCCACGAAAGGTCTCACTTTATCCACCTTCTCCGTTGAGATGCCGACGATGACCAGATTCCTGTCTTTGTATTTGTGTTGGAGTTCGGTCAGGTGCGGGATACTCACGCGGCAAGGCGGGCACCACGTGGCCCAGAACTCGACGACATAGACGGTGCCCGGCTTCATCTCGACGGGCCCATTCTTCACCCACTCCAGGCTCGCCAACGGCGGGGCCGGGTCCCCGAGCTTCGCAGAAGTCGCAGCCCTTCTCTCACAACCGGACGCAAGCAGCACACAGAAGAGCACTATCCATATTCTTGCACTCATGTTTCACCCCATTTCGTTGTCTCTCATACGTCCCTTCTCGAAAACACCTTGCCGATCTCATTGTACCGCCACCGACGGACGCCTGCACGGTATTTCTGTTCTGCTCAGTATCCGCGTTACCATGGATAGTGCTGCCGCCTTATTAGAGGGATGGATAACGAGCCGTATCCCCGGCGAGGGGTTGCGGCCCGAAAAGCCAAATGGTATCGTTGCGCCTGCAGGATGACGTTCTATCCCAGGCAAAGCGGATTCGTGGCAAAGACCCGTTCTTTTTCGAAGGGGAGACTATGAAGAAGTGGCTGTTGACTGCAGGATCGGTTCTCATGATGACCTGGCTGAGCGGGTGCATCATCATCGACACGGAGAAGGTCGAATCGTGGCGATCGGACGTGGTGGAGCCGGCGGACGTGACGATTCGCGAGATCGATGCCGTCGGGAAACTGTCCCTCGATGATAATCGCCGCGAGGCGTACGGGCGGATCGCCCGCCGGCGCGGGCTGTCCGCAGAGGCCCAGGTGCACCTGGTCGAGGCCGTCTTCGAGCACCTGTCCCTGGAGGATGCGAAACTGGACGTGCTCTTGACCCTCGTGCGCAATCGATGCTTCCGCCCCGAGGCCAAGGGCGCCCTGCTGGACCGATTGGACGGGCTTGCTCTCGAGGATCATAGACGCGAGATTCTGGGCGCCATGAGCAAGAAATGACGGGGGAACCGGAGAATTTCCTTGACAATCAGGCGGGCGCAGCAGTATGCTGAGGAGCGCGTGGCTTGGTGGTGGACGCGCTGGGAGGGCTGCCTGTTGCCCTTCGGCCCGGTAGGATGGTGATAGGACTGGGGGTCCGAATCGAAGGTGTGCGTACGGATTGCCGTGCTGCCGCGGGAGCTCTTTCAAGATTTCTCAGGTTTGGAGGGGCGGCCTGCGAGAGATAACTGGTTGGGAGTCGTGACATGGCTGGTGACAGCCAAGAGGAACTGTCGAAAGAGGAGGTCGAGGACCTTCTTGCGCAGTTGCAGCGCGCGTCATCGCGGGCAGAATGCTGGTCGTGTGAATGCCTCCAGGGATTCGTCGCCCAGTTGGAGCTTGACGCCGCCGATGACGGCAAGCCGCTGCTTGAGAAGTACGCGGTGGATCCCTCGCAAGTGCGCAGCGGTCTCGGCTGTGACCCCTGCGCACCCGCGGACATTTTCGCTGCCTACCTGATGCGCAAGAGAGAGACATAAGCCGGATATCCCATGCCATATCGTCACAGAGAACGATTCGGTTGTCGTCGAATCCTCATGCTCATGTTGGCAGGCATGCTGTGCGGTCAAGCCAGTCCGGCCGCTGTCCGGGAACTCCAGCCGGCGACAGCCGAACAGGAGGAGGAATTCGAATCGGTCGCCAACTCATTGCAGCCCGGCGATGAGCTGATTCTGCACGGCGGGGCGTATTCGCAGACCGGGCGCAGGGCGATTACAGTCCGTGGGACGCCGGACAAGCCCATCGTGATTCGAGCCGCCGAAGGCGAGGGCCCGCTGCTGACCCGTCCGGCTGAAGATATCGACAAGTACAACAACCTGGAGGTCATCGATTGCTGCCACCTTGTGATCCGCGGGCTGAAATTCAGAGGCGGAAATTCCGGAATCCGATTCATCCGCGGGCACCACGTCACGCTGGAGGACTGCGAGGTCTTCGAAACCGGCAATAACGCGCTGACGATGAACAGCGGCGATTGTGACGCCTTCGTTATCCGGAGAAATCACATTCATCACACCGGTCTGAGCGACGCCGGGCCCACCGAGGGCGAAGGCATGTACATCGGCTGTCACGAAGGCTCGTGTATCACGACCCACTCCCTCATCGAAGGCAACTACATTCATCACCTGCGTGGCACGAGCGACGGCGGCAATGACGGCATCGAGATCAAGTTCCGCTCCTGGGGCAACGTCGTTCGTGACAACGTGATCCACGATACGAACATCGGGCGCAGGTATCCCGGAGTCTTCGTGTACGGCGGCGGCAAGGAGCGCAACATCGTGGAAGGCAATGTGATCTGGAGTGCGGGCGAAGGCATCCAGGTGGTCTCGGACGCGATCCTTCGAAACAACATTGTCTTCAACTGCTCCGCCACGGGAATTACGGCCGCTCCGCATGCCACCGTGCCTGAGATGCGAAATGTGACCATCGTCAACAATACGATCGTCGGGCATCCGAGGGGCGTCTATATCCGCTGGTCGGGGGCCCGCGATATGGTCTTGAGCAACAACGCCGTGTACTGCCTGGAAGGAACGGCCATCGATGCCTCTGGAATCGACCAGCAGACCCTCCACTCCAACTACGTTTGCGGAGCTCTTCGCGGCTGCGAGATTGACAACTCCCGCTTTCGCGATGGTGGAACGCCGGCGGCCGCGTTCGTCGGCCCGGCGGAACACGACTACTGGCTCCGGTCCGACTCCGTGCTGGTCGGCGGCGCCGATCCGGCCTTCACGCCCCGGGACGATTTCAATCGCACCGAGAGAACACCTCCCCGCGATGTCGGCGCATACGAGATCGAGGCGCATCTGAAGAACCCCGGCTGGCGGGTGATCGCCGGATTCAAAAAGCTCTGATCGCGTATCCACATTTGGATATATGGCAGCCGGAGCAAAATCCTTCCTTTGAATCAAGGGATTCGCTTAGCGACGAACCTCGTAAAGGGCCCATATTCTATATGTGGATTGCTGTTGACGACGCCCACAGGCTCATTTTTTCCGCCGTGTGAGAAGGTGCCAAAGATGAGAGGAATGCAACTGGAAAGGAGAAACAGATGCTTATCCGGAAATTCGAATTAGCCCTAATCAGTCTTGTGCTACTGACGGGAGCCGCCGCTCTGGCGCAGGAGGTAGTAGTCGAAGAGGGATACCCAATCGTTCGTACGACGGAGGCTGTTGTCGGCCCATCGCCCTGGTATTTCTTCCTGGCCATCGTTGTCGGCGTGATTCTCGCCATCTCGTTCGAGTTGATTCTGACGCACCTGTCCGTGGCGGCGGGGATCAGTTCCATGGGCCCGTTCGATCGCTACGCCAAGCGAGAGCCCAAGCCGGGCAAAGTGCGTGAAGAAGGCGAAGGGGCGGTCATGCGCACCGTCCGCAAGACCAGCAACATGTTTGGAGTCTGGGCCCTCATCACGGCGACGGTCTCCCTGTTCTTCGCGAGCTGGCTGGCCGTGGAGCTGAGCCACTCACCCAGTGCGTTCACAGGATTCGTCCTGGGACTGTCGATCTGGGCTCTGTTCTATATCATCATGACCGCGATCGAAGTTACTGCGCTGACATCGCTGGTAGGCTCGCTCACGCACACAGCCGCGGAGGGCCTGCGGTCGGCCTACAAGGCAACCGCCTCGATCTTCGGCAAGTCCGAGGAGGATCGCATCGTGGATGCGGCCGAGCGGGTCACAGCGGCAGTGCGGG
>Ga0214473_10004193_pt1 | contig 17355 bp, 9 predicted proteins | sample RVTome_7_FD_203509 | JGI IMG/M metagenome (GOLD analysis project Ga0214473, IMG submission 203509) | Soil microbial communities from uranium-contaminated site in the Upper Colorado River Basin, Wyoming, United States - RVT98D197 | ecosystem: Environmental > Terrestrial > Soil > Contaminated >... | reverse complement strand
CGACGACCGCGCGCTTGCCTTTGAGGAGGTCCGCGAGCGCCGTGGTCGGGAACGGCCTGAGGAGGGCCACGTTCACCACGCCGCACGAGATCGCGGACGAACGCAGCTCCTCTGCGATCTCGCAGGCTCGACCGAAGGCGGCGCCTGACGACACGATCACAACCTGGGCGTCGTCCATCTCCCGCAGGAAAAGGGGTCCGACCGGCCTACCGGTCCGAACGGCGACCGCGTCAAAGCTCCCGTGCGCCGCCTCGAGCACGGAATCATCGACCAGCGGCCCCGATCGGCCATTCGTCGGTCCGGTGGGGATGCCGTGCGGATCGCCGAGCAGGTCGTGGACGACGACCCTCCCCGGCAGTCGCACGACCTCGAGGGATTCGGCGGTCGCTGCGTCCATCGCGCACACGCCGGGAGCGCCGACGCGCTCGGCGAGCAGGTGAGCGACGAGGCAGTGATCGACCGCCTCCTGGGCCGATGAGGCCAAGAGCTCGAAGGCGCCCAAGTCGGGCCCGGCCCGGCCGTCGAGCACACGGTGCACGACGGCGGGCGCCTCACCCGGATCCTGATAGGTGGCGTCGGCAGTGCGCCAGGAACCAAGCAGGTTCGTCGCACGCCGCCCCGATAGGGCCAACCCCACGGCGGCCGGGACGGAGCCCACCGCGCCGGGTCCACAGACGAGCCCCTCGGCCCGATCGACCGCGTCTGCTCCCTCGGTCGCGATGAGCTCGCCCACGAGGTGCGATGCTCTGGTCGTGGGTCCCACGGCTCCGGAGAGGGTCGTGCCGCTCCTTGGGCCGTGCTTCCCCGCCTCGAGTGCGCCAACAGTGCTCAAAGCCTCTTCTCCTCTCGAAGGGCCAGCCAGCTCGTGTTCGCACCACCGGGCGTCGGATCGCGCGGACGTGACGTGCGGTGGATGGATGCTCAGACGAGGAAGCGGTCCAGCTCCTTCTCCAGAGCACCGAGCTTGTCCTCGACGCTCATGTCGATACCACGTGCGGTCCACTCGTCGTACCGCTGGGCGTTGTCGTTGCGGTACAGCAGGCCGATGGGAGTCGACGTGACATCGCCAGCGATCCGGCGCGCTTCGTCGATGTTGCTCGGGTCGTGCTCCACTTTGTTGGGGAACGCCCGTGCCCCTGCACCCTCGATCGGGATCCCGTCAGGATGCGTCAGAAGCGTCACGCCAGACGGGTCCTTCTGCAGCGGATCGAACAGCCCGTCCATGTAGTGCGGGCAACGCTGGAGGATGCGGATGAAAGCGAGACCGTTGTGATGGTGGGCCGCTTTGATGGTCGCGTACAGGTGAATTGGGTTCCAGTCCACCGTCTGCGCAAGGAAAGACACGTTCGTGATGCCGAGGGTGACCGACAGCGGGTTGATGGGGCTGAGCACCGCTCCGTCCGGGTGCGTGAGGGAGTATTGGCCCAGGCCGGTCGTCGGCGACGTCTGCATCTTGGTGAGGCCGTAGATGTTGTTGTCGAACATCATCACGGTCATCTTCATGTTGTAGCGAATGGCGTGAACCCAGTGCCCCGTCCCGATGGCACAGCAATCGCCGTCGCCGGTGGCGACGAAGAGGTTCAGGTCGGGCCGGCGCGCGCGCACTCCGGAGGCCACCGGGAGCGCCCGGCCGTGCAGCCCATGGAAACCGTACGTCTTCATGTAGTGCGGGAAGCGGCTCGAACACCCGATGCCCGAGACGACGACGGTCTTCTCGGGCAGCAACTGTTCGTCACGCGCCAGCTTCTGCACGGCCGTGAGGGCGGCGTTGTCTCCGCAACCGGGGCACCACCGGGGCGTGGCGCCCTCGTAGTCCTCGAGCACGAAGTAGCGCGGTTGCGGATCGAGAACCCAGTCCTGCTTCAGTCCGAACATCGCTTCTGCCTCACTTGCTCAGGCGCCCGAGGCGCTCCCTGACGGCTTCTTCGATCTGCCCAGGCGGCAACGGAATGCCGGGGACCTTCGACCAGCAGTCCACATCGACGAGCGTCGTGGCTCGCAGCATGTACGCCAGCTGGGAGAGACGGCGGGCCTCGACCGGCACCGCCTTGTCATCGATGTCGTCGCTGTAGTTGACCTCGACGGTCATCACCCGCTTGAAGCGAGCGAAAGTTTCGACGAGCCCCGGCTCGAGGGGCGAGAGGAACCGCAGGTGGACCGACGACACCTTCTTCCCGTCCGCTCGAATGCGATCCACGGCCTCCTCGATGGCGCCGCGCGTGGAGCCCCAACCCACCACGAGCAAGTCGCCCTCGGGAGCGCCGTGCACCGTCGGTGGCTTCAGGGTCTTGAAGAGGGCTGCGAGCTTGCGGCTGCGGGCCTCCATCGCCCGCTGGTTGATGGCGGTCTCGTACGCCACCTTGCTGCCCTCGTCGTGTGTGAGGCCCGTGAGCACGTAGTTGCCGCCCTTCTGGCCGGGGATGGGTCGGACCGAGAGGCCCGTCTCCGCGTCCCATTCGTAGGGCCGGACGCCCGGGGTCCAGTCCGACTGGTCGATGGGAGGCGCCAGCCAGTCCTCGGAAACCTTCGGTCGCGGGAACGGCTGTTGGCCGGTCGCCAGGTTGGCGTCGGTGAGCACGATGACGGGGCCGCGGAAGGTCTCGGCGAGCTTGCGTGCAAGGATCATGAAGTGGAAGCACTCCTCGATGCACGAAGGTGCGATCACGATCTTGGGAGCGTCGCCGGGGGCGCCGAAGATCGCCGAGAGCAGGTCGCCCTGCTCGACGCGCGTGGGCAGGCCCGTGGAGGGGCCGCCGCGTTGCACGTTGACGATGACCATGGGGAGCTCGGCCATCACCGCCGTGCCGATGAACTCGGTCTTCAGGCACATCCCCGGACCGGAGGTCACGGTCATGGGTGTCTTGCCGGCGTAGGACAGCCCGCACGCGAACCCGATGGCGGCGATTTCGTCCTCTGCTTGGTGCACGATCCCGCCGACGCGCTTCATGGCAGCCGCCATGTAGTGCGACACGGACGTGGCCGGCGTGATGGGGTACATCGAGCACACCTCGATGCCGGCGGCCATGGCGCCCATGCCCACGGCCGTGTTGCCGTTCATCACGACCCGGGCCTCCGTCGAGGGCTTGACGGGGACGTTGAAGCGCAGGGGGAGGTTGTGCTCGGCCCACTCGTAGCCGCCGCGGAAGAGCTCCATGTTCAGGTCGATGAGCTTCTGGCCCTTGCGCTTGAACTTCCGCTCGAGCTCGGCGCGGATCAGGCTCACGTCGCGGTCGTAGACGGCGCAGAGGATGCCGAGGGCGAACATGTTCTTTCCGCGGCGGGGGTCCGGCGTGTACTTGAGGCACTCCTCCTCCATCGGCACCTCGTGGACCACGTAGCCGAGCTTCTTGAAGTCGACCAGAGCCTCCGCGTACTGCTTCTGGATGATCTCCTGCGGGTCGGTCTTCCATTTGTTTTCGAGCAGGAGAATCGTGCCCGGATGGAGAGCCCCGACGTCGATGCGGCTATAGGGAGCCTGCTCGTTGAAGGCCACCACGATGTCGGCGTGGTCGCCCCCGTTCGTGACCTCCTCGGTCCCGATGCGAATGCGGTTGCCACTCGCGCCGGCACGCGACCGGACCGGAGGCTCGATCTCCGCGGGGATGATCTCCACGGTCCAGACGCCGTTGCCCATCTTCGCGCTGACGGTGCCGAACATCTGACCTGCGGTCTGGGCTCCCTCGCCGGAGTCGCAGACGAACTCCACGATGTGCTGCTTGACCGTCTTGGCTTCGGGCTTCTTCGAGGGGGTAGAAACCGCCTTCTCTGCCACGGCTGAAGTTGTCATCCGAACCACCACCTTCGTCGGCCTCAGGGCACGCGTGCCGAGAGGAATCTTCTATACCCCCCCAGGGACAGACTCGCTGTGAGCCACCTCAATTCTCCTGTGAAACCAGGTCGTTTCCCTTGGGGGGCGGGCGCAGGAACAGGCCCTTCAGTCGCACTCCCCGAGGTCGTCCCAGTGCGCGCTGATGAGTATCTCGTTCTCCTCGGCCTCATGGCGCCGGATGGTGCTGACCAGCAGCTGCACCCGACCGCAGAGCTTGTGGCGATCCTGGTCCGTGCCGGAGCGGACCTGATCGCATTCCCCGAGAAGACCAGAAAGCCCAGTTATGATTGATGAATGCTCGGTGCCAAGACGATCGAGGCGAGCCGCGAAGCGGGGGAAGCGGGCCGGCAGCTCCTGGAAGAGGTAGCCCTGGGTCTCCCGCTCGAAGTGGGCGCCGAGCTCGAGCGAGAGCTTTGTGAGGCAACCGTGGAGCTGGTCGAGCCAGCCCGTGCCTGCCGCCTCGACGTTGATCGCCCCCTCGACCGCATCGACCAGCTGCATGCAGCTGTGGTGCTCTTCGAGGGTGCGTTCGCCGGGTCGAGCGTCCTGGCTCACCGTTGGGACCTCTGGACCGCCTGTCCCGGGGGATGAGGCAGGGTGGTCCGAACCGGGGTTTTACGTGCAATGGCGCGAAAGTCAACCGGGCGGAAGGGGACACGCTCCCGCTCTTCAACCCGGGGCGATCACAAGCCTATCTGACCATGCCGTGCGATTTCACCCGCTTGGTCGGGTGGAGCGCATCCCCTAGATCGCTCTCGCTTTGACTTGAGCCTGAGCGCCGGCCCGGGGCCCCCGGCCATGCTGCGCCTGGCCGCCCCAGGCACCCCGCGCAAGCGAGGCGAGGGAGTGCACTGTGGCGTGCATGACCGAGCCGAGCGCGAACATGGCTGTAGCCGCGCACAGCGGAGTGGACGCAGTCCACGAAGCTGCGCGGGTACAGACCTGTCGACGGGTCCGCAGGACCCTAGTCCACGTAAGCCAGGATCAGGTCAAATGGAGAGCGGTCTAGAGTCCGTCTTCTCATGGCGACAGCTGACCTCATCGAGTACGTGGGCGCCTTGACGTCGAGTGCGAAGCTACTCGACGTACCGCCCCACCCAAGCCTCCCCGAAGCGCAGCGGCAAAGCTGGGTGCTCGCGGACACCTTGGAGTACGCTGGGCTCGAATGTTGGGCATGGGGCCTCGAGGCATGGGGCCGAGCCGCGGTCGCTCGCGCGGCGTGCTCGGTCGCCGAGCTCGCACACGCCGTCATGGAGCCAGCTTCGCGCTCCCCGTCCCGGGACTTCCAGACGTACCTGGACAATGTCTCGAAAGGCGTCCCCTCCGCGGCCGCGCAGATCGCCGCAGCGCGTGCGTGGCTTCGCGAACCGACGCCAGCGACCGTCGCTTCGGCGGTTGCGACTTTCGACCACGAAGGATTGATCAATCCAGACTTTCTGGAGCTGCCAGAGCTCGACTCGCTGCGCCGCGAGGCCTGGCCGTGGGCTTGCGTGAGCGCACTTGGCGCCGCGGTGCTCGTGGAGCATCCGATGGTTCCGTACTGGATCTCGCGCACATTTGTGAACGCAGCCCGCGCCCTCGTCGCCGACGGACTCGAAAGCGAGGCCTCTCGACTTGGGCAGCGGTGCAGGCTGGCTTCGAGTCACCGGTTTGACCGAGCCTGCATGAGAGAAACCGGCCCGCTCGTCGCGCTGATTGTACCGTTGCCCGCCTGGCTGCCCCGGCCCTGGTCACGTCCCCGACCCACGGCGCCGAGCACCGAGCCTCCAGCGTCCCGCGTGACACGCCCGGGTCACCTTTCGAACACGTCCAAGCCCTCCGATCCGCGGGCGTTTCGGGGCTCTTGCCTGTGGTATATGGTTTGCAGCCTTGCACCGCGGGTCGCCGCGCCCCGCCATGGGGGGACTCTGCGAGGAATGGGAGGAACCATGTCCAAGCCGTCGTTGTTTGGCCACTGCGCTCCGGTTCTGTGTGCGGTCGCCGTCGTCCTGTCGCCGCTCGGGTGCACCTGCGGCGACGACCCTGACGTGCCGAACGCGAACGTCGTCTCCTTCGCCCCTTCGGGGACGACCTTCGAGGACGTGGCCGTCATGGAGGTCATGTTCGACGAGCCGGTCGTGGCCGAAGATCAGGTGGGCCATGAGCTCGACGCCGAAGACGTCGTCGAGATCGAGCCCGAGGTGGACGTCACGGTGCGATGGCGCGACCGCCAGACGCTCGTGATCCAGCCCGTGCTCGGGCTCACGCCGGGCACGCGCTACACCGTCAACCTGCTCGACGATCTCCCAGTCGAGATCCCCGAGGACCAGCGCAGTCACTCTTTCGTCTACCACCCCCTCGAGGTGGAAGCTCTGCAGGGCGTGGATCCGGCGTGGTTCCCACCCGAGGGGGAGTTCGCCCTGAGGCTCAACTTCCCGGTGCAGGCACGCGCGGTGCAGGAGCACTGCCGCTTCAAGGCGTCGACATCGGTGGGCGTCCGAGCCAAGAACGCCGACGACGTCGGTGACACGATCCAGGCCGTCCCCGCCTCGGCTCTGACGAAGGGCGCGACCTACGAGCTCGAGTGCGAGGGCCTGATCGCGGCGGGCGGCAACGAGCCCGCAGAGAAGTTCACGGCGTCGGTGACCGTCGTGCCCGAGGCCGCGATCGCCAGCGTGACCCCTGCGGCGGATCAGGTGGCCACGCCCGACGAGCTCGAGCTCGTCGTGCGCACGCGGACGCCCACGTCCGTGGAGCAGATCCGGAGAGCCTTGCGCATCAGTCCCAGGGTGCCCGGCTTCGCCGACCGATGGATGGCTCGTGACGAGACGACTTTCTATCAGGTCGTGAACCTCGACGCCTCCGAGGACTACACGCTCAGCGTCGCAGGAGACCTCGTCGACGACTTCGGCCAGCGCCTCGGCAGCCGGTACCGCTCCGGGTTCCGGACGACCGACGCCGCTCCGCGTGTGCACCTCGAGACGGGCATCTACGCCGTCGAGCGCAGCTTCGGCGGGTACCCCGTCTGGACTCGAAACGTCGATCGCTTCGAGGTGGACTGCGCCTTCGTTCCGAGGGCCCGGATCCCTGCGCTGCTCACGACCACGATGGACTACGACCCGTGGTACGCCGACCAGCAGCAGTCCATCAACTGGTCCGCGCTGCGGCTCAGCAAGCGTTCCTTCGCTGTCGATGTGCCCGGCGCCCGTAACCGCTGGCAGGAGCACACCATCGACCTGCCCGCTCGCTGCGGCGGACGCGGTCCGGGCATCTACCTCGCGGAGGTGCGCTCCGAGCAAGTCGCTCAGGCCCGGAGCGGCGACTGGTGGCGCTACCCCTATCGCGTCCTCGGCAACATCACCGATCTCGGCGTTCTGCTGAAGGTCGGTCCGAGCTCGGGGCTCGTGTGGGTGGCCAAGCTCAGCGACGGGCAGCCCGTGCCGGGCGCCGCCGTGACCGTCTACGACACGCGGGGCCGGCGTGTGCATGCAGGCCGCACGGACGACAACGGCCTGCTTCGCATGCCGGGGAGCAGCCAGCTCCTCGAACAGCGCAGCCCGCGCGACCGCGCCGACGAAGAGGACGAGGGCGGCGAGAGCGGCTACTACGACATCGACGACTACCGCGCCCAGCGGATGATCGTCGTGGTCGAAAAGGACGGCGACGTGGCCGCGGTCGACGGCAACTGGGCCAACGGCATCCAGATCTGGAACTTCGGGGTCCCGCAGGACACGCGCACCGGCGGCCGGAGCGTCATGCGTGGCTTCATCCTGTCGGATCGCGGGATCTACCGGCCCGGCGAGACCGTGCACTTCAAGGGCTTCGTGCGAGAGCTCGTCGAGGGATCGGCTCCGCGAATCCCTTCCACGCGCCGCATCGCAGTCGATGTGGAGGACTCGACCGGGACCGAGGTGATGTCGCGACGACTCGACATCTCCGAGTTCGGCGGCTTCTCCTTCGACATGCCGGTCAGCTCGGAGGCGTCCCTGGGCGACTACTACGTGCGCGCGAGGCTCGGCGACCAGACCTTCCGCGAAGAGTTCGTCGTCCAGGAGTTTCGCCCGGTGTCCATGGAGATCACGGACCGCACACCCGCCGACCGGCAGCACCGCCTCGGTGAGCAGGTCTCCCTCACCTACAACGCCGGCTATCTCTTCGGTGCTCCGGTGGCCAATGCCGAGACACGCTGGAGCGTCAACAGACGGCGTCGCTTCCTTCGGTTCCCCGACTATCCGAGCTACACCTTCGAGGACTGGTCAGCCCTCGACTCGGACAGCTTCTGGGACCGCTATGAGACGTCGCAGGGCTGGGTGACCGACGGGCAGACCCGCACGGACGCCCGCGGCAACATCTCCCTGCGATTCAGGGACAGCGCCCGCGAGATCAAGGGGCCGCAGGACTACCTGGTCAACGTGAGCGTCACGGACCCCACCGATCAGACAGTCAGCAAGCAGTCGGTGGTCACCGTGCACCCCACCGACATCTATCTCGGGCTTCACACGCAGGAATTCGTCCAAGCCGTGAACATGCCCTTCGCCGTGCAGGCCGTGGCCGTGACGCCGGACGGGCAGCGTGTGGCCGCACCGGCGAAGCTCCTGCTCCTTCGGCGCGTTCGTAACTGCAGGCGAGGGGAGGGCCCCTACAGTTACTCCCGGTGCGACACGAACGACAACGAAGTATGGAGCCGGGATCTCTCGCTGCGCGCGGGCGGCGTGGCGACCGAACGGATCAATCCGACGGAGGCCGGGGAGTACGTGATCCGCCTCGAGGGCAAGGACCGCGCGGGACGCGACGTCTCGGCGTCGTCCTTCGTATGGGTCATCGGCGAGGGCGAGGCGTTCTGGAGCGGCGACGAGTCGGCCCGCATGTCGCTGATTGCGTCGAAGGAGGAGTACCAGCCCGGCGACACGGCGAGGCTCGTGCCACAGGCCGACGTGGGTGGCGCCACGGCGCTGATCACCGTCGAGCGCGGAGGCATCATCGACGCGCGCATCGAGCGCCTGGGCGCTGGCGTACCGAGCATCGAAATCCCCATCCAAGGGGCGCACGCACCGAATGCCTTCGTGTCGGTGGCGGCCGTGCGTGGAAGACGTGGGGCCGGCGACGACAACCGCCCGTTCTTCCGTATGGGCGTGGCTAATCTGCAGGTGTCGGCCTCGCAGCAGCGACTGCAGGTCGAGATCGCGACGGAGCGGGAGGACTACCGCCCAGGAGACACCGTGAACGGCAGCGTGCGAGTCCTGTCGGGGGGTGCCCCGGTGAGGGCCGAGCTGTCCCTATCCGTCGCCGACGAGGGGGTTCTGCAGCTCGTCGGCTATCAGACCCCCGATCCCATGAAGTCGTTCTACAAGCCGTGGGGTTTGGGCGTCGAGAACGCCACGAACTGGAACCGCATCGCTCGCCGCCAGCCGCCCGCCGGCTTCGTGGACGATGAGGACGGTGACGACAACGGGGCCGCCGATGACAGCGTGAGATCGAGGTTCGTGTCGTCGGCGTTCTGGGCCCCGGCGCTCGTGACCGACGAGGAGGGGAGGGCGACCTTCACCTTCGAGGCGCCCGACAATCTCACGGCCTTCCGGCTGATGGCGGCCGCCGCGGACGCGGGCGAGCGCTTCGGCTCGGCCGAGCGCAGGATCCGCGTGCGCAAGGAGCTCTTGCTCAAGCCGATCTTGCCGCGGTTCTTCCAGGGGAACGATCTGGTGGACGTGGGCGTGACGGTCCACAACTACACCGGCACCGCGGGCCAGGCGCGGGTCACGGTCCAGCCGACGGGGCTGTACATCCGCACTACGGAACAGACGGTCGATGTCCCGGCGAACGGCTCCAAGCGCGTGACCTTCCGCGCGCGCGTGTCGCGCAGCCGGCAGCAGGTGCGCGTGGCCTTCGCGGCCCAGATGGGCGCGTACCAAGACGCGCTGAGGCTCGACGTCCCTGTTCGCGAGAACCTAATCGTCGACCACCTGCTCGTCTCGAATGGCCGGCTCGAGGAAGCCGGCACCGCCGAGACGGCCGTCGATTGGTCCGATCCGACCCTGCCGCGCGACAGCCACCTCGAGGTGACGGTGGATCGCGCCGGCATGGCGGACCTGGAGGCCAGCCTGCGTTACCTCGTGGAGTATCCCTACGGCTGCCTCGAGCAAACCCTGTCGCGGCTCATACCGCTGTTCAAGGTGAGGGACCTGGCCACTAGCCTCCGGCTCGAGCCGATCGCGAGCAACTCGCGCCTTCGGAGCTACATCCGCATCGGTGTGGACAAGGTGCTGCGTCATCAGCACGCGGACGGCCACTTCAGCTTGTGGCCCTCGTCGAACACGCAGCCTCACCTGACGGCGTATGCCATGTGGGGCCTCGGCGAGGCGCGCCGTGCCGGCGTGCGCGTGCGGCAGTCCGCCATCGACAAGGGCCTCGCGGCCCTGCGCACCTGGTCCAACGACAGCACGCGGAACACCGGAAACGCGCAAGAAGCGGCGACCATGGCCATGGCAGCCTTCGTGCTCGCGGATCAGGAGCAGCCCGACGCCGGGCTCAACGCGCGTCTGTACGAGGTGAGGGCGTCACTGCCAGAGTACGGCAAGGCGTACCTGCTGCGCGCCATGGCCAAGTCGGGGGCGCCTTCTCCCCAGCTCCAGACGTTGATGGCCGAGCTCGTCGGTCGGGCCCGGATCGACGGCAACCGGGCGACGATCCAGGAGTCTCAACCCGACTACTGGTACTTCAGCTCGGACACGCGTTCCACGGCGTTGACGCTCTCGGCGCTGATCGAAATGGACCCGAGCCATGCCCTCGTTCCCCAACTCGTCGAAGGCCTCAAGGCCGCGCGCACCGAGGGGGGCCGTTGGGGTGACACCCAGCAGAACGTCTATGGCCTCGTGGGCCTCGCCGACTTCGCGCGCGTCCAGGCGCAGGGGGCCGCCCAGGTCACCGTCACTCTGGGCGGCACGCGCCTGGGGCGCAGGAGCCTCGAGGGCAACAGGGCGCTCCACATCTCGAGGCCTCTGTCGGGTCTGAGCCCGGGTGCTCTCCGCATCGAAGCGGACGGTCCCGTCTACTACTCGGTGCGGCTCGTGCGGGCGAGGGAGCCCACGGCTGCGGATGCGGCTTCCAACGGATTCGAGATCGCGCGTCAGTATTTGGATTTCGAAACCGGTGCGCCCATCACGTCGGCCCGCGTCGGGCAGTTGATCAAGGTCCAGGTGAGCGTCAGCTCGTCGTCCGAACGCGGACACGTGGCAATTGAGGACCCGATCCCGTCGGGGTGCGAGATCGTGAACCTCGCCCTCGACACAGAGGCGGTCCACGGGCCGAACGCCCAAGCGCGCGACCACCAGTGGTGGCGGTGGACGCACCAGGACCTGCGCGATGACCGCGCAGTGGCGTTCGCGGAGCGCTTCAGCGGCACGCAGGTCCTCGAGTACATGATGCGGGCTACGCGTGCGGGAACCTTCGCCGTGCCTGCGGCGCGCGTCGAGGAGATGTACTCGCCCGAGGTCAACGCGCGCACTGACGGGATGAGCTTCACGGTCGCCCGATGATCCGAGCGAAGCTCCGCCGCCATCGCCTTCACATTCTCGCCGCGGCTTCGGCTGCGGCGGTGGTGGTGGTGGTGTTCTTCGGGAGCTATCGGTTCGATCCGGAGGACTTCGATCCCGAACGCGGTGGGCCGCTCGTCATCGTCGACCGTCAGGGCACGGTGCTCCGTCGCATTTCTTCGGAAGACGGCCGACCGGGGCGCGAAGGATGGGTGTCCCTGTCGGACGTGAGCTCCCACGCCGTGCTGACGCTCATCGCCTCCGAGGATCAGGACTACTATGAGCACGGGGGCGTCGACGCCCGCTCGCTGCTCAGGGCTCTGTGGCTCAATCTCACGACCGATGGGCTCTACGGCGGGTCCACCATCACGATGCAGCTCGCCCGCATGGTGTGCTCTCCCGGCAAACCGCGCACGCTGTGGCGCAAGCTCCTCGAGGTGCGGGCTGCTCTCGGCATCGAGCGCAACCTCGACAAGCGAGAGATCCTCGAGCAGTACCTCAACAGGGCCTACTATGGGCGCGGCGCCTACGGTATCGAGGCCGCGGCCTGGCGCTACTTCGGTAAGCCCGCCCGCAGCCTCAGCGTCGGTGAGTCGACGTTCCTTGCCGTGCTGCCCCGCGGACCGGCCCACTATGACCCGCTGACTCACCGGGACCGCGTTCTCGCGCGCCGCCACCGGCTCCTCGATCTCCTGGTCTCCCAGGGCAAGCTCTCGCGCGCTGAGGCCGGCCGCGCCGAATCCCAGCCCATCACGGTGGCGCTTCGGCCCTTCGAGTTCGCGGCCCCGCACTTCGTGGACTGGGTACTGACCACCATCCCCGAGGATGTCCGTTGCTCCGGCGGGACCGTTCACACGACGCTCGACCTGCCCCTGCAGCAATTGCTCGAGCACCGGACGAACGAGCACGTCCGCGCGCAGGCGGAGCACGGCGTACAGAGCGCGGGCGTGGTCGTCCTGGACACGGACACGGGTGCGGTGCTCGCCATGGTGGGCTCCCGCGACTACCGGAGCCCCGGCGGTGAGCTCAACATCACGACCTGGCGCAGGTTCCCCGGTTCGGCGCTCAAGCCCTTCGTCTACGCCACGGCCATCGAAGAACGCGGCGATGGGCCCGCGACGATCGCGTACGACGTGCGGGAGATCTCGCGCGACCCGCGCGTGGGCGGCACGCGCGAGGTGGGTCCGGTGGCCTACCGCGAGGCCCTGGCAGGTTCCTACAACTTCGCGGCCATGCACGTCCTCGAGCGCGCCGGGCTCGAGCGCGTCATGGGAAGGCTCCGGCGCGCAGGGGTCTCCGAGCTCACGCTTGCGCCCGAGGAGTACGGTCAGCGGCTCGCGCTCGGCGCGACGCAGGTGCGGCTCATCGATCTCGTGGCCGGATACCGCTTCCTGGTGCGGTCCGGCCGGGTCGTGGGCCAGACGGGCGTCACCGAGATCACCAACGGCGGCCGTGCGCTGTATCGCCCAGCGCATCGCGAGACACGGGTGTTCTCGCCCGAGGCGAGCTGGCTCGTGATGGACATGTTGAGCGACCCGGACGCGCGTCGGCCCATGTTCGGCTGGGATCTGCCGGTCGACCTGCCCTACCGCGTCGTCGCCAAGACCGGCACGGCCGAGGGCTTCTCGGACACCGTCGCCGTCCTGGCCACGAACGAGCTCCTGGTGGGAGCCTGGACCGGGCGCGTCGACGGGCAGGCCATCCGCGGGCGGCCTGGCATGTCCACCGCGGCTCCGCTCGCTCGAGCCGCGCTCGTGGCCGCGAGCGAAGGAGCCCGCCTGACGCTTCCAAGAGAGCCTGCGGGGCTCGAAGAGGTGGCCGTCTGCCCATTGTCGGGCTTGCGTCCCGGGCCGGCGTGCCCTCACCGCCGGCACGACCGGTTCATCGCGGGCACTGCGCCCGCGGAGGTGTGCGACTGGCACCTCGCGGACGGCTCGATCCGCTATCCGGACCGACTCGAGGGCTTCCTCGCGCGCTCCGGTCGGCTCGCGGCGCGGGACGGCCACGGCGCTCGCGTCCTCACGGCCCGCGACCCAGGACCGTGACGCGCGTGATCCGGTCGAGGAAAGATCGGCGCGATGTTCCGCGCCCGAGCTCGAGATCGCTCACGGCGATTCGCTCTACCGTTCGGCGCGTCTCGCCGCCGTTGGCACAGGGCTCGAGGTAGTCCGCAAAGGCGTGGATCGCCATCGGGACACCCTCTGCCGTGAGCCCCAGGTACAGCATGATGTGGCCCGGGAAATGGAGCAGCACCACGCCGCGGTGGCCCGCAGCCTCGATGATCTCCGCGCGCTCGGCGTCGCTTTGGTCCGAGAGGGTCACGCTGAAGGTCCCAGCCTGGGCCTGACGCGCGCTGTTGCGCGGCAGGAGCAGCCCAAAGCTCTCGAACACGTCCATCACGAAGCGCGAGCAGTCGCGGCCGGCCCCCGTGTCTCCCCAACCGTACGGCGATTCGAGCAGGGCGAAGGCCGCCTCGAGCACGGCCCGCCGCGTCATGGGCCGCGCAGCGCGGCGCTCGTGGGTTAGTGCCTCGGCTTGGGCGGCCGAAAGGGGCGGGGAAAGAGAGGCGTTCGGCCCGATCCAGCCGAGCACGTAGTCCGTCCGTGCCAGGCGCATCCCTCCCGGCCAGGGTGCGAGGATTTGGAGAGTCTCGCCCGCGCGCGCCGTGCTGCAGGCGTTGCGATCGATCCGCAGATCCGGCGGGACATCGTATAGGCCGGCGGTCCGGGGTCCGCAGCGCATGGGCACGGGCTCGAGGGCTGTCGTCAGCTCCGGTCGGACGCGGTCCGGGTCGGGGCGCACGCGGAAGGGTCCGACCTCGCGTCGCGACAGAGGTCGCCCGTCTTCTGCGACCAGGCGTCCGGATTCGACGGCAGCCCGCAGTCCGTCGAGCCGTGAGCTCGCGTCGGCCGCGATGGCCGCCCGATCGACCGGCCCGGTCAGATCGTCACGGCCGAGGGGCCAGCCATCCACGAGGCGAGCGAGCGAGTGGTTGTGCTGCTCCACGTCGCCGGCCGACATGATCGCCTGGTCGGGATCACCCTGGGCTCGTGACCGCTCGATCCAATACTCGACCGTGAGGTGCTCGGCCCTCACCCCCGGCAAGGGAGACGGTGCTGGCGCGCTCTCGGGGCACACCCGGCCGACCGCTGTCGCCGTCGTTTCAGCTTCTCCGTCCTGCGACGAGCACGGCCCGCAGCCAAGGATCGCCGCGAGGAGCCCGACGGCCGCCTTCGGCGCGGCGCCCCTGCACATCTAGACCGCACCGTTCACGGCAGGCACTCGTCCACCACGATGCCCTGTTCGAAATCCGGGATGAACAACATGGTGTCCCAGGAGACCGTGGTCGTTCCGTCATCGACGAGGACGTTGACCTCGCGCGAGTTGTTCCAGGACTGGGTGTCCATGTTGGCGGTCCCCGCGAGCGCGATGCGGTCATCCACGGAGGCGTACTTCGTATGGCTTGCCCGCGGGCCGTTGCCGTCTACCGCCATGATTCCGTCGAATGAATGCCAGCGGATCCGCAGTCGATCGCACACATCGCTCATACCCTCGGCGCGCAGCGTCGCGTAGAGCTCGGCCACGGTGGTGACGTTGGGACCACCCTGGCCGGGCAGGCTCTCGGTCACGAAGTTGAAGCCCTTCGACAGGATGATGTCGACGCGGACACCTCGGCGCACAGCGGCGAGCAGGCCCGCCTTGGCCGCGTCGTCATTGAGGTTGGGCGATTGGAGGCGGATGTGATCCGTGGCGGCATCGAAGGCCGCGAGGAACGCCTGATCCTGCGGATTGTCGACGTCGTTCGACAGCGCGCTCGGGTCCGCCATGCGCATGGCGATCATGACGGGCATGCACGTGCCGTCGAGCGCGGGATCGACGAGGACCCGGTACACCGTGGGCGACGGCGTGCGCGTGCAGGCTGTCGGATCTCCCAAGGCCGAGCCACACGTCCACTGCGCCGAGCGGAGCCACGCGTCCTCGAAGTCCCCGAGCATCCCGAGGGCGACCTCGCCCCGCACGACAAAGCCCGCGTCGTGCCATGGCTCGGCGTAGTCGTGGTGGTGCTGGGGGTTGGCGCCAGTGACCATGGCGACCATTCCGTCGACGACGAGCGTTTTCACGTGCAAGTTGCCGAGCGTCGAGTGCACGAAGGCGCCGATCTCCCAGGTCACCGCCCGCGGATCGAGCGCCAGCGCTTCTAGCGCGCCCGCGAGGGCGGGCATGGAGTCCTCGATGGCTTGGGATCCGAACCCGATGTCAGACGCGTCGAGCAGAAACCGCGCCCGTACGGGGCGATCGCGCGTGGGATCGGCCAGGCGATTTCGGGCCAAGCGCGTGAGGGCGGCCAGGATCTCCTGGGCCGGCTGGCTGTCCTGCTCCCACACGTACGTCTGGAAGTCCACTTCGTACCGTGCGCTCGCGATGAGGTCGGCCATGGCGGGGAAAATCTGCGGCCCCGTGATCTGGACGCGCGGGTCGGCCGCGTTGCGTTCGGTCAGAAACCACCGCGCAGGTACGGAGCCGCGCCGCACGAAGGAAAAGGCTCGAGCGTTGATGGCCCGCATGAGGTCGCTCGCACAGGCCGGCTCCGGATCGGCGAACACGTGCTCGAGGTCGCGGAAGTCCACATCCCGGGGCACCGGAGGTCCCGCGTCGCGGCCCGCGTCCACGGGCGCGTCCGTGGGGGCCGCGTCGTGAACGCCCCCATCGAGGGATGCATCGGCGCCCGCGTCGCGCCGCCCCGCGTCTTCGACGGTCGGGGGACTAGACGCTTGTCCGCAGGCCACCAACATGGTTGCCGCCAGGATGGCCGTGGTGTGCGTCAGTTGCATGTGGGTGCCACGTGGAGAGCATACCCGTTGGCGCGGGGGTGGGGCGACCTGGTACGATGAGACCCTGACTTGGACGGAGGGGCGTATGGCTTTCACGCGGTTGTTCCTGCTCGGCCCCGCGATGCTCGTCGCGCTGGCCGGCTGCGGTGACGACGGGTCTCCCCGCAGGGACGCCGGTGGAACCGACGGGGGTTCGATCGATGCGGCCGTGCGCGACGGCGGTCGACTCGATGCCGGGGATGCGGACGGAGGTCGCGACGACGCGGGTCTCGAGGACGCGGGCGTCGAGGACGGCGGCGGCGTGGACGCGGGCGGCGTGGACGCGGGCGGCATGTGCGGCGGGCACTTCGAGGGTTGGTGCCCCGGAGGACTGACGTGTGAGTGCTGCCCTGCGGGCGGTCCGCTCCAGAACTGCCTCTGCTCGACGCCGTGCTCGAGTGACGCCGACTGCACGAGCGGCGAGCGACCGGTGTGCAACCATGAAGCCGGCTTCGTCGGCTTCTGCGCTCCCGTTTCGTTCATGTGCTGCTGGCCGTGCGACTGAGGGAGAGGGGCATGACCGACCAGAACTTCCGCGGCCGCATCGTCTCGAGCAAGCAGCTTCGGACCGACCGCGTCCTCATGGTGGATCCCTCATTCGACGGGGACGTGCAGTCCGGGGACTGGATCAAAGTGCCGGTGGCCTCCGAAGAGACCGAGACGGTGCAGGTCCTGAGCGTGGGCTGGGGAAGCTCCATGCACGGCGATGCCGCCCCGCTCATGTTGCTGATCTCGGGCCTCGAGAAGGATCCGTTGGAAGGCGGGGAGCTGGTCGGAACGTCCGCACCGGGCTAGACAGACCGCTCGCTGTCGGGGCACGGCGACCCATCACGCTCGCTTCACCGCGTGAGCCAGCGCCGGCCCATGAGCACGAGCCCGAGCACCATCACGATGGCGGCGCCGAGCGCCCACGGGTTCCCCGCCGCGAACCGACGACGCAGGAGCAGCAGCGGGCGTTGTTCGACCGCCACGAGACGCGGTCCCTCCCGCGCGCGCGACCCGGTCGGATCGGGGCTCAGGAGGAGGTCGGGCCCAGGCGGCCGGCCCTCGCCCACGCCCACGAGTCGCGCGACAGGGACGGCGCCCCAGTGCCCCTCGGGATAGAGGCCGGTGAGGAACCATCGGGTCTCCCCGAGCTGGCACGTCT
>Ga0214473_10004192_pt1 | contig 17355 bp, 22 predicted proteins | sample RVTome_7_FD_203509 | JGI IMG/M metagenome (GOLD analysis project Ga0214473, IMG submission 203509) | Soil microbial communities from uranium-contaminated site in the Upper Colorado River Basin, Wyoming, United States - RVT98D197 | ecosystem: Environmental > Terrestrial > Soil > Contaminated >... | reverse complement strand
GTGGCTTCCAGCTCCCCGGAAAACTGGGTGCGCGGCCACCTGGCCCGCCTCGGCCTCTACGAGCGCTTCGACGCAATCCAGACCGCTGATAATGTGGCGCGCACCAAGCCGGACCCCGAGCTTTTCCTTGCTACTCTGGAAGCATTGGGGCTAAAACCAAATCAAGCGATTGTCTTTGAGGATTCGCCCAATGGCGTCAAGGCTGCCACGGCGGCCGGCATTTATACAGTAGCCGTGCCGAATAAGCTGACCGCGCGATTGCCTTTTGAAGGCGCGGATCTGCGCTTGAATTCGTTGACGGAGATTAGGCTGGCGGAGTTGCTAAAAAAGGTTGCAAAAGTAGATTAGCTTTCGCAGGGAGTCAAGCAGTCTATGTTTATTGAATTACTTCGCCGTATAGTTTGCGGTGCACCAAGCTGAGGGCGCGCACCTGTTCGGCTGCGTGGTAACTGGAACGCACCAATGGACCGCTCTCCACCCATTGGAAGCCGATCCCCAGGCCGTACTCTTTAAGCTCGGTAAATTCGGCAGGTGTGACGTAGCGATCAATCGGTAAATGTTTCTTGCTGGGCTGCAGATATTGGCCTAGAGTGAGGATGTCCACGCCCCAAGAACGCTGATCGCGCATCACCGCTTTGACTTCATCTAATTTTTCCCCTAACCCGAGCATGATGCCGCTCTTGGTCAACACGTCTGGGTCCATCTTTTTTGCATTGCTCAGCGTTGCAGCTGCCCAATCATAATTGTCTTGCGGCTGCACTTTTTTGAATAGGCGCGGCACGGTCTCCACGTTGTGGTTGAGGATTTCCGGGCGGGCCTCCATCACGATCTTGAGCGCTTCGGCGCTGCCCTTGAAATCGGGGATGAGCACCTCAATCGAGCAGCCCGGGTGAATGTGGCGGATGCGTTTGATGACCATGGCGAAGATGGGGGCGCCGCCGTCGGCGCGCTCGTCGCGGTTAACACTGGTGATCACGGCGTGATTCAAGTTCATGTCTTTTACCGCCTGTGCCACGCGTAGAGGCTCTGCCCAATCCATTTCATTGGGGGCGCCGCGCTTGATGTCGCAGAAGCCGCAACTGCGCGTGCACACGTCGCCGAGCATGAGGAAGGTGGCCGTGCCTGTCCCCCAGCATTCACCGATATTGGGGCACATGGCCTCCTCGCATACCGTGTGCAACGCCTTGCTGCGCATCAGGCGCTTAATGTTCTCGTAGCCCTCTCCCATTGGAGCGCGCACGCGGATCCAATCCGGGCGGCGTTGTGGCGCGGGCGCTAGCTGTATATCCGCGAGCGCAATCCGGTCGCGGGTGGGTGTATGTTGGGCCATTTGCGGTATTCTACCGCAAGCGGTGTCCATCATCTTGATCCTCTACATACGCCTGTATAGAATACGCTAACGCGGGCGTGGCCAAGTGGTAAGGCGTAGGTTCTACAGCTTCAATCTTGGAAAGTTTACTGAGTGGTTGGAAGCCAATGGGGTACTTGAGCCATCCACCCGAATTACCAGTTCGCCCCTTTGTGGTGGGGCTTATTCAGCCTATTAAACTAACATAAGAAGTGGACCAATTTGTGGGGCAGATTAAATCTTTCTTGTTTTCCTTATCAATTGATTCTGTTATTTGCAAACGGCATTTGTTCCATCAAATGTAGGTGTCGAATGCCGAATGTGATAGTAAACAAACCAAATGCGATAATGCCAGCACTAGATATCACTTCCACCAGTGATGGCGTATAGTGGGTATACCGCGGTAATATAACAACCGAGAGAGGACTTTGCACTACCATTTGTCCGACCATATTTGTATCCCAGCGGTAAGCGATTAATCCACCCACCACCATCATCAATGCAGCAAGAAATACCAATTTATTTTGACGATAACTTCCTTTAAGCAATATTATCGCTGGAATTAAAATACCAAACAAAATTTCTCCATACCACAGGTTGAAAGATAACGTTCCCCGCGTAAGCAAGTCAAAACCTTCTGCTCGTCCAGGTTGGATTGTATAAGTCATTGCAAACAAATCCCAAAATCGCAGATAAAGATAGACCACCAGCGCCCAACCCAAGAAGCGCGCAACCTGACTAATCGTCTTTTCCTCGATTTGCAGACCGGGTCGGATTATGCCTACGATGACGGCCACCATCAACGTCATCGCAATTCCCCCAGCGATGGCTGATACAAAGAATAACCCAGCCAAACCTGGGCGATACCAGATCGGTCGGGAGATCAACACCCCATAGGTAGCGCCGAGTGAAGATTGATGCAAGATGGAAAGAACCAACCCGGCAACTGCTAGGTATGGGGCATTATCATGTGTTTGTGACATCCAGCCAACTAATTTCGGGAATCTGTCTTGCAACCATCTCCAACGAGCCAAATTTGGCAAGTTTTCCATGGTTAATACCATGAAATACAAGCCGATACACATGATCACTTCCCACAATACGGAATGTTTATTCCAGAAAATAAACCCGTTATAAAATCGATCGGGACGTCCGATATCTAACAATAGGAACAACATCGCCATGCCGTATCCAGTCAGCCCGATAAAGGCAGCTGTGCGCGCAAGAGTTTTGAATTGCTTTAATCCCAATAAATAAACACCCGCGCAGAGGGAGAAAGCTCCCGCGCTCAGCGCGATAGATGATAAATCCAAGGCGATCCATAAGCCCCACGGGGTTAGGTCTGTCAGATTTGTGATAACTAATCCGCGTATGAATACGAATATCCCAGCTGTAATTCCCCCCAAAATCAGAACTAGTAAGAATCCGAGCCAAGCATTGTAAGGGTTTATGGAGAAACTCTTCATTTTAGCGATCATGTATTATTATCCTTACCAACAGGTTGCGGTGGCAAGTAATACACACGCGGGCCAGTTCCCAGAGATTCCAATAATCGGAAAGCAGGCGAGTTTTTCAGGGTCTTGCTTACAGGAGAATCGGGATCGTTCAGGTCGCCAAATACGCGCGCATTCACTGGGCAAGCATTTACACAGGCGGGTGTAGCTGCTTCATCAATGCCAGGTGTTAGCCCCTCAGCAAGCCCCCTATCAATTCGTTGAAAACAGAATGTACATTTTTCAACCACGCCGCGTGACCGTCGCTCGACATCTGGCTCACCCCATTCGGGTATTGTTGGGTTGGGGCCGCTAAAAGTATCCCAATTGAACGAACGCGCACCATATGGGCAAGCCAACAGGCAGTAACGGCAGCCAATACAGCGCTCATAGTCCATCATCACAATTCCGTCATCGCGGCAATAGCTAGCTCCCACCGGGCAGACGGACACACAGGGAGCGTGTTCGCAGTGTTGGCAAGAAACCGGCGTAAAGATCTCCTTTCCTCCAACCTTGGTAGAAGAGTACACCTTATTCCATGCCATCTCGGGGTTGACATCGTTGTTGGCCTGACAGGCTTTTACACAGAAACCACAACCGTTGCACTTGTTTTGGTCGATTACCATACCCCATTTTTGCCCGCTGTATTTTGCGCTTGCACGGGCTTCAGCAAAATTCAACTTACCAAATAGTTTATGCCCTGCGAAAGAGCCAAACAAAGCCAAAGTAAGTTTAAGGAATTCGCGGCGATTCATGGATTATGCTCTTATGCCTTGTTTCTAAATTGCCGGTACCATTTTTCTAGCCATGGGGCAATCACCATTCCAAAACCAACCCCAAACAGCGGCCCCAAAACGGCAAGACCAATCAGACTAACCTGTTCGGGCTCGGTTTGAAGGCTAGGCTGAGCCGGAAAAGATCGAGCAAATGTCTCCTCAGTGTTTTGGGTATCCGCTGCGCGCATTTGGGTTGGAGCATGCAGACCCTCACTATGGCACCCGGTACAGGTTTCTAGGCTCACTTTAAAGGTATGGTCGCGTGTACCGTGCCCTAATCCCAAATCGGAGGCTAAATCTCTTAAGTGGCAATCAGAGCACAACAAACCATTGGCTGCATGAACGGTTAGCTCAAAGGAATGCACTCTCTCTTTATGGCAAGCTTGGCACAAGTCCTGGCTGTTTTCCGTTTTCAAGCTGGTTGTATGGGCATTGTGGCATCCGTAGCAATTTTGACCCGTCTTACCATGCGCGGAGTCCTGAAACTGTACAAATGTTTCTAGATGGCAGTTTCCGCACACCCGCGAAGACACATCGGTTGGCATAATCTCATCCGGATGATTTTCGTTATAGGGAGTGTGGCAGGTCAGGCAGCTTACCCCAGGGCTTTCCCAAGTCAGGGAGCTGGCGTCATACCCAGTTGCGTGACAGGTCATACACACCGGCAAGTTCCCCTGCTCATTCCAGGCTTTACTGAAGGCCTCATTGGTGGCTGCCTGGCCATGGGCATGAGTGGCCCAATCATCTCCGATCGCGTTATGACAGCCTATGCAATCTGCCGTGGCCGGAGCATCAAGTGTAGAGTTGATTGGCCCGCCGATCGTTCCAAGGAAAGCCCAGAAAATACTTGCGAGACCGATTCCGCGAAATAATCCTTGTACAATTTGGGACAGCATAGTTATCTCCTGCTTTTCACGCGAGTGATTCTTTAATGGATAGGACGCGTTGTCGATATGTACAATCCTGGCATTTGGACCGTAAAGTGCCATTGGCTGTGAAAAATTCCCAACACAAAATTCCCAAATTGCCATAGACTGGACAGTTATCTCGAACACTTGGACTGCAATTCATATGTTCCCAGCAGGGCTGTATCGAATCCGGCTGTGTTCGATCAATCAGGGTTGCTTGGATTTCACCAAAGGCCTCTCTGAGGAACCGTCTTGAGAGGTTGGCCTCTGCTTGCCAACGTGCATCCAGCCTGTTCAGAAACCAACCCAGCAACGCCGTGATTCCAATGGGGATCGCGATCCGCAGAATTAGTCCAGCGATTACATAGAAAACAGGCTTCAGTTCAATCATGTCGTTCAGTAGTGGGCTTCTAATTTATGAACTAATTGCGCGATACAAAGCATCAAGAAGACTGGCAAGACGAATCGTATAGTGAAGAAGGTAATGATCAGAATAACGATTTCATGTGTATACATCAGTCCTCCCCTCCTTTTGTTTATGGTTTGATGTCTATACATTAAATCTATTAGGCAGGTATGTAAATCGGGTAATTACCCGATTTTTTTATGGGAAATTCACCCATATAGATAGAACCACACTGAACCCTGCTGAACCGAAGTATTGCCCCGTTTTTCTATTTGCCCCAAATTTCTATATTAATTTGTTATTTATTTCTGTTGAACTTTTCTTTACGGATGAATAATTCCCTTCCGAATCGCATATTTGACCAGTTCCGTGCGGTTATGAAGGTTTAGTTTGCGCATGATATTCTCGCGATGACGGGCAACCGTCTTGGGGCTAATCAGCAGCTCTTTTCCAATATTCCGATTCGTGACTCCCTCAGCTAAATACGCCAGAACTTCGTCTTCGCGTGGGGTCAGTAATTTTTGTGTGTCTCTATCTTTGCTTTGTCTAAAATAATCTTGCACTAAAAGTTTTACTAGCGAGGGAGTAATATAGATTTCATTAATCGCCGCCGCCCGGATCGCCATTACAAGTTCTTCAGGCGCAGCGCGTTTCGAAACATAACCGCTTGCCCCTACTTCAAGCATCTTGAAGAAATACTCCTGGTCTTCGTGGATCGTGAGCGCCACGACTTTTACCTCAGGGTAACGCTCGGTAATCTTTTGGGTCGCTTCGATCCCGCTCATGTCGCTTAACCCTATATCCATCACCACAACATCTGGCTTGGCGCTTTTTATCAAGGCCAACGCTTGCTTTCCGGTTTCAGCCTCCCCCGTAATCTCAATATCCTTCTCGTTAGCCATGATCGTCTGAATGCCAGAACGCACCACTGCGTGATCATCAACCAGTAATATTCGTATTATTTTCATCCCTTCATTCTACATTCTCTAGTTCAAATGATTGAACGGTTGATTGAGTTGGAATCGATACCATAACGCGCATACCTTCGTTGGGATGCGATTGAATTTCAAAATTTCCACCCAATAGGGTCACCCTTTCGCGCATACCCAGTAATCCCCAAGGCTGTCTTCCATCATTAGTGATTTGATCAAGATTCATTCCAATTCCATCATCCCTCACTTCTATTATCGTTTGGTGTGGTTGATAGCAAAGAGACACTTCAACAAGGTTTGCTTGAGCGTGTTTGATGACATTTGTGATAGCTTCTTGGACAATACGATATATGGCAATCTTAACCGGTTGGGGAAGTGTGTATGTGTCTCCAGTAATAGAAAACTTGATTTCAAGATTGTTTACTTGTTGGCGGATGTCGCCTAGATACCAACGCAAAGCGGCGGGCAGTCCAAGGTCATCCAGGTGAGTGGGGCGTAGATTGCTGATCAGCCTCTGTAGTTCGGTCAACGAATTAGCCACAAGGCTTTCCAACTTTTTCAAGATTGAGCGCGATCGATCTGGATTTTTATGTAAAGAATCAGACAAACCACGCAATCCCATCCCTATCGCAGTTAGCGCTTGCCCGGTTTCATCATGCAGTTCCCGTGCAACCCGCAAGCGTTCGGCCTCCTGAGCGGTCACGACCCTTTGGAGCAGTTTGCCGCGTAGCATTTCTCTGTCCTGCGCTTCTTGAAGCCGAGCTTTTTGCAAGGAAGCGATCTCACGTTTAATCTCAGTATCAAAGGAGCGCATAAACCGGATCACCGAAATTACCACAATGACAGCTAGCACTGCCCGCAACAATTGAATGGGGAAATGGAACCAATGCATAAAAAGTTCTTCATTGATAAAAGTGGAGGGTGGCAGGCGACTAGCTTGCACAAAACATTGACCTACAATTCCATACCAGGCGAAAGCAATCGCGGCTATAAGACTATCTCGCCCAAACTGGGCCATCCCCATCTTGCGAAAGGCACGTTGCTGCATGATCAATCCAATTGAGGCGATCAGGGCAGAGGGTATACCTAAGGAATAGCGTGTCCACACATCAGCTATTGGCAGAAGATCGGTTGGAGCGAGGTATTTACTACGAAGGAAGAAAACCCCGAAACCCCAGATTGAGGCCATAAGCAATGGAGCCAATAAGCTGATCCGCCTTAGCTTCAAATTGGGTGCAAGTGCGGAAAAGCCAAACCCGGCTAATGATAAAAAGGAAAAGGACAGAAGGCACAGTTTTATACCTACCCACCAGCTCTGTATCGCGACCTCTGTTGCGACTATGCCGGTGGATTCAAACATACCCATCCATTCGTGCAGGCCATGGATTAGCCCAAAAGCCGCTAACGGGCGCAAGGCCAACCGCAGCCGTGCATCCGAACTTCTCCGGCCTTCCAAGATAATAGCCAACCCCAGACTAAAAAAAGCCAGCCCATAAATAAGGTAAATGATCACTAGGCTAAGGGAGTTTGTTTCTGAAATCATGTAGTTCCCTCGTAAATTTATTCAGAGAAAAACCTTTTTTAACATCTTTATATAGAACCGGATCAAATTTTACATGGGTCAGATTAGCCTGCCCGCACATTGTGGTCCATCTTTTATGTTAGTCCAACCGGTAGAATTTGGGAAGACTAGGCTATCAGGGTAGATGGAGCCGGTGGTCGAAGGTGCCTTCATTTCATAAAAGACGGTGGTCGTCTTGCAATAATCGTCCCCGAGGAAATTAAGGAAAAAACAGCAAAGAAAAATTTTACATTTTCCGTTGATGCGAAGACTACGCGATGATTAAGTTATCTATGAACTAGTTTCGATAACTTGTTTCGAATATTCAAGCTGTTGGATTTTCTTGCTATAATTAAGGCGCTAGACTCCCTGTGATTTATGTAATTCTTGCGGGCGTGGCCAAGTGGTAAGGCGTCAGCCTTCCAAGCTGATATGCGCGGGTTCGAATCCCGCCGCCCGCTCTCACAATTCCCGCCATGCAGCATATGAAGAGGTTCAGATCTATCGTTTTTATTGTTGCCTTTGGGATTACACTTGTTTCATGCCTCCCGGGCGCGGGCGGAAACCCAAACCGTCAAGTGTCTCTCTTCTATTACAATCCGAATTTGGATACGGATGAAGCGGGTAACATCCTTTGCAGCCGTGCAGGTTTGGTATCGGTCCATCGAAATGTCGCAGGTTCCCTTAGCGAAGAAGCACTGATCGGGGAAACAATTAGGCTATTGATTTCTGGTGAATTGAGCCCTGAAGAACACTCGCAGGGAATCACTACCGAGTTTCCGCTTGAAGGCTTTTCCCTCAGCGAGACAAACCTCAATGATGGGGTTTTGACTCTGTCATTTGATGATCCAAATCGTCGCGCAAGTGGTGGCGCGTGTCGTGTAACGCTCCTTTGGCTTCAAATCGAAGAAACTGCCCTTCAATTCCCTGGAGTAAAGGAAGTCCGCTTTTTGCCCGAAGAACTATTTCAGCCCTAGTTTTCAACTCCGGCTTCGCCATTTAGCTGGATTAGCGTAGAATCCAACATCTTATATTTTTGAAAGATCACCTTATGAGGTGGATGATGATGAAAAGATTTTTCGCCCTGTTGGCCGTTACACTATTCTTGACCCTGACTTCTTGCGCGGGCTCCCAAAGTACGACTGAGGCAATTGAGCATCGCATCACTGGCACATTCTCCTATAGCAATTCCATCATCACAGATTATTACGTGGAGCACGCCGTAGCGTTGATCGATATGTATGGGTTCGTGCAGCGCGATATGGAATGGGAGATTCCCGTTGATTCAAAACTCTCGGATTCCTGACCATTGATATGGAGAATAAGCAGGGTTCTTATAAACTCAATTTGCCGGAGCAGCCAACCGGGCTTAGTGTAGATGTGGACAATGATGGCGAAGCCGATCCAGGGTGCAAGTGTATGCCGTTTCTTATTGGCCCAATCTTTACGGGGGTGTTGATCGTGCTGCTGGTGGGGCAGGCCTGTTTTAGCGCCTGTGAGCTGGAAGCTTATGGCTTTAGCCAGGTGCCAGGCGTGACTGTAGTGGGCGAAACCTCGACAGCGGGTGTGGAAGCCAAGGTGGCGCGCAGCCAATTCATCATGCCCGAGGCCTTCTTCTTACAATTCCCCGCCGGGCGCTTTAAGTTGCCGGATGGATCGTTGTTCCTTGAAGGCGTGGGTGTGCCGCCAACCGTGAAAGTGCCGGTGGATGAAACCACCGTCTTCAGCGAAGAGGACGTGGTGCTGCAGGCGGCATTCGACTTGATATTGGGGCAGTAGAAAAACAGTCGATAATTGCTCGTAAAAAATCAGTAGCCGGATCAGGTTGCGGGAACCAGCCCGCGGTATGATTTACTTGCTACTGACTTGTTTCTAAGTGTAAGTCGGGCCCGTAGCTCAAGGGTAGAGCAGGCGGCTCATAACCGCTTGGTTCAAGGTTCGAATCCTTGCGGGCCCATTGTGAATATGGCGGTTAGTGAAGGTGCTGATCGCCATATTTTCAACGTGATTACTCAGGGCAAGAAAGCAACTCAGTATAATCAGGAGATCTTATGTTTGGACCGACGACTCGGACATTGCAAAAGCGCGCTCAAAAGATCCTTCCTTTGGGTGTCAATTCGAACTTCCGGTTTTGGGGTGATGGTATTACACCCTATGTGAAAAAAGCAAAGGGTGGTCATTTATGGGACGTGGATGGTAAGCAATACATCGACTATCGGATGGCATTTGGTCCGATCATTCTCGGGCATGCTTTCGAAGAAGTCGATCAGAAAGTCATTGAAGAAATTCAACAGGGTATTCTTTTTGCAATGACCGGCGAATTGGAAATTGCGCTGGCGGAGATGATCTCCGAAATGGCGCCGGCCGTGGAAATGGTTCGCCTTGCATGTTCGGGTACGGAAGCGACCATGCATGCCATTCGTGTCGCTCGGGCTTATACTGGACGGGATCTAATCCTCAAATTCGAGGGCAACTATCATGGCCTTCATGACCATACCCTTTGGTCAACCTATGCACCCGCGGAAGCCTATGGTAATTCCCACAGTCCCATTCCAGTGCCGGCCTCCTCGGGAATACCGAAAGCGATGCGAGAATTCATTATTACCCTGCCATTTAATGACTTTGAAGGATTTGATCGTGTCGTGCGATCATACGGACATATGATCGCAGCTGTGATCACCGAACCGTGTCAGGGAAATTGCGCTGCCATCAATCCGAAGGAGGGGTTCCTGGAATTGATCCGAGCTCGGACCGAGGAATATGGATGCGTATTTATCCTCGACGAGGTAAAGACGGGATTCCGAATTGCCAACGGAGGCGCGCAGGAATATTATGGCATCAAACCGGACCTTACGACTTATGCCAAGGCTATGGGGAACGGATACCCGATCGCGGCTTTCGGCGGCCGAAAGGAAATCATGTCCATTATTGGACAGGGCGTTGCACATGGCGGGACGTACACCAATAATAAGCCAGGAGTTGCAGGAGCTTTTGCAACCCTGAGTCTATTGAAGAGAAAGCCAATCTTGAAGTCGATCGAAAAACGCGGCCAGCGACTCATGGATGGCTTGAAAGTGATCTTCGAGGAGAATGAAATCCCGGCTGTGTTTACTGGGTATCCTGCCATGTTCTCGTTTTCACTGGGCGTGGATGTGGTCACAAACCAACGTGAATGGGCAAAAAGCGACCACACAATGGTTCTGGCCATTGCAGAGAAAGCGATAGAGAAGGGAGTTATGACAGACCACGATGCGCGTGAACCGTGGTTCCTGTGCTATGAACATTCCGAAGCGGACATAGATGAAACGCTCAATGTATACGCGGATATTGTCAAGCAAGTAAAGAAGTAAACCATTCGGAAGAAGATTCCATTCCGGTGGATAGTGTGGAAGGTATAGCTGGCCGAGATCACATCCGGAGCTTGAAGAATATTTTTACCTTCGGGCTGCCACAGTAAATAATAATGGGATCAAAAATCGCCCGCTTTTACCCCGAACCCTACAAAGTCGAATACTCCAACTCTTGCAGACAATGACTAGCGAATTTGCGGTTGAACTGCGTGATGTAGTAAAGCAATTCGTTACACCGGAAGGCAATTTATTGAATGCCGTCGACCATGTAATCATGCAAATCAGGAATGGGGAATTTTTTTCGATGCTGGGTTCCTCCGGTTGTGGTAAGACCACTTCTCTCAGATTGATCGCCGGGTTTGAATGGCCGACCGAAGGCGAGGTCTACATAGAGGGAAAGCTAATGGGGCATACACCTCCCTATCAACGAAAGGTAAATACTGTATTCCAAAATTATGCTTTGTTTCAGCATATGAACGTGTATCAAAACGTTGCCTTTGGCCTGGAAATGGAGGGTGCTTCAAAAAGCGAAATCGAATCTCGCGTAAAGCGCAATTTGGAAATGGTGCAACTTACCGGTATGGAACGACGAAAACCAAAACAGCTTTCAGGCGGACAGCAACAACGCGTCGCGGTTGCGCGGGCGTTGGTGAAGACCCCTGATGTTTTGCTGCTTGATGAGCCTCTTGGCGCCTTGGATTTGAAACTGCGCAAGGAAATGCAGCTTGAACTCAAGGCGCTTCAAAAGCAGCTTGGGATCACCTTTGTTTATGTTACCCACGACCAGGAAGAGGCGTTGACCATGTCCGATCGAATAGCTGTGATGAGCAATGGCAAGGTCCAGCAAATGGGCACGCCAGTCGAAATTTATGAACGGCCGGCAAACAGGTTTGTGGCTGATTTCATCGGGGAATCCAATTTCCTTGAGGGCACCATCAAGTCCCTCTCCAAGTTGGAAGCGCAGGTATTCATTCCGAGTTTGAATACCGAAATGAATGCAATACCCATTTCACAGGGATTGGTGAACGGCGAGGAAGTCGTTGTTTCCATTCGACCGGAAAAGGTGCGCATCGTCGAAGAAAGTGAAAGTAAGAGCAACCTGTTGCTCGGTCGGGTAACTGATACAGTTTATATTGGAGCCGATACGCACATATTTGTGGATGTCAATGACGTAAAAATCAAAGTCTGGGAAAAGAATCGAATGTCCCGGCTAGATCCCGAATCATTTTATTCTGTCGGACAGGAAATTCGCCTTGTGCTTATGGCTGAAAATACCCTTGTATTGAAGAAGGATTAGATGCTGCAACGTCTTCGAGAAAGCAAGTCCGCCCAGGGTACTTTACTCGCCCTGCCAACAACGTTATGGCTGTTTGTATTACTTATTCTCCCTTTATTCCTCACCCTGATCGTTAGTTTCGGAAAACGCAGCCCAGACGGTAATGTCATCTTTACTTTTACGCTCGATAACTACCTGCGGCTATTAGATCCGCTTTACTTGCAAATCCTGAGCCGGTCGCTAACGCTAGCCATTAATACAACGGTCCTGGTGATATTCCTCGCCTTCCCCTTGGCCTATTTTATCGCTCGCTCTCGGCCGAAACGGCGGAATTTGTATTTATTCATGGTTTTAATTCCATTGTGGACTAATTTTGTGATCCGGGTGTTTGCCTGGATGATGCTGCTTCGTAAGGAAGGAGGGATCAATATCATCCTGGGTTGGGTCGCTCATTCCCTCAACATTCCCTTTGAGCCGTTGGAAATGTTATATACACCCGGAGCCGTCCTGGTAGGGATGGTGTATGAGTTCCTTCCTTTCATGATTCTCCCGATTTTTACATCCCTTGAAAAAATCGATATTTCGCTTTTTGAGGCGGCGGCAGATCTTGGTGCCAATTCGATTAGGACATTTATTCGCATCACCCTGCCTCAATCCATGCCGGGCATTGTGGCCGGGACGATCCTTGTATTCGTTCCTGTAATGGGAACATTCCTTGTTTCTGACATTCTTGGCGGCCGGCAGGTGATTTTGGTTGGGAACTTGATCCAGAGACAATTTCTGGATGCCCGCGACCCGCCCTTCGGCTCGGCCGCCTCATTGATCATTATGGTGATGACGGTAGTCGTCACCTATTTTTATACACGCAAGTTTGGTTTTGGCGAGGAGATTGTCGCCGCATGAATCCCTATCGCCGTTCGCCATTTGTGATTGTCGCAACAATCCTTGTCTACATTTTCTTATATTTCCCTATCTTTGGATTGATCCTGTACTCGTTTAACGCCTCGCGCACAAATATTACTTTTGAGGGATTTATCCCGGCCTTCAGTGATCGGGTTGTCATGGATGGGAGTATTGTCACGGCCAGTCCCTGTGGGTTGTTTCATTGGTATTGTGACCTTGTCAGGAATGATGATGTCCTCGAAGCTGCGAAAAACACTCTGACTATTGCGTTTACGGCCACGATCGTTTCAACGATCCTTGGCACCATGGCGGCCATCGCGCTTCAGAGTTATGACTTTAAAATTAAACCTTTCTCCCAACTCTCCCTATATATTCCGATCGTTATTCCGGAGATCGTCATGGGGATTGGTATTCTTACTCTGTTCAGCCAATTTTTCGGCTGGGCAAATGAGGCATTAAATCTTACCGGCGACGCGCGCCTTGCTCTGGGGCTTGCCACGGTGATTGTTAGTCATATTGCCTTTATGGTGCCCTTCGTGACCCTTGTCGTTCAAGCGCGTTTGCAGGGGATTGACAAATCCTTCGAAGAAGCAGCCATGGATCTTGGCGCCAGGGAATGGAACACATTCCGCCGCATTACTCTTCCCATGATTATGCCCGGGATTCTGTCCGGTGCGCTTCTAGCCTTTACACTCTCTCTGGATGATTTTGTGATCACCTTCTTCACAAATGGTCCAGGGTCTACCACCCTGCCGATTTATGTATATGGCTTACTTCGACGAATCGTCACGCCGCAGGTCAATGCCCTCTCCACAATCTGGATTTTGGTCGTGTTTTTAGCAGTGCTGCTCTTGCAAATGTTCCAGAACCGGGATCAAGAAAAATCAGCCTGAGGAAGGATCTGCTCGCTTACCGATTGGGAATGGTTTTTCCTGATAATATTCAGAAATATGTGACTAGTAAGAATATGACTGGTACATCACAGGTCAATATCAATCTTCTAAAGGAGGAAGATATGAAAAAGACTGGATCTTTGAAATTGCTGTCGCTTTTGGCCGTTGCAAGTATGGTGCTAGTGGCCTGTGGGGCAGGGGGCGGTGGTACTGGACCGGCTGCTACAGGTCCAAAGATCACTTCAACGGGTTTTGAATGCCCTGAACCGAACCCGCGCATGGAGGTTACGTCAACGGAGTTGAATATTTTTGTTTGGACGGAGTACTTCCCACAAGATATGCTGGATTGCTTTGAGCTCGTGTACGATATCACGCTGAATCGTGATGAATACTCAAGCAATGAAGAAATGTACGCAAAGGTGTCTGCTGGCAGCACCGCCTACGACCTTGTTGTGCCATCGGATTACTTCATTGGTTTGATGATCCGTCAGGGACTGCTGCAGGAGCTGGATCACTCGAAATTGACCAATATTGGTAACTTCGATTCGGGCTGGATGGATCAATCGTTCGATCCCGGTAATAAATACACAGTGCCTTACCTCGCCGGCACGGACGCGATTGTTGTGAATACCGCCGCCGTCGAAAACATCCCGCAATCCTGGGCTGACCTATGGAACCCGGAGTACGCGGGAAGGATGGTCTTTTTGGATGATTCCCGTGTTGTTATCGGGATCACACTTCTGACCCTGGGCTATGATCTCAACACAACTGATCCAGCCCAGCTCGAGGAAGCTAGGGTTAAATTGGCAGAGCTCATTCCCAATATCAAGGTATTTGACAGTGATAGCCCAAAAACCCCCTTGATAGCGGGTGATGTGGACCTTGGCATGGTCTGGACCGGCGAGGCATTCATTGCCAACCAGGAAAATCCGGATATACAATACATTTATCCCTCCGAAGGGCCTATCCTTTGGCAGGATAATTGGGCGATGTTGACGGGCGCACCACATTCAGACGCGGCGTTTGCCTGGATGAACTACATCATGCAAGGCGACGTCTTCTGGTTGACCATTCGTGATTTCCAATATACCAATCCAAACAGGGCAGCCTTGGAATATGCGCAGGCCAATTATCCGGACGTTTATAGTGCGTATGCCGATTCACCGATAACCAATCCGCCAGCAGAAGCTGTTGCAAATGGCCATGGGATTGAAGATGTTGGCGATGCCACTCCCTTGTTCGATAATATTTGGGTGGAAGTAAAAGGTAGTCAGTAAGTTCCGTTTTTTAAATGCATACTCCCGACGGGTGATCACCCGTCGGGAGTATGTAATTTTTTGGTAAATTCATTTGCTGTTGTCGTACAACTCTCTTCAATCATCTTCTCCACAGTCGCTTAAAGCATAAGAGGATTATCGGAAAAACCGAACCGCCTTTCCTATCAAAAGTTTGGGGGTAATTCGGGTGCAATTGGAATGGAAACAGTGGAATTAGTAGAAACTATTGACCGATTTCACCTCTCTTTTACGAGTATAAAGAGGCTATTTTATGGTATAGACTCTATCGACAGGATCGGGTTACGCCGTTTGGCTGCAGGTTCGAATCCTGCCGGGCCCATTTTATTGCCGGTTGGCGAGGAGATCAATTCATATATTAATAAAAACCCAAAAGCAAATAGGCGATAGGACCACCTATTTGCTGTGTTCCACTTCAAGGTTTTTTCGAAAAGAAGACCAGGGGTAAAGTTAGCCCGCCTTCAATTCTTTCTTGAGAACCTCATATTCCTGACGGTTGATCTCTCCCCGCGCATAACGTTCGCTGGCAATCTCAAGCGGAGTTTGGTGATTTGCATTTTTTGGGTTTAGGTAACCTCCCTTGGCTACCACGCCTACCCCCCACACCGCAAGAACGATGATCAATATCCAGAAAAAAAACATAAATATGAATCCTATACCCATTCCCATCATCATGTTTGCACTCTCCTTAGCTTAGGTCTGAAAGCATTTTCTTATATTGCTCGCGCGTGATCTCCTGCTGTTAAAAATCGTGTTTTAAAGGCTACGTGCTGCGATATAAATGGCAAGCACCGCCAACCCAGCCCAGCATCCCCAGTACAACCATTCTGCCCACTTGATCCGTCGTATGTCGGAACCGGATTCCAAGCGGTGTTTGTGGTACATGCCCCAACTATGAGTAAAGAGTCCCAATAGCAGGATCGGCGCCGTGTAAGCCTTTAGCGCCTGATCCAGTAAAAGGGCAATGCCTCCTCCCAGGACACTGGCCCCAATTGCGGCGGTTAAATCGGCGCGCTTAAACTGCGCTTGCTTGTCATCCATATGAATCACCTTTGGGACCGGAGCGTCAAGACGCGCCATATCAAGTCTTTTCAGCAAAGCCAGTAAAGCGAACTAAGAAGAAGTTATAGAGCGGTACAAAAATGACCGCTGCCAATACACCATACAGAGCGCTTTCCACCAAACCTATTAAGACGCCCCCTAGACTCCAGCTGAACCCAGGGAACGCAGCAAGCCAGGAATCGGATGTGTACATCGCCCAATTCGGAAAGATCGGGCGGAAAATCACGCATAGCAGGTAGGCGATCGCTGCGCTTGAACCCAGCGCAGTTGACATGACTTTAAGATTCAGTTTGGACACGGGGCCTCCTTTTGAAAAAATGTCTAGATAAATGGTAATCTGAATTACCTTGAGAAGGCAGGGCTATTCGGCCTATGCGACGATTGGCAGTTTTGCCTAAGGCTCACAATCGATCGTTAGCCACAAAGAACAACAGCAATTTTGTGGTTGTTCAGTTGGATCCGATTCTGGAGCTGTTCTTCTCGGTTCGGCAAATGCAGGCTTACGATCAATTGCGTTCCCTTTTCATGGCCCGCTTGGATCCAAAAATCGGCAAAGTTGCCGGAGGGTGAGACAGTCACGATTGAGTTCACCCCCGATCGGCGTGGTGAGATTCCCAAGGATTGAACCCTTGCGGGCCCATTGGACATAGCGTTTATCGGAAATAGGGATGTTTTTTAATCGAGTATTAGGGGTGAACTGCTAAGGTCAAACTGTCCATCGTATTTTTAGTTATAACGGTAAAAAAACTTTTAATTCTGTTCCTTTGCCGGGGCTCGCGTTTATCTCCAATTTTGCCCCCATCCGCTCTGCTTTTTCATGAATTCCCAGCAGCCCGAAATGGCCGCTGGGCGCAAACTCAGCCGGGCTCTCGGGTGCCCGAAACCCTCGACCGTCGTCCCGAAGGGTTAGGGCAACTTCATGGTGATCAAAACTCAATTCAACCCACGTATGCTTGGCATTTGCGTGACGGTTAATATTGCTCAGGCCCTCCTGGGCAATCCGATAAAAGGCTAATTCCACATCTGGGGACAAACGCATTTCTTTTCCGGTCAAGCGGAACTCGACGGGCAGTTTATAGGCTTGGCTGGCTTCCCTGCTTAGCATATCCAAGGAGGCAGATAACCCCAGGTCTTCGAGATAAGGGGGGCGCA
>Ga0214473_10004191_pt1:12500-17356 | contig 17356 bp, 14 predicted proteins | sample RVTome_7_FD_203509 | JGI IMG/M metagenome (GOLD analysis project Ga0214473, IMG submission 203509) | Soil microbial communities from uranium-contaminated site in the Upper Colorado River Basin, Wyoming, United States - RVT98D197 | ecosystem: Environmental > Terrestrial > Soil >... | reverse complement strand
GGTTGGATTATTATTCGATAGTAGCTTGGATTGGTTGGATTATTATTCGATAGCATCTTGGATTGGTTGGATTATTATTCGATAGTAGCTTGGATTGGTTGGATTATTATTCGATAGCATCTTGGATTGGTTGGATTATTATTCGATAGTAGCTTAGATTGGTTGGATTATTATTCGATAGCATCTTGGATTGGTTGGATTATTATTCGATAGTAGCTTGGATCGGTTGGATTATTATTCGATAGTAGCTTGGATTGGTTGGATTATTATTCGATAGTATCTTGGATTGGTTGGATATTATTCGATAGTAGCTTGGATTGGTTGGATTATTATTCGATAGTAGCTTGGATTGGTTGGATTATTATTCGATAGTAGCTTGGATTGGTTGGATTATTATTCGATAGCATCTTGGATTGGTTGGATTATTATTCGATAGTAGCTTGGATTGGTTGGATTATTATTCGATAGCATCTTGGATCAGTTAGATTATTATTTGATTATATTATGGTAAGTTGAATATCCAATATTTCGTTTCGAAATAATTTTCCACTAATCCCTAGGATCTTTTCAAAAATATATAAAAGAATTAAGATTAAAATGAAAATTAATATTTTTTTATTTTTTTATTTTTTTATTTTTTATTTTTTATAAAAAATACAAGTTATAAAATAATAAAATGTATTTTTTTATTTATTCAATAAATTCAAGGAAGTCCTTAAAATATTCAAAAATAATCATAGAGTAATCAAATATTCAATTCAATAGACTTCATTGATAATTATTTAATTACATTTTAGATTGCTCGATTATTATTCATAGCATCTTGGATTGGCTGGATTATATTCGATAGCATCTTGGATTGATTTGATTATTATTCGATAGCATCTTGGATTGGTTGGATTGTTATTCAATGGTATCTTAGATTGATTGAATTATTATTCAATAGCATTTCTGGATTGGTTGGATTATTATTCAATAATATATAATAACAATTATCATTTAACAATAACATCGTATTAATTTATATAATAAAAAAATTTATCATATAAAGCATAAATGATCTTAAAATATTATTTAAAATATATTTTTAAAGACCATATTCCGGCGCGCGCACTAAAATTGAAGCAGCTTTAGCTGCATTGCTTTGCAACTTAGAACTGGATTAAATATTGTAATAATATAGTAATGATCATATAACAAGCAATAAATAGATAATAATGTGTGCATCTCTGCGCGCCAACGTACTAGCATTTATTTATAATGTGTTAAGTTTTGATTATGAGCTGGATTAAATATTGTAATCCCATTGAAGTAAATAGATAGTAATTCCAGATACAAATATTAATTCAAGTTCATCATTTAGGATATTTGATGGATGCTATTATTCCATTTAGGACATTTGATGGATGCTATTATTCCATTTAGGATATTTGATGGATGCTATTATTCCATTTAGGATATTTGATGGATGCTATTATTCCATTTAGGACATTTGATGGATGCTATTATTCCATTTAAAACATTTGATGAATGCTATTATTCCATTTAGGACATTTGATAGATGCTATTATTCCATTTAGGACATTTGATGGATGCTATTATTCCATTTAGGACATTTGATAGATGCTATTATTCCATTTAGGACATTTGATGGATGCTATTATTGGCTAATTCCAAATCGATCAGGATTGGTCGGATATTATTCATTGTATCCAGTCTGGGTTGGCTAATTCCAAATCGATCAGGATTGATCGGATATTATTCATTGTATCCAGTCTGGGTTGGCTAATTCCAAATCGATCAGGATTGGGCGGATATTATTCATTATATTCAGTCTTGGTTGGCTAATTCCAAATCGATCAGGATTGGTTAGAAATTATTCATTATATCCTGTCTTGGTTAGCTAATTCCAAATCGAATAGGATTGGTTGGATATTATTCATTGTATCCAGTCTTGGTTAGCTAATTCCAAATCGATCAGGATTGGTTGGATATTATTCATTGTATCCAGTCTTGGTTAGCTAATTCCAAATCGATCAGGATTGGTTGGATATTATTCATTGTATCCAGTCTTGGTTAGCTAATTCCAAATCGATCAGGATTGGTTGGATATTATTCATTGTATCCAGCTCAAGTTGGCTATTGGTTAGAAATTATTCATTATATCCAAATCGATCAGGATTGATCAGATATTATTCATTATATCCAGCTCAAGTTGGCTATTGGTTAGAAATTATTCATTATATCCAGTCCCAAATTGGCTAATTCCAAATCGATCAGGATTGGTTAGATATTATTCATTATATCCAGTCTTGGTTGGCTAATTCCAAATTGATCAGGATTAGTTGGATATTATTCATTATATTCAGCCCAAGTTGGATATTTTGGTATTAATCAGGATTGGTTAGATATTATTCATTATATCCAGTCTTGGTTGGCTAATTCCAAATTGATCAGGATTGGTTGGATATTATTCATTATATTCAGCCCAAGTTGGATATTTTGGTATTAATCAGGATTGGTCAGATATTATTCATTATATCCAGTCTTGGTTGGCTAATTCCAAATTGATCAGGATTGGTTAGATATTATTCATTATATCCAGTCTTGGCTGGCTAATTCCAAATGATCAGAATTGGCTAGAAATTATTTATTATATCCAGTCTTAGTTGGATGTTTCGATATCATCAGGATTGGTCGGATTATTCATTATGTCCAGTCTTGGTTGGCTAATTCCAAATGATCAGGATTGGTTGGATATTATTCATTATATCTAGTCTCGGTTGGCTAATTCCAAATGATCAGAATTGGCTAGAAATTATTCATTATATCCAGTCTGGGTTGGCTAATTCCAAATTGATCAGGATTGGTTGGATATTATTCATTATATCCAGTCTGGGTTGGCTAATTCCAAATTGATCAGGATTGCTTGGAAATCATTCAACATATTTAATCTAAAGTAGGATTAATCAAATATTTGATAAATTATATCAGGATATTTGATGGTTCATATTTTCTATTTAGGACATTTGATAAATACAATTATCCATTTAGGACATTTGATAAATATCTTAGATCAGTTTGATTATTATTTGTTAGAATCTTAAATCAGTTTGATTATTATTCAATTAATTATCAGATTTTAATTCATCAGTACAAATTTTATAAACTATTTTTATAAACTATTAGCGATAAGCAATGGTTTCATTAATTTTTTTGTTAAAATTAATTACTGCTTTTGTATATATTATTAAATCATTAATATATTTCTGTACATCAGTAGATTTTGATTTATTATATCCAATAATTTTTTGCATGCTAACTAATTCAGCTTGTAATTGTTTTAATTTTTCCTGAATACTTAATCCACAATAAATGGATCGTGAAAAAGTATATTTTTCAGATAATCTGCCACTTCTATCTATAATCATAGTATAAAACCGATTTAATGAATATAATATATAATATATGACAAATGCGATAAGGTAATAATAATCAGCAAATTGTGTATTAAATTCGTTTATATTATTTACTTTTGTATTTGTTTGTTTGAGTAGTGATAAAAAATTGATATCACTGCCATATTTATTTTTTAATGAATTAATTATATTTACACCTAAATCTACACCTCCGCCAGTATAGCTAGCAATTGAATCTGTAAATAATTTACTATATTTAGTATTTTCTTGATTTATAAAATCAATAAAATCTTGGGAATTGATAATCTGGCCTTTATAACTGTTACAAGTTATCAATTCGGGTATAATTTTATTAAATATATTATTAATACTTTTATTAAGTTTATTAATATCAATGTTTTTTGCTTGAGAAACTCCAAATATTTTTGTGTTCTTAAGATCAGGGTATGGGATTGAAGGTAATTTAGAACTCATTTTTAAGCCAATTGGTCCAGTATATCCAATACTTGTCATAAGTCCACCAATTTGATTTTTAGTAAGATAATGCTTCTTATATTTATGTTTAAGTGCATTATCATTTAAAGGACATGTCGATGCATTTACTCCAATAGATTTACAAATACTGCATTTATTTTGGTTGTACATATATATATAAACAACATTTAATAATTTAGCCTATAACAAATATTATTGTTTTGTAGACTAAATCCATATTTTAACCAATTAAGTATAGTAATTAATTGGTTAAAAAATTTTTTTTGATGATGGCTGGATTATTATTCGATAGATTTTAGATTGGTTGGATTATTATTCGATAGCATCTTGGATTAGTTAGATTATTATTCGATAGAATTCTTGATCATATCATTCCATTTAGCAACAGCCCCAGCCAGCCTTTGGGGATCATTTCATTTGGCAACTGGTCAAGCCAACCATTGGGCTGTTTGATGATTTAATTTCACAATGTAGATTATATTTAATAATAGCACAAGTAAGTACTGCGCACTGCATACTAACAGTTTAAATAATTAGCATAAATATAATAAATGAATTATATTTATATAAAAACTAATTTGGTAAGCTTTCTATTTTACGTTTTAGTCTCTGCGCGCGCGGTAATAACATATTGGATAGGTTGAATGTTATCCTATAGTATCATAGATTAGTTGGATTATATTCGATAGTATCCTAAATTGATGGCTATTATTCGATAGTATCTTGGATCGGTTAGATTATTATCCGATAGCATATTATAGAAGTTGAATATCCAATATTTCGAAACGATAATATTTTTCACTAATCCCCAGGATCTTATCAAAAATATATAAAAGAATTAAAATTAAAATTGAAAATAATATTTTTTTATTTTTTATTTTTTTTATTTTTTTATTTTTTATTTTTTTTATTTTTATATTTTTTATTTTTTATTTTTTATTT
>Ga0214473_10004191_pt1:0-10000 | contig 17356 bp, 14 predicted proteins | sample RVTome_7_FD_203509 | JGI IMG/M metagenome (GOLD analysis project Ga0214473, IMG submission 203509) | Soil microbial communities from uranium-contaminated site in the Upper Colorado River Basin, Wyoming, United States - RVT98D197 | ecosystem: Environmental > Terrestrial > Soil >... | reverse complement strand
TAGGACATTTGATAAATCATTTAAATATAAAATTTTATTTAGTGATCTTATTTTATATAATAAAGTATATTATTATATAAAGCATAAATACTCTTTAATTTATATAAATATATTTATTTTTTAAAGACCATAAACGCGGTGTGCGCACTAAAATGAAGCAGCTTTAGCTGCATTGCTTTGCAACTTAGATTGAATTAAATATTGTAATAATATAGTAATAATTATATAACAAGCAATAAATAGATAATAATGTGTGCATCTCTGTGCGCCAACGTACTAGAATTATTTATAATGTGTTAGGGTTTGATTATGAGCTGGATTAAATATTGTAATTCTATTGAAGTAAGCAGATAGTAATTCCGGATACAAATATTAATTCAAATTCATCATTTAAAATATTAATAGGTTAGATCATTCCATTTAGGACATTTGATGAATAGATCATTCCATTTAGGACATTTGATGAATAGATCATTCCATTTAGGACATTTGATGAATAGATCATTCCATTTAGGACGTTTGATAGATACTATCATTCCATTTAGGACATTTGATGAATATATCATTTCATTTAGGACATTTGATGAATATATCATTCCATTTAGGACATTTGATGAATATATCATTCCATTTAGGACATTTGATAGATACTATTATTCCATTTAGGACATTTGATGAATACTATTATTCCATTTAGGATATTTGATAGATACTATTATTCCATTAAGCAACAGCACCGATCAGCCTTTGGGACATTTGATGAATATATTATTCCATTTAGGAGATGAATATATTATTCCATTTAGCAACGGTCCGGCCAGCCCTTTGTGACATTTGATGGATCAAATCATTCCATTTAACAATAGCCCTGGTAAATATACATAATAACAAAGCAAGATGTGGTAGCCTTACAAAGTATTATCCAATTAAATTGGGTTTATTTATATATTAGATTCTAACTTATTTTTTACACATTTAGAATTGTTTACATTATTAGATTTTCTTTAAAAATCTTTTGTAACACCGATCGTTACTCCACCACCAGTTTTTCCTTTTCCATTGTATGGTTGTGTTCTATTAACATTTCCTCCAGCATGAATAGTTGTGTTATCATTAGGTTTATGGGTTACATTTCCACCTGCTTCAACATATGCACCATTTTGATTAGCCGTTCCATTAACATATCCACTACCAGAAGTTTTACTCTTATGTTTTCCCATTTATTTGATTTGTTAGATTTGCTAAATACTATTAATGTGAATAAGGATTGCAAAAATTTATTAATCAAATTTTTTGATTAAATATTTATAAATATTTAAAATATTTATTTAAAATATCAAATAAAAAAATGATTGATTTAATTTTATATTTTTATAAATAATATGATGTCAACTCTTAAAATGGGATCAATTACGGATCATATGTTTATATGGGATCCAGTTAGTGCAGGACGCAAATTTATTCATAATTCAGATATTACAGTTAGTGTAGGAGTTATTAGTATGACAAAAAATACAGGAGAACATGATAAGAAAACAGATGCATATAGAAATTGTAGTATTTGCGGTAAACATTACAATTATCATAAGAATTAGCTACTAAGAATTAGATACTAAGACTTAGATAGGATCAATAATATTAACAACATCATGTGATATAATTGTAAAATGTTTATTAAATCTACCTTTTCTACAGTAAACTCCATATTGATTATTTATTTCATCGATATCCATATTGGTGGTTGCAACAGTAATAAGAAATTGTTCATCATTAATAGCATCTAGAAAATTATTTAAATTTGTTTTATTTGCTGAAATAGCATGCGCTTTGTTATCATCTTTATCTGAATTTGCATTTTTTAATGCAATATCAAATTCATCAAGTAAGAGTATTACGGGAGATCCATGCTTTGGAGAATAATGATTAATAATTGGATGATATTGTATTTCTTCACAATTAATATTAAATCCTTTAACTAAATAAGGATCCACGGCTAATCTTCTTTTCATCATTTGTGCAATTCCAATTGCTATTGTACTCTTACCAACACCTGGAGCACCAGTTATTAATATGGTAATATTTTTTGTATTACTATTTGAATATGTATCAATAACATAATCAATAATAGTTTGTTGGCATGGATGTATATTTTGCAATGGTATTTTATCCATAGAACGGATGAATATTTGTTCATTGATGATACTACAATTAAGAACTCGGATTCTATCAGCATTACCATTTAATATTTTATCAATAATGTTATTATAATAATCGCCTACTATATCAATCGTATATGAATGTTTATTCTTTTTAGATTCCTTATGTAATATCATATAACCTTTTTCATTTTCTTTATTTAGAGCATAAATATTATCCATTGGAATAGATACAATATCAGTCGTAAATCCACCATTGATTAACATATTTTTTTCGTTCATAATAAATATATCGATTTCCCTTATAAATGATTCATTTGTAATAGTAATTCTCTTTGCATTTAATACTTTAGTTATAGTTTTAGTTGGTTCATCACCTGAAAATTCGATTGTATACATATCTTTTTCACAATTTGCCCGTAGATAACAAGGTTGATTATTTTCATCCTTACCATAGTTAATATTGTGTATACCATTGATTAAAACCCATCGATTATTTTTTCTCGTAATTCCTTGTAAGTTAACTATTCTAGAAGGTGCCAATTCAAGAAATAGGAAATCAATTGCAACAATATGCAATGGATCTTCTACAATTATTTTTTTAGTAGAATCGCAATTTTTAGGGAATGCCATTGTTATTTACAATCTAAAATGAAGTGGATTTATTTATTCATTTTTTTAGATAGATATTTAAAAAAATTTGATTAATTTTATTAACTCAATAAAAATAATAAGTGCTGTAATAAAAAATGTCATTTTCATCAGATTTGATTAAAAAAGAGAGCCAATTATATGTAGAAAATCAAGCTAAGATTGTTAAACAAATAGCTGAAATTGATAAATCATTGTTTAGTTATTTTTATAAAAACTACATGATTCATACATATCACTTCATAAATTATAATATTAGCACGGATAGAGATATATGTTATAAATTAGCAATGATATTTTCGGAATATCCTGATAGTTTTTCAGGAAAAGTGAGAACTGAAATACAGCTTGATAATAACAGTGTAACATTATGTGTAAATGATTGGATTAAATGTAAACCATTACCATCAATTGAAACCAATTTTGAAGTAGAATATTATATTTCTACTGTTAATAATTTTCCAGTAATAATATTCTTCAGAATTAAAAAAAATATTGATAAGTATGAAACCAAATTACAATGCTACATCAATCATTTGCTTGGAAATAAGTTGCAGAACCATATATTATATCCAATCATCAATGAAAAAACAATTAATAATAAATGTTTTGATAATATAAAACTGGATTATGCTTCTACCAATATAGAAGAATTGGTTCCTGATAATGATAAATGTTTAGATTATAATGCAAATATTTTGGATTATGTTGAAAATATAGATAAGCCAGATTCCCAATTATCTATAGACTCAAATGAATCTAGCGACTTAATAGATTATAATTTTTTTTTTATATCATCAAGCAATAAGAAAAGAATTATGGTAACTACTGTGTGTGCTCTTAATATCATGTTGATTTTATATGTTATTGATTCATCATCAAATAAAATTTGATTTAATAAATAAATAATTAATATGGTTTGTGTGAATAAGAAAAACTCTAATTTCAATGGGAAACGTAATTGGAAAGGTTGTAAATTATTCAAATATAGTTTATAATAAAACAGATGAATTCTTCGATTATCTTTCATTCCATATATGTCCAAATAAACCATCACATAAATTGGCCATGGATAATTTACATATGCCAACAGAAGATCTAAATTTTATAATGATGGTATTAGAAATAATATCTAAGGTAATAGGCTTAGCCATTGTACCATTGAAGATTCTAAATGATAAAAAATTTACCGTTCATATATATGAATCTGTGAATGTTTTTATGATGCAAAATGCACAACAACCACAAAATATTGTAAGCACATGTGATAAAGTTTTAATGTATATTGCTCAAAATGCAAATAAAATAGCAGAACCTGCAAATAAACGAATAACAAAAACGATAGATATTCATAATAATGATTATACAATTCCTGTAAATTTTTGGTATACATTCAATATTGATAATGATCACAAAGTATATATTTTTGTATATGTTTCAATAATATCTAACTATAAAGGTGTTGTAATTGCTATTGATAGAAATAATATCAATAATTTAACCCTATTCAGAAACGAAATAATCAATAATTATAATCAAAATAATGGGGCAGTTGGAGCAGAACATATCATAGATCAACAAGCAGATTTTATATAATATTATATCTAGGAATAATATTTTATATTAAAATCACTTTGTACAGATTATTGGTTTAATAAATGGAACTTTACCAGTTCCGTTGCAATTATCACACGTAAACGGTTTCTTTGGGTTCTTATTGTTATTATCATTAGGATACTTATCTTGAAAAGGAACCATCATCATATGAGTATTTTTCCCGGTTCCATGACATTTGGGGCATTGTTTTAATCCATTAAACACACTATCTTGATTATTTGGTTTGTTATAACGAGGATAAAGAGATGTTTTATTCATGATTGGATTTTATGTAATGAAATACTATAAGAATTTTGTTTAATTTAATCAAATTTTTTTTGATTTCATTCTTGATAACTTTTATTTAAATAATAAAGTTTACATGATTTATATCATTCCATTTAGGATATTTGATAATTCATATTCTTTTATTTAGAAACTGCTTAGGCATCTTTTAGGATATTTGATGGTTCATATTCTTTCATTTAGGGATGATCCAGGATAGCCTTTGCAACAGCCTCAGCCAGCTTTCGGGATATTTAATGATTCAATTTCTTTCATTTAGGAATAGCATCAACCCATAGAAGGATTTATTTTGATTTATTATCAATTCATCATAGGAATCTTTGGATCTATTATCGATCTATTGAAGGAATCATTGGATTCTTTATCAACTCATCGGAGGAAATTCTAGAATCCATTATCCATTCATAGAAGAAGGAATCAAATTTAAAAGTTATAAAACTAACTTAAATTTTATTTTTTTATTTTTTATATGAAGATAAAAATATAATTTTTATTTTAATGGATAAATTTATTTTATCGAATATTTAAATTCAAAAAAAAATTGATAATAATTATGCATCAAAATATTGGTCATTTCATTAAATATCACAATGAGCAAGAATCAAGTTTTTATTAATCTAACCAATAAAGCTAATACATTAAATCAAGATGCCATGAATGAGTTGCATAATGAATATTTGAATGAAACAGACTTAAGGCAAGATTTTAATACAGAACTAATTAACTTTTATAAAGACAATACAAATAAACCTTATTCATTGTACTATTATGGTAAAATACATTTGTTTGGTCTAGGTGTTGAGAAAGATATCAAAAAAGCAATTGAATTATTATGTCAAAGTAGGGATTTAGGTTGTTCACAAGCATTGATTGAATTAGCATATCTTAATCGTGTTGGTTTATATAATCAAGAGACTTATGATTCATTATTACAAAAAGCTTGTCAGATGAAGAATTCAAATGCTTTTTATTGTTTAGGTTGGGATGCTAAAGAACAAGGAGATACTGATACCTTCTTAAAGAACATGGAAATTGCAAGAGAATTAAAAAATAGTAATGCAATCCATCAAATTGGTCAGTATTATCATGATAATAGTAAATATAATTTAGCTAAAAATTATTATAGAGAAGCCATATCTATGGATAATGCCCACAGCTACCTAAATTTTGGAGTTATGTACCGGGAAGGAGAAGAATTTAAGAAGAACAATGAAAAAGCAATGAAATTATTTGAAAAGGCTGGTGTATTGGGTAATATTAAAGCATTTGTTTGTCTTGGTAGTATTTATCAAGATGAGGGAGATGATGAAAAAGCCAAAGAATGTTATAAGAAAGCAATTCAAGAAGATGATCCATTAGCCTATTATAATTTAGGTCTTATTTATTTGGAAGAAGATAAACGTAAAAAAGCTATTCAAATGTTCTTAAATGGGGCAAGACAAGGACATTTTAATTCTATTATAAAATTAAATAAACTAGGCATTGATCCTGAAACTAACGATGATGAATTAGATGATGTTATTGAAGCTAGAAACCAATTCCATAATATGTTTAAGAATTTTGGCGCTTATGATGGTGAATGGTAATGAGCCATTGGAAGAAATCATCAGATTTCTGTAAACTATTAATGGTAATGAGACCCCTATTAAATCTGACATTGACTCATCCAAGAAGTCATTGAATTTATTATCAACTTATCAAGGATCCATTTGATTTTGTATCGATTTATCCAAGAAGTCATTGAATTTTTTATCAACTAATCAAAGGAGCGATTGGATCTTGTATCTAATCGAGGATCTTGTATCGATTCATTGAGGAATCTTAGATTTCAAAATTTTAAATTTACAAAGAGATAAAATTTACTAATATACGCTTTTTTTGATAAAACTTTTTTTCTAAAAAAGTTTAGATTATACCATAATTTACCATAGCATTTTTTATATGATTTTCTAAACTTAACGAAGATATATCTGATTTTGGTGTACCTTCAGATTGTGAATATACTAATAAAACCCTTGTACATACATAATCTTCATCTTCCATTACCCAAATATTACCAGATTTTTTTATATCCTTATTTATTACTTCACATATAGCCATACATGTTAGATTATCTGGTGGTCCCATGTTTGAATATGTTAGTGACATTTGTGAACTTGTTGATAGATATATTCTTTTACCATATGCAGCTCCATGTATTTTTTGTTTATTTTTATTTTTTTTATTTTATTTTTTATTTTTTTATTTTTTATTTTTTATTTTTTATTTTTTTATTTTATTTTTTTATTTTATTTTTTATTTTTTATTTTTATTTTTTTATTTTTTTATTTTTATAAAAAATAATAGTTATAAAATAATAAAACGTATTTTTAGTTTATTCATTAAATTCTAGGAAGTTCTTAAAATATTCAAAAATAGTCATAGATTAGTCAAATATTCAATTCAATAGATTTCATTGATAACTTATTTAATTACATTTTAGATCACTTGGATTATTATTCGATAGTATCTTGGATTGGGTGAATTATTATTCAATAGCATCTTGGATTGGTTGGATATTATTAGATAGCATCTTGGATTGGTTGGATATTATTCGATAGCATCTTGGATTGGTTGGATATTATTCGATAGCATCTTGGATCGGTTGGATATTATTCAATAGCATATTGGATCAGTTGGATTATTATTCGATAGCATCTTGGATCGGTTGGATATTATTTGATAGCATCTTGAATTGGTTGGATATTATTCAATAGCATCTTGAATTGGTTGGATATTATTTGATAGCATCTTAGTTTGGTTGGATTATTATTCAATAATATATAATATAGTTATCATTTAATAATAACATCGTATTGATTTATATAATAAAAAAATTTATCATATAAATCATAAATGGCCTTAAAATATTGATTAAAAATATATTTTTTAAAGACCATATCCCGGCGCGCGCACTGAAATTGAACTTAGATTGGATTAAATGTTGTAATAATATAGTAATGATCATATAACAAGAAATAAATAAATTTGAATGTGTGCATCTCTGCGCGCCAACGTACTAGAATTATTTATAATGTGTTAAGTTTTGATTATGAGCTGGATTAAATATTGTAATCCCAATGAAGTAAGCAGACAGTAATTCCGGATATAAACATTAATTCAAATTTATCATTTATGATATTAATAGATTAAATCTTCTAATTAGAACATTTGATGAATACTATTATTCCATTTAGGACATTTGATGAATATTATTATTCCATTTAGGACATTTGATGAATACTATTATTCCGTTTAGGACATCTGATGAATATTATTATTCCATTTGGCAACAGCTCTGGCAAGCCTTTGGGACATTTGATGAATACTATTATTCCATTTAGGACATTTGATGAATACTATTATCCATTTAGGACATTTGATGAATACTATTCCATTTAGGATATTTGATGGATTATTCCATTTAGGACATTTGATGGATTATTCCATTTAGGACATTTGATGGATTATTCCATTTAGGACATTTGATGGATTATTCCATTTAGGATATTTGATGAATTGTGATATTATTCCATTTAGGATATTTGATGAATTGTGATATTATTCCATTTAGGACATTTGATGAATTGTGATATTATTCCATTTAGGACATTTGATGAATACTATTATCCATTTAGGACATTTGATGAATACTATTATTCCATTTAGGACATTTGATGAAACATTTAGGATATTTGATGAAACATTTAGGATATTTGATGAATATCCATTTAGGACATTTGATGAATACTATTATTCCATTTAGGACATTTGATGAATACTATTATTCCATTTAGGACATTTGATGAATACTATTATTCCATTTAGGACATTTGATGAAACATTTAGGACATTTGATGAATACTATTATCCATTTAGGACATTTGATGAATACTATTCCAGTTAGGACATTTGATGGATTATTCCAGTTAGGACATTTGATGGATTATTCCATTTAGGACATTTGATGGATTATTCCATTTAGGATATTTGAATTGTGATATTATTCCATTTAGGATATTTGATGAATACTATTATCCATTTAGGACATTTGATGAATACTATTATCCATTTAGGACATTTGATGAAACATTTAGAATATTTGATGAATTGTGATATTATTCCATTTAGGATATTTGATGAAACATTTAGGATATTTGATGAATTGTGATATTATTCCATTTAGGACATTTGATGAATTGTGATATTATTCCATTTAGGACATTTGATGAATACTATTATTTCATTTAGGATATTTGATGAAAGTATATTCCATTTAGGACATTTGATGAAACATTTAGGACATTTGATGAAACATTTAGGATATTTGATGAAACATTTAGGACATTTGATGAACATTTAGGACATTTGATGAAACATTTAGGACATTGAGAATACTATTATTCCATTTAGGATATTTGATGAATACCATTATTCCATTTAGCAACAGCCCCGCTAATCAGCTCTAGGTGCGCGAACTTGATAGGATTCTACCTTAGGCTTATTAGCATATTTAATCTAATAATTGTATCTTGATTATATTTATTCAATTTTAAATATAGTTTTCCTGCGTATTCGAGGGGGAAATTCCCCCTCCGACACCCCCCGTTTCGAGGGGAACACTTTCATATGTATAATCTTATTTCAGTTCTAATATATATTTTAATGGATTCAAATATAATCAATTATTATCAGCCCTAATCAGCTCTAGGTGCGCGAACCTGATAGGATTCTACCTTAAGCTTATTAGAAAATTTAATCAAATATTTGTATATTGACCATATTTATTCAATTCTAAATATGGTTTTCCTGCGTATTCGAGGGGGAAATTCCCCCCTCCGACACCCCCGTTTCGAGGGGAATACTTTTATATGTATAAGTTTATTTCAAATCTTAATATAATAATAAACAAAGCTAATTGTAATCAATTATTATCAGGCCTAATCAGCTCTAGGTGCGCGAACCTGATAGGATTCTACCTTAGGCTTATTAGAAAATTTAATCAAATATTTGTATCTTAATTATATTTATTCAATTCTAAATATGTTTTCCTGCGTATTCCCCTCGAGGGGAATACTTTTATATGTATAAGTTTATTTCGAATATTAATATATAATCAAATGAATTCAGATGTAATCAATTATTATCAGGCCTAATCAGCTCTAGGTGCGCGAACTTGATAGATTCTACCTTAGGCTTATTAGCATATTTAATCTAATAATTGTATCTTGATTATATTTATTCAATTTTAA
>Ga0214473_10004190_pt1 | contig 17358 bp, 18 predicted proteins | sample RVTome_7_FD_203509 | JGI IMG/M metagenome (GOLD analysis project Ga0214473, IMG submission 203509) | Soil microbial communities from uranium-contaminated site in the Upper Colorado River Basin, Wyoming, United States - RVT98D197 | ecosystem: Environmental > Terrestrial > Soil > Contaminated >... | reverse complement strand
GGCGGGCAGCGAGGTAGCCGGCCGGATCGGGGACCGGGTGGGCGGCCTCGACGATCTCGATGTGCTGGCACGGCGCGGCATAGCCATAGGGGGTGACCACCAGACCCTTGAGCGGACCGTCCCAGGCTTCCTCGAAGGCCTTGGCCATCTGTGCCGAGGCCTTGCCGGCGCCAATGACGACCGTGCGGCCGGCCGGGCGCGGCGGCAGGCTGGCGCCAATGGCCAGCGCCGGCTGCGCCGCGGCTACGGCGTGATCGAAGAGGTCCTGGAGAAGGTCGCGGTCCATGCGGCGCCCGATCTGAAGCGGACCACTATCCAGCCGGCCGTGCGCGCTGGCAAGCCGATCCGGGATGAACGCACAATAAACGCTGCACTCAGGCAACATTCAACGGGCCACCGGCATATGACCGCCACACGACTGGGCACGCCCAGTGTTCGGCCTTCAGGGAAGCAGCATGCTTCACTCCGAACGAAATACTTCCGGAGCATTAAATTGAACAATGTTGCCAAGTTCGCCGGCGTCGCAATCGCGGCCCTGGTTCTCTCGACTGTGCTGGTCCAGGCCGGCGCGCTGATCGATGTCTCCCCCCAGGACCACACGCCCGTGCCGGTGGACACCTATAATCCTCCGATCCTGGTCGAGACCAATCCGACGATCAACTATGACGGTCCGGCTCTGGTCGGCACTGGTCCCGGCTATGTGCCCGGCCTCGTGCAGACGAAAAAGCAGGGCAGCTTGCAGCGCCGCGACATCATCGTCGCCATCGGCTGCCAGGTTGCCGGCACGCCGACCGAATTTCCCGACGATCTGTTCCTGGTCAACAAGGGCACTGCGCCCCTCGCCGCCGGAACCACCATCAAGTGGCAGGTCAAGGGAACCGGCCACAAGGGTTACTTCGCCCTCAATGCCGACATCGCGGCCGGCGCCGGCTTCAAGGCGAGCGGCGTGCTGGGTGGCGGCGTAGAGGCCGGCCTTCCGTGCTCCGCCAAGGTCATCTGAGCACTGCTGCCAAGTAAGTTCAGCCGGGACGGCCGCAGGGCTGTCCCGGCTTTTTGGTGCCTGCGGCAAGGAGCGGCGCCGAGACATGAATGGCCGCTTAACGGCTGTCTCACTGCCGGTTCAATAGGGAGAGGCTAGAGGGAGCAACTGGGAACGACCCCGCAATAATGAGCTTTCGCGCGGCCAGAGGCTGCGCGCCGGCACCAACATCAGGAGACCACATTGAGGATTGCCGCCACACTGGCTGGCGCCGTCTTGGCGGCGCTACTGATGCTGCCCGTCGCCGCGCATGCCGAGTCCACGTCACCGAAGCCGCGCATTCTGCAGATGCAGCAATTCGCCGAGCCGAAGGCGGCCGCGCTCATGGGTGAGCCGCAGTTGCGCCGCAACGACGACGAGAACGCCCAGTTCATCGTCAAGAAGCGGAAGATGCCGCAGTTCCAGACGCGCTTCTTCGGCGAATAGGGCGCGGGGCGGCCGGCGGGAGGCTTGTCAAAAAAGCGTCACGGGCATCATCTAGGGCTTCGCCGTCCCTTCCCCGCCCGCCTGGTTCAAATGCCCGAACGTTTTGCGATCTACTATGCGCCTGCGATCACCAGTCCGCTGTGGACCAGAGCAGCCGAGTGGCTGGGGCGTGACCCCGCCGCCGGCGCAGTCTTTGACGCCGGCGTCGCCGGCTTGAGCCGCGAGCGGCTGGCCGCCGTCACGACGTCGGCGCGGCGCTACGGATTTCACGCCACCATCAAGGCGCCGATGGCGCTGGCCGACGGCATCAGCTGCAGCGAGCTCGAGAAAACGCTCACCGCGTTCGGGCTGCCGCGCGAGCAGGTTTCCATCGGCCGCCTCAAGTTGACGCTGCTCGAGGGGTTCCTGGCATTGGTGCCGGAGCGCCAGAGCGAGGCACTCACCCGGTTCGCCGGGGAGTGCGTCGCGCAGTTCGATCGCTTCCGTCGCCCGATGACCGCGGCCGAGCGGGACAAGCGCGTCCATGGCGGGCTCAGCGCCTATCAGATCGGCCTGCTCGATCAATATGGCTATCCCTATGTGATGGACCAGTTCCTGTTCCACATGACGCTCAGCGACCGGCTCGACGCTGCAGACCGCGAGCCGATCATGCGTGCGGCCCAGGCATGGTTCGCTCCTTTGCTCGAGCGAGAATTTGTGCTTGACGGGCTGGCCCTGTTCCACGAAGCAGCGCCGGGCGTGCCGTTCGCGCGGCTTGCCGATTTCCCGCTTGCGGTAGAGGTGAAGGTCGATGCCTGATCTGGTGATCACCAATGCGAAGATCGTCCTGGGCGACGAGGTGATCGACGCCTCGCTCTCGGTCAAGGACGGCATGATCGCCGATTTCGACCACGGCAGGGTCAGCCACGGCGAGGACTTCGGCGGCGACTACCTGATCCCCGGCCTGGTCGAGCTGCATACCGACCACTTCGAGAACCACTACCGGCCACGCCCCGGGGTCACCTGGAACGCGATGGCCGCCCTGCAATCCCATGATGCACAGATCGCCGGCGCCGGCATCACCACGGTATTCGACGCGGTGCGGCTCGGCTCGGACCCCGAGGTCGGCGACATCTCCGAGGATGTGGCCGCGCAGGTGGGGGCGATCGAGACCGCCAGCGGGGAAGACCGGCTGCGGGCCCAGCATTTCGTGCACCTGCGCTGCGAACTGCCGACGTCCGACTGCTACGACCACTTTGCTGCCCATTGCGCGCTGCCGGTGGTCAAGCTCGCCTCGATGATGGATCACACGCCCGGCGCGCGGCAGTACACCACGCTCGAGCACTACGTCGCCTACTACCAGAAGCGGATGCGCCTGAGCGACGCCGAGATGGCCGCCTTCATCCGCGATCGGCAGGCCGAACAGGTCAAGTATTCCGACGTCAACCGGCTGGCGATCCTGACGCGCGGCCGCGAGGTCGGGCTGGCCTTTGCCAGCCATGACGATGCCACCGTCGCCCATGTCGACGAGGCGCGGCGCGACGGGGTGGTGATCGCCGAGTTCCCCACTACGCTCGACGCCGCCAAGGCGGCCCATTCGGGCGGGCTCGCCGTGCTGATGGGGGCACCCAATGTGGTGCGCGGCGCATCGCACAACGGCAATATCTCGGCCAGCGATTTGGCCCGGGAGGGCGTGCTCGACGTGCTCTCCTCCGACTATGTCCCGTTCGCCCTGCTGCTGGCCGGCTTCCTGCTCCCCGAGCGGGTCGAGAGCATCACCCTGCCCCAGGCAATCCGGACGGTTACGTCCAACCCGGCGCGGGCAGCCAGGCTCGACGACCGCGGCGAGATCGCCATCGGCAAGCGCGCCGACCTGGTGCGCGTGCGCCTGGTCAACGGCACGCCGGTGGTGCGCAGCGTCTGGCGGGAAGGACAGCGGGTCAACTGAGATGTCGCAGGGGGCGCTGGTACTGGTCGTCGGCCCGTCCGGCGCCGGCAAGGATACGCTGATCGCGGCGGCGCAGCAGGCGCTCGGCAGCGAAGGGCGCTTCGTCTTTCCGCGACGGGTGGTGACCCGCGATGCGGTCGCCGCACTCGAGGATCACGACAGCATCGACCGCGACGGCTTCGAGGCGGCCCGCCTGAACGGCCACTTCGCGCTCGATTGGGAAGCGCATGGGCTGTGCTATGCCCTGCCCGGGAGCGTCGACGCGGCCGTGGCGGCGGGCAGTATCGTGGTCGCCAACGTTTCACGGCGGGTGATCCCCCACGCGCTGCGCAAGTATGGCCGCGCCAGGGTGATGCTGATCACCGCCGAAACCGAGGTGCGGGCGCAAAGGCTGGCCGGGCGCGGGCGCGAGAGCGCCGAAGACGTGGCGGCACGACTCAGGCACGAAGGCGCGCCGGTGCCCGAAGGCGTCGCGCCGGTCGTGATCGACAATTCGGGAGCGCTGGAGAGCGGCATTGCGGCGTTTGTCGCGGCCCTCAGACTGATCGCTGCCGAGTGAACTTCCAGCCGGTTGCGGCGTTTCTCCATGAGCATCAACACAGGGGTTCCATAACGTGAGCAGAAACGCACTCTATCTCCTGGTCGGGGTCCTCGCGGTGGTGGTCGTCGCGTTCGGCATCTATTTCGTCTATCAGGAGACGCAGAAGCCGCGCCTTGAAATCAGGGTCGACGAGCAGGGGATAACGGTAGATGGGAACGGCTGAGATGGACGGGCAAAAGCTCAGGATCTACGAGGCGCTCATCACCGAGATCGAGCGACAGGCCGAAACCGAACTCGCCGAACTCGATCTGGTGGCATTGGCGGTGGCAATCGACCACGCGCTGGGAGGCGACGGCGTGATGCCGGGCGACGAGGTCGACGAAGGCAAGACACCGGCCGAACTCAATGCAGCCAATGATGTTTAGCTCGCCAAGGGAACCTCTTTGAGCGCAGGCGAGTTGTTGCCAATTGCCGCGCACCGGCGATCGTCGGCGGGCGTGGCTGCAGGAGCAACACAAATGAACAGAAATCAACTGCTCTGGGTCGGCGCCGCCGTGGTGGCGATCATTCTTATGGTCTGGATTTTCATGGTTAACCAGCGGCCGGCGACGACGGCCGATGTTCCGCCCGCCGCAACCACGACGGAAGCGCCCGCCACCACCGAAACCCCGGTGACGACCGAGGCTCCCGCAGCAACCGAAACTCCGGCGACCACCGAGGCTCCGGCCGCAGACGCTCCCGCGACCGAGACGCCGACGCCGGCGAACTAGCCTCCAGGCGTTGCCAGTCTAGACGATCCCTCCGCCTCCGCCGGTCACGGCGGGGCGGATTTCTGCGACCTTTTGCCGGTAGCCGGCCGCCCGATAGGCCGCGACCGGATCGATGGCGCCGCCCTTCGCCACGCGCGCCATGCCCAGGATCGGCTCGACATCGGTGCGGAAGGCAGCTTTGAGCGTGTGTGTCGCCATCAGCGCGTCATTGGCCTGCTGGAAGCCCTCAAGCGCCTCCCGGTCGACCAGCAGCGCCGTGCAATAGGCCCGCTGCACCTCGATGGCCGAGAGCATCAGCGATTCGATCGGGTCGGTGACATTGTGGCTCTGGTCGAGCATGTGCGCGGGCTTGAACCCGGGTGCGTGCCTCAGTTCGGCGTCGACCAATTCGTTGAAGATCAGGAACAGCCGGTAGGGGTCGACGGAACCGGCGTCGAGATCGTCGTCGCCGTACTTGCTGTCGTTGAAATGGAAGCCGCCGAGCTTTCCGAACTGGATCAGCCGGGCGACGATCATCTCGATGTTGACGTTGGGCGCGTGGTGGCCGAGGTCGACGAGGCACAAGGCCTTCTCGCCCAGTTCCTGGGCGATGATGTAGTTGGTGCCCCAATCCTGGACGACCGTCGAATAGAAGGCCGGCTCATACATCTTGTGCTCGGTAAAGATACGCCAGTCGGCGGGCAGCTCGGAGTAGATCGTCTTCATGGCATCGAGATAGTGCTCGAACACTTTGGTGAAGTTGACCTGACCGGGGAAATTGCTGCCATCGCCGATCCAGACGGTGAGCGCCTTGGAGCCGATGCTCTTGCCGATCTCGATGCACTCGATGTTGTGCTCGATCGCCTGCATGCGCGTGGCTCGGTCGGCGTGGCTGAGCGAGCCGAACTTGTAGGAATGGAGCTGCCCGGGCGAATCGGAGAAGGTGTTCGAGTTCATCGCGTCGAAGCCGAGCCCGAAACGCGAGGCGGCCTGCTTCAGCCGGTTCGGATCAGCCTTGTCCCAGGGAATATGCAGAGAAACGGTAGGCGTAGCGCGGGTCAACTGGTTGATGACCGAGCAATCCTCGATCTTGTCGAAGATGTCGCGCGGTTCGCCAGCGCCCGGGAATCTTGCGAAGCGCGTGCCGCCAGTGCCCACGCCCCAGGAGGGTACGGCGACGGCAAATGCGGCCACCTTGTCGCGGATCGCATCGATGGCGATGCCGCGGCGATCGAGCTGCTCGCCGAGGTGATCATAATCGCGCTGCAGGGCTTCGCGGCGCCCGGCGTTCTCCGCCTCGACGATATCGGCGGCAATCAGTTGGTCGGTCATGTTGTTCCCCTCGTACGAAAAGGCCCTCTCACCCGGCGCTTCGCGCCGACCTCCACCAGAGGGAGAGGTTATACTGCGGCACGATTGTGCCACTGGTCACCTCTCCCTCTGGGGGAGAGGCCGGATTGCGGAGCAATCCGGGTGAGGGGGCCTTTCCTATTGCCAGACAGAACTAGCGCGTAAAACTCTGGGCGTTGCCCGCGTCGACGTTGATGATGTTGCCGGTCGATTTTGCCGACATATCCGAGGCGAGGAAATAGATCGCCTCGGCGATATCCTCGGGGAACACCGAGCGCTTGAGCATCGAGCGCTGGCGGTAATGCTCCTCGAGTTCGTCGGTCGACATCTTGTAGGCGGCAGCGCGCTGTTCCTTCCACTCGCCGGTCCAGATTTTCGAACCGCGCAGCACGGCGTCCGGATTTACCACATTGACCCGGATCTGCGCTTCGGCGCCTTCGAGCGCGAGGCAGCGGGCGAGATGGATTTCGGCCGCCTTGGCGGTGCAGTAGGCAGCGGCATTGGGTGAGGCGGCGAGCCCGTTCTTGGACGCGACAAAGACCACGTTGCCGCCGATCTTTTGCTGCCGGAACAGCTTGAACGCCTCGCGCGACACCAGGAAATAGCCGGTGGCGAGAATGTTGATATTGCGGTTCCACAGCTCGAGCGTGGTCTCCTCGATCGGGGCCGAGGAGGCCAGGCCGGCGTTGGACACCAGGATATCGATGCCGCCGAACTCGATGGCGGTCTCGGCGAAGCCGGCAATCACCGCGTCTTCGCTGGTCACGTCGAGCTTGACCGGACGCACAAAATCCTTGCCGAAGCGCTTGGCCAGTTCATCATTGGCGGCAGCCAGCGCCGCTTCGTCGATATCGGCAAGGATAACGCAGGCGCCTTCACCAAGCAGCCGCGCGGCCGTTGCGCGGCCGATGCCGCCGGCCCCGCCGGTGACCAGCGCGATGTGGCCGGCCAGTGATTTCGGCTTGGGCATGCGCTGCAGCTTGGCTTCTTCGAGGAGCCAGTACTCGATGTCGAAGGCTTCCTGCTCGGGCAGGCCCTGATAGGTCGAGACGGCCGAGGCGCCGCGCATCACGTTGATGGCGTTGACATAAAACTCTCCCGAGATGCGGGCGGTGGCCTTGTCGAGCGCGAAGGTGAACATGCCGACGCCGGGCATCAGGTAGACCACCGCGTTGGCGTCGCGGATGGCCGGGCTGTCGGGGTGCTTGCAGCGGTCGTAATAGGCGGCATAGCCGGCACGATAGGCTTCGGTCGCAGCTTCCAGCCCCGCGACCACGGCATCGACGTCGGACTTTGCCGGATCGAAATCGATGACCAGCGGCCGGATCTTGGTGCGCAGGAAATGATCGGGGCAAGAGGTCCCGAGCGCCGCCAGCGGCCGCAAATCCTTCGACGAGACAAACTCCAGTACGGCCGGGCTATCGTCGAAATGGCCGAGCTTTTTGCGCTCGCCCGAGATCAGCCCGCGGATTTTCGGCATCAGTTTTGCGGCGATGGCGCGGCGCTCGGTTGGCGCCAGCGGAGCGACCGCCTGGCCGCCGAACGCGGGCTTGCCCGCAGTCTTGCCTTCCAGCCAGGCTATGGCCTGGTTGATGGTGGCAATGGTGGTCTCGTAGCATTGCTCGGGGGTATCGCCCCAGGTGAACAGGCCGTGGCTTTCAAGGATCACGCCCTTGGCCTTGGGGTTTTCGAGGCAGAATCGTTCCAGCCACAGGCCGAGCTCGAAGCCGGGCTTCTTCCAAGGCAGCCAGCCGATGGCGTCGCCGAAGATCTCGCTGGTGAGGGCCCTGGAGTCCTTGCTAGCGGCGATGGCAATGATGGCGTCCGGATGCATGTGATCGACATAGGCATGCGGCACGAAGGCGTGCAGCGGGGTGTCGATCGAAGCGGCGCGCGGATTGAGATTGAAGGTGGCGTGCGGCAGGTAGCCGACCATCTCGTCCTCGTGCTCGACGCCGCGATAAAGGTTCTTGAGGGCGCGCAGCTTGTCCATGTAGAGCGTCGAAAAGCCGTCGAGCTTGATCGAGGCACTGTCGCCGCCCGAGCCCTTGACCCAGAGCACCTCCACCTCAACGCCGGTGAGGGGGTCCTTCTGCATGATCTTGGACGAGGTGTTGCCGCCCCCGTAATTGGTGACGCGCTTGTCCGACCCCAGGATATTGGAGCGGTAGACCAGCCGTTCGGGCTCGGTCATGGCGGCCGCCCTGGCGTCATCCCAAAGATTTGCGAGGCGCGAAGGCGCGGCTGCAGACATGGTCTCCTCCCTTGAGAACTTTGGCTTGGTTGCGCTTTGAACGAGCGGAGGTTCCGCTTCGTCGGATAGTGCTCTTTGGGCGACAAGGCCATAAGACTCGGGAAGCTGTCAATCAGAAACAATCACGAACAGTCAAGAGGTCGGCGGCATGATCGAAGTTGATCGAAATTCGATTGACAATGATTGCTGCAATGTGGAACCAACAGAGCCAAGGGAGAGAGAACTTGCACGAAACCGAGCGTCACAGGGTGATCCTGGCCGCGGTCCAATCACGGCCGATGGCCTCCGTTTCCGATCTCGTCGAGTTGACGGGTACCTCGGAAGCCACGATCCGCCGCGACATCGCAGCGCTGCACGTGCAGGGCAAGCTCCGGCGCCTGCGTGGCGGCGCCGAGGCGGTCAACCCTCCCAGCCAATCGGGCCTGGTCGGGCGCCCCTTCTCCGTCAACGAAACCATCAACGCGCCATTGAAGCGCGCCATCGCCAAGGCCGCTGTCGCGCTCTGCGCCGAGGGTGAACCGATCATCGTCAATGGTGGCACCACCACCTACCAGATGGTCTATCACCTGGCGGTGCGGCGGCTACAGGTGTTCACCAACTCATTCCCGATTGCAGAGCACCTGCTGCATCATTCCAAGAACACGGTGACGGTGCCGGGCGGAACGATCTATCGCGAGCAGAACATCATTCTCTCGCCCTTCGAGAACGACGCCAGCCGCAACTTCTATGCGCGCAAGATGTTCATGGGGGCGCAGGGCGTCGGCCCGCACGGCATCATGGAAGCCGACCCCTTGCTTATCCAGGCCGAGCAAAAGCTCATTAGCCAGGCGGACGAACTGATCATCCTGGTCGATTCGTCCAAGTTCCGGACCCGTTCGAGCCTCATCCTTTGTCCGCTCGAACGCGTCCACACCGTCATCACCGACCGCGGCATCCGCGATGAGGAACGGCACATGCTGGAAACGGCAGGGGCCCGGGTCATCGTGGCCGAAGCCGGGGAGGTGGGGAAGGTAGACTCCGCGTCGGTCGCATGATGCGGCCGAAGTGATAACCAACGGCTCAGGGAGGAAACAATGAGCTTACTGAAGAAACTGGCCTTCGCTACCGCGCTGACGGCAGCGATGTTTGCCGCATCGTCGGCGATGGCCCAGACCAAGATCGCCCTCGTGGTCAAATCGCTCGGCAACGGCTTCTTCGATGCCGCGGCCAAGGGCGCCGAAGAGGCGGCCAAGGAGCTTGGCGATGTCGAGATCATCTACACCGGCCCGACCACGGCGACCGCCGAAGGCCAGATCGAGATCATCAACTCGCTGATCGCGCAGAACGTCAACGCCATCGCCATTTCGGCAAACGATCCCGACGCTCTGGTGCCGGTGCTCAAGAAGGCCATGGAACGCGGCATCACCGTGATCTCGTGGGATTCGGGCGTCGCCGCCGAGGGCCGTTCGGTCCACCTCAACCCGTCCGATACAAATCTGATCGGCGAGACCATCATCAAGCTTGCCGCCGACTTCCTGCCCGAGGGCGGCGACGTGGCCATCCTTTCGGCTTCCTCGACCGCGACCAACCAGAACGCCTGGATCGAAGCGGCCAAGAGGGCGCTGCCCGAGAAGTTCCCCGGGATCAACCTTGTCGCCACCGTCTATGGCGATGACGACTCGGTCAAATCGACCAACGAAGCCAAGGGCCTGATCGCGTCCTATCCCAACCTCAAGGCCATCATCGCCCCGACCACGGTCGGCGTCGTTGCCGCCGCCCAGGTGGTGACCGACGAGAACCTGATCGGCAAGATCAACGTCACTGGCCTTGCCCTGCCGTCCGAGTTCAAGAAGTTCATCGACAATGGCGCTTCGCAGGCCGTGGCGCTCTGGAACCCGATCGACCTCGGCTATTCGGCGGTGCAGATCGCCTACCAGCTGGCGACCAAGAAGGCCGAGGCCAAGCCCGGTGCCACCATCTCGATCGGCCGCGTCGGCCAGATCACGCTGGATGACACCAACTCGGCCGCCATGGCCGCGCCGTTCCAGTTCGACAAGTCCAACATCGAAGAGTTCTCCAAGATCTACTGAGTTCTCCCAGCGCGCCCGGCGGCAGATCATCGCTGCCGGGCTGCCTCCTGCACCAACCACGGCGTCACTCCCCCCGCAGGACGGGAAGCCTATCCGAGCCGCGCGAGCGGCACCTGCCGTGCATATGCTTTGTGCTCAGCGCCGCTGGATTCCCGCATGAGCGGGAACGTCGCCGGGTTTTCTGCTAGTTTTGCCCTGACACCGTAACGCGGGACGGCCCGATCCAACCATGCCCCAAGCCAAGCTCACCCTTACCGGCATCTCCAAGTCCTTCCCGGGCGTTCGGGCGCTGCACGACGTGCGGCTGGCCCTCTACCCGGGCGAGGTGACCGCGCTCATCGGAGAAAACGGGGCGGGCAAATCCACCCTGGTCAAGATCCTGACCGGCATCTACCAGCCCGACGGCGGTGAGATCGCCATCGATGGCGCTCCGGTCCATCTGAGCAGCGCGCACAAGGCCTTCGAGCACGGCATCACGGCCATCCACCAGGAAACCGTGCTGTTCGACGATTTGACGGTGGCCGAAAACATCTTCCTCGGCCACGCGCCCCGCACCAGGTTGGGCACCATCGACTGGCCCAAGATGCGCAGCGAGGCGCGGGCAGTCCTGGACGCCATGGGCGCCACCCATATCGACGCCAGCGCGCGGTTGAAGGAACTGGGGATCGCCAACAAGCACTTGGTCGCCGTGGCCCGCGCCATGTCGATCGACGCCCAGATCGTGATCATGGACGAGCCGACGGCGGCGCTATCGCACAAGGAGATCGAGGACCTTTTCGTGCTCATCGAGCTCCTCAAGCAGGATGGCAAGGCCGTGCTCTTCATCTCGCACAAATTCGACGAGATCTATCGCATTGCCGACCGCTACACCGTGTTCCGCGACGGCGAAATGGTGGGCGAGGGCCTGCTCAAGGACGCCAACCAGAAGCAGATCGTACAGATGATGGTCGGCCGCTCGGTCGATCACATCTTCCCCCAGCGCGAGGCCAAGATCGGCCCGACGGTGCTCGGCGTCTCCGGCCTCAGCCATCCCACCGAATTCGACGACATCAGTTTTGAGCTGCGCCAGGGCGAGATCCTGGGCTTTTACGGCCTGGTGGGCGCGGGCCGGAGCGAGGTGATGCAGGCGCTGTTCGGAATCACGCGGCCTTCGCGCGGCACCATCGCGCTCGACGGCAAGACCATCGAACCGCGTTCGCCGGCCGACTCCATCGGCGCGGGCATCGTCTACGTGCCCGAAGAGCGCGGCAAGCAGGGCGTCGTCGTCGACCTGCCGATCTTCCAGAACGTCTCGCTGCCCTCGCTCAAGCGGACTTCGCGGCGGGGCTTTCTGCAGCTCGCCAACGAATTCGCCCTGGCGCGGGAATTCACCGGGCGGCTCGACCTGCGCGCCTCTTCGCTCAGCCAGCCGGCCGGCACGCTCTCGGGCGGCAACCAGCAGAAGGTGGTGATCGCCAAGTGGCTCGCTACCAGCCCGCGCGTCATCATCCTGGACGAGCCGACCAAAGGCATCGACATCGGCTCGAAGGCCGCGGTGCATGCCTTCATGGGCGAATTGGTGGCGCAGGGGCTCTCGGTGATCATGGTCTCGTCCGAACTTCCCGAGATCCTGGGGATGAGCGACCGCGTGGTGGTCATGCGCGAAGGCCGCATCATCCGGGTCTTCGACAATGACGGGCTCGATGCGGTGACCCTGGTCGAAACCGCCGCAGGCATTACGGAGAAGGCCGCATGAACCGGAATCTGTTTGCGCTCGCGCCGCGCCGGCTGGTCCGCACCCGCGAAATCTGGCTGCTGGCCGCGATCGTGGTCATGATCGGCGTCATCACGCTGCGGGCCCCCTCGTTCGCGGCGCCCGGCAATCTGCTCGGCATCTTCAACAATACCGCGATCCTGATCATTCTCGCCCTCGGCCAGATGGTGGTGATCATCACCCGTTCGATCGATCTTTCGATGGCCTCCAACCTGGCGCTTTCGGGCATGGTGGTGGCGCTGATCAACGCTGCCTACCCCGAAATCCCGGTGCCGCTCCTGATGGCGATGGCCGCCGCCTGCGGGCTGGCGCTCGGCGCCCTCAACGGCCTCCTCGTCTGGAAACTCGATATCCCCGCGATCGTGGTCACGCTGGGGACGCTCACCATCTTTCGCGGCACCAACTTCCTCATCGCCGGCGGCCAGTGGGTGAATGCGGACGAGTTGAGCCCCGATTTCATTGCCATGACCCGGCTCGACATCCTCGGCGTGCCGCTGCTCTCCTGGTGCGCCGTTCTCATCGCCATGGCGTTCTTTGTGTTGATGACCCGCACCCCGCTCGGCCGCTCGATCTACGCCATTGGCGTCAACCCGACGGCTTCGGTCTATGCCGGCATCAATGTGGGCCGCACCAAGTTCATCGCCTTCTGCATCTCCGGGTTGGTCGCGGGCTTTTCCGGCTATCTCTGGGTCTCGCGCTACGTCATCGCCTCGGTGGAGACTGCCAACGGCTACGAACTCTCGATCATCGCCGCCTGCGTCATCGGCGGGGTCTCGATCGCCGGCGGCGTCGGCACGGTGGGGAGCGCGCTGCTCGGCGCGCTGTTCCTCGGGGTCATCACCTCGGCGCTGCCGGTCATCAACATTTCGCCCTTCTGGCAGATGGCGATCTCGGGCGCGGCGATCATCCTTGCGGTGATCCTCAATGCCCGCGGCGAGCGCAGGCAGGGCCGCATCATTTTGAAGCGCGCGGAGACGGGAGCATGAACCAGATGCCGCAGCCCACCACCCGTCACATCCCCGACCGACTCGACAACCCGCTGCGTTCGGCGATCTTTTCCTGGCAGAGCCTGTTGCTGCTGGTCGCCATCGGCATCTTCACGCTCAATTCCTTCGCCTCGCCATACTTCCTTTCGCCGTGGTCGCTTTCCGACGCCACCTTCAACTTCACCGAGAAGGCGCTGATCGCGCTGGCCATGGCACTCCTGATCATCTCGGGCGAGATCGATCTGTCGGTCGCCGCGATCATGGCGCTGGCCTCGACCGCCATGGGCTTTGCCCTGCAGTTCGGGGTGGATACGCCCGGTCTTGTCGCTATCGGCATCCTGGTCGGGGTCGCCTGTGGCGCCTTCAACGGCTTCCTCGTCACCCGCCTCGGTCTGCCCTCGATCGTGGTCACCATCGGCACGATGAGCCTGTTCCGCGGCATCTCGTTCATTGTCCTGGGCGACCAGGCCTTCAAGGGTTACCCCCAAAGCTTCGCTTTCTTCGGGCAAGGCTATGTCTATTGGGTGGTCTCGTTCGAGTTCGTGCTCTTCCTGGGGGCCGCTGCGATCTACTATGTCATCCTGCACCGGACCAATTTCGGTCGCCGGATCTTTGCCATCGGGAACAACCAGGTCGCGGCGCAGTTTTCCGGTGTGCGTGTCGGGCAGATCAAGTTCGCGCTGTTCTGCCTCACCGGGCTGATGAGCGGGATTGCCGCAGTGCTGCTCACCAGCCGGCTGGGCTCGACCCGGCCCTCGATCGCGCAGGGCTGGGAACTCGAGGTGATTACCATGGTGGTACTGGGCGGGGTGAGCATCCTGGGCGGCGCGGGTTCGATCACCGGCGTCGTCATCGCCGCCTTCATCATGGGGCTGGTGACCTTTGGCCTAGGCCTGCTCAATGTGCCGGGGATCGTCATGTCGATCTTCATCGGCGCCCTGCTTATCCTCGTCATCGCCCTGCCGATCGTCTACCGGCTGGTGCGGCAGCGATGAGCCCGCGCACCGTCGGAGTCATCGATATCGGCAAGTCGAATGCCAAGTTTGCGGTCGTCGACCTCGACAGCCGCAGCGAGGTCGCGGTGCGGCGGATGCCCAATAGGGTTGTCAGCGACGGCCCCTATCCGCATTACGACATCCCGGCGCTCTGGGATTTCCTCTGCGCCGCCATCGCCGATCTCAACCGCGAGCACCCACTGGACGCGCTGAGCGTCACCACCCACGGCGCAAGCGCCGTGCTGATCGATGCGGAAGGCGAGCTGACGCTGCCGGCGCTCGATTACGAGTTTGCAGGGCCGGACGAGACAGCGGCCGAGTACGATGCGGCCCGGCCGGAGTTCTCGGAAAGCTTCACCCCTCGCCTCCCGGCAGGGCTGAACCTGGGGGCCCAGCTGTTCTGGCTGGAACGGCGCTTCCCCGAGGCTTTCGCCCGCACCAAGTGGGTGCTGCCCTACCCTCAATACTGGTCGTACCGGCTGAGCGGGGTCGCGGCCTCCGAGATCACCTCGCTCGGCTGCCACACGGACCTGTGGAACTTCGAGACCGACCTTTATTCGTCACTGGTGGTGAAACAGGGATGGCTCGAGAAGATGCCGGCGGTCCGTCCGGCCTCCGATGTGCTGGGGTTGGTCTTGCCCGAGCTGGCGCAAAAGCTCGGCCTGCGTTCGCAGCTGCCGATCCATTCGGGCATTCACGATTCCAACGCCTCGCTGCTGCCGCACCTTTTGGAGCGGGAGCCGCCGTTCTCGGTGGTCTCGACCGGAACCTGGGTGGTCGTGTGCACACCGGGGGGCGATCTGAGCCGGCTCGATCCGGAGCGCGATTGCCTCGCCAATCTCGATGCCTTCGGCCGGGCGGTGGCTTCGGCGCGGTTCATGGGCGGCCGCGACTTCTCCCAGCTTTGCGGCGAGGAGCCGGTCTCGCCGCACGAGGCAGCCATCGCGCGGGTGCTCGAGGAACCCATCGTGCTGCTGCCTTCGGCTACCGAAGGCTCTGGCCCCTTCCCGCACCGCAAGGCGCATTGGAACAAGCCGTCGCACACCATCGACAAGGAGACGAGCTTTGTGGGCGTCTCCTTCTATCTCGCCATGATGACGGCGGAGTGCCTGGAGTTGACCGGCGCGGAGGGCGATGTGGTTGTCGAGGGGCCGTTTACTGCCAACCGGCTCTATCTGCAGATGCTATCGGCGGCGACGTCCCGCCGGGTGGTGGCGATGACCGGCAGCGCGACGGGAACCTCGATCGGGGCCGCCCTTTTGGCGCGGACGGCCGCAGCGGGGGCCGGCCCCAGGGCGCCGCAGCAGATTGTTGCCGGTACGCCCGAAATGGCCCGTTATGCCGAGCATTGGCGCGAGATCATCGCCCACGGCTGATCAACCTTCACGATGATCGCAACCATGCGCGGACATCCCGCGTTTTGGTGCCTGCCAAGCAAGGGGCACCAACATGACAGAGATCAGATACCAGGTCGTCGAGCACGATGGCGGGTGGGCCTACAAGGTCGACGACGTCTTTTCCGAAACGTTCCCGAGCCGCGAGCGGGCCACCCTGGCCGCCGAGCAGGCGGCGCAGCGGCAGGCGCAGGCTGGCCGCACCCAAGCCATCAGCTATCAGGATGCCGAGGGCCGCTGGCACGAGGAAATCGCCCGCGGCGACGACCGGCCGGATACCGGCGTCGCGCCCTGACTATTCGGGCGGCGGCGTAGCGCGCCGCCTCGAATCGTCGGCACCACGTTCAAGGCCGTCTGCCCGAAAGGAAGAGCAAGGCGGCCGGCCGCCGGCGAGCGCGGCCGGCGCGATATCAGTTGGCCTCGGGGCCTTGTGCGACGCGCGCGGCAGCCTGCGCCTCTTCGATCGTGGTAAAGGTCCGGCCGTCGATACCGAAGGCGTTGAAGCGCACGGCCAGGAACCGGAAACCCTCCGCTTCCGGGATCACGACGCCGAGCGGCTCGCCATCGACTTCGATGGTTATAGGCTTGTTGCTGTTAGGCTTTTCGACAAATGAGTGCTGCATGGATGATGCTCCATCGGCTCGTCCTTTGTGACGGCCGGGGTGTTACCGGGTTTGTGAGACGAAGGCGTGACAGCGGTCACATTCGTTTCGATCGGCAACACCCAATCGAGGCACATACGCGTTTGCTGTGAATGTTCCCGTCCTGGGATTGGGTACGATCGGCTTGGCGCATAGTCGTCCTCCCTTCAGGTCTTGGGCATCACTGGCGGCTCGAAACCGCCTACACATTGGCGACGTGCCGGGAGGAACGATCAGCGCTTCTCCGAGCATTTTTGTGGCGGTCAGGTGACCGCCATGAGAATCTTATAGGGCCATTGTCGGCCGTCGACAAACCGGGCTTTTGTCTAAATTGCCCGGTCTTGTCGCCGAATAGTGTGCCAGCAGGTAACGAGTGCGCGCAAGGTCAGCCGCAAGTGCCGATGCTTGAAATCGATTTCATTATCTGTTGATCTAGCTGAAGCGGACCTGTCAAAGCGCCCCACTGCGAGCGGCGTGCAATCAATTGCTCCATAGAGAGCGCGGCACCGCACAGAGGGAGGGGTCGGTGGCGGAAGCGGATTCGCGCGACAAGGTGCGCGCCAAGCAGCCTGCGAAGACCAAGGGCAAGACTGGCCCGCGGCCGAGTGGCAAGCCAACGCTCAGAACCATAGCCGAGATGACCGACCTGGCGATCACCACGATCTCGCGGGCGCTCAACAACGCGCCCGAGCTCAGCCAGGAGACGCGCGAGCGGGTGCAAAGGATTGCCGCCGAGATCGGCTACGTGCCGGATCGGACGGCGCTGCGGCTCAAGACCGGCCGCACCCATGTGATCAGCCTCATCCTCGATCCGCACGACGAGATTTTGGGATTCGGGCAATCCATGGTCTCGGGGCTGACGACGGCGCTGCGCGGCACACCATACCATCTGGTGATCACGCCAAGCTCGACAAGCGCCACCCCGGTCGATCCGATCAACCACATCATCCGCAACAAGATGGCCGACGGTGTGATCTTTTCGCGCACCGAGCCCCAGGATGAGCGCGTCAAGCTGCTGCTCGAGAACGACTTTCCCTTCGTCAGCCATGGGCGGACCGAACTCACCACCCCGCACCCCTTCGTCGACTACGACAATTTCACCTTCGTCTACCATGCGGCCAAGCGCTTGGTGGCCAAGGGGCGGAAGCGACTTGTCACCATCCTGCCGCCGTCGCGCTTCACCTTCGGCAAGCATCTGCGCGACGGTTTCATGACGGCCGTGCACGAGACCGGC
>Ga0214473_10004189_pt1 | contig 17358 bp, 13 predicted proteins | sample RVTome_7_FD_203509 | JGI IMG/M metagenome (GOLD analysis project Ga0214473, IMG submission 203509) | Soil microbial communities from uranium-contaminated site in the Upper Colorado River Basin, Wyoming, United States - RVT98D197 | ecosystem: Environmental > Terrestrial > Soil > Contaminated >... | reverse complement strand
GGTCTTCCTCCCGTTCAGAACGAAGTCAATCTTCTGCTCGAGCGACATGACGCAACAACCTTTCCGTCAGGGTTTGAACGAGCTCCCTCCGGTACCAGGCGGAGCCCCGAACGTCGGATATGGGATGGATTTCTTCCCGGGCGGTCGCCGCGGCGGCAACGAGCGTCTCCTCGTCGAGCGTGCGCCCCTCGAGGAAGGCTTCGGTTCGAAGTCCCCTCAGGGGCGTCGGGGCCGCGGCGCCGAACGCCACTCGAGCCCGAGTCACGACTCCGTCCTGAATCGCGCAGCCGAGGGCGATCGAGACGACGGCGATGTCCATGGCGGGCCGTGTTCCGAATTTCCGGAACGAGGCGACGAAGCTCTCGCCAGGGGCGTCGAAATGCACGTGAGTGAGCACCTCGGTCGGCTCGAGCCGCGTCTTGCCGGGACCGAGGAAGAAATCGCGGAGAGGCAGTCGCCGGCGAGCGAGTTTTCCTCCCGATCGGGAGGCGAGCTCGACCTCGGCGTCCAGAAGCAAGAGGGGAGGGATCAGGTCGCCCGCGGGGGAGGCATTGCAGAGGTTCCCCCCGAGGGTGGCGGTGTTCCGGAGCTGTCCGCACGCGAACGAGTCCGCGGCATCGACCAGCACCGGGGCGTGCTCTTTCAGAAGCTCGCTCTCGAGAATCTCGGTCACGGTGGTGAGCGCCCCCAGCCGGAAGGAGCGGCCCTCGCGTTCTATCCCCCGAAGAGCGTCGATGCGTTTGATATTGACCAGAGCGGGCTTGAACCCTCTCTTCCCGGAGCGGGTCTGGGGTAGGACGTCCGTCGAGCCAGCGAACATCAAACACTCGTTCTCGGAAAGGAGCTCCGTCGCTTCTTCGAGAGTTCGAGGCACGGCGTACTTTTCTATGGCGGTCATTATTATTGCTCGCCTCGCTCCTCGCTCGGCTCGCTCCCCTCGCTCCTCGCTCGGGGAGGACGGCCGGATTCCCGCGGCCCGAGCCGAAGGCAGCGGCCGCTTCCTCCCGGCCGGGCTCGCTCCGCTCGCGCAGGCTGCAGATGCATATTTCAGCAGCCTGCTAAAAGAGAATGGGCTCCCGAAAGCGCCCGTAGACGTCGACGAGACGACCGGTTACCTCTCCCACCGTGGCGTAGGCTTTGACCGCTTCGATGACCGCGGGCATGACGTTCGACCCGGCCCGGGCGTTCTCGTGGAGCTTCCCGAGAGCGCGCTCCACCTCGCCGCCGTCGCGCTCCGAGCGCACCCGATCGAGCCTTTCGATCTGCCTGCGGCAGTCCTCCTCGCGGAAGGCGTGGAGCTCGATGGGATGCTCCTTCTCCTCTTCGTCCGTCCGGCAGCAGTTCACCCCTACCTTTCGGATCTCGGCGCGCTCGAGCTTCTTCACGTTCTCGTAGGCCTGCCTCGATACCGCCGCCTGGATGCGGCCCTCCGCAATCGCCCGGACGATCCCTCCGCTCCCGTCCACCCCCTCCATGACGGCGCGGATCTTCTCCTCCATCTGATTGGTCAGCGTCTCCACGTAGTAGGAACCCCCCAGGGGGTCGACGGTGTCGCAGAGGCCGATCTCCTCCATCAGGATCTGCATGGTACGGAGGGACAGGCGGGACGCTTTCTCGGACGGGATGGTGTAGGCCTCGTCGTAGCAGCAAAGGGCCATGGTCTGGGTGCCGGAGAGGGCGGAGACCAGGGCGTAGTAGGCCCCTCTAATAATGTTGTTCTCGGGCTCCTCGATGGTGAGACCGCCGCCCCCGCCCCCGGCGATCATCCGCATCCACCCGGACTGGGGGTCGCGGGCGCCGTACTCCTCCCTCACGATCCGGGCCCAGAGCCGACGGCCGGCGCGGAACTTCGCCACCTGCTCGAAGAGGTTTCCGTGGATGTCGAAGTTGAACGAGAGCCTGGAGGCGAAATCGTCGACGGTGAGGCCCCGGGCGAGGACGTGGTCGATGTAGGCCTTGGCGATGAGAAACGCGTAGGCCATCTCCTGAACCGGGCTCGCCCCCGACTCGCGGATGTGGTACCCGCAGACGCTCACCGGGCTGTACCGGGGGACCTTCTCGGCACAGTACTCGATGGTGTCGCCCACGAGCCGGATCGAGGGCTCGACGGGAAAAATCCATGTGCCGCGGCCGACGAACTCCTTGAGGATGTCGTTCTGGGCCGTGCCCCGCAGCCGCGCGAGGTCGTAACCCCGCCTTTCCGCGAGGGCGAAGTACATGGCCATGAGCGTCACCGCCGACCCGTTGATGGTGAGAGAGACAGTGATCTCGTCGAGGTCGATGCCGTCGAAGGCGATCTCGAAGTCCTCGAGGGTGTCGACCGCCATCCCCACCCGGCCCACTTCGCCCTCGGCCAGAGGGTCGTCCGAGCTCAATCCCATCTGGGTTGGGAGATCGAAAGCGACGTTCAGCCCCGTCTGCCCGTTCTCGATGAGAAAGCGGAACCTCTCGTTGGTCTCCTCGGGAGTGCCGAAGCCCGCGTACTGGCGCATGGTCCAGGGACGCTTCCGGTACATGAGCTCGTGGATGCCGCGGGTGAAGGGGAACTCTCCCGGCCTTCCGATGCCGCCCTCGCCTCCGCTCGCGGCGAGATCCTCCGCGGTGTAGAGAGGCTTCACCTCGATGCCCGACTCATTGATGAGAGGGAAGAGAGGGACAACGGGCCCGTCATTCTCTTTCATCTCGTTCTCTCGCGCCTCTCTCGAATGAAAGAAACGATCGAATCGGTTCGGCTCCCGGTGGCGAAGACGCCGTCGACCCCGAGCTTTCTCAGCCGCTCGTGATCCCCTTTGGGGACGTTCCCGCCCACGATGAAGAGTTTGTCCTTGAGCTCGCGCGCCTCGAGAAGGGCCTCGACTTTTTCGCAGAGGTGGAGGTGACTCCCCGAGAGAATGGAGAGGCCGATCACGTCCACGTCCTCCTGCTCCGCGATGCGGACGATCTCCTCGGGGGTCTTCTTCAAGCCGGTATAGATCACTTCGAAGCCCGCGTCTCTCAGGGCGAGCGCCACGACTTTCGCCCCCACGTCGTGACCGTCGAGACCGGGCTTGGCGACGAGCACCCGAATCCTTCGCGACGTTCGTACAGGCATCGCGTCAACCCCTTCCCCGCGAAATCTCCTTGGCGATGACGAGCTTCAGGATCTCGCTCGTGCCGCCGCCGAAGAGGGTGAAGCGGACGTCGCGGAGATACCTCTGGATGGGATACTCCATCGCGTAGCCGTAGGAGGCGAAGATTCGGCTTGCTTTGTCGCAAATCGACGCCGCCGCCTCGGTGGCGAAGAGCTTCGCCATGGCGGCCTCGCTCCCCGTGAGCGAGCCCCGGTCCTGAGCCCATGCGGCGTGGCGCACGAGGTGGGTCGCCGCTTCCAGATCGGTCGCCATCTCCGCGAGCTTCATCTGGATCGCCTGGAACCGGTTGATGGGCGATCCGAACTGCTCGCGCTCGGCGGCGTAGACCAGGGAGTCCTCGAGCGCGGCCCGGGCGACTCCGAGGGCGAGAGCTCCGGTCATCACGCGGATCGAGGCGAGGATCGTCCGAAGCTCTTCCTCTCCCCGTCCCTCCTCCCCGAGGCGGTGCTTCTCGGGAATGAAGCAATCGTCGAGCGAGAGCTCCGAGGTGGGGGAAGCCCAGACCCCCATCTTCTCGATTGTTTTTCCCACGGTGAGGCCGGGCGAGCCCTTCTCGACGAGGAAAATCGTGAGCTTCCGCTCCTCTCCGGTGCGGGCGAGAACGGTGAAGAAGTCCGCCACCGTCGCCGAGGTGACCCACATCTTCTGGCCGTCGAGGCGGTAGCCGCCCGCGACCGGGCGCGCCGTGGTGGCGATGGAAGAGAGGTCGCTTCCCGCGTTGGGTTCGGTGATGCAAATCGTACCGATCTTCTCGCCCCGGAGAGCGGGTCTCAGGAGACGCTCGCGAAGGGAGTCGTCTCCGAGGGCGTAGAGAAAGTGCGTCCCCATGAGCGACTGCATCGAGGCGACGGCGGCGAGAGAGAGAGAGCCCCGGGCAATCTCGCTCACCGCGAGACAGTAGGAGACGAAGTCCAGACCCGAGCCTCCCACCGACTCCGGATAGCGGAGCCCGAAGAAGCCGAGCTCGCCGAGGGCCCGAAAGAGATCCGAGGGAAACTCCTTCGCCTCGTCGATGGCTCTCGCCTTCGGCTTGACCTCCTCTTCGCAGAAGCGCGAGAACGTCTCGCGAACGAGCGCCTGTTCCTCGAAAAGGGAGAAATCCATCTAGCTCGTCCTCAACCTCTCAGTCGCCGCGACGTCGAGCGCAAGCGTTCTCTCGTCGACGATGACGCCGTAGAGCTTTCTTGCGGCCTCGACGGAAACGATGCCGTTTCGCACTTCTTCGGCCACGCGGGCGGCAGGACGCCTCATCGGGTCGCCGTGGCCGCCGCCCCCGCCCGCGCGCTGGCGGTAGATCGTTCCCCGGGGAACACCGCGAAGAAGGTCGAGGCTAGCGGGCATCTTCTCGCTTCCGTCGGGATAGCGGAGCTCGATCGCGTTCAGACTTCCGGCGCCGCCGCCTTCGAGGCCGAAGGCGGGCTCGACGTCGCCGTCGCCGAACACGACCATCTGAGTGTCATCGGATCCAATCTCGAAGACGGTCTCGACCCCGAGGCCTCCGCGCCATTCGCCCGCCCCGGCGGAGTCGGTGAGGTACTCGTGCTGGAGGAGCCGATGGGGCGTCTGCTGCTCGAACATCTCGTAGTCCTGATCGAGGAGGCCTCCCGAGGCATCGATCATCCCGATGTGATCGTAGCCGTCGACGCCCCGCATCGCGCCCGAGCCCCCTTTGAGCCCCATGAAACAGATGTCCACGTACTTGTCTTGTCTTCCGGGTTTTCGCGGGTCCTGGCCGGTAGTGAGCGAGCAAAGCAAGTGGTTCCAGCCCGCCGTGACCCGGTCGGGAATGATCGGCGCGAGAGCCCGGGTGATGGCGTCGGCGTTGGCAGGGCAGAGGTGGTTCCCATAGGTGGTGGCGGCGGGATAGGAGGCGTTCAGAATCGTGCCTTCGGGGATGACGATCTCGATGGGCTCCACCATTCCCTGGTTATGGGGGATGTCGGGATTGACCATCTGGAGAAGGGTCAGGACGGTGGCCGAGGCGCTCGAAGTGTAGGTGCCGTTCACGAAGGCGTTCGACTGCGGGTCGGTCTTCGAGTAGTCGAATCGGATCCGGCCGTCCTCGACGGTGATCTCGACGCGGATCCGGTACTCCTTCCCGTGGTTCCTTCCGTCGTAATAGATAGTGGACTCGCCCCGGTAGACCCCGTTCGGAATGGTTCGGATCTCGGCTTCCATCATCTTCCGCGTGGCGTCGAAGAGCGCCCGCTTGTGGGTCTCGAAGCACTCCCTCCCGTACTTCTCGAGGAGCCCCAACATGCGGCGCTCACCCACGACGCAAGCACCGATCTCGGCGCGCAGGTCCTCGCGAACGATGTCGAAGCGGATGTTGGCGAAGATGAGATCCCAGACGTCCCGGCGGAGCTTTCCCTTTTCGTAGACCTTGACGGGAGGGATGCGAAGCGCCTCCTGCCAGACCTCGGTCGCGTTCGGGTTGTATCCCCCCGCGACCGCGCCCCCGATGTCGGCCTGGTGTCCCTTGGCGGCGGACCAGGCGACGAGCTCGTCCTCGAAGAAGATCGGCTTGTAGACGGCGACGTCGTTGTTCTGGTTTCCCATGCTGAAGACGTCGTTGTGGAATATGACGTCTCCAGGATAGATGTCGTCGCCGTAGTAGTTGAGGATGTACTTGCATACCGGCCCGAGCGAGAAAGAGAGGATGGGGAGGTTCTCCGTCTGCTCCAGCATGTTTCCCTCGCCGTCGTAGAGCCCGGTGACGAAATCCTTGGCCTCGCACAGAATGGGAGACCGCGTCGTCTTCTCGAGGCAGATGCTCATCTCGTCGGTGATGGACTTGAACGCCCGCGCCAGCACCGAGAGCAGGATGGGGTCGATAGAGCTCATGCCGCTTCTCCTCCGAGCCCCGACGCCACCCGGCCCTCCATCCCTTTCTGGTGCACGGCGAAAGAGCCGTAGCGGTCGCAGACGCAGTCGAAATCCCGGCCGAGAAAGAGCGTGGTGTTCACCTGCTCCACCAGCGCCGGACCGACGATGCGGTGGCCGTGCCGCGTACGATGGCCGTCGTAGACCGGCGCCACCTCGAAAGCGCCCTCCTCCGGCAGGTAGATCCGGCGCTCGCCCTTCAGCGCCTCCGACGGGTCTTCCCCCCCTCGGGCTTCCTCGAGGCGAGCGGGTTTCTCGGTCACGCCGATGGCTCGGACGCGGACGTTGATGAGCTCGATCGGCGTTGCCGCGTCCTCGAGGGAGTAGCCGTACATCCGGTTGTGCTCCGCATGGAAGGCTCGGGCGATGTCGGCGAGGCGGCCTGTCCGCACGTCCTCGCGAGAAACGGGAAAGGAGACCTCGTGATACTGCTTCACGTAGCGGCAGTCGAGGAGCAGGTGGAACGTCCTTCGATCGTCCGGGATCTGCTCCTGGGTGAGGAGCGAACGGCCTTCCTCCACCATCTCTTCCACCACTTTGTCGAGGGCCGACCACTCGAGCTCGCCCACGACCGAGACGAAGGAGCGCACGAAGTCGTGCTGGAGGTCGGACATCAGCATTCCCGCGGCGCAGAAGATGGACGACTCCCGGGGGACGAGGAGAACGGGGATCTCGAGCTCCTGCGCGATCCGGCAGGCGTGAAGGGGACCGGCGCCTCCGGCGACGACCATGGGAAACTCCCTCGGATCGTAGCCGCGCTTCACCGTGACTTCCCGGACACCCTGCGCCATGTTGGTGTTGATGACGCGAACCATGCCGGCGGCGGCCTCCTCGACGGAAAGTCCCAGCGGTCGGGCGACTTCGGCCTCGATGGCCTTGAAGCTCTCGTCCTTCTCGAGCGGAATCCTGCCTCCGGCGAAGAAATGGGGATCGAGATAGCCGAGGACGAGGTCGGCGTCCGTGCACGTGGGGAGCGTTCCGCCTTTCCCGTAGCAGGCGGGGCCCGGATCGGAGCCGGCGCTTTTCGGCCCCATGCGGAGAAGCCCGCCTTCGTCGACGTAGCCGATGCTCCCTCCGCCGGCGCCGATGGTGACGATGCCGAGCATGGGAAGCGCGATGCGGTAGCGGTTGATCTCTCCCTCGGTAACGACGACCGGCGCCCCGTCGCGGACGAGAGAGGCATCGAAGCTCGTGCCCCCCATGTCCACCGTGATGCAGCTCTGGTGTCCGTGGGCCCGGGCGTAGGCGAGGCCCGCTCGCGGGCCGGCGGCGGGGCCGGAGAGGAGAGTCAAGGATGCCTTTTTGCGCGCGACCTCGGGCGCCATGACGCCGCCGTTCGACTGCATGACCAGAAGGGCGCCCCCGAAACCGATCTCCTTCAACCGCGCCACCAGGCTGTCGAGATAGGAGCTGAGCTTGGGGCCGACGTAGGAGTTGAGGACGGTGGTGCTGACCCGGTCGTAGAAGCGGATCGAGGGGAGAAGCTCGCTCGAGACGGTGACGTAGGCGCCGGGGAGCTCCTTCTCCACGACGGCGGCCGCCTGCCGCTCGTGCTCGGGGTTGGCGAAGGAGTTCATGAAGCAGATAGCGACGGCCTCCACACCCTCGGCGGCGAAGAGTCGAACGGCTTCGCGCACGTCGTCGACGAGGGGCTCGAGGACGTCGCCCTTGTAGTCGAGGCGACCCTGGACGGGCGCCCTCAAATAGCGCGGCACGAGCGGGGGGACGTTGGTGTAGCGGTTGTTGTACTGCTCCTCTCGAATCCCCCGTCTCATCTCGAGAGCGTCCCTCACGCCCTTCGTGGTGACGAGCCCGGTTCGGGCGCCGGTGAGGGTGAGGACGGCGTTGGTGGTGACCGTCGTGCCGTGCACGATGGTGTCGATGGTGCGCGCGAACTCTCCCAGGCTCATACCCTTGCTCTCCGCGATCTCGCTCAAGCCGCGGACGAGCCCGATCGACGGATCGGAAGGGGTCGAGAGGACCTTGAAGGTCGAAGCCAGGGGTCCCTCACGCCGCTCTTCGAGCACGAGAAAGTCGGTGAACGTCCCGCCCACGTCGATTCCCACCTTCACGCTCACGGCTGGCCTCCGACCGGTTGAAACGACTCGACGGCTCTCACTCCGCTCAGAAAAGCGATCTCGTTCGAGCTCGAGAGCCGGGGAGGGATCCGACTCCTCACCGCTTCGAGGAACTCACCGGGGGAGTCGGGGAGAAGCCCGATGCCGAAGAGAGCGCCCAGCATCACCATGTTGAGGGTGCGAGGGGATCCCGACTCTTCGGCGAGACGGGTGAAATCGAGGGCGACGAGGTGGGGCGTCACCGCGCGGAGGGCGGCTTCGAGCTCCGACACCTCCGGGTAGCGTCCCCCATTCCGCTTCCTCACGAAGCTCTGGGCGACGACGAAGGGGACGACGGTTCTCGTGTTCATCAAGACGGTCGTACTCGAGGAGATGAAGGGAAGAGAGCGCGCGGTCTCCACCGGCTCGAGACCGAGAACGACGTCGGCTCGTCCTTCGGCAATCCGAGGGCTCGGCCCGCAGTCGATCGCAACCGAGGCCGAGACGTCGCCCCCTCGCTGGGCCATCCCGTGGAGCTGTCCGCTCGTCACCTCGCGGCCTCGGTCGGCGAAGAAACTCGTGAGCCACTGCGCCGCGGTCACGACGCCCTGTCCTCCCGTTCCCGCAAGGAGGATTCGAAGGGGCCGGCGGCTACGTTCTTCTCTCATGGTCGGGCATCGGGAGAATGGCGTCCCGGCTGCAGAGACGGGCGCAGAGATCGCAACCATCGCAGAGGTCCGGATCGATGAAATACTTCCCGTCCTCGACGAAGATTGCGGGACAACCCAGCTCGCGCACGCAGAGAGAGCAGGCGTTACAGAGAGCTTCGTCGATGACGTAGGGGGCGCGCGCGGCGCCGATTCCGAGTCTGGCCTCGTTCACCACACAGGGGGAGTTGAAGACGACGACGTTGACACCATCGCCCCCGCGGGCCTTCCGCAGAGCTTCGAGCGCAGCGGTCTCGTCGAAAGGGTCCACCGAATAGATCTCCTGGACCCCGAGGCCCCGCACCGTGTCTTCGATCACCGGACGCTTGGTCCCGGTCGGACTCGGCTGGAAACCGGTCATGGCGGTCACGTAGTTGTTGAGGATGAGGACGGTGATGGGATCGCCGGCCTGGACCGCGTTGACGAGCGCCGGAAGCCCACTGTGGAAGAACGTGGAGTCTCCGATGTAGGCGACGGTGCGGCTTCCCGTCGTCCGGGCGATGCCCGAGGCCTGGCTGATGCTCGATCCCATACAGAGCAAGACGTCGGCGGAGTCGAGGGGCTCCCCGTAGCCGAGGGTGTAGCAACCGATGTCGTTGCAGTAGACCGTCTTCTTCCCGAAGACTTTTCGCGCGAGGTAAAAGCTCGTCCGGTGGGGGCACCCGGCGCAGAGCACGGGTGGTCGAGGGGGAAGCTGGGGAAGCTCGGGAACTCTCACAGCCGCCCGTGGCCGACTCGCGAGACCGAGGTACCGCCGAAGGGCGTCTTCCACCAGGTCTGGCCCGTACTCGAACTCCAGCGGAAAGTGCCCCGTCTCCTTTCCGTAGATCGGAATCTGTCGCCCGCTCCGAAACGCCTGGAGGCTCACCCAGTCCTCGACGAACGGCGTGAGCTCCTCGACGACCAGCACCGAGTCGACCGAAAGGAGAAAGTCGGCGAGGGCGGTCTCGGGGATGGGATAGGCACCGATCTGAAGGAGCGAGATCTCTCTTTCGACGTGAAGCTCGCTCACCACTTGCTGCACGTAGGCGGTGGCGACACCGCTCGCGATGACGCCGCGCTTGCCCCGCCCGGTTCGGGGAAAGAACTCCGACCGGCCGAGCCATCGCTCGGCGAGGGAGTAGCGCTCGGTCAATTCCCTCCTCATCCGCCGCGCGTTTTCGGGAAGGGGAACGTAACGCTCGGGCGCTTTCTCGAACCGGATCGGGTTTCTCGTCCGGGGAAGCGGCCCGAGCTCGACCCGTCCGCTCGTGTGGCAGACGCGCGTCGTCGGCCGGAGAATGACGGGAAGCCGCGTCGCTTCCGAAAGCTCGAAGGCGGCGCGGGTCATCTTTCTCGCGTCCTCGGGAGTGGCGGGATCGAAGATGGGGTAGAAGAGAAAGCGGGTCAGGTGTCTCTGGTCCTGCTCGTTGGGGCTGGTGACGAGCGAGGGATCGCCGGCGGAGACGATGACCATCCCGCCCTCGACACCCACGTAGGGCATGGTGGCGATGGGGTCGCCCGCGTAGTTCAGCCCCAGGTGCTTCATGCTGCAGAGCGATCGCGCCCCGGTGAGAGCGGCGCCGAAAGCGATCTCGACGGCTACTTTCTCGTTCACCGAATACTCGAAGAGCACGTCCGCATCGGAAGCGATGCGGGCGAAGGTATCTCCGATTTCGGAGGCAGGGGTGCCAGGATAACCGGAGACGAACTGCACGCCGGCCTCGAGGGCGCCGCGCACGATGGCGAGGTTACCGAGAAAGGAGGCACTGGTACCGGGAGCGTCCTCGAGCACCGGATGAGGAACCCCCCTTGCGTTCATGCCTCTCCGACTTTCAGCACGATTGCCATCGCGGTGTCGCCGGCGGCGCAGCCGTGAAAGAGACCGACGCCGCCTCCTCGAAGGACGAGCTCCTCGATGAGCTCGATGGTGCCGCGAAGACCGGTCGGACCTTGAGGGTGCCCCCAGACGAGAGAGCAGCCGTAGTTGTTCATCTTTTTCACGTCGACCGAAGTCTCGCGAGCGAAAACGATGTCGTTCACGGCGAAGGGATTGTGAGACTTGATCGCGTCCACGTCCTCGATTCGAACCTCCGCGGCCTCGAGCGCTCGTCGCGCCGCCTCGATCGTTGCCACCGGCATGAAGGCCCGCTCCGCGCGCCCCTGTCCGAACCCGAGGATGCGTATGGCGACGTTCGGATCGCGCGAGATCGACCGCGCTCTCTCCCGCGTGGTGACGATGATCGCGGCGTTTCCGTCGGCGGGATGAGTCTGCCCGCCGGGGGTCACGGTGCCGCCATCGACCACCGGCCGGAGGGCGGCGAGTCCCGAAGCGGTCGTCGAATGGACGCCTTCGTCTCCGTCGAGGGTTGCGACGGTCTTTCCGAAGCGCCGGTCCGGAACCGCGAAGGGAAGCGACATGAAGCGCTTCAGGAAAGCGGCATCGTCGGCGAGGGCGTCCTGATACTGCTGGTAACGCCGCAGCACGACTTCGTGCTGCTCCTCGGTCGAGATCTGCCACTTCCGGGCGACGTTCTCCGCCGTTTCGATCATCGAGACCCGGGCGAAGGGATCGCGGGAGAAGTTGTCGAGGACCCAATTCTCGTGCTCGCCGGTGCCGCCCGGCCCCGTTGGCCGCGGGTAGTAGAGGTGCGGTCCGTTCGAAGTGCGGTCGGCGGTGACGACGAGCGCGGTCGTCGCCGCTCCCCGTGCGACTTCGGCGGCGGCGGCGGCAACGCTCCGCACGCTCGTGGCGCAGGCCTGAGAGAGCGTAGGCCCCGCCACTTTCTCGGCGCCGATCATCCCCATCAACCAGGGAAGCCCGTAGAAACAGTGCGGCTGCGGGACGGTGAATCCGAGGACGCCGAAATCGAATTCGCTCGGAGAGATGGCTCGCTTGGAAAGCTCGCTCTTCGCCACGTGCGCCGCGAACTCGATCGCGTGCAGATCGGCGAAAGCGCCCTGCCACCGCGCGAAAGGGGTCGACCAGTATCCGCCTAAGGGTACGTAGACGTCGCTGAGGGCACCCATCACCCCTCCTTTGGGTGGAGGGATGCAAACCACACGCCAAGGATTTTCTGGAAGCGTTCTTGCATTGTGGTCCCGACGGAGGCTCCGCCGCGGTCGAAAACGAAGGAACCCACGGCAGACCCCATCCGCGGTCTCGGCCCTCTCGGGCCGCCAATGGGTGAAGTTACGCAGATGGGCCAAACCACGCAGGAACTGTTCTCGGACGCTCCCGGCGCCCGGCTCCTCGTTCTGGGAAACGAAGCCATCGCCCGAGGAGCGATCGAGGCGGGCGTCCAGGTCGCGACCGGTTATCCCGGCACGCCCTCTACGGAGATCCTGGAAACGCTCATCGCCGCGGCCCCGCGCCTCGGCTTCGATGCGTTCTGGGCGGTGAACGAGAAAGTCGCCTTCGATATCGCCACCGGCGCTTCGTTCTCGGGCGCGCGGTCGCTCGTCGTTCTCAAGCACGTCGGCCTGAACGTGGCCGCCGACTCCCTCCTGCAGGTCAACCTCATCGACATCGAAGGAGGCCTCGTCGTCGTCTCCGTCGACGACCCCGGCGGCACCAGCTCCAACAACGAGCAGGACAACCGCTGGTACGCGAAAATGGCGGAGATTCCCTGCCTCGAGCCCACAAACCTCGACGAAGCCCGGGAGATGACCCGGCGCGCTTTCGAGATCTCGGAGAGCTTGAAAGTGCCGGTTCTCGTCCGCTCGGTGACCCGGCTCGCCCACATGACGAGTGCCCTCACTCTGGGGCCGCTCGCACCGGCGCGGCCGAAGCCCCACTTCGACTCGACGAGAACGTGGAGTCCCTTTCCTCCTCTCGCCCCTCACCGCCGCTTGCAGGACAAGCTCCGCCGGGCGGCGAAGCTCCTCGAGTCGGCGGGATTCGACGCCTACGAAGGAACGGGACGAGAGCGCTTCGGAGTGGCGGCAGCGGGATTCGCCTACAACTATGCACGTGAGGCTGTCGAGCGGCTCGGGGTTCAGGATCGCGTCGCGCTCATCAAGGTTGCGACGGCGCACCCGCTCCCGCGCGCTCTCCTTGCGCGCTTTCTCGATCACGTGGAGAGAGTGCTGGTTGTCGAAGACGTCTCTTCCTATCTCGAAGAGGCATTGCTCGCCGAAGCGGGGGCGATGGGGAAGAAGGTTCGAATCGAAGGCCGGCGCTCGGGGGCGCTTCCGGGAACGGGAGAGACTCTCCCCGATCTCGTCCTCGAGGCCCTCGCAGGAATGGTTGGCGTCTCGCCGAAGGCGAAGCGGAAGCGGGCGGTCATGGCCTTCCCCGTCGTGCCCCGGCGCCAGATCTCCTTCTGCTCCGGTTGCTCGCACCGCTCGACCTACTACGCCCTCGCCCAGGCATTCGAGGGGTTGGGGCTCGAAGATCCCATCGTGGTCGGGGACATCGGCTGTTACACCCTCGGCTTTTTTCCTCCGTTCAACATCCTTCAGACGATGACCTCCATGGGCGCGAGCATGGGGACGGCGGCGGCTCTCGCCCGTCTCAACCCGGAGAGGAAGGTGGTCGCGGTCATCGGGGATTCGACCCTGTATCACGCGGGCATTCCCGGTCTGGTGCAGATCGCTCATCTCCGCCTCCCGGTCACCGTTGTCGTGATGGACAACTCCGTGACCGGCTCGACGGGTCAGCAACCCCACCCCGGCTCGTGGCAGCACGGCGATGGCCTCACTATCGTGCCGATCGAGGACATTGCCCTCGCCTGTGGGTTCCCGTTCGTTCGAGTGGTGGGCTCGTTCCAGCTCAAGCGGCTTGCCGGCATCCTGGAAGAGGCGCTCCGCAAGGAGGGCCCGGCTCTCGTCGTCTCCCGACAGGCCTGCGCCCTCGAGCCCTCGGAGATCGGCCGCCGCTCCATCGTCGCCCGGATCGATGAAGCGCTCTGCGACGGCTGTCTCGCCTGCGTCGACGAGTTCGGCTGTCCCGCCTTCGTTCCCGCGCTTTCTGGCTCGGGCAAGATCGAAGTGGACGGGCTCGAGTGCAACGGCTGCGCCGCGTGTAAATTCGTGTGCCCGGAGGCGGCCATTTCCTTCGTCCGCCGGGACGCGCCACCGGCGTGAGCCCCTCGCTCCCGACCGATGTGATCCTCGCCGGGGTCGGCGGCCAGGGAAGCCTCTTCGCCTCTCGAGTCCTCGCCGGGGCCGCCTTCCATCAGGGAGTCTCGGTTCTTATGGCGGAAACGTACGGGGTGGCGCAGCGCGGTGGCGCGGTCTTCAGCCAGATTCGGCTGGGCTATGGCGTTTCGGGCCCGCTCATTCCCCGGGGCGAGTGCCGCTTTCTACTGGGCCTCGAGCCCATCGAGGCGCTCCGGCGAGCCCGAGACTATCTGGCGCCCGGCGGAAGCGTCGTCCTGAACACGCGGATCCAGCTCCCTCTCGAGACCAAGATGGCCAAGATAAGAAGCCAGCCGGGCTCCGACCTCGCCACCATCCGGGATGAGCTCGAAAGGCTCGAAGCCGGTCGCATCGTGGAAGTGGACGCGCTCGCTCTGGCGATGGAAGCGGGAGGGCCGGCGACGGCCAACGTGGTCCTTCTCGGGGCGCTCTCATGCCTCCCGGGATTCCCGCTGACCGGCGAGGCCATGGAGCGCGGGATCGAAGCGGCGGGAGGGAAAGCGTACCTGGAGCGGAACCTCCTCTCTCTGGCGAAAGGCCGGGAACATGGGCGTCGATTGGAAAACTAAGTTCGCCGAGCGCGTGGGCGGTCTCCACGGCTCGATGACCCGCAAGCTCATGAGCGTTCTCGACGACCCCGAGATGATTTCTCTCGGAGGCGGGCTTCCCGCGTGGGATCTTTTTCCCATCGACGCGATCCGTCAGGTGGTCGACGATTTGCTGCGCACTGACGGACCGGCGACACTGCAGTACGGAACTTCGGAAGGCTATCGGCCGCTCCGCGAAGCCCTGGCGGAGCGCTGCCGAAGTCGCGGGTTCAAGGTCTCAACCGAAGACATCCTGATCGACACCGGCTCCATGCAGGGAATCGATCTTCTCGCCAAGCTCTTCCTCGACAAGGGTGACGCCGTCGTCGTGGAGGACCCGACGTTTCTGACGGCGCTCCAGGCCTTCCGGTTCTTCCAGGCGAGATTTCTGACGGTGGGGGTGGACGACGAAGGCATGCAGGTGGAGCGGCTCCCCGAGCTTCTGGAGAGAAACCCGGTCAAGTTCATCTACGTCATGCCGACGTTTCAGAATCCGACGGGAGCGACCCTGAGCCTCGCGCGCCGCCACGAGCTCCTCGAGGTCGCCGCGCGGTTCGGTGTGCCCGTGGTCGAGGACGACTCCTACGGCGAGCTCCGCTACGAGGGGGAAGCGCTGCCGCCGCTGAAAGCGCTCGATGAGGAGGGTGTCGTCATCTACCTCTCGAGCTTCTCGAAGACTCTGAGCCCGGGTCTGAGGCTCGGCTTCGTCGCCGCCCCGGGCCCGCTCCAGGAAAAGCTCCTCTTCGCGAAACAGTCGGCGGACCTGCACACCACCGTCCTTTCCCAGAGGATTGCCCACGAATTCCTGCGGCGAGACCTCCTCGATCCCCACATTCGCGGGATCGTCGCCGCCTATCGGAGACGGCGTGATGCCATGCTGAAGGCGCTCGAAGAGCGCTTCCCCAGGGGCGTCCGCTGGAGTCGGCCCGAGGGCGGATTCTTCCTGTGGGTGACCCTTCCCGCGGGAATGGACGCCGACCGGCTCCTCGAGCAGGCCATCCGGGAAAAGGTGATGTTCGTGCCCGGCTCGTGCTACTTCGCGAACGGCGGGGGAGCAGGCTCGCTCCGTCTCAGCTTCTCCGCCTATGGCGAGGAGAAGCTCGCGCTCGGCATCGAGCGGTTGGCACGGGCGATCGAGCGCGGCGGAGGGTCGGCGTGACGCGCGACGCGGCAGCCGGCTTTGCGGCAACAGCAATGCCGCGGTCCCACCAGCGCGGTGTTGTCCTTCACCTCGCGCGGCGGACAGACATCCGGCCTTGTTACCAGGTCGGCCTACACCGCGGGCGCGAATTGAACGTACCCGATCTCGCGGATCGTCGACGACGGCGCTATTTCTCCCGCTTCACCGTCATGAGTCGCAGCGGCCGTTCGGCGACGCTCTCGACCTCGAGCTTGTCACCCGTGAAACGAAGCTTCGCCCCGATGACCAGCTGCCCTTCTCCGCTCCCACTCGCGTCGAGATTGAGAACGACGTAGGAGAGGTTCCAGTCGCCGGTGGTCGGCCCCCGGCGCGCCTCACCCATGGAGATGTATCGATCGAAGCCGAGAACGATGTCTCGCCCCTTCACGGTCGTGAACTCGCGCGCATAGCGGAGCTGGTACTGAGGCCGGGATGCATCGCCGCCCATGAATAACAGGACGCCCTTCGGCTCCTGCTTTCCCAGCGCTCCGGAAAGCTCCTGCTGTCCGCCCGAGGTGACGGCGTCGATGAGCACTTTGCGCTCGGCATCGGTCGTCCAGCGGCGAATGGTGATCGAAAGCCGGGTGGTCGGGGCAGCCGCGGTCGTCTGGACTGCGAAAGCGCTGTAAGTCTGTTCCACTTCCTCCTGGGCCGAAAGACCCATGGGTAAAGCAAGAAACGAGGTCCCGATGAGTGTGAGAATCCAAAGCCGGAAACGTCGGATTCGGGAAACTTGCATCGTCGAATCCCCTTTCTGGAGCGCGGTCCAAGCTAGACGTTGGGAAGCCGGGGCGCAAGCTCTTCCGAGCGGTCTCGTATGTCGCTCGCGGGCCTCCGCGAAGGTCAAAGACGTCGAGAGCCGCTGGAAGAGGCGCTGTAGGAACCAGGATCGGACCAAACCGGACTACGTCGAGCCGCCCTTCTTTCCGGGACCGTAGACGATCATTCCCGGCTTGGCACCGGTGTGCTCACCCTTCTCGATGACTTTGACCCCGTTCACGAAGACGTAGTCGATGCCCTCGGGAAACTGGTGGGGCGAGTCGAAGGTCGCCTTGTCGATGATGCGCTCGGGATCGAAGACGACCACGTCGGCCCACATCCCCTCTGCGAGGCGCCCGCGATCCTTGATCCCGAGCTTCGCCGCGGCCTGTCCGGTCATCTTCTCGATCGCTTTTTCGAGCGGGAGCGCTTTTTTCTCCCGTACGTAGTAGCCCAGGATCCGAGGGAAAGTCCCGTAGTAGCGAGGGTGAGGCTGCCCGCCCCACTCGGGCGAGACGGCGGTTCCGTCCGAGGAGAACGTCGTCAGAGGACTCGCGACTCCCAGGGTCACGTCCTCCTCGGACATGTAGAACATGACGAGCCCCACGTTCCCCTCCTGCTCTACGAAGAGATCGAGGACTGCATCGGCTGGATCCTTCGCCCCTTTTTCGCGCGCGATCTCGCCCAGGGTCTTTCCCACGTAGCTCTCGGGATTCTTCGAGACCGAGGAAACGACGACGGCATCGAAGCCGGCGGCGTCCTCGAGCTCGTTGTAGTACTTGGTCGTCATGTACTCGGTCATCTCTTTCTTGACCCTCGGGCGGAGCTTCGGGTCGACGAGCCGAGCCATGAATTTCTCGTGACCGCCATCCTGGGCCCAGCGGGGGATCTCGACCGAGAGACCGTGAGCGGCGGCGATGTAGGGATAGATGT
>Ga0214473_10004188_pt1 | contig 17364 bp, 14 predicted proteins | sample RVTome_7_FD_203509 | JGI IMG/M metagenome (GOLD analysis project Ga0214473, IMG submission 203509) | Soil microbial communities from uranium-contaminated site in the Upper Colorado River Basin, Wyoming, United States - RVT98D197 | ecosystem: Environmental > Terrestrial > Soil > Contaminated >... | reverse complement strand
GTGGTGGCTCTCGCCCACCCTGCCGGCCCAGGCGGGTGGCTGCCTGGGCGGGCTCCTGCCGAACCTCCAGACGGTCGTCCCGAAGCACCTCCAGATCCAGAACGAGCACCAGCGGGAGCTCCTCCGCTTCACCAACGGGATCGCCAACCGGGGGCAGGGGCCGCTGCAGCTGCGCCCCGACCCGCCGCCGGAGACCGCCACCACGGTCACGAACGCCATCCAGGAAATCCTCGACGCCAATGGCCAGATCGTCTGCGAGAGGCTCGCCAGCACCTTCGAGTTTCACCCCGAGCACAATCACTGGCACATCGGCGACGTGGCGCTGTTCGAGGTGCGCAAGGCGAAGGATAACGGCACCGGCGGCGCGTGGGGGAAGCCCTTCGTCAATGATCAGGGGCAGGCCCAGTCCATCAAGACGACCTTCTGCCTGATCGACTGGTATAAGCTGGATGACAACTCCCCCACCAAGGAGCGCATCTACTGGGACTGCGCGACGGACCTCCAGGGCATCTCGCCCGGGTGGGTGGACCAGTACCACCAGGAGCTCGAGGGGCAGCAGGTCGACCTCACCGGCGCGCCGCCGGGCATCTACTACCTCGTCAGCACGTCGAACCCCGACGGGAACTTCCTCGAGGCCAACCTGACGGACAACACGGCGTGGGTCAGCTTCCGGCTGCGCCGCGACAGCAAGGGGAACCCCTCCATCGAAGAGATCGCCCACTCGCCCTGCGATACGCCGGGGATGTGCGGCCAGCAGGCCACGAACCGGTGAGACGCGCCCTCGTCAGAATCGCAAAAGGAGGTTTTCATGAGCACCCCCGGTCTCGTGAGACTCGTTGCCGCTAGCCTCTCAATAGCGCTCTTCGTGCCCTTGGCCCAGGCCCAGGCGCCGGCACTGCCGCCGGAACTGGAAAAGGTGCGCTCCGCGCTTGAGAAGTACAAGGATCCCATCGTGGCGGTCCACGACGGCTACTTCTCGACAGTGGGATGCGTCGAGTTCTCCCGTCCGGGAGGCCCGGGGCGTGTCCCATACTTACCTGGGGGGATGGGTGTGCACGTCCTCAACCCGAGCCTGATCGACCCGGTCCCCGACCCGCTCCGCCCTCAGATCCTCCTCTACGAGCCGGTGGGTGACAACCTCCGCCTCATCGGGGCCGAGTGGTTCATCCCGCTTGCGACCGGCGTCAAGGAACGGCCGCAGCTCTTTGGCCGCCCATTCGACGGCCCGATGGAGGGGCATCACCCCTTGATGCCGACGGGGCTCCATCATTACGACCTGCACGTCTGGCTGTTCAAACCGAACCCGGCGGGACTGTTCAGTGCGACAAACCCCACCGTGAAGTGCAGTGGGTATAGTTATTCGCCACCGGAAGAGGCACCCAAGCTCGTCCCACACCGTTAAGGCCTCCGTGGGACCAGCGCCGAGGGAGAGGATATACGGGGCGTTCACGCCTCTGGCAGGGAAAGGGGCAATCGCTACCGACGGAGAAAGCCGAAGACGGCGAGGACGGCGGTCAGGAAGGTGAACCACCCGGAGACGACCCACATGAAGATTCGGAGCGTGCTGTGCAGATCGGTGAGCCGATGGTTCAGGTCGCCGAAGCGCTGGTTCACGTCATTGAAGCGCTGGTTCATGTCATCGAAGTGCTGGCTCACGTCATGGAAGTGCTGGCTCACGTCATGGAAGTGCTGGCTCATGTCCGCACGAAGCTCGGCGAAGCGCTGGCCTACCTCCACGAACCGCTGGTTCATATCGGTACGGATGTCGTCGAAGCGCTTGTGGAGGTCGTCGATCCGCCTCGAAAGCTCCTCGCTCATGGCCCCAGGCTATGGCGGAAGACCCGCCCGGTCAAGGCAATTTGGATCAAACGCGGCGGGGTCAGGTCTTGCAATCCAACAGTCACCGGAAACTGACACCTGGCGGGGTGTGTGATTGCAAGACCTGACCCCAATTAGGGGGAGCGTTCGGCGCGTTCTTTCAGCGCTCGGTTCATCGCCTCGAAGCCGGCCCGCGTCTGCCCGTCCAGCAGCCGCCGGAGCAGCGGAACCAGAAGCCCGCGGAACGTCTCCTGCTGCCGAAGACGGACTCGGCCGTTCTCGAGCGGCGTGATCAGGAACGCATGCTCGCCTTCAAAGATCCCAGGTAACAAGAGGCGGCCGACCCAGCGCAATTCGCGGTTTGGGTCGGCGGCGAGCACGGTCGGACGGAAGGTCATGCCGCGCCCCCCCGGTGGTTGTACCCGAACCTTCAGCCTCGCCCCCTGCTTGACCTGGCCGGAGATCGAAGTAATGAACGGGTTCCATTCCCCATAGGCACCGAAGTCGGTCAGCACGCGCCAGACCCGCTCGCCGGAGGCGTTGATGTCGATTTCCGTGCGTAACAGAAGCATGCAACCACCAAGTCTACCAAAGACGGGGTCAGGTCTTGCAATCACACATCCGGCCCCCGGTCAGCCCGGGGTGTTGGATTGCAAGACCTGACCCCGATGGGCGCACATCCGGCCCCCGGTCAGCCTGGGGTGTTGGATTGCAAGACCTGACCCCAAGGCCTGATGCGTTTGGCCCCCCCAAAATGAGGCATCTGCTGGATTGTGAAGGAGGTGACAAGTGAGTAAGTTGTGACGACTTGGGGAAGGTAACGATGCCCTTAGCCCTCGAGGACGGTTCCCGGATCGGCGTCATCGGCGGCGGTCCCGCCGGATCACTCTTCGCGTATTTCGCCCTGACCTTTGCGCAGCGGATGGACCTCGATCTGCGCGTGGACATCTACGAGCCCCGCGACTTCACCAAGCCCGGCCCGGCCGGCTGCAACATGTGCGGCGGCATCGTCTCCGAATCCCTCGTCCAGCTCCTGGCCCTGGAGGGCATCGACCTCCCGCCCACGGTCGTGCAGCGCGGCATCGACTCCTACGTCCTCCACACCGACCGGGAGAGCGTCCGAATCGACACGCCGCTGATGGAGAAGCGCATCGCGGCCGTCCACCGGGGTGGCGGTCCCCGGGACATTCAGGCAGTGAAATGGGGCGGCCTCGATGGCCACCTGCTGACCCTGGCCCAGCAGCAAGGGGCGAAGGTCATCGCCGAGCGCATCAGTGACGTCGCCTGGGACGACGGGCGGCCCCAGCTGCGTCTCGCCGGATCGGCCCAGACCTACGACCTCCTGGTGGGCGCCACCGGGATCAATTCCAGCGGCTGGGCGCTCTTCGAGAAGCTCGGGTTACGCTCCAAGCGCCCCCAGACGACCAAGGCCTACGTGACCGAGCTCAACCTGGGCAGCGAGCTCATCGCCCAGCACTTCGGCAACTCGATGCACATGTTCATGCTCGACATTCCGCGCCTGGACTGCGCGGCCATCATTCCGAAGGGCGACTTTCTCACGGTCTGCCTGCTGGGCCGCGACATCGACCGCGACCTGATCACCGCCTTCTTCCAGAGCCCCGCGGTGAAGCGCTGTTTTCCCCCCGACTTCCCCCCCGGCGAAGGGGAATGCCACTGCTCCCCGAAGATCAACGTCCTCGAGGCGACCAGACCCTTCGCCGACCGGGTCGTGCTGGTAGGCGACTCTGGCGTGACCCGGCTCTACAAGGACGGGATCGGCGCAGCCTACCGCACCGCCAAGGCGGCCGCCAGGACCGCGGTCTTCAGCGGCGTCTCGGCCGAGGACTTTGACAGACACTTCATGCCGATCTATCGCAGGATCGCGCGGGACAACCGGTTCGGCAGGCTGATCTTCACCGTCGTCCATGGGATCAAGCTCTTCGACCTGCTCCTCCGGGGCGTCCTGGCGATGGCCGCGAAGGAGCAGCGCCGTCACGGCGCGCGCCGGCGCATGAGCATCGTGCTCTGGGACATGTTCACGGGGAGCGCCCCCTACCGGGAAATCTTCTTCCGAACCCTGGACCCCCGCTTTCTGGGACGGTTCATGCGGGAAAGCGTGCTGCCGGCTGGAGCCGGCAAGCGCGGGAAAGGAGGGACCGGGCATGGAAAACGGCGCGCTTGGCAGGGAATATGGCGATGGAGAAGTCATCTGTCGTCAAGGGGAACCGGGTGACCGGATGTACGTGGTTCAGGGCGGACGCGCCGTGGTCATCCGCGAGGAGAACGGGGCCGAGGTCGTGGTGCGCGAGCTCACGGCCGGCGACGTCTTCGGGGAGATGGCGATCTTCGAACGGCAGCCTCGCTCGGCGACAGTCCGCGCCAAGGGACCGACGCGGGTGCTCACCCTGGACAAGCGCGCCTTCTTGAGGGGCGTGCACGAGGACCCTTCCCTGGCATACCGGATCCTTCAGGCAATGTCCCAGCGCGTCCGCAGCCTCACCGGGGAACTCTCACGGTTGAAAACCGGGGGGTGAATTCAGTAGTTAGTTCTTGACAACGTAGTGCGTTTGACCTAGCATTCACCCGCAATAAGGCTCATAAAGAGGCCGTCCGGGGGGTGCCCAGGCCCTGGCCGGCCCGAGCCTTGCGACTGGTTCCGGCGCCCAACGACCCTGCCCGGGATCGCTGGGGCTGAAGTTCACTGGGGTCCTCGAGGAGGCAGATGCCCCTGCTGCAAACCGCCGGACAGCCTTGCCAGCGACGGCGTTCGCATCGTTCCCGTCACGCAGTAAGGACGTTCCCGCAGTGCCGCCTGCCCGTTGGAGGTCACCAATGAGGCTTCGCTTGTTAGCTCTCCCCTGTCTCCTGGCGGCGAGCCTGATCCCCTGGCCAGCCTACGCCCAGGCCCAGAGCAGTCAGCTACCCACGTTATTTCGCCAGGCGCCCAGGCCGGCCTCGCAGGGCCTGGCACCGATGGGGCTGCTCTCCCTCAGCAGCTTCATCCCGAACGCAGGGCAGCTGGACGCCGCGGTGCTCTACTATGGCCGCGGGCCGGGCTACTCCGTTTACTTCACCCGGGATGAGGCCGTGTTCGCCTTCGCCGAGCCGGCCGCGCCCCCCGTCCAGCCGGTCGCGCTGACCCAGCCGCCGATCCAGGGCGTGAACCTGGCGCTTCGGTTCCTCGGCGCCAACCCGGCGGTCACCCTCGAGGGGCGACAGCAGGGAACGGGGAAGGTGAACTACCTGACCGGGAACGATGCCGCCAAGTGGCACGTGGGGCTTCCCACCTACGAGCAGGTCGTCTACCGGGAGCTCTGGCCCGGGGTGGATCTGATCTTTCGCGCGGCGAAGCGCCAGCCCAAGCACGAGCTCGTCCTCCGCCCAGGCGCCAGCCTCAAGGCGATCCGCCTCGCCTACCGGGGCGCAGAGGGCGTGGCCGTGGACGCGGGGGGGAACCTGCGCATCCGGACCGCGCTCGGCGTGCTGACCGAGGAGAAGCCGAGGAGCTACCAGCGAATCGACGGGCGACAGGTCCCGGTCGAGAGCCGCTTCGTCCTCCAGACGAGCGCAAACGGCGAAGGCGTGTACGGCTTCGAGGTCGATTCCTACGACCCGAGCCGTCCCCTGATCATCGACCCCGCCTTCTTCCTGGTCTACTCGACTTACCTCGGCGGCGGCCTGACGGACGTGGGCACCGCCATCGCCGTGGACGGCGGCGGCAACGCCTTCGTCTCGGGCTACACGGAATCGAGCAACTTCCCGACGACCATCGGCCCCACGTTCAAGGGTGGCTCCAAGACCAGGGGCAAGTTCGACGCGTTCGTGGCGAAGTTCGATCCGGCCGGGGTTCTCAACTATGCCACCTACCTGGGAGGGACCGACGCCGACTTCGCCTATGGCGTCGCCGTCAAGCCCAATTGCGCCGCGGACTGCAGCACGTACGTAACCGGGGTGAGCTATTCCCGGGACTTCCCTACTACCACCGGCGCCTTCGACCGCAGCATCTCGGGTGGGGTGGACGCTTTCGTGACGATGCTGAGACCAAACGGGACGCTCCCATCCCCGACGGACCCCGCAGAGCCGACCGCCTACTCGACTTTCCTCGGCGGAGGGGGCTTCGAGGCGGGCTATGCCATCGCCGTTGACGCAGGCGGCAACGCGTACATCACCGGAGAATCGCTGTCCAGCAACTTCCCCATCACGCCCTTCGCCGTGTTCGCCAACTCCCAGGGCCAGCGCGACGCCTTCGTGACGAAGTTCAACGCCAACGGAACGGCGCTCGAGTACTCCACCTATCTCGGCGGAAATCGCGATGACATCGGCCTCGGGATCGCCGTCACGAGCGCCGGAAACGCCATCGTCACTGGACAGACCTTCTCCGCGAACTTCCCGACGCCCGTGACGTTCCCGACAAAGGTCACGGCATCCTTCGACACCTCGCTGGCCGGCACGAGCGACGCCTTCGTCGCGAGGCTCTCCACTGGCGGGTCCCTGCTCGACTACTCCAGCTTCCTGGGCGGCAGTGGCGACGATGCGGGCCGAGGGGTCGCGCTTGATAGCGACGGAAACGCCTACATCACCGGGGACACCACGTCTACCAATTTCCCCACGACCCCGGGAGCCTTCCAGACCACTTCCGGCGGGGGGCGCGACGCCTTCGTGACCAAGGTGAACGCGGCAGGGCCGGTCACGGTCAAGGTGTACTCCACGTACCTCGGCAACACCGGGGACGACATCGGGAGGGGCATCACCGTCGATGCCACCAAAGGTGCGGTCGTGCTCGGGGACACCACGTCCACCGGCGCTCCATTCTCGACCGCCGGGTCGTTCCAGACCACCAACAAGGGCGGCCGCGACGTCTTCATCACGAGGCTTAACGCCGAGGGCAATGCCGTCACCTTTGGAACGTTCCTGGGAGGGAGCGGCAACGAGTTCGGCCGCGGGATCGCCCTGAACAGCTCGGGCGAGATCCACGCGACGGGCGATACCGCCTCCACCGGCACAGTTCCGTTTCCCACCGTGGCGGCCAACCCGGCTTTCCAGGGCACCTTCCAGGGCGGCGCCAGCGACGCCTTCGTCACGAAGCTCGGCGTGGACTCCGACGGAGATGGAATCCCCGACTTCGCCGACAACTGCCCATTCGACCCCAACCCGCGCAAGGCCAGCTGGGTCGACATCAACGGCGGCCCGCACGCCGATTCCCAGTCGGACTTCGACCTGGACGGGATCGGGGACGCGTGCGACAACTGCCCTCTTGTCCCCAACCCGCAACAGGAACAGCCGGATCCCACCAGCAGCCTGGGCGCTGCGTGTCAGTGCCAGTATAGTCTGACCCTTGACACTTTCCCCACCACGGCCGAGCAGGGAGCCCCCATCCTGGTCAATGCATCATTGTCACTGACAGGCGATGCGTCGTGCACGCCCCAAGGCTCGCAAACGCCGCTGTCTATCCTTACCATCACACCTGATTGCGTCAATACCACCTGGACGTTCTTTGCCCTGGACTCCGGCGGCCAAATTATCTTCCCTCCATTGCCGCCCCGGCCTAGTGAGAAAGCTTACGGGAATCTCGATCTGACCATTCTCACCGCTGGTGTCCCATTTCCTCTCAGTTGTGACATCTCCAAGTTCGTTGATGTGTCAAAACTGGTCCCCGTCAACACTTATAAGTTCCTCGCGACGTATTCGAATTATCTCGACCCCGGAAATGTTGGTGCCTGGATCGGCGCCGTCAATTCTGGTCTGGCTCCGCTGACGATAACAGGGTCCGTAGGGGGGATTGACATCGACATTAAACCCACGAGCTTTCCCAATAGCATCAACTGTAAACGTCCCGACCAGACGACTGTATCTGTAGCCGTTCTCAGCGGCGATGTCTTCGACCCGACGCCGCCCGGGGATTCCCGCCCCTTCGATCCTGCCAGCATCATCGACAGCACTGTGACGTTCGGAAAGACTGGCGTCGAAGCCCCACCAATCGGTCCGCCGACGACGACGACGGATGTCAACCGCGACGGCGTCCTCGACAAGGTCTTCCAGTTCAACCTGGCGGCCGCTGGCTTTAGCTGCGCCGATACCGGGGGCCAAACCACAGCCACCGTGCAGGCGATCCTTAAGGGGAACGCAACCGGATGGAGTATGCAACTTACTGGCGCGGATACCATCCACCTGGTGGGCGGCCCATAGCCGCTTGGACAACGGAGAAGGTGTCATGGAGATAAGATGCACTAAGCCAAGCGCGGCGGTTGCATTGCTGGGGGCCGTCCTGATTCTGACGTCGGTCGTGGGCATGCTTCCGAATCAGGCATGGGCCACCCACGTCTGCGCGGACGCTGCCAGCTTCCCCTCGAGGGACACCGATGGCGATGGGTTGACCGACCTGCAGGAATGCAATGCCCAGGGGATCACGACAGCTGGCAGCAAAAACGTAGCGGCGACCTTCCCAAAGTGGGACGGTAACCCAGCCACCAGGCAGAACAGTGTCGATCCCGACACGAAGGACGTCTTTATCATCCTCGTCACAGCCGGGACCTCGAGCCTTCTCGATCAGGCAGCTGGAGGAAGTGGACTGTTCTTCCAAAACCAGTTCATTCCAATGCTCCCTTCTTTCTCCCCGCTGGGCGTTACCGCCCACGCGCTCCGCCCGACTCAAGTGAATAGTGACCGCACATTTGTCAGCAAACCCAGTCCTTCCCCCCAAAAAGCCATAAGAGTCGCCGAGAGTCTGGACGCAAACGGAAGTATCCTGGGCAGCTGCACCTGGGGGACGCCCCTCAACTTGGACGGGTGCGCGGTCTTCACCCAGCGGATCTATAATCACATCACTTCCGTATGTACGAGTGCGGGGGACCCTAACCTAACGACGAAACGTACTCAGTTCTTGATAGATATATCGCTCTGGGCCATTCGCCACGAGGCTGGGCACGTGCATGGCGGCCTGGCCGGAAGCTACGTGGCGAAGGATGGAGGGTATCACTACCCGTGTGGGTCAGGGACCACCATGGAGCAGTGTTTGTCGTACAGCACGACGGGGGGCGTGTGCAATTGGACCATTCCCTCTGGTTGGAACACGACCTTGGACCCGCCCTCGGTCCATCTCAAGTAGGCGCCGAGGGCGTGAGAACGATCAAGTAAGGGAGGAAAAGGCATGAGTCGAGCGAGAAAACCGTGGAGCGTGGCGCTGCTAGTCGGAACGGTCCTCGCCTTGGTCCCGTCGGGACTGTGGGCGACAAGCGCAGTGCCCGAGCCAGGCGCTATTGGCATCCCTATCGATCCGACCGCGACCGGAACGAAGGTGTTCGGCCCCTTGAGCGTTTCTTACGTGCTCGAGGAAGTGCCCTTGCCCACTAAGAAGAATCAGCCCGATCCTCTCCCCCCGAGTGCAAGCCCCTGTCCGTCACGCATAGTGGTGGATAATATGTTCGTTGTCGTGAGATTGGAAACAGGCACCGGGAAGAACGTCGTCGAAAAAGTTTTCAGCATTGACTTCACCAAAACCAGCCCCGTGACGTTGCCGATCTGCTTCGAAAATACCGCCGCTCAGGTAGACTTCCTCTTCGATCTGATAACCGCCCAGGCAATGCCCTTCTTCTTCGGGTCCTCCATCCAACCCTGTGTATTAACAGGCGGCACCCATCCATGCTGGGCAGTCAAGTCCATCACTGATTTCCTGTCGAGCGGAACGGGTGCTATAAGCATGGATATCGAGCTTGCCGTGAAGTAAGACCCCCTGGATGAACCGCCGGCAGTTCCTCGGGCGCGCCGCCGCTCTTGCGGCGGCGAGCTTGTCTGCGTGCTCGCTGCCCCTGGAGCGGACCGCCCGGGCGCCCAAGAAGGTGATCGTCCTCGGCGCGGGGCTGGCCGGGCTGGCGGCGGGTCTCGAGCTGGCGCAGGCGGGCCACGACGTGGTGATCCTGGAGGCCCGTGGCCGGGCGGGCGGAAGAGTCCAGACCCTCCGCGAGCCGTTCTCTGACGGCCTCCACGCGGACGCCGGCGCCCACCTCATCCCGAACCAGCATCACCTCACGCTCAAGTACGCCCGGCTCTTCAAGCTTGCCATCGAGCCCAGCACACCGCTCTTCGAGGCCAGGCTCTTCTATGTCCACGGCCAGCGCGTCGTCGCCAACTACGGGGTGGATGTGGAGTGGCCGTTCGACCTCACGCCGGAAGAGCGGAAGCTGGGACGCCTCGGCATGTGGGAGCGGTACATCAGCGCGGCCCTGGGCGACCTGGGCGACGTCACGGCCCCGGGATGGCCGGCGGACCACCGGCTCGAGAAGTACGATCGGATGACCGCGGCCGACCTCCTCCGGTCGCGGGGGGCCTCGCCGGGCGCCGTGGCCCTTCTGCGCGTCGGCTATCTCGACCTGATCGGTGATGGCATCGACAGCTACTCCGCCCTCCAGATGCTCCATAATCTCGCCCTGCGGCAGATGGAGACGGTGCGCTACGCGATCAGGGGGGGGACCGATCTCCTCGCGAAAGCTTTCGCAGACCGCCTGGCCGGGAGGATCCGCTACGAGTCTCCGGTGGTCCGCATCGAGCCCGGCGAACGGTCGGCCAGTGTCGTCGTGGGACGGAACGGCCAGCATCAGAGGCTCACGGCTGACTCTATAGTCTGCACTCTCCCCTTTTCCGTCCTCAGGCAGATCGACGTCTCTCCGTCGTTCTCGCCCCAGAAGCAGCGGGCCATCGAGGAGCTCCCCTACACGTCCATCGCCCGGGTGTATCTCCAGTTCCGGCGCAAGATGTGGACGACCGAGAATCTGTACGTGACCGCCGCCACCGACCTTCCGATCAAGTGGCTCTTCGAGCACACGATCAACCAGCCCGGGCCGCGGGGTATCCTGGAGGCCCAGGCGGCCGGCATCGAGGGCCGGCGGGTGACCCGGATGACGGAAGGCGACAGGATCCAGTTCGCGCTGGACCACGTGGAGCGGGTCTTCCCCGGCATCCGCGGCGACTTCGAGCGCGGGACGTCGAAGGCCTGGGACGAGGACCCGTGGGCCCGGGGCGCCTTCGCCTATTTCAGGCCCGGCCAGATGCTCTCCCTCCTGCCGCACATCGCCCGCGCGGAGGGGCGAGTGCATTTCGCGGGGGAGCACACCTCCCCCTGGTCCGCGTGGATGCAGGGAGCCCTGGAGTCCGGCCTCCGCGCCGCCCGCGAGATCAACGAAGCGCTGTAGGCGGATGTCCACCGCAGTGCTTGTTCTGATGCCCCTCGTCTCGGGTCTCCTGGCGACCCTTTCGCTCCCGTCGTTCGACCTGGGCTTCCTGGCGTGGGTCGGCCTGGCGCCGCTCCTGTTCGCGCTCCGGCGGCGGGGCCTCTGGGCAGGCGCCGGCCTCGGCTTCCTCTTCGGCTACGTCTTCGGCTCCGGCTCCTTCTACTGGCTGAACACGATCCCCGCTGTGACTCCTTTCAGATTTCTCCTGCTGGGCACGACCTTCGGCCTCTACTACCTCGTCTTCGGGCTCCTCTACAATCTGGCCAGCCGGTCCATCGGCTCCTGGATCATCCTCGGAGGCCCGGCCCTCTGGGTGGCCCTGGAATACGCGCGCGCGAGCCTCTCTTTCCTCGCCCTGCCCTGGAACCTCCTGAGCCACTCGCAGTACCGGTACTTGCCCCTCATCCAGATCGCAGACCTGACCGGCACGTACGGTATCTCCTTCCTGATCGTGATGGTCAACCAGCTCCTGAGCCAGCTCCCGGACCTCCGGGGCGCGCGGCGGTGGCAGTGGCGGCCACAGCTCCTCGCCCTCGCGCTGCTCCTGCCGGCGACCCTCCTCTATGGCTGGCACAGACTGGCCGCGGGGCCCGAGGGCGGCGAGCGCGTGCGCGTGGCGCTGGTCCAGGCGAACGTCCTCGCGCAGAGCCGCATGTCCCCAAAGGAGCAGATCGCGCACCTCGCCGCGTACGAGCGGCTGACCAGGGAGGCGGCGAAGGAAAAACCCGACCTGATCGTGTGGCCGTCCTCCTCCCTGCCGGGCCCCATCAACTTCTGGATCATCAGGCTTTACGTCAACCACGTCGCCCACCGAGCGGGCGCGCCCATCCTGGTGGGCGGCGCCGGCGGCGACAAGTTCCCCCCCCCGCGGGACGGCTACCTGCCCTACTCGAACAGCGAGTTGCTGATTTCTCCCTCCGGCCACCTCGAGGCGCAGTACAATAAGGTCCACCTGACCCCGTTCACCGAATACGTGCCGCTCAATGGAGCGATCAGGTGGCCGCGGTGGATCACGTCCCTCGAGCGGAGCTTCGTGCCCGGGGAGGACTACACCTTGTTCGAGGTGTCCGGGGCCCGATTCGGCGCCCCCATCTGCTGGGAGAACGCCTTCCCGGATCTCTTCCGCCGCTTCGTGCGGGGCGGCGCGAATTTCATGGCCAGCGTGACCAATGAGGGAGTTTTCGGCGGTACTTCGGGCCCGTATCAAACGCTGGCCATGAACGTCTTCAGGGCCGTTGAGAACCGCGTGACGATCGCGCGAGCCGCCACGACCGGCGTCTCCGGATTCATCAGTTCGAAGGGTGAGATCGTCGCGCGAATCAGGGACGGCAACGGAAAGGACCTGTTTGTGTCAGGCTTCCTGGTCCGCGACGTCCCGCTGGCGACCCGGAGGAGTTTCTACACCCTCTACGGCGACGTCTTCGCCCAGGCGGCGGCCGGCGCGGCCGCGCTGATCCTCGCGCTCTCCGTGCTCGCCGCCATCCGGGCGCGCCCGGATTCCCTCCCGTGAACCCCGCCCAGCCCGCCGCCTCGCGCAGCCTCCACTGGACGAGCTTCGGCCTCGTCCTGGCGCTGACGCTCGGCATCTGGGGCCTGTACGGCACGAATCTCCTCCGCTGGCCGAACAGCCCGGACTTCGGCTGGCGGACCATGTACAACTCCGGCCCGAACATCGTCGCCCAGGTCTTCGAGGCCGGCGCCGGCGCCGGGCTGCGCGCCGGGGACAGGATCGTCGCCATCAACGGCCGCCCCTACAGCACCTTCGAGGAGCTCTTCTTCGGCGACGTTCGCCGCGACGCGCCCGGCTCCGCCAACACCTACACGGTCGTCCGGGAGGGCCAGACCGTCGAGATCACGATCCCCACGGCGCGCCTGGGGCTCCCGGCGGTCCTCTGGCGCAGCGCGCCCCTGTTTCTGCTGGGGCTCGTCTTCATCACCATCGGGGTCCTCGTCTTTCTGATGAAGCCCCGCGCCCCGGAGAGCTGGCTCTTCTTCCGCATGACGTGCCTCGTCGGGATCAGCGTGGGCCTCTCCTCCCCCGCCGACCTCATGCGCCCCACCTGGCTCTACGACGCGCGCTTCCTGTCCCATGTCCTCATCCCGTCCGCCATGATTCACCTGGCCCTCCGGTTCCCGAAGACGCGGGCGTTCCTCCTCACGCGTCCATGGATCTCGGGCCTCCCCTACGTCTGCTCACTCCTCGTGTTCGGCTTCGGGCAGCTGACGGCCACCGCCTACTGGAACCTCCCGAGAGTCGTGACCCTCCTGTGGCTTCTGTACACCACCGCCGGCATCCTCTTCTTCCTCGGGTCCATGGCCTGGAACTCCCTGCGGGACGCGTCCATCATCACGCGGCTCCAGTCGCGCGTCATTCTCGTGGGCATCCTGCTGGGCTTCTTCATCCCCGCGCTCAACCTGCTCTCCGGTCTGGTCTGGCAGGTCGTCCTCTTCCCCGACCCGATCCTGGGCTTCGGCATCTGTTTCAGCCTCTTCCCCTTGTCCATCGGTTACACGATCGTCAAGCATGATCTCTTCGCCATCGACACGATCGTCCGCCGCACTTACGGCTACGTGCTGTCCACGGGCACGGTCGTGGCCGCCTACGCGCTGCTGGTCTCGCTGCTGAACGTCACCTTCCAGGGGTCCGATGTCGCCCGGTCGCCGCTCTTCTCCATCGGCTTCGCCCTCCTGGTGGTCTTCCTCTTCCAGCCCTTGCACACGCGCTTCCAGGGGCTCGTGGACCGGCTCTTCTACCGCCAGCGCTACGATTACCGGAAGACCATCCGGAACCTCAGCGAGGCCATGACGAGCATCCTGGATCCGGACGTGATCTCGCGGACCCTCATCGGCTCCGTGGTGAAGGAGATGTTCCTCGAGAATGGCGCCCTCCTGCTCCAGGAGGGCGGCGGCGGCGGCTACCAGGTCAAGGTCGTCGAGGGCATGGATGCGCGGCGGCTCCCGGCCTCCGAGCTCCCGGAAGGCGATCCGCTCGTGGGCGCGGTCAAGGAGAAGAAGGACGCGCTCCTCCGCCACGACGTCGCCATGAACCCGGTCTACGAGCCGAACCGGGAGGAGCTCCAGAACGCCTTCCAGTCCCTCTCCTCGGAGGTCGTGCTCCCGATGACGTACAAGGACGAGGTGCGGGGGATTCTCTCCCTCGGCCGGAAGAAGTCGGGCAAGCTCTTCACGCCGGAGGACCTGGACCTCCTCCGGACCCTGACGAACCAGAGCGCGATCGCCATGGAGAACGCCCGGCTCTTCAAGGACAACCTCCAGAAGGGCCGGATGGAGGAGGAGCTGAAGATCGCCCACGACATCCAGATGAGCATGCTGCCCGACAAGGCTCCCCAGCTGGAGGGGCTCAAGGTCGTCGCCCGCACGATCCCGGCGCGAGAGGTGGGCGGGGACTTCTACGACTTCATCGAGTTTCCCGCGGACGGCTCGCCGGGGCGGCTGGGCATCATCATCGCGGACGTCTCCGGCAAGGGCGTGTCGGCGGGGCTCCTGATGGCCGGCGCGCGCAGCACCTACCGCGTCCTGCTGGACGCCGACCCGCCCGTCCGCGAGGTCATGACGCTCGCGAACCAGCGGCTGCACCGCGACATCCGCAAGGGCATGTTCGTCGCCCTCCTCTACGCTGTCCTCGACCCGGCCGCCCGGACCCTCACCCTGTCCAACGCGGGCCAGACCCAGCCGGTCCTCTGCGCCGCCGGCGCCGCCCCGTCCTACATCACCACCGAGGGGGACACCTTCCCGCTGGGCATCGTCCCCGACTGCGACTACCAAGAGGCCAAGCTGAGCCTCGCCGAAGGGAACGTCGTAGTCTTCTACACGGACGGCGCTGTCGAGGCCATGAACGCCCAGGAGGAGCTCTACGGCTTCGACCGTTTCCTCCAGTCCGTCCACGAAGGACGGGACCTCGACGCCCCGGCGCTCCTGGACAAGCTGTTCGAGGACGTTGCCCGATTTGTTGGCGGCACGGAGCAGCATGATGATATAACCATTATTGTGGCCAGGGTCGAATGAGGGAGCTATGACGCCAGAGAAGAAGAAGTTCGAGCTCCACGTGCCCAGCGCGCTCGGCAACGAGAAGGTGGCCATGGAGTTCGCCGCCTCCATCGCGAAGCAACTTGACTTTCCGCCCGACCGGATCGAGGACCTCAAGACCGCCGTCGCCGAGGCCTGCCTGAACGCCATCGAGCACGGCAACAAGCTGGACGAGAACATGAAGGTGGGCATCACCCTCACGGTCGCGGGCGGGCGCCTCCAGGTGGCGATCCAGGACGAGGGCAAGGGAGTCGGCCAGGTTCCCACACCGAACATCGAAAACCAGGTCGAAGGGAAGACCGACCCCCGCGGGTGGGGGATCTTCCTCATCAAGAACCTGATGGACGAGGTGTCCTTCGAGTCCACCCCGGAAGGCCGGAACGTCGTCAAGATGATCATCCACCTTAAGAAATAAGGCGCCCCGGCATGGCCAAGGACCTGGAGATCTCCATCCGCCCCAAGGCCGATGTGTCGGTCATTGACGTCAAGGGGGACGTGACCGCCCCCACGGGGCAGCCCATCGAGGACGCGTACCACAAGGTCACCGGCGCGGGCGCCAAGAAGATCCTCTTCACCTTCGCCTCGGACTGCTACATCAACAGCGGTGGCATCGCGATCCTAATCGGCGTCCTCTCCGAGACCAGGAAGAAGGAGCAGGTCGTCCGCATGACCGGCCTTTCCCAGCACTTCCAGAAGATCTTCGCCATGGTCGGCATCACGAAGTACGCCCAGGTCTTCCCCTCCGAGGACGCCGCTCTCGCCGATTTCTAGCGGCCCCGCTGTGAAGCAGACGGACATCAAACGGCTGAAGAAGCGCCTGCGGGAGGCCGCCCGCGCCCAGCGAGAGCTCGAGAGGCGGATGTTCCACCTGAAGACCCTCTACGACGCCAGCCGCGAGATCGGGTTCCTGATCGACACCCAGGCGATCCTGCAGAACCTGCTGATGATGGTCATCGGCACCTTCGGCACCTTCCGCGGCGTGATCCTGCTGGCCGACACGGAGCGCGGCTCGGTCGAGGCGGTCGCCCAGCGCGGTCTGGACGAGCCGGCCCTAAACGCCCTCGCTCACGCGGTTCAGTCGGGGCGCTGCACCGCGGACGAGCTCACCGCCTCCCTCGACCTCCAGGTCTGGATTCCTTTTCCCGTCAAGAATCAGCTCACGGGCGGGATCGGGCTGGCAGAGAAGATGACGGGGGAGCCGTACACGGCGGACGATCTGGAGCTCCTCACCATCCTGGCCAACCAGGCCTCCGTGGCAATCCAGAACGCCACCGCCCACGAGGAGGTCGTCCGCTACGCGGAGGAGCTGGCGGCCAGCCTCAAGCGGATCCAGATCCTGGAATCCATCAAGACCAACCTGGCCAAGTTCGTGCCGAAGACCGTCCAGGACCTGATCGAGCAGTCCCCCGAAGCGCCCTCGCTAGACAAGCGCGAAGCCGACCTGTCCGTGCTTTTCGCGGACATCACGGGCTACACGCGGCTCAGCGCCCAGATGGACCTGGATCGGGTCAACCAGCTGGTCGAGGTGTACTTCGGCGCCTTCCTGGACGAGATCCTCAAGCACGGCGGCGACGTGAACGAGACGGCCGGGGACGGCCTGATGGTGATCTTCCGGGATCCGGATCCGCGGCAGCATGCCACGGCCGCTGCCCTCGCAGCGCTCGGGATCCAGCGCCGGACCCAGGAGGTCAACGCCACCCTCGAGGGCTTCTTCGAGCCCATCGCGATGCACGTGGGCGTCAACTCGGGGATCGCCGCCGTTGGCGCGACCAAGATCGAGGGCACGGCCGGCACGCGCTGGACCTACACCGCCTCGGGCCCAACCACCAATGTGGCCGCGCGCCTAGCGGCTCTCGGCCAGGGCGGCAGCGTCGTCATCAGCGAGGAGACCCGCCGGCGCCTCGGCGACGACTTCGCGGTAGAGGACCTCGGGCCCCAGTCGCTGAAGAACGTGGCGCAGCCTGTTCGGGTATACCGGCTCGTCCCCACCGAGCGCGAAGCGGCGCTCCCCGCACGGCGACGGCACCCGCGCACGCTGGTCTTCTGGCCGGTCCGCTTGTGGATCGGCGAGCAGTCGTTCGAGGGGCGCACCGTGGACGCCAGCCTCCATGGGGTCCGCCTCACGGACGTTCCCACCGCGCTCCTCGAAGTCGGCAAGTCCTACCGCCTGGACATCCACACCGACCGCCACGGCGAGTTCTCCTGCCTCGCCGAGGTCCGGAACATCACCGACGGGAGCGTGGGGCTGGAAACCAAGGAACCACTCCCGCTATGA
>Ga0214473_10004187_pt1 | contig 17366 bp, 16 predicted proteins | sample RVTome_7_FD_203509 | JGI IMG/M metagenome (GOLD analysis project Ga0214473, IMG submission 203509) | Soil microbial communities from uranium-contaminated site in the Upper Colorado River Basin, Wyoming, United States - RVT98D197 | ecosystem: Environmental > Terrestrial > Soil > Contaminated >... | reverse complement strand
AACAGCGCCGGGACCAGCAGCTCGCAGTGCATCAGTGCAGCTCTAGGATGCGCGCGCGTCCGCTGCCGAGATGGCGGGCGAGAACCCGGTACACGTCCAGATCGAACAGCGCGCGCCCGGCGCTGGCGAGCAGTTCCGCGACCTCGGCCTCCGAGGACGCGGTGCCGAGCCAGCACCAGTTGTGCAGCACCTGCATCTCGGTCGCTTCGCGCTCGGGGTCGGTTTCAACCACCCCGATCGCGCCGCGCCAGGGCCAGGCGAGGGTCTTCAGGCGCGCGAGCGCGGCGGCGACGCGCGCCTGGTGCGCCTGCGGCGCCTCGCGCCCAGCGCAAACCCCTGCGCAGCGCTTGAGCTGGTAGCGGAAGCACGCGCCCTTGGCGCGCCGCGTGGAATCGAAGCCCAGCGCCTGCAGGCACAGGCCATGCTCGTCGGCAAGGCCGCGCAGCGCCTCGAGCGCCGCGCGCTTGGAGCGGAAAACGCCGTGCAGCTGCGTGAGCGTGTCGCTGCGGATCTCGCCGGCCGCGGCCAAGCGCAGCTTGCCAGCCTGGAACGCGAAGCCGCACAGCTCGCGCGCGTGCCGCAGCTGGCGGTTGAACGCCGGCAGCAGCTGCTTCACCAGCGCCGCCTCCTTGAGCAGCGCGCCCAGTTCGCCGCAGCTGCGCTGCCACTCGATGCGCCGGACTTCGCGCGCCAGCTGGTGCTCGCGCGGCGAGCGCAGGTCGTCGGAGAAATGCTGCAGGACGCGCGTGCGCAGGGCGACGCTCTTGCCGATGTAGAGCGGCGCCGCGCCCTCGCCGTAGAACAGGTATACCCCGGGCGAATCGGGGATCGCGTCCACCAGCGCGCGATCGATGTGCGCGGGCAGCGCTGGCTGGCGCACGATGCCCTGCGCCGCGGCGGCCAACGCCTCGGCGCCACGTTCCTCCGCTGCAACCCGCAGGAACTGCCACACCGCCTGCGCGTCGCCGAGCGCCCGGTGGCGCGCGCGGCAATCGAGGCCGTGGCGCGCGATCACGCTGTCCAGGTTGTGGCGCGCGTGCTCCGGGTAGAGGCGCCGCGACAGCTTCACCGTGCACAGCGTGCGCGCCTGGAACTTCAGCCCACTGCGCTCGAACTCCTGGCGCAGGAAGCCGTAGTCGAAGCGCGCGTTGTGCGCCACGAACACGCGTCCGGCAAGCCGCTCGTGCAACTCCGCGGCGAGCTCACCGAAAGTAGGGGCGCCGGCGACCATGTCGTTGGTGATCCCGGTGAGCGCCTGGATGGCCGGCGGAATCGTGGTTTCCGGGTTGACCAGCGTGGACCACTCCGAGGCGACTTCTCCCGCGGACACCTCGACTACCGCGATCTCGGTGACGCGGTCGTGCAGCGGGTGCGCGCCGGTGGTCTCGAGATCTACGATCGCGAGCGGCGCATCGAGCAGTTGCATCACTGGATAAACGTTCAGTGGCTTCGGTGGCGCAACTTTAACCGCCAGGGAAGCTCTGAACAAGTTCCGCGTGCGCGACGGCGGGGATTTTGGCGCAGGGCGAGACAGCGGACGCCGCCGTGTACTGGATGTACATAAGGCGGCCGATGGCGATGCCATGCGCCAAAATCCACCCGTCCCTCTGGGCGGCGAGGCCGTGCCGCAGGGGGTCAAGGCAGAGGCCCTCGCCGCCTTCGGGTTGCGGCCAGAAGTCACGCTGCCGGGGGTACGATAGCGTTATGACACGGGCGCCTGCGTTGTTGCTCGGCCTTGCGATATCGACATATCGCTGCGGCCGAGCGCCTAGCAGGCGCCGCGTTCCGGCCGCAACGCGCATGCGCGCAACTTGTTCAGAGCTTCCCTAGCTGCGCGATCTGCCAGAGCGCGAAGCCGAGGATGGTGATGCCGGAGACGAGGTTGATGCCGCGCACCAGTCCCGGCCCGATGCGCCCGCGCAGCCAGCCGGCGCCGGCGGCGAGGATCAGCCACCACGCCGCCGAGCCGAGGAACACCCCGGCCACTATGAGGGCGGCAGCGGCGTAATCGGCGTTGGCCGACAAGCCGAGGCCGGCGAAGATCGCGGCGAATGCGAGGAGGGTGGGCGGATTGGCGAGCGTCAGGCCGAGGGTGGAGACGAACGCCGCCGCATGCGAGCCGGCCGGCCGCTCCTGTGGCCCGTTTTGCAGCGCCACGGGCTTGGCGAGCAGGGTCCGCGCCCCGAGCCAGAGCAGGTACGCGGCGCCCGCCAGCCCGATCCAGAAGCCGTGAGCGAGCAGGAAGCCCGAAACCGCGGTGAGCCCGAACGCCGCCACCGCGCCATACAGGCCATCGGCCACCGCGATGCCCATGCCTGACACCAGGCCTGCGAGCGCGCCCTGCGCGATGCTGCGCCGGAAGCACAGCACCCACATCGGTCCTACGGTCGCTGCCAGGATGAAGCCGAAGGCGAGCCCCTTGAGGAACAGGGTCAGCCTCTCGCCATGGGGACGAAGCGCGGCTGCGTCTTGACGCGCGACACCCAGTTGCGCAGCGTCGGATAGCGGTACAGGTCGAAGCCGCCGTCGCCCGCGGTGTGGGTGTAGGCGAAAAGGGAGATGTCGGCGATCGAGTAGTGATCGCCGGCGAACCAGGGGTGCCTGGCGAGGCACGACTCCATGACGTCGAGCGCCTTGTAGCCGCGCTGGCGCAGCTTCGGCAGCTCGGCGCGCCGCGGCGAATCCGCCGGCGCGAGCAGCATGATGGCGCGTGCCACGGCGATGTTCGGCTCGTGCTCGTACTGCTCGAAGAACATCCATTGCAGCATGCGCGCGCGCTCCATGCGGTCGCGCGGCGCGAGCTCCGAGCCCTCCGCCAGGTACCAGAGGATGGCGTTCGACTCCGACAGGTAGCTGCCGTCCTCGAGCTGGATGATCGGCACCTTGCCGTTGGGGTTCATGGCGAGGAACGCCCCGGTGCGGGTCTCGCCCCGGGTGGCGTCGATCTCGACCCAGCGGTAGGGCTGGTCGAGCTGCTCCAGCAGCAGCTTCACCTTGTAGCAGTTACCCGAGATCGACATGCCGTACACGGTCAACATGGATGGCTTCCTCCGCAGCGCGGATTATCGTTCAAGCCGCGGCGGCTGCGCGCAGCGCGGCGGCCGAGAGATTGTAGGTCTGTCCCAGCCCGGCGACGAAGCGCGCCTCGTGCGGCACCACGCGCCAGAACGAGAAGTCCGCGAGCTCGAAGGTGACCGCCGCTTCCGGGAAGCGCTCCAGCCACGCGGATTTGAGGCGCTCGTGCTCGGCGCCCGCCGCGGCCAGGCGCACGGCGGTGCCGCGGACGGTCGCGCGGGCGAGCGTCTGCGGATCGGCGCGCCGGTCGTCGGCCTCGGCGATCAGCAGCGACACCTGCGGTTCCTTCTCGATGTCCTGCGTGTGCCAGGCAAGGCGGCTGACGCGCAGCGTGAACGCGGAAAAATCCGGCGCCGCCAGGAACGACACCAGCGACACCAGCGGCGCGCCGCCGCGCAGCGTGCCGAACGCGGCGATGCGCTGGCTGCGGATCAGGCGCGCGAGCGCGGCGGAGGTCTCGGCGTCCATGCGTGCAATTGTAGTATCGAGTATCCTCGCCGCGTGCGCTACGAACTCCTGGTCGGATTGCGCTACACGCGCGCTCGACGTAATTACGGCGGCCGCAACCGCTTCATCAGCTTCATCTCGCTCATCTCCATGGCCGGCATCGCGCTCGGCGTCGCGGCGCTGATCGTGGTGCTGTCGGTGATGAACGGCTTCCAGAAGGAACTGCGCGCCCGCATCCTCGGCGTCGCCTCGCACGTGCAGCTGCTCGGCGCGGGCAACCGGCTCGAGGATTGGCAGCGCGCCGCGGCGCTCGCCAGCGAGCACCCGCGGGTGCTGGCGAGCGCGCCTTTCGTCAACGCGCAGGGCATGCTGGCGAACGGCCAGATGGTGCGCGGCAGCGTGGTGCGCGGCATCCTGCCGCAGCGCGAGGAGCAGGTCGCCGAGATCGGCCGCCACATGCGTGCCGGCAAGCTGGAGGCGCTGCGGGCGGGCGAGTTCGGCATCGTGCTCGGCTCGGACCTGGCGCGCGCCCTCGGCGCGCAGCCCGGCGACAAGGTGGCGCTGATCGCGCCGCAGGGGCAGGTGACCCCGGCGGGCGTGATCCCGCGGCTCAAGCAGTTCACCGTGGTCGGGCTGTTCGAGGTCGGCATGCACGAGTTCGACTCGGCGCTCGCGCTGGTGCACCTGGAGGACGCGCAGAAGCTGTTCCAGTTCGGCGCCGCGGTGTCCGGCGTGCGGCTCAAGCTCGACGATCTGTTCGCCGCGCGCACCGTGGCGCGCGAGCTGATGGCGAAGCTCGGGCCCGAGGTGTTCGCGTCAGACTGGACGCGCAGCCACGCCAACTTCTTCCGCGCGGTCGAGATCGAAAAGCGCGTCATGTTCGTCATCCTGCTGCTGATCGTGGCGGTGGCGGCGTTCAACATCGTCTCCACGCTGGTGATGCTGGTGACCGACAAGCAGGCCGACATCGCGATCCTGCGCACGCTGGGCGCATCGCCGGGCTCGATCGTGCAGATCTTCATGGTGCAGGGCACGCTCATCGGCATCATCGGCACGCTCATCGGCGTCGCTGGCGGCGTGCTGCTCGCGTTCAATGTCGACGTCGTGGTGCCGGCGATCGAGCAAGTGCTCGGCTTCAAGTTCCTCGCCAAGGACGTCTACTACATCTCGGACCTGCCCTCTGACGTGCAGGCGCGCGACGTCACCACCATCGCGCTGGTGTCGCTGGCGCTGTCTTTCCTGGCGACGCTGTATCCGAGCTGGCGCGCCTCGCGGGTGAACCCGGCGGAAGCGTTGAGATACGAGTGAAGGAGTGAAGGAGTGAAGGGGGGAATGAGCGAGGGCGTGGTGCTTTCGTGCAGCGGGCTCAGGAAAACCTATCTCGGGCCGCAGCCGGTCGAGGTGCTGCTCGGGGTGGATCTCGAGGTGCGCGCCGGCGAGCGCATTGCCATCATCGGGCGCTCGGGATCGGGCAAGTCCACGCTGCTGCACCTGCTGGGCGGGCTCGATGCGCCCACCGCGGGCGAAGTGCGGGTCAATGGCGCCGCGCTCGCCGCGATGAGCGAGGCCGAGCGCGGCCGGGTGCGCAACGCCACCCTCGGCTTCGTCTACCAGTTCCACCACCTGCTGCCGGAGTTCACGGCTGCCGAGAACGTCGCCATGCCGCTGCTCATCCGCAGGATGGAGCGCGGCGCGGCGCTGGCGCGCGCGAGCGCCGCGCTCGCCGAGGTCGGGCTCGCTGCGCGCCTCGAGCACCAGCCCGGCGAGCTCTCGGGCGGCGAGCGCCAGCGCTGCGCCTTTGCGCGCGCCATGGTCACCGAGCCGGCCTGCGTGCTGGCCGACGAGCCGACGGGAAACCTTGACACCCAGACCGCGGACGAGGTGTTCGAGGCGATGCTGCGCCTGTCGGCCGCGCGCGGCACCGCGTTCGTGATCGTGACCCACGACCACGAGCTCGCGGCGCGCGCCGGGCGCGTGCTCGAGCTGCGCGGCGGCGTGCTGCAACCGGCGCCTTAGGGGCACGCGGTGCAGCTGCTCGAGGTCACGATCTTCCTGCTGCTGTGCTCGGTTGCGCTCGGCTGGCTGGCGCGGCGCGCGGGCGTGCCGTACCCGATCATGCTGGTGGTCGGTGGCGGCCTGCTCGGCTTTGTCCCCGAGCTGCCGCAGCTCGAATTCGACCCGCAGTTCCTGCTGGTGCTGGTGCTGCCGCCAATCCTGTACCAGGCGGCGCTGCTCACCTCGTGGCGCGATTTCAAGGCCAATGGCCGCACCATCGGGCTGCTCGGCTTCGGCCTGGTGATCGCCACCACGCTGGCGGTAGGCGTGGCGCTCAAGCTCGTGCTCCCCGACATTCCCTGGGCGGCGGCATTCGCCTTCGGCGCCATCGTCTCGCCGCCGGACGCAGTGGCTGCGACCGCGGTGCTGTCGCGCCTCAACCTCCCGCGCCGCATCGTGGTGGTGCTCGAGGGCGAGAGCCTGGTGAACGACGCCGCCGGCCTGGTGCTGTACAAGTTCGCGCTCGCGGCGGTGCTCACGGGGACGTTTTCGCTGTTCGATGCCAGCTGGCAGTTCGTGCTGGTCGCCGCCGGCGGCATCGCCATCGGCCTCGCCATCGCCTGGGCGTTCCTCACCGTGCACCGTTACCTGGGCGACCCGTTCATCGAGGTGCTGGTGTCGCTGTCGGTGCCTTACACCATCTACATCGCGGCCGAGTCGCTGCACCTCTCGGGGGTGCTGGCGGTGGTCGCAGCGGGCATCTACCGCGCGCGCCACACGCCGGCGGTGGTGTCGGCGGAGATGCGCATCCTGGCGCGCTCGGTCTGGAACATCCTGGTGTTCCTGCTCAACAGCCTGGTGTTCGTCCTCATCGGCGTGGCGCTCTCGGGGACCCTGGAGCGCGTCACGCGGCACACCGCCGGCGAGTTGATCGTGAGCGGCGTGTTTCTCGCGCTGGTGGCGATCCTGGTGCGCTTCCTGTGGGTCTATCCGGCCTTCTACCTGCCGCGCCTGCTCGACCGCGGGCGCGATCTGCCGCCACGCGGGCAGCTGTTCATCCTGTCTTGGTGCGGCATGCGCGGCATCGTGTCGCTCGCCGCGGCGCTGGCGCTGCCAGTGAGCGTGCAGAGCGGCGAGGCGTTTCCCTTCCGCGACCACCTGATCTTTTTCACCTTCGTCGTCATCCTGATCACGCTGGTGGTGCAGGGATTGACGCTGTCGCCGCTCATCCGGCGCCTCGGCGTCGGCACCGACTGGAGCGCCGCGGAGGAGGAGCGCCACGCGCGCGCCGACCTTGGGCGCGCCGCGCTCGCCGAGATCGAGCGCGCAGCGCGCGAGCTGGCGGCGCCGCCCGCGCTCGCTGCGCGTATCCGCGACGAGTTCGCGGAGAAGATCCTGGAGGCAGAGCCCTCCGGGCGGCACGAGCAGGCCGAGGCCGCGATCGCGAGGCGGCTGCGCAACGCTGCAGTGCGCGCCGAGCGCGCAGAGTTGATCCGCATCTGGCGCGCGCAGCGCATCAGCGACGACGTGCTGCACCAGCTCGAGGAGGAGCTGGACTACCAGGAGTCGCGCTTCTAGGTTTTTTCCCCGCGGCGCCGCTTGCGCGCGCGCCACGCCAGCACCACGTAGGCGCGCCACGCCACCTGCACCGCGGCGTAACCCGCCGCCGCGAGCGTCAGCGCGAGCGCGATCAATCCCACCAGCAGCGGCTTGCCCAGCTCGAGCGTCCAGGCGGCGAGGCCGCGCAGCGAGCCGCCCCAGTCGGACCAGTTCATCGCGAAGGGTTCCACCGGCAGCGCCCCCGCGTTGCCGCCGAGCAGCAGGCTGCCGTAGCCGTAGGCGAGCACGTAAAGCGGCACGATGGTGAAGGGGTTGGTGTAGAACGTGGTGAGCAGCGCCACCGGCAGGTTGCGCCGCAGCGGCACCGCGAGCAGCGCCGCAGTGAGCATTTGCAGCGGGCCCGGCACCAGCCCGGAGAACAGCCCGATCGCCACCGCGCCCGCCACCGAGTCGCGATTGAGGTGCCACAGGTTCGGGTGCTGCAGCAGCGAGCCGAACATCGCAACGAACTTGTTGGCGCGCACCGCGGCGGCGTCGGGCAGGTATTTGCGGAAGAACTTGCGTGGCATGGTCGGCGCGATTGCGGCTGGCGCGTTCAATTCTAGATGACGCCGGCCCTGCTCGCGTTCACCGCCGGCGTGCTGCTGCTGCAAATGCAAGCCGGGCTGCCGCCGCTGGCGTGGCTGTGGGCGCTGCCGGCGTGCATGGCGCTCGCCGCCTGGAGGAGAGCGCTTCTCGTTCCGCTCGCGTTCGCCGCCGGCTTCCTGTGGGCGGCGGGCTACGCGCACCATCGGCTCGCCGACCGCCTCGCCACCGCGCTCGAGGGGCGCGACCTCGAGGTGATTGGCGTGGTCGCGGGGCTGCCCGCAGCGGGCGAGCGCAGCGTGCGCTTCGAGTTCGAGGTCGAATCGGCCGCCGAGCCCCTGCCGCGCAAGCTGCTGCTCGCCTGGTACCGCTCGCCGCTCGCGCCGTCGCTGGAAGCGCCGCCGGCCGAGCTCGGCGAGATGGTCCGGCCGGGCGAGCGCTGGCGCTTCACGTTGCGGCTGCGGCGGCCTCACGGCCACTTCAATCCGCACGGCTTCGATTACGAGGCCTGGCTGATCGAGCGCGGCATCGGCGCCACCGGCTACGTGCGCCCGCGAAGCGCGCCGCTGCGGCTGGGCAGCCGCGACAGCTTCGCCGATCGCATCGAGCAGGTGCGCGCCGCGGTGCGCGAACGCTTCAGGGGCGTGCTGGGCGAGACGCCGGCAGCGGGGATCCTGGCGGCGCTCGCGGTGGGTGACCAGCGCGCCATCTCGGCAGAGGAGTGGCGGCTTTTCAGTCGCACCGGCGTAACGCATTTGATGTCGATCTCGGGCCTGCACGTGACGCTCGTTTCCGGGCTGGCCGCGTGGCTCGTCTCGGCAGGCTGGCGGCGCGTAGCGCGCCTCGCGCTCGCGCTGCCCGCGCGCAAGGCGGGCGCGGCGGCGGCGATCGCAGCGGCACTCGGCTACACGCTGCTCGCCGGATTTGCCGTGCCGGCGCAGCGCACCTTCTGGATGGTTACCGTGGTGGCGCTCGCGCTCTGGTCGGGGCGCATCGCCTCGCCCGCGCGCACGCTCGCGCTGGCGCTCGCCGTGGTGCTCGCCGTCGACCCGTGGGCGGTGCTCTCGGCCGGTTTCTGGCTTTCTTTCGGCGCCGTGGCGCTCATCTTCTATGTCGCCGCCGCCGAGAGCCGCGCCGTGCAATGGCTGCGCGTGCAGTGGGCGATCACGCTGGGACTCGCGCCGGCGGCGCTGTTCCTGTTCGCGCAGGTGTCGCTGATCGGCCCGCTCGCGAATGCCGTCGCCATCCCTCTGGTCTCCGCGGTGGTGACGCCGCTCGCGTTGCTTGCGGCGCTGGTGCCGTGGGATGCGCTGCTTTTTGTGGCGGCGTGGCTGATCGAGTGGTTGCTGCAGTTCCTGGAGTGGTGCGCGGCGCTGCCCGCCGCGCTCTGGCAGCAGCACGCGCCGCCGCTTTGGGCGCTCCTGTTCGCGCTTGCCGGCGTGGCGTGGATGCTTGCGCCGCGCGGCCTGCCTTGGCGCGCGACCGGCGTCGCGCTCATGCTGCCCGCATTCGCGCTGCCCGCTCCCGCGCCCGCGCAGGGCGAAGCCTGGATCACCACGCTCGACGTGGGGCAGGGCCTCGCGGTGCTGGTGCGCACTGCCAACCGCGCGCTGCTCTACGACGCCGGGCCGATGTTCGGACCGGACTCCGACAGCGGCGAGCGCCTGATCGCGCCTTACCTGCGCGCCACCGGCATCGGGCGGCTGGACGCAGTGATCGTGACGCACAACGACATGGATCACGCCGGCGGCGCCGCTTCGGTGATCGGCAATTTCGAAGTGGACGCGTTTCTTTCCTCGCTGGCGGCGGGCCACCCCCTGCGGACACTCGTCGCTGCGCCGAGGCGCTGCCTCGCGGGCGAGTCCTGGGAATGGGACGGCGTGCGCTTCGCAATCCTGCATCCGGCGCCGGCCGATTACGCGGCGCGCCGCGCGAACCACCTGAGCTGCGTGCTGCGGATCACCGCTGCGGGCAGCACAATGCTTCTCACGGCGGACATCGAGCGTGCGGCCGAGGACGCGCTGCTCGAGCGCGATGCCGCGGCGCTGCGCGCCGAGGTCCTGCTGGTGCCGCATCACGGCAGCCGCACCTCGTCGAGCGCCGAGTTCCTTGCCGCGGTGCAGCCCGCGGCGGCGATCGCGCCGGCAGGCTACCGTAACCGCTTCGGCCATCCGAGCGCTGAGGTGCTGGAGCGCTACCGCGCCGCCGGTATCAGCGTGCAGCGGACCGATCGCGACGGCGCGGTGAGCGTGCGGCTCGCCGCTGCCGGCGTCTCGATCATCGCCGAGCGGCAAGCGCGGCGGCGCTACTACCATGATTGACGAGTCCGGGCGGATAATGGCGGCGCGGGTTTTCCGCGACCAAGCTCAAGGAGGAGCACCATGGCGAAGAAAGGCGGATCAGCGGTCTATCGCGTCACCGATGTCATCGGCACCAGCCCGAATTCCTGGGAGGAAGCGGCGCGCAACGCGGTCAAGACCGCGTCCAAGTCGCTGCGCGACCTGCGCATCGCCGAGGTGACCAAGCTCGACGTCAAGGTGGAGGCCGGCAGGGTGGTGCAGTTCCGCACCCGGCTGTCGCTGTCCTTCAAGTACGGCGCCTGATCGCGGAGGTGAAGGCAAAGCACCGCCAGCGGACGGTGCGGTGCGCCTCGCCCAAGGGGCTGCACCGCATCGCCTACCGCGAATGGGGCGAGCCGCGCAACGAGCGCGTGCTCGTCTGCGTGCACGGGCTGACGCGCTGCGCGCGCGATTTCGACCGCCTGGCGCAGGCGCTGAGCGAGCGCTATCGCGTGGTGTGCCCGGATGTCGCCGGGCGCGGCGACTCGGACTGGCTCGCCGACCCGATGCACTACCACCTGCCGCAGTACGTGGCGGACATGGTGACGCTGATCGCGCGGCTCGACGTGGAAAGCGTGCATTGGGTCGGCACCTCGATGGGCGCGCTGATCGGCATGGCGCTCGCCTCCCAGCCCGGGACGCCGATCACGCGCCTGGTGGTCAACGACGCCGGCCCGGTGATCACACGCGCCTCGCTCGAGCGCATCGCCGCCTATGTAGGCAAGGTGCCCGAGTTCCCCACCATTGAGGCAGCCGAGCAATTCATCCGCGCTATCGCCGCCACCTTCGGGCCGCACAGCGACGCCGAGTGGCGCTTCCTTACCGAGGCAGTGATGCGCAAGAACGGCGACGGCGGCTGGCGCGCGCACTATGACCCGAGGATCGGCGATACCTACCGCGCCAGCATGCCGGAGAAGGACCTCGAGCTCTGGCCGATGTGGAACGCGATCCACTGCCCGACGCTGCTGTTGCGCGGCGCGCTCTCCGACCTGCTGACGCGCGACACCGCGGCGCAGATGGCGCAGACCGGGCCGAAGGCGAAAGTGGTCGAGATCCCCGGCGTCGGCCACGCGCCGACGTTGCTGCACGACGAGCAGATCGCGATCGTGCGCGAGTTCCTGCTAGCTTGAATCAGCCGCCGCGGTTGGCGGCGTCCCAGTTCTTCTCCAGGTTGGCGATGAGCGCAGGGCTGAAATGGCATTGCGCCTGCTCGCGCGCGTATACCGCCATGTAGCGGCGGAAGGACTCCAGCGGCTCCTCGCCGGCGCGGAAGGCGCGGCGGTTGGAGGCCGCGCTCACCAGCCCCGAGCCGGTGAGCAGCGCCACCAGGCGCGCGATCGCGGCGTCCATGTCCGCCGGGGGCACGACCTGGTCGCAGATCAGCCGTCCCTCCGGGCTCGCGCATTCGATGCGCCGCTCGGCAAGGATCGCCTGCCGCGCGATGCGGTCGCCGACGTGGCGCGCAAGGCGCAGGTTGGCCGCGCCCGGGACGATGCCCTCCTTCCTCGCAGGCAGCGTCATGTATGCGTTGTCGGCGGCGATGACCTGGTCCATGGTGAGCAGGATCTGGCAGTGGCCGCCGATGGCGAAGCCCTCGAGCGCAGCGATCCAGAGCTTCTCGACCGAGGCCTCCTCCGGCGAGACCTCCGGCAGCGCGAGGCCGCGGTAGAGCTTGTTGACCAGGCCCAGGTCGCGGATCAGGTACCAGAGGAAGCGGATCTTTCCCTGGTAAAGGTGCGTCAGGTTGATGCCGGCGCCGAACAGCCGCCGCCCGGCGTACTTCGGATTCGTCACCCTACCCCCGCGCAAGACGCAGATCTCGGTCGCCGGGTCGAGCAGCGCGAGATCGGTGGCGATTTCGGTGCCGTCGAGCGTGCTCTCGTCCTCGGCGTTGAGGTGCCTCGGGTTGCGCAACGTGAGCACGGAAGCCTTGCCCTGGCGCTCGAGCCGCGCGCCGCCGAGCTCGATCTCGCCCTTGCGCTCGAGCTCGCGCAGGTGATCGCGCGACTCCGCGCGCGGCAGCAGCATGGCGTGGCACAGGTGCGTGCCGGCGACGGGGTCGGCGAGCACCTGCGAAAGGAAGGTCCCCTGGTCGATCTCGAGGCCGTCCTTGCAGGCAAGCTTCGCGACCGCCTCGCGCTCGAGCTCGCGCGCGCCCGGCACCACGCCGGGAAACTCCTTCGCCGCGCGCCGGCACAGCTCGTCCAGGCGCAGGAACCGGCTGCGCCGCGCAGTGAGCGCGTCGTAGACCGCCCGCGCATGCGCGCGCATAAAACCGGCGCGCGAGTCGCGGGCCTGCGCGAAGATCTCCTGCGCGCGCGCCGCCTCCGCCGCCGTGCGCTTGGGCTTCGCCGGCAACCGCGCGAGCATTGCGGCGCTGCGTGCCCAGTATTTGCCGAAGCGCGCGCGGTCGGCGGCGAGGCTCGCCGTGACGCTCGGCGCCGTGTCGGCCGCAGGTTTTACGCTTGCTTTTCTCGCCATCCTGGTCCCGCCCGGGATCTGTAAAGCATGACTTTACACTTTCGCCCGCGGCGCCCCGGCTCAAGATCCGCCGCCCGGCTTTTTCCGGGTACGGCTCGCGAAGCCGGCGCTTGAAGATCTTGCCGCTGTCCTCGCGCGCTACGCGCGAGTATAGCCGCTGCTAAGATGCCGTTTTGCCTGCGGAAAGTGAAACCGTGAAACCCTTCGTCCCCAGCGCGCGCTCGAAAATCAAGCGCCTGCCGAAGCGCGCGCACTACGACCGCGAAACGATCTACGGCATTCTCGACGCCGCGTTCATCTGCCACCTCGGCTACGTGATCGACCGCCAGCCCTACGTCACGCCGACCGCCTACTGGCGCGAAGGCGAGCGCGTGTACTGGCACGGCTCCTCCAAGAGCCGCATGCTGCGTGCGCTGGAGAAATCGCCCGCGGTCTGCCTCACGGTGACCATTCTCGACGCCCTGGTGGTCGCGCGCTCGGCCTTTCACATGTCGGTCAATTACCGCGCGGCGATGCTCTACGGCCGGCCGCACAAAGTCGAAGACCCTGATGAGAAGCTGGAAAAGATGCGCGCGTTCGTGGAGCGCGTGCATCCCGGGCGCTGGAGCGAGCTGCGCCCGGTGAACAAGCAGGAGCTCAAGGCGACCACCCTCCTCGGCATGGCGATCGACGAGGCCTCCGCCAAGGTGCGCAGCGGCCCGCCGGTGGACGACGACGCGGACTATGCACTGCCGATCTGGGCAGGGGTGGTGCCGGTGCGCATGGTGACGGGCGACGCGCGCGACGACGGTCGCCTGGCGCAGGGCACGAAGCGGCCGGAAGGGCTAGACTGCTACGCGCACCTCGGGCTTGCGCAGGCGGGCTGAGGCCACCGCAAAATGAGATTCTTCATCGTCGACGACGACCCGGACATCCTCGCGCTGCTCACCAGGGTGCTCGAGGACGCGGGGCACGCGGTGCACGCGGCGAGCTCCGGCCGCCAGGCGCTGCGCGAGATCCCGGCGCTGCGCCCCGACTGCGTGATCACCGACATCATCATGCCGGAGCTCGACGGCTTCGAGCTGACGCGCGAGCTGCGCCGGCGCCCCGAGCTCAAGACGATGAAGATCATCGTGCTGTCGATGAAGGCCTACGACTTCGACCGCCGGCGCGCGCGCGAGCTGGGCGCCGACGGCTACATCACCAAGCCGATCCAGCGCGACACCTTCCTCAAGACCATCGCCGCCATGGTGTCCGAGGACGTGGTGGTGCGCTATTGGGGCGTGCACGGCACGCTGCCGGTGCCGGGCGAGCAGGCGCTGCGCTACGGCGGCAACACGCCCTGCGTCACGGTCGAGGTCGGCGGCGAGCCGCTGTACGTGTTCGATTGCGGCAGCGGCATCAAGAAGCTCTCCGATCACATCATGGCGACCAGCGAACAGCGCGTGACGGCGCGCATCTTCATCTCGCACCCGCACTGGGACCACATCAACACCATCCCGTTCTTCGCCCCGCTGTACGTGCGCGGCAACCAGATCGAGATCCACGGCCCCTACCAGGGCGACCTGACGATCGAGCGCGTGGTGAGCGCGCAGATGGAAAGCGTGTACTTCCCGGTGACCACGCGCGAATTCGGCGCCCACCTCATGTTCCGCGACCTGCGCGAGGAGACCCTGATCTACGGCCCGGTGCGCATCAAGACCATGCTGCTGTCGCACCCCGGCTACTGCCTGGGTTATCGTCTTCGGTCGCACGGCAAGACGGTGTGCTACATCACCGACAACGAGCTGTACGACCTGGGCGACGTCCGGCGCAACGAGCGCTACGCCGAGCGCTTGGCGAAATTCATCGCCGGCGCCGATATCCTGATCACCGACACCACCTACCGCGACCACGAATACCCCTCGAAGGTGGACTGGGGGCACTCGTCGGTGAGCCAGGTGGCGGAGCTGGCGGCGCGCGCACAGGTCAAGCGCCTGCACCTGTTCCACCACGACCCGGACCAGAGCGACAATGACATCGACGCCAAGCTGCAGGAAGCGCGCGCGGCGCTCGAAGGACGCGGCGCCGCAATCCCCTGCGACGCTCCCGCTGAAGGCAGCAAGCTCGTTCTCTAGAAATCCTCTTTTCCCACCCCCACCTCCCGGCGGACCGGGGTGCAGGGCGGCCGACTGTAAAGTCACGCTTTACACTTCGGGCGCCGCTGCCGGGACGGTGCGTCTCCGTCGCCCCGAGGCCGCAAACGCCGCGCCACGGGTGCCCGAGGAAAATCGGGGACAGACCCCAAGCGAGAGAACCGGGGTCTGTCCCCGATTTTCCCCAGACCGGGGCGCAGCGGGCGGCAGCGTCCTTCGGTGCGCGTCCTCGATCGCGGGTGGTGCGGCGGCCGAGAGCTTCTATCTGACCGAGGCCGTCGCACCGGGACCCTGCGCGAGGACGTGCCTGCGCACCGCGGACGATGACGCCCGCTGCGTCCCGGTCCCGTGCGAGAGTCTCGGTGAAACGGTGCCGCGCTTTAGGGGGGAAGGGAAAAAATTAGAGCGCACCAATTGCTAGGCCGGCGGCGAAGGTGGCGCCGAGCTCCTCGCACTTGGCGAGCACTTCGGGCGTGAGCTCCTTCAGCCCGATCACCGGCTCCGCCGCCTTGCGTAGCCGCAGCCCGGTCACGATCCGCTCCACCGAGCTCACCGCCCCGCTGCCGTCCTGCCCCGCGCCCACGAACAGCGCATACGGCCGGCCGTTGACCTTGCCCTCGCATGGGTAGAACACGCGCTCGAGGAAGTCCTTCATCATCCCGGACATGTAGCCGAAGTTCTCCGGCGTGCCGAGCAGCAGCGCGTCGGCGGCGAGCACGTCATCCGCCCCGGCCTGGGCGCAGCGCTTCACTATCACCTGCACCTCGGCTTCGGACTCGGCCTCGCGCAACGCCTGGCGCGCGCTGCGCTCGACCGCCTCGGCCATGGTCGCGGTCTTGACGCCGTGGGTGTGATACACGATGAGCAGCGTTTTCACCGGCGCCCCTCAATCCGCCAGCCGCTTGGCGGGGTCCTGGCGGTAAAAGCTGCTGAACAGCTCGTAGAGTCGCGGAAAGCCGCGCTTGAGCGTGTTCGGCGATTCGAAGAACGCCTCGCTCGCCACGGCGAAAAACTCGCCTTCGTTCTCCGCCGCGTACGGATCGAGGAAGGTTTGCGCGCCGGCCTCGAGCTCGGCGCAGAAGCGCGCGTACTCGGCAGCGAACACCGCGACCCAGCGCTCGCGCGCCGCGCGCGAGGGGAGCGGCGGCACGCCGTCGGCCTCGCCGTCCATCATGTCGAGCTTGTGCGCGAACTCGTGGATCACGACGTTGGCGCCGCCGCCGGCCACCGAGCCCGAGTCGTCGAGCGCTTCCCATGACAGCACCACCGGGCCGCCGGGCCAGGATTCGCCCGCCAGCTCGTCGTCCCACTCGTGCACCACGCCCGAGTCGTCGGCTTCGGTGCGGCGCACGCGGAAATCCGACGGGTGCACCACGATCCCGACCCAGCCGTGGTAGCAGTCCAGCCCCAGCTCGAGCACCGGCAGGCAGGCCTGCAGCGCGATCTCGACGCGGTCGTCCTCGCTCAGGCGCACGCCCTGCACCGGCGTGAACTGCTTTTCGGCGAGGAACACGACCGCCAGCTCCTTCAGGCGCCGCGCTTCGTCGTCGCTCAGGCCGTGGAGGAACGGCAGGTGGCGGCGGGCGCGCCGCCAAAGCTGCTCGTGGATGCTGTGGCGCGCGAGGATGCGCCGGCGCCGCCAGTCTTTCAGCCAACCCATCGTCATACAATAACGCATGGTCTCGGTGGTGCAGCTGCATCCGCAATCGGGCGCCGCGGCGCTCGGACCGCTCGCCGAAGGGCTGGCGGCGCCACAGCGCGCGCTGCTCGGGCGCGCGCTCGAATTCGCCGAGCCGCTGTACGCCGGCCAGGCGCTCTCGACTGGCGAGCCGGTGTGGGCGCACGCACTGGGCCTGGCAGCGAGCCTGGCCGCGATCGGCATGGATCCGGCAGCGCGCGCCGCCGGGGTGCTGTTCGCCGCGCCCAAGCACCTTGGAGGCAGCGAAAAGCTGCGCGCGCAGTTCGGCGACGAGATCGGCGCGCTCGCCGAGGGTCTGGAGAAGCTTTACCGGCTGCGCGTGGTGACGCGCGCCAGCGCCGAGCAGCACAACGAAACCCTGCGCAAGATGGTGCTCGGCATGGTCGAGGACATCCGCGTGGTGCTGATCCGGCTCGCCTCGCGCACCCAGACGCTGCGCTGGTTCGCCAAGAACCCGCACGACGAGCGCGCCGCCTACGCGCGCGAGACGCTCGCCCTCTACGCGCCGCTCGCCAACCGGCTCGGCGTCTGGCAGCTGAAGTGGGAGCTCGAGGACCTGTCGTTCCGTTTCCTGGAGCCCGAGATCTACAAGAAGATCGCGCAGATGCTGGACGAGAAGCGCGCCGAGCGCGAGCGCTACATCGCGCAGGCCATGGCGACGCTCGGGCGCGAGCTGGCGGCGGCGGAGGTCAAGGGCGAGCTCGCCGGCAGGCCCAAGCACATCACCTCGATCTGGAACAAGATGCGCGCCAAGCAGCTCGATTTCTCCGAGGTGCACGACGTGCGCGCGCTGCGCGTGATCGTGCCCACTGCCGCCGACTGCTACGCCGCGCTCGGCGTGGTGCACAACCTCTGGCAGCCGATCCCGAAAGAGTTCGACGACTACATCTCGCGCCCGAAAGGCAACCACTACCAGTCGCTGCACACCGCGGTGACTGGCCCCGGCGGCAAAACGCTCGAGGTGCAGATTCGCACCGAGGAGATGCACCGCCACGCCGAGTTCGGCGTCGCCGCGCACTGGCGCTACAAGGAAGGCGGCAAGGGCGTGCGCGCGCAGAGCGCGTTCGACGA
>Ga0214473_10004186_pt1 | contig 17370 bp, 10 predicted proteins | sample RVTome_7_FD_203509 | JGI IMG/M metagenome (GOLD analysis project Ga0214473, IMG submission 203509) | Soil microbial communities from uranium-contaminated site in the Upper Colorado River Basin, Wyoming, United States - RVT98D197 | ecosystem: Environmental > Terrestrial > Soil > Contaminated >... | reverse complement strand
CGGCGCGCAGCTCGCGGCCGTCCATGATGCTCGCGTCGAGCTCGTGTCGGCCCTCGTGGTTGAAGACGGCACCCCGTCCCGCGTTGAACTGCGGGTCGTCTTCCAGCACGCGCACCGCCCGTTCGACGGCATCGAGGCTGCTGGCCCCGCCCTCGAGGGCGCCGCATCCCTCCCGCAGGGCTCGGGCCAGGGCCCCGACGAAGGCGCGGCGTTCGGCTGGGGGCATGTCTGTGGGCGGCGTGCCGGCCCCGCCGTGGATGGCCAAGGCCCAAGCAGGGCGTGGTCCCTCGGCGGGCGGCGGAGCGGGTCGCGGCGGCGTGACCTGCTCGGCCGGGGTGGGCGCGGAACCCGAGCCGCTCGCTGCTCCGTCGCAGGCCAGCAGGACCGCGAGGCCGAGCATCGCTGCGCGTGGCCACGACGTATGCATGCCCGCGTCATACCGCATGGGACGGTCGTCCCGCCAGCCGTTGCCATCCGCGGGTGGCGATGCCTGTCGACCGCCAAGGGGCGCAGGACCTGACTGCACCACGGCACGAGTCGACGGTCGCGGTCCCGGCCGACTGTGATATGTTGCGACATCGCGGAGGCCGGCGCGGGGGGCGCGAGACGATGATCGACGGACCGTTCGCGAAATGGCCGTGGGCGGCTCCGGCCGATGGCTCGCGGTCCTGGGAAGTGGCGCGCAGGGAGCGCGTCCTCGTGCACAGCGCGGCGGCTTTTCTCTGCTGCGTCCCCCTCTACACCACGTTCCTTCTGCTCGCAGGCGCGGGCTGGTCGGTGCCGACGCTGACCGTGTTGGGATCGGGCATCGCCGTGATGCCGATCTTCTTCCTTGCAAGGCGGCGTCGGCATCTGAATCTGCTCGGCAACGCGGTGGTGACCATCCTGTGGGCGGTCCTGTGGCTCGTCGGCCGGCACACCGGGGGGGTCGAGTCCGCCACCATGTACTGGCTTCCGGCCCTCCCTCTCGTGGCGCTGATGTTGGCCGGTTGGAGATGGGCCGTCGTCTGGACCGCGGTGGCCTTCGCGCACACTGGGTACTACTACGCGTTGTGGCTGCTGGACGTGCAGCTGCCGCGCGTGCTCGACGTCGGCGCGATGCAGGCGTTCTCCGCCTGGGGTCAGGGCACCCTGGCGGTGCTGCTCCTGGCCCTCGGCGGCGTCTACGAGGCGGCCCGGCGCGAGGCTCAGCGCCGCGAGCGCGAGCATCGCGAGCGCCTGGCCGCCTCGGAGTCGGCCTTTCGAGCGCTCGTCGAGCAGCTCCCCGATGCGCTGATCGTTCACCAGCATGGGCGGATCCTCTACGCCAACCCCGCCATGCGCGCGCTCTTCGGTCTCGGCGCTGACGATGAGATGGTGGGACGCCCAGTCACGGAGATCATCCACCCCGACGAGCGCACGGTGATCGCCGGCCGCGTGAGGGAAGCGTTGAAGAGCGGCGAGCCCGCGCCCCTCCATGAGGAGCGCTTCGTCCGTCCAGACGGCAGCACTTTCGTGGCCGAGGTGGCCGGAGTTCCCATCGTGATCGCCGGTCAGCCCGCCATGGTCGCGTTCGGGCGAGACACGACCGAACGCAAGCAGGTCGCTGCCCGGCTCATGGAGGCGGACAGGATGATCGCGGTAGGCACCCTCGCCGCGGGCGTCGCCCACGAGATCAACAACCCGCTGGCCTACGTGCAGGCCAACATCGAGTTCGCCATCGCTCGGCTGCCCCGGTCGACTGCGGCGGCGAGCGGGGGCGGGCCTGTCGCGGGGCCGGAGGCCGATTCCGCTGACCGCGAAGAGCGTCTGGCGGAGATCGCCGAGGCGCTGGCCGAGGCGGCCGACGGCACGGGGCGCATTGGTCATGTGGTCCGAGACTTGACGGCGTTCTCGCGGACCGACGACCACGAGTTCGGGCCGGTGGACGTGGCCACGGTCGTCACCTCGGCGACGACGATGAGCAACAATCACATCAGGCACAAGGCGCGACTTCGCGTGGGGAAGATCGACGTGCCGCCGGTCGAGGGGAGCGAGGCGCAGGTCGCGCAGGTGCTGCTCAACTTGCTCATCAACGGTGCCCACGCCATCGAGGACGGGAACGCCGACGGAAACGAGATCGCGGTAGAAACGAGCATCGAGGGCGACCATGTCGTGATCGCCGTGAGCGATACGGGCTGCGGAATCGCCGAAGGGCAGCTCGATCGCATCTTCGACCCCTTCTTCACCACCAAGCCCATCGGTCAGGGGACCGGGCTCGGGCTGTCGATCTCGCGCCGGCTCGTCGAGTCCATGGGCGGGCGGCTCGAGGTCGAGAGCGAGCTCGGTGGCGGAAGTACGTTTCGGGTGATGCTCCGGCGCGCCGCCCCGGACGCGCCCCCGATGCGGCCCGTCGTGCCCTCGGCGTCCCCCCCGAGAATCACGCCGCGCGTGCTCGTCGTCGACGACGACGCCATGGTCGGGCGCAGCCTCGAGCGGACGTTGCGAGATCATGCCCAGGTGGAGCTCGCGACGAGCGGCGCCGAGGTGCTCGAGCGCCTTGCCAGGGGTGCCTCCTACGACGTCGTCTTCTGCGATCTCATGATGCCCCAGATGACCGGCATGGACCTCTACGAGGAGATGACCCGGCGCTATCCCGAGCACGCCGAGCGGGTCGTATTCCTCACCGGTGGTGCCTTCACGCCGCGTGCCGAGGAGTTCCTCGCCAAGACCGCGCGCCCGGTCATCTTCAAGCCCTTCGACCCGCGCCAGATGAGGCGCCTCCTGTTCGAGGTGGCCATCGGCTGAGGACAAAGGGGGCGGCGAACGCGCCCCGATCGCCGGGCCCGAGGACGGTGCGGGGTCCGGACCCGATCCGCGCCGAGCCCGTAAGGGACGGGCCCGGCGCCGCGGCCTATGGTGAAACCATGGACCCCCGACAACACACCCCGAACTGGTCGATCTCTCCCTCGCTGCTCGCGCTCGGTGTCCTTGCGACCCTGATGGCGGGCTGCCTCATGCCCGTCGAGGGCGACCTCGCCGAGGACGACGTGGGCAGCACGTCGCTCTACTCGTCGCGTCCTGGGGACTGGACATTGCCCCACGATGTGCGGGTCGCGGGCGAAGCCCAGTACCTGCGCTACGACGCCGCGCCCCTGTGGAACGGGGGCTCGAACTGCAGCGGCGGCCTGCTCGGAGGCACCCGAGAGTTCGGGGACTGGCTCGTGCGCCGATTCAGGGGCATCAATCGCTATGGCGGCTACTCCTGCCGGGTGAACTCGGCCGACTCGAGCCGCACCTCGGTTCACGGCACCGGTCGCGCGCTCGACCTCATGATCCCCATGGACTCGGGTCGGGCCGACAACGACAAGGGCGACCCGGCGGCGAACTTCATGGTCGTCAGCTCGGAGCTCGCGGGCGTGCAGTACATCATCTGGGATCGCACGGACTGGGGCGCGCACCGCACCGGGCGCAAGGACGGCTCCTACGGCGGCCCCATCCCTCACATCGATCACATCCACATGGAGCTCACGAGCGAAGGTGCGCACCGGCGCACTCCATGGTTCCGCGACCGGGACGGTGACGGCGTGAACAACACGCGGGACAACTGCCCGTCCGAGCGCAACGCCGAGCAGTCCGACCGGGACGACGACGGCGTGGGCGACAAGTGTGACAACTGCCCCCGAGATGCCAACGCGCGCCAAGCCGACGACGATGGCGACGGCGTGGGGAACCGCTGCGACAACTGCAGCCGTGATGCCAATGCCATGCAGGAGGACGACGACGGCGACGGCGTGGGCAATCGCTGCGACAACTGCCGGGGTGAGCCCAACCCGCATCAGAAGGACACGGACCGCGACGGCAGGGGAGACGCCTGCGACAACGACGATGACGGCGACGGCGTGCCCGACGACATGGACAACTGCCGGCTCGTGCCCAACGCCGGGCAAAACGACGCAGATGGCGACGGCGTGGGGAACGCCTGTCAAGACGATGACGACGGCGACGGTGTGCCCGACGGTGCGGACAACTGCCGCCATGTCGCTAACCCAGACCAAGCCGATAGCGACGGAGACGGCAGGGGTGACGCATGCACGGATGCCGATGGAGATGGCGTGCCGCTCGAGCTCGACGCGTGTGATGGCGTGGCCGGCGCTAGCGACGAGGACAGCGACGGAGACGGCATCGGCGATGCGTGCGACCCAGATCACGACGGCGACGGCATCGACGACGCCGTGGACCTGTGCCCGGACCACCCGGATCCGGGGCAGCTCGACTCCGACGCAGACGGGGTGGGCGACGCGTGCGACGCGGACGCCGACGGAGACGACGTGCTCGACGAGTCGGACGTGTGCCCCGGCATCGCCGATCCGGACCAGGAGGACGCGGATCTGGACGGCATCGGGGACGCGTGCGACCCGACGCCCTCGGCGCCGGACGAGGCGCCGGTTCCGCCGGCAGACGATGACGACCCCGTGGACCACTCCATGGAGAATCCTCCGGAGTTCGCCCCCGGCACGCGGTCCCTCAGCGATCCGGCTGCGGGGTGCTCGGTCGGGACCGGGGCGCGGACCTCACCGTCGTGGCCCCTCGGAGCAACGCTGTTTTCCCTCGTCCTGGTGACCTGGCTCCACCGTCGGCGCATCCGCTGAGCCCAGCTCGACTCGCGCGACTCGGGTGCGCTGCGCCCGAGTCGCGCTATCATGAGGGCGATGGTGCGTCGTGCCGTGCCCCTGCTTCTGGTCCTCGCGGTCACGTGCGCGGCTCACGCGGACCCGGGCGAGACACATGTCCCGGCGCGTCCGGGCCGGAGCGCCAGTCTGTCCACGGGCTCGCCCTCGTCGGGGCGTCTCGTCGCGGGCGTGGAGCTCCGCGAGACGCCGCATCTCAGGCGCGTGACGGGCTATCGCAGGAGCCCCAACCGGTGGGCTACGGAGGAGCTCATCGGGCTGCTCGAGCGCGCCGCCGCGCGCGTGGCGCAGCGCATCCCCGGCTCGCGCGTCTCGGTGGGCGATCTGTCGGGGCCGGCTGGCGGACCGCTGCCCTTCCACCGGTCGCACCAGAGCGGCCGCGACGTGGACATCGCTCCGTTCATGCTCGACCGTTCGGGGGCTCCCGTCGAGGCGCTGCGTTTCGTTTCCTTCGCCGACGACGGTCTGGGCGAGGTTCCGTTCCGCAACCTGCGCTTCGACGACCCCCGCAACTGGGAGCTCGTGACCGCGCTGGTCGAGGATCCCGACACGCGGGTGCAGAGCATCTTCGTCAACGCCGGCCTCGAGAGGCGCCTGCTTGCGGAGGGTCGGAGCCGGGGCGCCTCGCCCGCCCTCGTCGAGCGTGTGCGTATCGTTGTCTCCCAACCGCACGTCCGCCATCCCCACCGCAACCACTTCCACGTCCGCATCGAGTGCCCCCCAGACGACCGCCGCAGCTGCACGGACCGCCGGCGGTAATCCCGGGGACAGGCTCCCCACCGCCAACCGCTCGGAATTTCGACGGAATCTGACGCAACCGTAATGAAATCGGGCCGCCGTGGCCCGACTGCGGGTTTCCCGCCCTCGGCCCGCCTCCGTGGACGCCGCGATCCCTCGCAGGCGTGTTGAGCGCCGCGCGCGGCATCCGATTACGGTACTGTTCGATTCCAAAGCAGTTCCCCGCTCTTGCGAGCAGGGAGCGTGTCCCCGACCCGGCGATGTCACTGGAGAGGCTCGATGACGCTTCGTTTGCTGGCGATCCTGTTGGCGCTCCTCAGCGCATTGCCGGTGGCTTCGGCGCAGCACGAGGAAGATGCCGAGGCTGTCACGGACCCCGACGGCGACGAAGGTTACGACGACGACGGCGCGGATGACGACGCTGACGACGCCGACGACGCGGACGTGGATGACGGCGGCGAAGAGGCAGGTGGCGATGAGGCGGCCGGCGAGGCGCGCCTGCCCCTGTCCCTCACCCAGCGCCCGCTCGTGCTCCCGCCGCTCACGCTGCGCCTGGTGGGCGATCTCGCCTTCCGCGAGCGCCCCAACCAGTTCACGCCGAGCGGCGAGGTGTCCCAGAGTCCCCTGATCACATTCTTCGGCGCCGCCGCCGTGGGCATCATCGAGCATCTCGAGGTCGGTGCGACGCTCCTGCCCATTCTCGTCTCGCCCGACTTCCGCTACGGCAATCCCTTCCTCTACGGGCGCTACCAGTTCGTATCAGGGACCCTGGAGCTCGGCGCCGAGCTCGCGGTCTCGTTCCCGGTGGCGGCCACCAACACCGCATTCGTCGAGCGCCAGTCCGTGGCTGGCACGCCTCCGGCCCTCTTCCCGGCGGACCGCTCGCGCTTCGAGCTCATAGCAGGCGTTCCGGCCGCCCTCTTCCTCGGCGACAGCGCCAAGCTCGACATCGCCTTCCTCGTTCACGTGCGCACGTCGGACCCGGTCCTCACCGTGTTCGAGGTGCCCGTCGGCCTCGATGTGAACCTCGATCCCAACGTCTACATCGGTCTGCGCTCCGGCGTGGAGCTCGCCATCGACGACCTCTTCGGCGAGACGCACGTCGAGGACCAGGACTTCCTGTTCCCCTTCGGCATCGTGGCCGGCTACACACTCGCGCGCGACGATGGCGGACCCATGCTCGACGTGGGCGTCCGCGCCGTGTGGTGGCGGCTCGTCACGCCGCTCGATCCCGGGGGCGATCGGATCAACCTGGACAACTACGTCATCGGCCTCACAGGCAGCTTCTACACGGATCTCTGAAATCGGCGGCCCAGGTCGGCGCACAGGCGCTCCAGGTGTTCCTGATCCACTTCGGTGAACACCGCTGGCACGTCCGAGTCCACGTCGAGCACGCCGAGCAGGTCGGCGTCAGGCGCGATCACAGGCACGACGATCTCGCTCCGCGTGCTGGCCGCGCACGCGATGTGGTCCGGGATCTGCGTCACGTCGGCCACGCGCATCGTCTTGCCGGTGCGCGCCGCGGCGCCGCAGATGCCGCGACCGAACGGGATCCGAAGGCACCCGTGGCCGCCCTGATAAGGCCCCACGACGAGCAGGCCCTGGCCCACGACCCGATAGAAGCCCGTCCAGTGGAAGTACGCGAAGGCGTGGTGCAGCTCGGCCGCCACGGTCGCCATGGCCGCCACCCAGTCGTCCTCGCCGTCGAGGAGCGAGGCGCAGCTCTTGGCCACGGCGTGATAGCGCTCCGCCCGCGCCTCTGCTGGTGCCGTGTGCGCGAGGGGCTCGCCGTGCCCGTTCATCGGGCGGCGATGAACGTCAGCGAGCCGCAGCGCTCGACGCCAGTCCGGTCGCGGAGGATTCCGTCGGCCGTGAGGCGTTGGCCGACGAGCAGGCTCGCCGACTCGTCGACGACGATGAAGAGCTCGGAACGGAAGAAAGCTCCCGGCACTGCGGGATCGGCGGTGAAGACCCCCCTGCCCCGGTAGAGCGTCACGACCTCGCCCGCTTCGTCGAGGAGGGTGAGCTCGATCGTGGGATTCACGGTGGAGACCGGCGACACGTCGGGATCGCCAGGATCGAATCCCGAGGAGCGCGCCGAGAGAACGAACATGGTCGACCCCTGCGGTCCGATCACCATGCGCAGCTCCTCGTCCTCGAGCATGGCGGTGAAGTCCCCGACCTCGGTGTCCATGCCCATGCAATCGAAGCTCGTGAGCGAATCGCGGCACCGGCCGAGCTCGAGGGGCGGACCGTCCGCGCAGCCGCGCAGTGGCCCGCCGTCCACGTCGGGACCCGCGTCGGTCATGACCACGGGGCCCGCGTCGACAATGCCTCCCGAGTCCGGATCGGCCTGGCCGGCATCATGCGCGTCCTGGCCCGCGTCCACGGGGGGCGCCATGCCCGAGTCGCCCTCGCCGTCCGGTCCGCCACAGGCGAGCAGGCCGACAGTCACCAGCCCCGCAAGAAAGAGCTTCATGGCACTTCCACCAGGATCCACGACTCGTATTCGCTCGGGGGACGCCAGACCATGACCGAGAAGGCGACACCGCTGAGGTTCGTGCTGCGCAGGAGCAGCTTGTCGCCGGGGACCGCGTCGGGATCGACCCCTTCGAGGACCCGCACGAAGGGATTATAGCCGCTGAAGCCGGGCTCGTCGTCTGTGGCCTCCGCGATGAGTTGCTCCACCCCGTCGTGCACGACGAAGAGCTGGTGCAGCGAGACGCTGCCGGTCGCGTCGAAGTTGGGAATGTAAAACGCGACATTCCCCGTGATGTCGTCGCACAGGGTGATCGTGAACTCGACGAAGGAGCCCACGCCGACGAGGAAGTGCTCTCCGTGCACCAGCGCGCTCGGCCCGAGCGGCCGTGGCTCCTCCGTCGGCTGCCACACCCCGTCCATGTTCGTGTCCATCACGAACACCGAGTCGTCGCACAGCTCGGCGTCGCTCCCGTCGGGCATCCACTCGTGGAGGAACGGCCAGGTTCCGTCGGGCAGGGGAGGGGCCTCGTGGCCCTGCACGAAGAGCCGATGCGTCCCCGGGCCTCGGACGCCGTCGGTCGGGCAAACGAACGCGCCTCCGCCGTCCAGCGGCCCCGCGTCGGGCGGTCCGGCGTCGGGCGGCCCCGCGTCGGGTGGTCCGGCGTCAGGTGGACCCGCGTCCCGTGGCCCCGTGTCACTCGGACCAGCGTCGCGGGCACCCGCGTCCGACGGTCCGCCGTCGCCCGGTGCATCCGAGCCCGTACAGCCCGCCCAGACGAGGGCGACGACGGCAATGAGCCTCGTGCGTGGGAGCGCCATGACCACTGCAGCAGGTGTACAACGGGCACAAGCCCGATGACAAAGGCCGGCGCCCAGGTGTGCGACCTGGGCGCGGTGGCGACCCGACCGTGGCACACAGTGGTCCACATCCGTGACACCGTCCGCGCGAAAAGGCGCATTTGGGTGCGTTCCGCTCGGTGGCACGGGAGCTGCTAATCTCGGGGACACCATGCGCATGCGCTTCTTCGCGTTCCCCGCCGCCGCGGTTCTCCTCGCATCGTTGCCGCTCTCCGGCTGTGAGAGCTCCCACCGCCCAGGTTTCGACGGGGGGGGTTGCGTCACCGGCTGTCCGACACCACCGGCCGGCTGCCGCGCGGACGAACGGACCTGCGACAGTTGTGGCCGGATCCTCTGCGACGGAATCGACGCTGGCTGCTCTCCGCCCCTGTGCGCCCCACCTCCTCCAGGGTGCCGCCTCGTCGGCACCACGCCCTGCGACTGCGGCACGGTCGTCTGCGACGACGGCGGCGCCTGCATCATCGACTGCCCCGGTCCGGGCCCGGGCTGCTACTGGTCCGGACCCGTGACCTGCGATCCGCCGAGCTGTGGCGAGCTCGTGTGCTACGACGCGGGCTGCCCGCCCATCGCCTGCCCAGCTCCGCCCCCCGGGTGCCACTACGAGGCGGGAGCGCCCTGCACCTGCGGCACGCTCGTCTGCGACGAGGTCACGTGCGGCGCCGGGGGCGGCGGCACGTTCCCCACGTTCGACCGGTCCTGCGGCACCGACGCCGATTGCACCTTCGGTATCCACCAGACCGATTGCTGCGGCAACACCGTGGCGATCGGCATGAGCATTGGGCAAGAGCTCCGCTTCGACGGAGCCGAGACGGCCTGCCGTTCCATGTACCCGGCTTGCGGCTGTCCCGCCGGACCGACACGCACCGAGGATGGCGGCACGGCCTGGGATCCGGACGCCATCGTGGCGCTGTGCTCCGCCGGGAGCTGTGCGACGTCCCTCCGCTAGCAGGCGGCGGATCAGATTTCGGAGGCCCGCAGACTCGTGACGGCGACGCCGCCCGAGGTGCGCACGGCCACGCGGAGCTGGTCCGATCGCGAGTCGGGGAGCCAGACCACGTGGCCACCTTCACCCTCCACCGACCCGGCCGCTTCCCAACGCGTGCTCATGGGCCCATCGGGTCCGACGAGCGTCACGTGCACAGCCGCGCCCTCGCGCCGGGCGCTGAGCGTGATCGCAGGCGGCGCGTGAAGCGGCAGATCCGCCGACCGATGCGTCCGGACCGCCTCCGTGTTGCGCCACTGGTCGATGGGCAAGCTGCGCCGACCCGGCGCGTCCGTCGCGTGGCCCGACTCTCCGGGCGCGCTCTCGGCCGCGGCGCCCTTCTGTTGGATCGTGCGCATCGGAGCCGGTGGCGGGTCCACGGGTCGTGGCACCGGGTCAGGTGGCGGCGCGCGATCCACCGGTGGCGGCACGGGATCGGGTCGCGGAAGCATGCCTACCGGATCGTTGGGTCGATAGCGCCGCCGGCGTCGCTGGTTCGTGTCCATGTCCACCGGTGCCGGATCGAGCGTCATGCCGGGCCAATCCGCGGGCACCGGATCCACGACGTTGGGGCCAGGGATCTCGTTCGGAACGGGATCGGGCAGCGGCAGGGGCTCGAGGCGCGCAGGCGGATCGTAGGGCACGGGGTCTGGAGGCGGGAAGGTCGGTCCCGGATCGTCCCGCTCGTCGTCGCCGCAGGCGGCGAAGTGCGCCGCGCTCATGGCCAGGGATGCCCCCAACGCCACGCTCTGGGCGAGCTGGAGCAAGTTGCGGGTCGGATGGCGCGGCGGCTCGGGCGGCCGCGAAGCTCCCGCCGCAAACCTGTCCATGTCGGCGTAGATCGCGTCGAGGGCCATGTGCTTTCGGCGGTCGGCGGCGGCGATGCGCAGCCCGAGCAGGGCGGCCTCTCGGGCGACCCGGTCGGGATTGCGCCGGCCGAAGCGCTCGACGATCTCCAGGGCCTCGTCGAGAAATCCCGCCGTCTCGCCCGTGATCTGTCGCGTGAGGTCGTCGGCTCGCCGGCGCAGCTCGGCGCGGCGTCCCCGCGGATCCTCGTAGAACTGCTCGACGATCTTGAGCGTGTAGCCGATCCCCATGGACCGGTTGGCCACGCCCTCCGTGTCGAAGTTGCGCTGCCGGAAGGCGGCCGCGCACACGCGGAAGAGGAGCTCCGTCTCGTCGTCTTCGATACGGTAGTTGTAGCCGAGGTAACTCCCGGGCAGCTCCTGTCGGGCGGCGACGCGAAGTTGCAGCGGCGTGCCGTAGTAGGGCTCCGCGCGGCAGAAGTTCACCGGGTGCATCGCGTTGTCGCGGATGAAGGCGATGTTCTCCCGGATGTCGTCGAGAGTCGCGTCCGGCTCGAAGAGGAGCAGGTTGTAGCAAACGAAGATATCGGCTGCGCGGCAGGCGGCGAGGGCGTCGTGTACGCGTGCGCGCTGGGTCCGGCGATTGAGGTGATCGGCCCCGCGCTGGGATGCATTCTCAACGCCCACGTAGAGCCTCACTACGCCCAGATCGCGCAGCGAGCGCATCAGCGCGGGCTCGACCGTGTCGGGGCGGCACTTGCCCACGAGGGCCACGCTGCCCACGCCGTACTCATCGAGAGCGCGCCGCAGCTCCGAGATGCGCGCGAGGGAGTCCTTTGGCCGCGGCAGCAGGAGATTGTCGTCGTGGAAGCAGAAGATCCCGGCGCCGCCGGCCGCGTGCCAGAGCACCGCCATCTCGGCGGCGATGTTCTCCGGGCTCCGCAGGCGCAGCGTGCGGCCGCCGCCATAGGCGCGAGCGTCGCGGTACATGGTCGTGATCGAGCAGAAGGCGCAAGAGCCCCAGCAGCCCCGGCCGCCGATCATGGGGAAGAAGGGGATGCCCACGTGATGCGTATTGGGACGGTAGCGGAGCGCGAAGGGGTGCTCGTCGAGGTCGTCCTCGAGAGCGCGTGCCTCCGTGCGCATGGCCGCCCCGTCGTGGCCGCGCAGGGCCAGGCCGTGGACGTCGTGGAGCGCGGTGCCGTGCTCGACGGCTGCGACGAGATCGGGGAAGGAACGCTCGCCCTCGTGCAGCACCACGCTGTCGAGGCCGTGGTCCTCCTCGAGGACCTCGCGCCACGCGAGTGACGGAAAGTGACCTCCGCATGTGAGGTGTCCCGCGTATCCGAGGGCGCGCACGCGACGCGCGAGGCACAGGAACTCGGCGGCCCGGTGCTGGAACTGGATGGCGAGGCCGACGACGTCCGGTCCGAGCTCCACGATCTCGCGGGCGACCTCCTCGGTCGCCTCCGGGACGTCAAATGGGACGACCGTCACTTCGTGGCCCGCGGCCTCGGCGACGGCTCCGATCATCCCAATGCCCAGATTCTCTTCGAAATCCGCCCCGACGAGCACGACGCGCATGGTGGCCTCCCTCCCGGTGCAAGCAGCATAGATCCCCTACGGGCCTGCCGTCCCGCACCAAGATGCATCCGCGCGGGCCATGGCTCCGGCACGGCGCACACCTGCGCCGCCTGTCATACCCCCGTCGCGCGCCCGAGAGCCCGATCGCGCTGGCCACGAGCCCACCTTGCCACTAGAGTTGATGATCGTGTCGAGGGGTAGGAGACCGCGAAGGCCGGGGCATGAGCCCGCCGAGGACGCCGGCGTGGAGCCCCACATCCGCAGCTCCGTTCGCTCGCGCGAGGACGCGAGCGCCGGGTACCCGGATCTCACGGCCATGGGCGCCTACGGCCGCTTCGATCTCCTCGGCCGCCTGGCCTACGGGGGCATGGCCGAGATCTTCCTCGCGCGCGAGTCCGGTGCCGCGGGATCTTCGCGCCAGCTCGTGATCAAGCGCGTGCTTCCCCACGTCGTGAACGACAAGGTCTTCGTCGGCATGTTCGAGGACGAGGCGCGCCTCGCGATGCGCCTCAACCACCCCAACATCTGCCACATCTACGAGTTTGGCGAGGCGGAGGGGACGTACTTCATCGCCATGGAGTGGATCAACGGCGTCGATGTCCGCAAGCTCGTGCGCCGGGCAAGCTCCGACGGCGGCGTTCCGGTGGAGTACGCCGCCCGCATCTTCTCGGACGTGGCGGGCGCGCTCCACTACGCGCACAACGCGACGGACGAAGTGGGCCGCCCGCTCCGCATCGTCCATCGCGACGTCAGCCCGCAGAACGTGATGGTGAGCTTCGACGGCGTGCCGAAGCTGCTCGACTTCGGGATCGCCAAGGCCGCGACGCACGTGACCAAGACGAGCGCTGGCGTCGTCAAGGGCAAGTTCGCCTACATGGCCCCCGAGCAGTGCCTGGGAAAGGAGATCGATGAGCGCGCGGACGTCTTTGCCCTGGGCATCTGCATGTACGAGTCGCTGGTGGGTAAGACCCTCTTCGGCCGCAAGACCGAGGTCGAGACGATGCGGGCCATTCTCGAGGGCGAGCCGCCCCCTCCGCCGAGTCAGCGCCGCCCGGACGTGCCGCCCGCACTCGACTCGATCATCATGGGGGCGCTCGCGCGGAGCCGCCGCGACCGATGGCAGTCCGCGGCCGACGTGCAGCTGGCGCTCGAGCGTTTCCTCGTGGACGCGCGCCAGCCCGTCCGGCACACGCAGCTGTCCGACTATTTGCGACGCCTGTTCCAGGAGGACATCCAGCGTGGACCCGTCGTCGACAGCACGCTCTTCGGTCCGCCGAAGCGCCGCGGCGGCTCGGCGAGCGCCTCGTTCGGGAGCGGCCGGGGCGGCTCGGTGCGCGGAAGCGGCTTGGGCTCCGGGCTGAGCTCCGCCTCCGGCCTGTCCGAGGAGCAGATGGAAGTGCTCGGGGAGCAGGCGGACCGCGAGGCGGCCCAACTCACACGAGCCCATGCACGAAGGCTGGTGCTCCTGGGCGTCGTGTTCCTCGTTCTAGTGGTCGCCGTCCTGGCGATCGTTTTCTCGCAGGCCGGTGAGGGTGTGCCGGGCGCGTCTCAGGCGCCGGATCGGCACGACGCGCCCGCCAAGCAGCGCTGAATATCTGGGGAGGGCGGCGCGCAGATAGTGCGCCCCGAGAAGACGGGCCAAATGCCCCGCTGAGATGATCTAGATCAACCCCCGTTGAGGGCGGAACAGGCATTCTCACCGTGGGCTTGTGCGTGCTGAGGGTGGCGCCCGCTGTGCAGCGGTACGCGCGCCGTTCCCTCTCGTCATCCACCGAGGTCCGGAGTCCATGAGCAAGATGAAGACCTTCACGTCCCTCGTGATTCTCCTCGCAATCGTCGCCGGCGCCTCGTGCGGCGGAGATGACGGCGGCACGCCCACCGATGGAGGCCTCGACGGTGCGCCGGCGGACGGCGAGGTGGGCGAAGGCGGGTTGCTCGACGGTCCGCTCGGCGACGGGCCCGCGATCGACGGGCCGAGCCTCGATGCGCCGCTGCCGGACGGGGTCGTCCCCGACGGCGAGATCGTCGACGCGGCTGGGGACACCGGCGCGGGCGGCGACGCCGGCGTGGACGGAGGGGGCCTCCTCGCGTGCAACACCTGTCACGGGGACACGACGAGCATCGCGCCGCCCCTGGCCGTGGATGGCTCCATGGCGACCACGGTGCGCGGCGTCGGTGCGCACCGTAGCCACCTCGGCACTTCGCTCTGGCATCGGGAGATCCCCTGCGAGGACTGCCACATCGTCCCGACGCACGAGGACGACCCCGGCCACATGGACACGCCCCTCCCCGCGGAGCTGACGTGGGGACGGGTGCCGCGGAGCGACGGGGCGGCGCCGGGCTTCGACGGGACGACGTGCAGCGGCGTGTACTGTCACGGGACGACGCTGTACACGGGCGGCACGGACACGACGCCGACGTGGACGACCGTGGACGGGACCGAAGCGGCCTGCGGTACGTGCCACAGCCTGCCCCCAGGCGCGCCTCACGTGGGGGCGGGCACGTGCTTCGGCTGTCACCCGACGCTCGATCGCGCGCGGACGTTCACGGCGCCCGAGCGCCACGTGGACGGCCGGCTCGACCTGGACTTCACGGCGACCTGCACGACCTGTCACGGCACGGACGGCGTGGGACCGGCACCGCCCATGGACACCACGGGTCACGACGTCGTGACTGAGCGCGGCGTGGGCGCGCACCAGAGCCACCTCGGGACCTCGACGTGGCACTCGGAGATCACGTGCGAGCAGTGTCACGTGGTGCCGACCGCCACGTTCGATGCGGGGCACATCGACACGGCGCTCCCGGCCGAGCTGACGTGGGGGTCGCTCGCGACGGCGGATGCGGCGAGCCCGTCCTTCGACGGGACGACCTGCAACGGCGTCTACTGTCACGGCGAGACGCTGCTGCCAGGTGGGACGATCACGCAGCCGACGTGGACCACGGTCGACGGGACGCAGGCCGCCTGCGGCACCTGTCACGGGCTCCCGCCCTCCGGGACCCATCCGCCCCTCTCGGCGTGCGAGACCTGTCACCCGACCATGGGCGCGGGCATGGCCATCACGGATCCGGCCCGGCACATCAACGGCGTCGTGGACGTGACCTTCTCGTGCACGAGCTGCCACGGCACCACGGGCGTGGGCCCAGCGCCGCCCGTGGACACCACGGGCGGGAGCGCGACGACGCGTCGCGGCGTCGGCGCGCACCAGAGCCACCTAGGAACGAGCACGTGGCGCGCTCCCATCGCGTGCGACCAGTGTCACGTGGTGCCGGCGACGGACGGGGCCGCGGGCCATCGCGACACTGCGTTGCCCGCAGAGCTGACCTGGGGAGCGCTGGCGCGCGCGGATGGCGCGGCGCCGGCGTTCAACGGCACGCGTTGCAACGGCGTGTACTGCCACGGCCCAACGCTTCTTCCGGGGGGGACGATCACGACGCCGCTCTGGGCGCGTGTGGACGGGACGCAGGCGGCGTGCGGGACGTGTCACGGCCTGCCGCCGGGCGGACTACACCCCGCCCGGAGCGACTGCAGCAATTGCCACCCGACAATCAACGCGGCGATGACGATAACGCAACCGGCGCGTCACGTGGATGGCACGGTGGACCTGTCGGCGCTCTCGTGTACGAGCTGCCACGGCACGACCGGAGTCAACGCGGGACCGCCGCTCGACACGGCGGGCGGCAGCGCGACGACGCGTCGCGGCGTCGGCGCGCACCAGAGCCACCTAGGAACGAGCACGTGGCGCGCTCCCATCGCGTGCGACCAGTGTCACGTGGTGCCGGCGACGGACGGGGCCGCGGGCCATCGCGACACTGCGTTGCCCGCAGAGCTGACCTGGGGCGCTTTGTCGAGGGCAGACGGCGCCTCACCGAGCTTCGACGGCACGACGTGCAGCGGCGTGTACTGTCACGGCCCGACACTTCTTCCGGGCGGGACCATCACGGCGCCTTTGTGGAGCACAGTGGACGGGACGCAGGCCGCTTGCGGGACATGCCACGGGCTGCCGCCCGGCGGGACGCACACGACGCTGACCACGTGTAGCACGTGCCATCCGACCATCGACGCGTCCATGACGATCACGCAGCCGGCGCGTCACATCGACGGCACCGTGGACATCACGCTCACCTGCACGAGCTGCCACGGCACCGTGGGCGTGGGCCCGGCCCCGCCCATGGACACCACGGGTGGCAGTGCCACGACACGTCGCGGCGTCGGTGCGCACCAGAGCCATCTCGGACCGAGCGGCTGGCACCGCGAGGTCACTTGTGCCTCGTGCCATGTCGTGCCTGCGACCATCGGCGCAGCCGGCCACAACGACACGGCCCTGCCCGCCGAGCTGACCTGGGGAACGGTCGCGCGCGCCGACGGCGCAACGCCGGCCTTCAACGGCACGCGCTGCAACGGCGTGTACTGTCACGGAGAGACGCTCTACACGGGCGGCACCATCACGCGCCCGCTGTGGGCGCGCGTGGACGGGACGCAGGCCGCTTGCGGGACGTGCCACGGGCTGCCGCCCGCGGCGCCACACCCCTACGCCACGATCTGCTCCGACTGCCACCCGACGTTGAACGCGGCCCGGACCTTCACGGCGCCGACCCGACACATCGATGGCGTGGTGGACGTGGACCTCTCGGGAACGACGTGCACGAGCTGTCACGGGTCCGGGACCGACCCGGCGCCGCCCGTGGACCTGACAGGCGGCAGCGCGACGACGCGTCGCGGCGTCGGCGCGCACCAGAGCCACCTCGGAACGAGCACCTGGCGTGCCCCGATCGCGTGCGTCGACTGCCACATCGTGCCGACGACGGTCGGTGATCCTGGTCACCGTGACGGCACTCTGCCCGCCGAGGTGACGTGGGGGCTCCTCGCGCGCTCGGACGGCGCGGCTCCCGCCTGGGACGGCACGACGTGCACCGGGACGTACTGTCACGGCGGCACGCTGATGCCGGGCGGCACGAACACGACGCCCGTTTGGACTACCGTGGACGGATCGCAGGCGGCCTGCGGGACGTGCCACGGGCTGCCGCCGGGCGGGGCGCACCCAGCGCTGGCTACGTGCAACAGCTGCCATCCCACGATGGGTCCGGGCATGACGATCACGGACCCGACACGGCACGTGGACGGCACGGTCGACATCTCGATGACCTGCACGAGCTGTCACGGCACCACGGGAGTCAACGCGGCGCCGCCCATCGACACGGCGGGCGGGAGCGCGACGACCCTGCGCGGAGTCGGGGCGCACCAGAGCCACCTAGGAACGAGCACGTGGCGGGC
>Ga0214473_10004185_pt1 | contig 17374 bp, 15 predicted proteins | sample RVTome_7_FD_203509 | JGI IMG/M metagenome (GOLD analysis project Ga0214473, IMG submission 203509) | Soil microbial communities from uranium-contaminated site in the Upper Colorado River Basin, Wyoming, United States - RVT98D197 | ecosystem: Environmental > Terrestrial > Soil > Contaminated >... | reverse complement strand
CCCAACCCGGGGGGGGGTATTTGGGTTTGGCCGAAGGCCGCCCCGCGGTGTGTTCTCCAACTTCCCTCTCTCCCAACTAACCCCATCATGCACGCGGGCGCTCCTGCGATCAGCCGAGTACCCGCTTTCGAAAGCCCTGGATACCAACCCAGAGGAACAACGCGCAAAGGCCGACCAGCACCACCTCGGTCAAGAACGGTTGACCGGGATTGGGTCTGCCATGATCTATCTCCTGCTTTCGTTCTTGGTTTCGATCTCTTCATGGGCAGCGAGGATGTCCTTGGCGCCAAGGTAGACCGGGGTGTCCACCATCTTGCCGTTGTAGGAAATGGCCGCGCTGCCTTTGGCGATGGCCTCCTCCTCGAAGGCCTTGACCACACCCTTGGCCCAGACCACGTCGTCGGGGTCGGGAGCGTAGAGGCGGTTGCACACCTCGATCTGACTGGGGTGAATGATCATCCGGCCCTCATAGCCCATCTGGCGGCCATCGCGGACGTTGGCCTCAAATCCCGGCATGTCCTGGTAGGCGACGAAGGGAGCATCGATAGCCACCACCCCGGCCGCCCGAGCAGCTACGGCGATGTGGCGGCGGGCATATTTCTGCTCCTCGCCTTCGGAGGTAAGCTTCACCCGCATGTCCTTGGTGAAATCTACCGCCCCGAAAATGGCGCTCACCATGCGAGGACTCGCCGTGAGGCAGGGGTAGGCGTTGATGGCGCCCTTGGCAGTCTCGAGCAGGACGGAGATCTTGATGCTGCCCCGGGCGATTCCCCGACGGCGCTCCAGCTCGTCCAGCTTCCAGTCCAGGCGCTTGACGTCATCGGGATGCCCGCACTTTGCCAGTGTCACCCCACGAAGACCCTTTTGCACGACCGCCTCCAGGTCGTCGTCGGTCATGAGCGTCTCCCAGCTGTTGAGGCGGACGTAGACTTCAGCGCCGCCCGAGCCCACCTCTTCCAGCGCGGCCGTCGAGAGAATACGGGCGTTGGCCTTCTCTGCCGGAGGGACGGAGTCCTCCAGATCGAGGGTGACGATGTCGGCCCCAAGACCGGAGGCCTTGCCAATCATCTTCTCGTTGTTGCCGGGAACGTAAAGAACGGAGCGCATGACAGCCATGTGGGTTTCCTTTCAAGCGTTTATCGCCGCTTTTGTCGACTACTGGGTTGGCCGCGGAAGCACCGTGTGTAAGATGCGGGGGATGTCGCTGGGACTCGGTGCTACATATCCCCCAGCCTTCTGGATGGCTTCCATCTTGCTTTTGGCCGACCCCCGGCCCCGTTCCACGATGCTGGAGGCATGGGAAAAGCGCTGACCCTCAGGCGCCCAGGAGCCGGCCACGAAGATGACGAAGGGCTTGGTGAAACCGCCGGAGGCCATCACCTGGGCACACTCCTCCTCTTGGGACCCGCCGATCTCGGAGAATACCGCCACCGCTTCGGTCTGGGGATCGGCCTCGAACAGAGGCAGCAGGTCGGCCATAGAGGTGCCGAGAACCGGTTCGGTGCCGGTGTGCACCACCGTGGAGACACCGAAGCCGGCCTGGCTGAGCACCCAGGGGATGGTCCCCGACTGGCCGCCGCTGCGGGAGAAGACCCCGATGGGACCAGGGGCGAAGAAGGTGTTGGCCCAGGCCACGCTGCCGCCCAGCCAACCGACCACCGCTTCTCGCGGGGTGATGGCCCCGATGGTCCCCGGGCCGAGGAGGCGGGTGCCCCGCTCGCGGCAGTACTCGACCATGACCATGATGTCTTGGACGGGCACCGACTCCACGCAGGCCACCAGGTTGGGAACGCCGGCCTCAGCGGCCTCCTCTATGGCGGGAAGGAGGGCTCGTCCGGGCACGAAGATCACGCTGAAGTCCACCGGGCCCTCGGCCGTGATAGCCGCGACTACGGTGTCATAGACTGGGATGCCGTGGACCTCTGTGCCCCCTTTGCCCGGGCTGGTGCCGGCTACAACCTGGGTGCCATAGTCCTTCATATACCGGGCCCGCAAGGAGCCTTCGCGGCCGGTGATGCCTTGCACCAGCACCCGGGTGCTTCTGTCGATGAGAATGCCCATGGCTACGACCGCCCTTCGTCCGGGCCGGCGAATCCGCGGGACTGGCGAACTTTGCGCCTGGCCAGATACTCGGGCAGGCCCTTGATGGGCACCTCGATGGCGATGGCGCCCAGACCGCGAAAGAGGCATTCGTATTCGCAGGCCAGGCACTCGGTGCCCCCGCGTTTCACGCCTTCAGCGTCGAGGTGATCGACCGACGGGACACCGTCTTTCAGCTCCAAGATGCCGCGGGCGTAGGTCCGGCAGGCAGAGATGCAGGCCTTGGTGGGACACTGGGGGCACTTATCCGTGTCAATGGACACGGTGATCGTTCTTTCGGAGAAAGAAAGCATGTGAACCCCTCACCCGCCCCGGACCCGCTGATACTCTTCCACCATTGAGAGCATCTTCTGGGCGATGAATTCCGTGTCGGTGACGTACTCCCGCCCGTAGATCTCGATGCGCTCCCCGCCGGGGAGATCCGCGAGCCCTTCACGCAGGATCGCGAGCGATTCTTCTTCCTTATTGCCGCAGAGCAGCAGCAGGCAGGGCAGTCCAGGGCGCTGAGGCAGAGTCTCACGCAGGGCTTTTACGATGGCATGAGCATGGTGCCACTGCTCCTGGTTGGCCATCATGAAGCCGCCCAAGAGATAGCCCTCGATGCCCGGCTGCGAAAGAACCACCTTGGCCACCCGGTAGATCTTGGAGCCGACCGGGTTGCCGCTGGTATCGGCATAGTTGGCCACCTTGAGGCCCACCTTGCTCATTGCGTCCATGCCCAACATAGCCGAGCCGCCCCCGATGGGGTGGTAACCGATGTATCCCGGGCTCTTTTCGTCAAAACCCATGCTCATGAGAAATCCCGAGCCCCGCTGGTCGGCCTCTTCGATGCCCCAGCCGATAAGGTCAAGCTCGGTGGGATCATGGCCGAAATCGCGGGCCACTTCGATGCCCATCTCCGGATGGCGGAAGACGGAGTTGTTGTCGATCTCCATTTTGCAGTCGGCGGCCACGAAATCGCCGGTCGCGGTAAGGACCAGGGGATTTATCTCCAGGGTGAAGCAGTCGTAGGTACGATAGGCTTGGAAGAGCTCCACAAGGAACCCCGCAAGGGCGTCCTGGCGCTCGAGTGGTACTTCGGCCCGTTGGAGCATGTTCAGAAGGTCCGAGCTGCCCGGACCCCGGGTGGGAGAGACAAGGAGCCGAAACAGTTTCTCTTCAGGCATGCTCTCGATGTCCATGCCCCCTTCGGGACTGAACATAAGCATGGGGCAGCAGGCCTCGCGACCGGAGTTCACCGTGTAACCCGCGTAGAACTCGTGGGCGATGTCCAGCTTCTCCTCCACCAGCACCTTGCGGACGATCCCGCCCTTGAGCTCGGCGCCCAAGAGGCGCGAGGCCGCGGCGCCGGCCTCCGCCGCGGTGCCGGCCATGGCCAGACCACCGGACTTGCCCCGGCCCCCGGCCTGGACCTGGGCCTTCACCACCACCGGGCACGCCAGTTCGGTCGCGACCGCGGCGGCCTCTTCTGCGCTGCCGGCCGCCCGGCCCCGAGGGACGGCCAGCCCAGCCTCCCTCAGCCAGCCTTTGCCTTGATGTTCTAGGAGTTTTGCCACCTGTCTCCTTGGACGATATCCACCTAGAGTGTAACGAGATTGATCAAGTCTTTCCTCTCCCCCTTGAGGAATCGGCGCAGGTTTTCCTCAATAATGGGCAGGGCCTGCTCCACGTAGATGTCACTCCTTCCGCCCACATGAGAGGTAACAATCACGTTCTTCATCTTCCAAAAGGGATGATCCGCAGGCAGAGGTTCGTGAACGAAGGCATCCAGAGCGGCGCCGGCAATCTTCCCGGTTTCCAAGGCGCCAATCAGAGCATCTTCGTCGACCAGCTCCCCCCGAGCGATATTGATGAGGAAGGCGGTGGGCTTCATCGCGGAGAGCACCTGCGCATCGATGATGTTCTGGGTCTGCGGTGTGTTGGGGGCGACGATAATCAAGTAGTCGACTTCAGCGGCGACCTTGACTATGTCCTCCGGCCCAAAGAAGTGATCCACGGAGTCGATCGCTTTCCAGCTACGATTGATACCGTAAACCGACATCCCGAAGGCTTTGCATTTCCGGGCAAGTTCTTCCCCGACGACCCCCAAGCCCAGGATCCCCACCTTCTTCCGCCACAGGAGCTTTGCGGGCCAGGACTCCCAGACCCCCAGATCCTGGTTGCGGACCATTTGCGGAAAGTTCCGGCCCAGCGCGAGCATTTGAAGGAAGGCCATCTCCGACATCTGGGGGCCGTGAATGCCGCGCATAGAGGTGATGATGACCTCCTTGCGGAGTGAGGGCAGGTTGGTGAGGTAGTCCACACCGGTGCCCAAGCCCTGGATCCACTGGAGCTTGGATGCCCTGCGCATCAGTTCGTCCGGCATGGCGAAGGCCAGGAGGATCTCCATTTCTTCGACGAGCTCCGCGAGTCTCTCCGCATTTGAGGCCGCGTGCATGAAGATCTCAGGAAACTTGGGTTGCAGTGCCTTCCTGAACTCCTCGGCACGATGTTGTTCGAAAATGACCAGGTTGTCCATCGATTCCTTTATCCCTCGCAGTGCTCCAGCTCCGTGCTGCATGCGGGTGTCACGCATGGTTCGCGACGCAGCGCCTGCTGTCGCCGCCCATATTCACCCACTTTCCAGGCCGAAAGAGGCCGCGTTTCGCCAGTAGAGCTTGGCGGCTTCGTCCTGAGACAGGTGAAGATTCTCCAAAAAACGGATGCAATCCACCATCGACTCATAGGGATGATCGGTCCCCAGTACGATCCTCTCCATTCCCAGCGCGTCTCGGGTGCAGGCAAATGCCGCCGGCAGGTAGTTGCCGCTTGTCGACACCCACATGTTTTGTCTGAGGTAGTCGCTGGGCTTTCTCTTCAGTTGAACCGTGGATCCCTGGTCAGACTGGTGATACGCGTGCACATAAGGGAAATCCATACGCTGCACGAGAAAGGGCAGAGCCTCCCCGTAGTGACCGACGATGATCTTGAGATCCGGAAACGCGTCCAGGGCCCCACTGGCCACCAAACGCATCATGACCATGGCCGTCTCCTGACCAAAGCCGAAAGCGGCTCCGGCAAGGGTGATCCCGTAGGTACGAAGCGCGGCGATCATCGGCACAGTGGGGTGGAGATATATGGGTACCCCCAGTTGCTCCGCCTTGGCGAGGATCGGCCAGTATCTTCTTTCATCCAGATAAGAGTCCCCAAAATTGCTGTGGGTCTTCCAGCCCTTGAGTCCGAGATCCTTTACGGCTCGCTCGAGTTCCCGCACGGCACCATCTACGTCTTTCACCGCGAGGGCGGCGTACCCCGCGAACCGATCGGGAAACCTGTCGATCGCCTCCGCGAGGTGATTGTTCGTGCTCCGCGCCAATCGGGTCCCCATGCCAACCTCTAGCTGCTCCACGCCGGGGGCGGTAAGAGAGAGCACGGCGACGTCGACGGTCGCTTCATTCATCTCTGCGATGCGACCCTCTCCCAGGTCAAGCAGTCTCTTCGAATTAGCTTCGCCCCAGGGCTCAGCAGCATCCGCTTGGTAGTACAGTCGCAGATTGCCACTTGCTTCATCAGGCGCCAGTCGGGGATAGCCGGAACTCGAAAGGTAGGCTTCGATCCACTCCTCAGTGACAAAGTGAGTCTCGAAATCGATCCTTTTCACTCCCGCACCTCCATATGGGCCGCCACGGTCTCCCTCTCGCCTCTTCTGTGCGAAGATATCAGACGACCACCTCACCCACCGAGGAAGAAGCCAATCTCCTTGCTCTGGGCGAGGGCGAAGAAGACCTCGTCTTATCTTGAAACGAATACTAGGCGCCGGCAAGAGAGGAACGCTATGTTCAAGCGCATCGACCACGTTGAGATCGTGCCTTCGGATTTCGACCGTTCTCTCAAGTTTTATTCCGAGGTCCTCGGCTTCCATGAACGGGAGCGGATCCCCATCGTCGGCCACCCGCCGCTGGGCGAGATAGCCTATCTAGACCTGGGAGACACGACGCTCGAACTACTGAGCTATGACACTCTGGAGCCGGCACTTGCCAAGACCCCGCACGTGGGCTACCGGATGATGGCGCTCGAAGTCGACTCCATGGAGGGTACGATCACCTACCTGGCGGAAAAGGGGATCTACCCGAGCCTTCCTCCTGCCGACGCCGGAGGATCCTTGCGTGCGGAGATCCTCGACCCTGACGGGCTGCCCATCGAATTGCGCCAGTGGTGATGTGCTCTCGCTGTCCCGCCCCGATGCCTTCCCGGGAGGCGGATTCTTTGCGGTAGTGCGGCCGGATCACTTCACGCCCAACGGTGTGCAGGCCGGAGCCAAGTGTCGCGCCGTCCGTGGCCCGAGGTTCGCTCGCGTCGGGAACGGCGGCACGTTCAGCCTCACCCTGCCGCCGGCCTCGCCTGTGTGCTCGCCGGACTTGGAGCCGGGCGGTGTAGAGTGGTGGGCGAACGCAAAGATTCAGTATTTGCATGGGGAGACGGTCGATGGACAAGGCAGCCATGACGGCTGGTATCAAAGCAACAGCACACGCGCTCGGCTATGAGTCATGCGGGGTCATACCGGCAGATTCATTGAAGGAATACTCTGTGTATCTCGAGGAGCGAATAAACCGGTTCCCGCATTCCCGCAAGCTCTATAAACCCCTATCCGATTTAGGCTCACCTAATAAGAAAGCCACCTGGGCCCGGTCGATAGTAATATGCGTAAGAAGCTATGACAAATACGCTATTCCTCCTGGGATAGATCAGTATTTTGGAAAGTTGTACTTATTTGACGGCAGACTAAAATACTCGGAGGAATACAAGAACACCGTCCTGTTCGAGTCGTATTTTCGCAGTTTGGGTTTAACTTTCTTCAAGGACTCGGTAGCGGCCAGATGGGCTGCGGTCAAGGCGGGTCTGGGGCAGTTCGGCAAGAATAACTTTCTCTATACAGAGCACGGGTCATGGGTCTACGTAGATACCTGGACCGTGAACGTCGAACTGCAATATGACGGTCCCCTCGCATTAGCCCAGGCATGCCCAAAGAACTGCAGGCGGTGTATTGACGCCTGTCCCACGCGAGCCCTCTCCGAGCCCTTTGCAATGGATAGGGGAAGTTGCATCGCCCAACTATCCTTCTTCTCTTCGGGGCTTCCCGCGAACCACTTAAGGGATCAAATGGGCACCTGGTTGTACGGATGCGACGTATGTCAGGATGTATGTCCTAAGAATAGGAATAAATGGCATGCAGAACGAGAATTTCCGGGGTTGGCGGCACTGGTAGAGCTGTTAGCCCCGGAGAAGCTTGTGGAAATGGACAAAGAGACGTTCCTTGAGCTGATTCAGCCAAGGTTCTGGTACATTGGGCAAGAAGATCTATGGCTATGGAAATGTAACGCAATAAGGGCGATGGCAAACAGTAATGACGCGAAGTATCACCCGTACATAAGGCGGGCTTGCAAGGAAAGTGATGATAATGTAAGGCACATGGGGAGTTGGGCACGTAACAAACTTGGCATTTAAGGCTCGTTTCAGAATGGGCTAAGGACTCGATGTCACGGAGCCACCGCGATCTTGACCAGGGCCTTGTCGGCGGCGAGCCGATCGAGGCCTCTTTCGACCAGGTCTGCCAGGGGGATGACGTCGGAGAGCATCCCTTCGGTCACGAACCTGCCTGCGGCGATCAGGTCAAGACACTTCCGCGCCTCTTCGGCTCCGAACGCGAGAGTGGATTTGATGTCCAACTCCCCTAACGTGAGAAGCCACGGGACCAGCTTCACTGTCCCCCCGCCCGCCCCCAGGTGTAGCATCTGTCCACCGGCGCGGACCAAGGTCAGACACAGCTCGAACGACTGAGGCACCCCCGCGCACTCGACCACCAGGTCGGCGCCCACGCCGTCGTAGAGCCCCATGACCCGGTCCTTGAGCACAGCACCCTCGGCGACCGGGTCGAGCACCAGATCAGCACCGAACCTCCGGGCCAACCGCCTCTTCTCCTCCACGATCTCGATCACGGTGATGTGCCGTGCGCCGCCCAGTCTGAGGAACTGCAGCACCGAGAGACCGATCGGTCCCGCCCCGGACAGGACCACATTGTCGCCCATCTTGAACGCGGACTGGGTGAGGCCCCGGTAGGCCGTGGCCACGGAGTCGAACAGGACGGCGTCCTCGAACGAGAGGTTGTCGGGGAGGTGATACAGCATCTGCCGCGCGTCTTTGACCAACATGTACTCGGCCATGCCGCCGTCACGACGCAGCCCGTTGGTCTGCTCGAAGCCGTCGACGCAGAGTGACGGCCGGCCGTGCAGGCAGTGGTAGCAGCGGGAGCAGGATCCGGGCGGACCGGCCGCCACACGATCACCCACGGCAAAACCCTCGACCCCCTCGCCCACTTCGACGATGGTGCCCACGTTCTCGTGGCCCAGGACGATCCCCGGAGGCAGCAGGCCATTGAAGTAGATGTGCACGTCGGTCCCGCAAATGCCGCAGAGCTTGATCCGCACCACCGCCTCGCCGGGACCGGCCTTCGGGACCGGACGCTCTACAAGACGGATGGTCCTGACTGCTTCGTATAGAGCCGCTTTCATGGGTCGGCGCCCCCTCTGACCTTGCCCCTCAATAGGCACCGCCCTCGTCCAGCAGGACGCCCGCAAGACACTGACCGGCGGTTGGATGACATTCCCGGGCAAAAGCCTTGGGATACTTGGTCCGCATCGCATCCAGGTCGGTCTTCTCTGCCTCCGCCAGGAAGCCGCTCACTGCGTGCCCAGGTGCGTTCTTCGACAGGATGTTCCCCGGGACGATGGTATTGATGGCTCCACCCCGGTCGATCTCTCCCGGCACGATGGGGTCGTACTTGGCCCCGTGGTCCACGCCGACGGCTCCCGGGATGATGCGCTCGGTAACGTAAGCACCGAGGAGCACGGTTCCCCGTTCGTTATGGAGCGAGACGACGTCCCCGTTCTTGATGCCCCGCTGATCCGCATCCACCGGATTGATCCACATGGGATGGTACTGGTAGCCGTCGGAAGCCCTTACCTTGCAGGTCTCGATCTCCCGAAGCCAGGTGATGTCGTCATGCTCGGAGTGAACACCCCACCGCGGGTGATTGGACATCACCAGCAAGGGATACTTCTTGGACCGCTCGGTGCCTATGGTCTCCTGATGGGATACCCCTTGCGAGATCCACTTGGGCACGGGCGGCCGCTCCTCGTCGTCGGGGAAGTGGTCAGCCAGGCCGGTGGAGTAGAACTCCAGCAGACCGGTCGGCGTGGAAAGCGGGTGGGCTTTTGGATCCTCGTAGAACTCGATGAGCCCGGCGGGGATGGACTCCCAGTCGGGAGAGGTCGGGATCATGTAGTAGCCTTTTTCGTGGAGATCATCCCAGCTGACGAGATGGGCCGCTCCACACGTTTCGTAACCCAGTTTGATTAGATCCTCTATCGATTTACCGTCGGTGTACTCCTCGAGCAGTCCCAGGCGCTCTGCGATCTTGCACACGATCTCGTAGTCGCTGAAGGATTCGCCCAAAGGTTCCACGCACTTGGGCTCGGGAAAGAGCATGTTCATCTGGCCGCTGAACAGGTCGCTGCCGATGTCGTCCTCTTCCAGCATGGTGTTGGCCGGCAGAATAACGTCGGCGAAGAGGGCATCGTTCTCCAACCAGGGATGTTGGGCGAATATGAACTCGATGTCGGGATGGCGCATGGCCCGGATGAAGCTGTTGCCGTCATTCCAGCAGGTGATCCAGGAAGGCGAGTCGGTCCAGATCATGCGGACCTTGGAGCAGCCCTCGGCCGGGTATTCATAGTGGACGAACTGGTCGGTGCGGTCGCAGAGCTCGTGCTCGTTGCCGTACCAGCCGACCTGCCCTTCAAGAATCGCCTTGGGTACCAGGCACTTGGGAATGAAGGAGGGATGGTTGGTTGTCAGCGGCGTGCTTCCGGTGTACGCCGCCATGAGGTCGGTGAACACCAGCGGCAGCGGCGGCGATTGCTGCTCGGGGTCGCCGAGTAGTCCCCACTCGATCATCTTGGCCTGGTTGCGGCCCGGCCTGCCCAGCCCCTGCATGGCCAGGCAGAGGACCTGCAGACGAGCCGGCTCGGAGGCGTACGGTCCGCGGATGCCGGGGCCCCCGTTACCGATGCAAATGGTGGTGTTCTTTGAAGCCCAGTCCGAGGCGAGAGCCTTGATGATGCGGGTCGGCACGCCGGTGATGGGCGAGGCCCACTCGGGGCTCTTAGGAACCCCGTCTTCACGGCCCATCACATAGTCCTCGAACTTATCCACGCCGTAGGCATGGGTTTCGAGGTACTCCTTATCGTAGGTGCCGTCCTTGAACCACTGGTACGCGATGGCCAGGTAGAGTGCGGCGTCGGTGTTGGGGAGGATGGGTATCCACTTGTCCGCATGCACGGCATTGGCGTAGTTGACGTCGGGAGAGATATAGATCTGCCGGATCCCGAGCTCCGTCCACCAGTAGCTGAGACGGCTCGGCAACTGGCCCTGCCAGCCCCAGGTGGTCGTCTCCTGGTCGCAGCCCCAAAAGAGCAGTAGATCGGCGTTCTTGGAGATGTCGTACAGCAGGTTCTTCTGCGGCATCTGCTGGCCGACCGGTTCGCAGCCCCAGACGTGTTTGGCGCCCCAGCTCCACCCCTCCCAACTGTCCGGGTCCCGCATCTGGCAGGTGAAGCCCCCCAAGAGCCGGAGCAGCTTGCGCCCGCAGCCGTGCGGCCCATGCACCACCTTGTTCTCACCGTGCTGGTCGTTCTGGTAGAGGATAGCGGTGGGCCCGTAGGTGTCCCTGATTCGCAGCAACTCGCTGGTGATTATGTCGAGCGCCTCGTCCCAGCTTACCCGCACGTACTTGCTGACGCCCCGGTTCTGGATGTTACGCTCGCCTCTGGGATCGAAATCGACCCGCTTCATGGGGAAGCGGATACGGCCCGGTGAGTAGACCCGTTTCTTGTAGGCAAGGCTAAGGGGAGGCACCAGGCTCTTGTCGCTGGGCTCGAAAGTTTTTCCCCGCGCATGCATCACCCAGGGCTTGACCTCTTCTCTGGTGTATTGCGCGTAGTAGCGCGCGGGTCGTATGCGGAGCATCTTGCCGTCCTTGACATCGACCATGCAGGCGTTCGCGCCGTTGCCCACTCCGCACCAGCTGATGTCACGGACGATTGTCTTCTCCTCGCCCCCAGCGTCCTTGTCACTCTTTGCCATCTCTTTCCCCCTTGGGTTACGGCTACTCCCACAATCTCCTACGGCTTGAACTTTGGTTCTCTCTTTTCCAGAAAGGCGCTGCAACCCTCGTGCGGTTCCTCGGTGGAAAACAACGCAGTAAACAGAACCGATTCCAGACTAAAGGCATTCTCCAAATCCAGATCTTGGCCGCGATTAACAGCCTCTTTGCTGAGTCTCACGGCCTGGGTCCCTCCGCCGGCGATCCGTTTGGCCATGTCCAGGCAGTAGTTCAGCAGTTCGTCCGCCGGGACAACCTTGTTGACCAAGCCCATCCTGCACGCCGACTCGGCATCGTATCGATCCCCGGTGAATAGGATCTCCTTTGCTCTGCCCGGGCCGACCAACCGAGTCAGTCTTTGCGTCCCCCCGAAACCGGCGATCATGCCCAACTTGACTTCGGGCTGTCCGAATACTGCCCGGTCTGAGGCCACCCTGATGTCGCAGGCCATGGCCAGTTCATTGCCTCCACCTAGGGCATAGCCGTTGACCGCCGCGATGACCGGCTTCTTCATGTTCTCGATCCTGCTGAGCGTTCGCTGGCCCAATTCCGACCACTCCCTAGCCTCCTCGGGAGAGAACCCGCTCATATGGACGATGTCTGCCCCTGCCACAAAGGCCTTGCCCGCGCCGGTAATGACCACCACCCTGACGTCGTCATCGCTTTCGACCTGCGCGATGGCCTCGAGAAGCTCTTCGAGCACTGCGATGTTCAGCGCGTTGATCGCTTCGGGCCGGTTGATGGTAAGCAACGCGACTCCGTCGTCCTTCTGCAGGTCGATGTGCATCCTGATTCACCTCCCTATCGGCATGCAGAGGATACCTCTCATCGAGGCACAACGCAGCGCGGCGGCCGTATAGAGGCCGCCGTCGGGCTCGCGACGGCCGTCAGGCGTCGATCGTCTTCATGTCGGGGTAGCGTTGGCCCGCGGTGGCGCCGGGCGGCAGGGCTTCGTCGAGCCGCGCAAGCTCGTCGGCGCTCAACGCGATCGCGGCGGCGACGACGTTCTCTTCGAGGTAGCGCCGCTTCTTGGTGCCGGGGATCGGCACCACGTCGGCGCCACGGTGCAGCATCCAGGCAAGTGCGAGCTGGGCCGGCGTCACGCCCCTATCGTGAGCGATCTCCTCGAGACGCCCCAGCAACTCGAGGTTGCGGGTGAGGTTGTCGTCTTGGAACCGTGGGTGCCGGCAGCGAGTCTCGCCTTCGGCGCACAGGTCGTCCGGGCCCCGGAACCGGCCGGCGAGAAAGCCGCGGCCCAACGGGGCGTAGGCGACGAAGCCGATGCCAAGCTCCCGCACCACCGGCAGGACCGTCTGTTCCGCGTCCCGACACCAGAGCGAGTATTCGGTCTGCAGGGCCGTGATCGGGTGCACGGCCTGCGCCCTTCTAATGGTCGCGGGCGACGCCTCGGAGAGGCCGATATAGCGCACTTTGCCCTCGCCGACGAGGGTCGCCATGGCGCCGACGGTTTCCTCGATCGGCACGGTCTTGTCGACGCGGTGCTGATAGTAGAGGTCGACGTGGTCGACCCCAAGCCGGGCAAGCGAGGCTTCGCAGGCGGAGCGCACGTACTCGGGCCGCCCGTTCACGCCCCCCCAACTGCCGTCCTCGCCGCGCACGTTGCCGAACTTAGTCGCCAGCACCACCTCTTGGCGGCATCCGGCGATTGCCCGGCCCACGAGCCGCTCGTTGGTGAACGGCCCGTACATGTCGGCGGTGTCTAGGAAGTCCACCCCGAGCTCGAGGGCGCGATGGATGGTGGCTATCGCCTCGGCCTCGTCGGTCGGCCCGTAGAACTCCGACATGCCCATGCAGCCCAGCCCTTCAGCCGACACCTCGAGCCCCTGAGTGCCTAAACTGCGTCTCTCCATGACTCTCCTTTGGACGCGCCGCGGTCGTTTGCCGGCCGCCCGGCGCACGGGACGGGCAAACAACGTACACCGGCAAGTTCATAGCCCAACGGCCACACGATAGCAGCCTCGCGCACTATCATAGAGCGCTCCGCGATCGCGCGAAAGGAACAGGAGGAGAATCCGTGGCCCCAGCAAGGCGTCTCAACGAGAGACCGGCGGGCGCCCTGCTGATTTCCAATCCGACGGTCGGTGGTTCGAGTCCGAGGCGATCAGGCTGGTCCTGGCCAGGGTCGGGATGGCCGCCCTGGCCGCTGCCGAAGGTCCGGAAACCTTCCGGGCCGAGCTGGGCACTAACTCCGCGGGTTCACTGCACGAACCTATATCGCTGGACCAAGGTCTTCGTGTCCGGCAGCGAGGCCTCCGCCGGCACCGACAAGTATGCCGAGAGAGCCGAGGGAACCGCGGAAGCGTGCGGGGCTCATGGACGAGGTCTGCTCCTGGAGGGCGAAAGCAGCCGTCAGGTCCCGGGCTCATAGTGGCGGGCGGTCAGTAAACTTCCCCTTGAGGCATGCGCCTTGTATGATCGAGTTGGTCTGCCTTGTTTGGTCATGGTTCTTGGACCGATAAAGAGAAGTCAGCGATATCTCACAACCGCGGGGTGGCTGGCCAACGGGCGCCGGCGGGCCGTTCCCACTCCGCGACGCACGGAGGAGGAAACAGAGTGGCAGAGGGAAAAGTATCTGCGGGCACGAGCAAAACGGTGCTGAAGGGCCTGGGACAGTGTTCCTTCACCCGGAATAGCGACCCGGCGGCGATCGACGTCAAAGACGGCAAGATAGTCCGGATCAGGCCGCTTCATTTCGACCACAAATACTCACGAGACGAGATCAAGCCTTGGAGGATCGAGAAAGGCGGCAAGGTCCTCGAGCCGCAGCTCAAGAGCCATCTTGCCCCGTACATGCTCGCGTACAAGAAACGCGTTTACTCCCCGAACAGGATCCTCTACCCCCTCATCAGGGAGGACTGGGACCCGAACGGGGAGCGCAACTACGAGAACAGGGGCAAGAGCAAGTACCGAAGGATCTCCTGGGACGAAGCGACCACCATAATCGCCGACGAGATCAAGCGCGTCCGGGAGAAATACGGCCCCTACGCCGTCCTCTGCCACGGCGACGGCCATGGCGAGACCAAGTGCGTACACGGTCCCCATTCGTGCCAAATGCTCCTCATGGAGAAAGTGGGCGGCTACACCCAGGTGGTGCGAAACGCCGACAGCTGGGAAGGCTGGTACTGGGGGGCGGAGCATGTGTGGGGCGAGGGCGTGCAAGGCCACATGATGCCGGCCGACAATATCCTCAACGACGTCACCCAGAACACCGAGATGTTGGTGCACATTGGAGGCGATCTCGAGACCACGCCCTGGGGTTTCGGCGGTCAGTTCCCCAGCAATGTCTGCTACTTCTGGTCGGATATCGGCATCGAGCAGGTCTTCGTCTGCCCTGATCTCAACTACTCGGCCGCTGTTCACGGTGACAAGTGGATCCCCATCCTCCCCAACACCGACTCCGCCTTGCAGCTTGCCATTGCGCACACGTGGATATCTGAAGGCACCTACGACGAGGACTACGTTGCCACCCATGTCGTAGGCTTCGAGCAGTTCCGGGCCTACGTGATGGGCGAGGAAGACGGCGTGCCCAAGACCCCGGAGTGGGCCGCCGGGAAGACCGGGATCTCCGAATGGACCATCAAGGCCCTTGCGCGCGAGTGGGCGGAGAAGGTGACCTCCACCATGCACTACTATGGCGGCTCATACATCCGTGGACCCTTCTCCCATGAGCCGGCGAGACTGGAATGCTGCCTCATGGGCATGCAGGGGCTGGGCAAGCCGGGGCAGCATGTCTACAACAAGATCGCCGACGGGATGACGCAACTCGACCTGCCCCGACCGATAAAGGCGCTCGACATGGACGCCGTTCGCCGCAGGGTGTGGAGTGGCCGGCCCTTACTCGAGCTGACGCCGCAGATCATTCCCAAGACCCAGTTCCACCAGGCCATCCTGAACCCGCCGGTGACCTCGATGGGGAGCACCTCGCTCTACGCGCACACGGACGATCAGTTTAAGAAGTACACCTACCCCATCCCCGAAAAAGAGGGGGGCGGAGAAGTCCACATGATGTGGATGGATAACCCCTGCCGTACCACGTGCTGGAACAATAGTATGGAATCCATCCAGGCCTTCCGCAGTCCCAAGTTGGAATGCATCGTGGTCCAGCACCCCTGGCTTGAGAACGACGCCGTCTACGCCGACATAATCCTGCCCGTGAACACCAAGCTGGAAGAGGAGGATTTCGGCCAGATCACCAGCGCCTCCCCCCTGAAGGGCATCGCCATCGAGAGGCAGGCCATCGAACCGTTAGGCGAATCTCTCAGCGACTACGAGGCCGCTGGCGAAGTGGCCAAGAAGCTGGACCTCCACGAGGAGTACACCGAAGGGATGACGGTCTGGGAGAAGATGAAGTGGGCCTACGAGATCTCCGGCATCACCGACTTGGTGAGCTGGGAGGAGCTACAGGAGAACGACTACTACTACATACCTACCGAGGACGATTGGGAGAAATACCCGGCTGGTCTGCGGCTCTTCTACGAGGATCCCGTGGCCAATCCTTTGGAGACTCCCTCGGGCAAGCTCGAGTTTTACTCCGCGCGCCTGGCCCAGCATTTCCCCGATGACACGGAACGGCCGCCCATTCCCAAGTGGATCGAGAAGGGCCCCAGTCACGACGAGAGGCTGTCGAGCGAGAGGGCCCAGAAGTATCCGCTTCTGCTCATGAGTAACCACGGCCGCTGGAGAACCCATGCGGAAAACGACGACATCACCTGGACCCGGGAGATCCACACCTGCAAGGTAAAGGCTTACGACGGCTACATGTACGAGCCTGTCTGGATCAATCCCCGAGACGCCGCTGCCCGAGGGATCGAGGACGGCGACGTCGTCAAGATCGTCAACGAGCGAGGCACAGTGTTGGGCGGGGCGCTCGTATGGGAGCGGATCATGCCGGGTGTCATCTCGCAAGATCACGGGGCTCGGGGAGACCTGATCTGCACCGAGCCGGGCAAGTCCGTGGACCGAGGCGGCGCGAACAACCTAATTTCTCCCGAGAACGGCACCTCCCAGAACTGCTGGGGTATGGCCACGAGCGGCTTCCTGGTCGACGTACAGAAGGTAACCATGGCAGAGATGGAGGGGTGGCGGGAGCAATACCCTGAAGCCTTCAAGCGCGACTACGCCCCGGCTTCCGGGCTGCGCTTCACAAGCTGGATCCGAGGGGAGGAGTAGTCGTGACAAAGAAAGCCTTTGTCATTGATGTGGGTCGGTGCAACGGCTGCCACTGCTGCCAGATTGCCTGTAAGGACGAACACGTAGGAAACGATTGGACGCCCTACGCGAAGCCGCAGCCTGACACCGGCCAGTTCTGGCTGAAGTTGCACGAGTACGTGCGCGGCACGGTGCCCAAGGTGAAGATGCACTACATGGCGATCCTCTGCCAGCACTGCGACGAGGCTCCCTGCATGGCGGCCTGCAAGATAGACGGAGCCGTCTACAAGAGGGACGACGGCCTGGTCATCATCGACCCCGAGAAATGCACCGGATGCCGGACCTGTGTTGACGCCTGTCCGTACGACGTCATCTATTTTAACGAGGATCTGAACTTGGCGCAGAAGTGCACCGGCTGCGCTCATCTGCTCGACGATGGCTGGGAAGTGCCTCGCTGCGTCGACATCTGTCCCACTCAAGCGATAAGGTTCGGGGAGGAATCCGAGTTCGCCGACATTCTGGGCGAAGCGACCTTGCTCGGGCCGGCAGACGAGACAAAACCGCGCGTCTACTACCAGCGCGTACCGAAGAAGTTCATTGGCGGGCTGGTCTATGACCCAATCAAGAAGGAGATCGTGAAGCGTGCACGCTGCACCTTGATCCATTCGGGTGGCGGGGGAACGCGCACAACCACGACCGATGGCTTCGGCGATTTCTGGTTCGAGGGTCTCGAGGAGGGCACCTTCTCTTTGACTATCGAAGCGGACGGTTTCGAGCCCCTGACCTTCGCGTCGCTGGAGACCACCGCAGACGTCAACCTGGGTGAGATTCCGCTGAGACCGTGCAACTGACCCACCGTCCTTCGCACAAATGGGGCGCATCCAGCAACGCCTTTCTCGGCATGTT
>Ga0214473_10004184_pt1 | contig 17375 bp, 18 predicted proteins | sample RVTome_7_FD_203509 | JGI IMG/M metagenome (GOLD analysis project Ga0214473, IMG submission 203509) | Soil microbial communities from uranium-contaminated site in the Upper Colorado River Basin, Wyoming, United States - RVT98D197 | ecosystem: Environmental > Terrestrial > Soil > Contaminated >... | reverse complement strand
GGCGGACGGGCTCCATCGGCAGGCGCGAGGCGGCCTTCGCGACGTGGACCGCGAGGTCGGCGGTGCGGGCGATCTCGGCTTCGTCCATCCGAGCGGTGGCGGCGAAGCCCCAGTAGCCGTCCACGAGGACCCGGATACCGATCCCCTCGGAGCTCGCCCGGTCGATGCCCTCCATCTCCTGGTTGCGGACGGTGATCGACTCGGAATCCTCACGCACGACGCGGGCATCGGCGTAGTCGGCACCGGTCTCCCTGGCGGCCTCGACCGCCCGCCCTGCGAGTTCCTGCAACGAACCGTGCCCCTTGCTGCGAGGAGTTGCCCGACCATGGGGTCGGACCGGCGAAAGGGTACCCGAGGTGGGGGACGTCGGCACCCCCACCCGTCGGGTGTCCCCCGAAAGGGGGACGCCGGGCACCCGGGATAGGCAGAGACGGGCTGCTTGCTGGTGTTGGAGGTGGTAGCCATGCCCGCGGCGGTGTTCACCAGGACCCGGTTCGAGACCGACGAGGCGTTCACGACGGCTCAGGAGCTCGGACTCGACTTCATGGGCGAGCCCTTCGGATTGGAAGAGTTCCGCATGGGCATGGACATGGAGTTGGTCCACGGCACCTGTGACCGGGTCACCGACGTTACGCACAACGATCCCGTGCTGACGGCCAGGCTCGTCTTGGCGCACCTTCGGAAACGAGCCGACTTCTACACGAGGCTGATCGGATGCAGCGAGACCTGCACGATGCCGACGAGTGGGGGCATCGTCGGGGACTGGTCGTTCGCGATGGCGATGAACGCCCATGAGGTGGATCGCGCGGCGCCGTTCACCGAGTTCGAGCAGGAGTGCGACAAGCTGTTCGAGTTCTCGCTGGATGAGGCCGAGATCACAGCGGCCACCATCGGGATCGACTTCTCGCTGGAGGACTTCGAGGGCGAGGATCTTCGGCGCGCGATGAACGTGGAGCTCGAGCACGGGTGTTGCCACCCGGAGACGAACATCACACACTGCGACCCGATCCTCACGGCGAAGCTCGCGCTCGCGCACCTTCACGAGCGCGCGGACTTCTACCGGCACCTCGAGGACGTCGAGGGGCACCTACCGTGGTAGTCCCCCGCTGACGCGCCGTGCGTAGGATGGGTGCGTGGCCACGTATCTCGAGGATGTCACGCTCTTCGACGGCCGCACGCGGCGCGCGAAGCACGGCGTGCTCGTCGACGGGGGACGGATCGTGTGGGTCGGCGCCCACGCCCGCGCGCCGAGGGGCGCTCGGGCGGCCTCAGGGCTCGGGGTCGCGGGACGCGCCGTCACGCCGGGCCTCATCGACGCGCACGTGCATCTGTGCTTCGACGGGTCGGCCGACTTCGCCGGCGAAGCGCGCGAGATGACGACCGATGCCGTCGCGACCGTGAAGGCGGTTCGCAACGCGGCCCGGACGCTGGACCACGGCGTGACGACCGTCCGCGACATGGGCGGTCGCGCTGACGCCGCCATCCAGGTCGGGCGGGGCGTCGCCGAAGGCCGTCTCGCCGGCCCGCGGATCCTGGCCGCCGGATACGCGCTCACGATCACGGGGGGACACGGGCACAACGTCGGGATCGCGCGCGAGGTCGACGGCCCCGATGCGCTCCGGCGCGCGGTCCGCGAGGAGATCCGCGCGGGCGCGACCGCGATCAAGCTCATCGCGACCGGCGGCGTGCTCACCCCGGGCATCAAGGCCGACTTCACCGCGTTCACGCCGGAGGAGCTCGCGGCCGCCGTCGACGAGGCGCACACGTGGGGGCGCGTCGTCGGCGCCCACGCGATCGGCGCGGCCGGCATCGTGCAGGCGGTCGAGGCCGGTGTGGACTCGATCGAGCACGGCTCCATGCTCACGGCCGAGGGAGCCCGACTCATGAAGGAGCATGGGACCTTCCACGTCCCGACGATCTGCGCGATCCGCGGCATGGTCGAGCACCCGGATCAGGTGCCGGCGTACGCGGTCGAGAAGGCGACGATGATCGCGGACCTGGCGCGCGAGGCGTTCGGGCGCTCGATCAAGGCGGGGGTTCGGATCGCGTGCGGCACCGACGCCGGCACACCGTTCAATCCGCACGGCAACACGCCGCTCGAGATCGTGCGCATGGTCGAGTGGGGGCTCTCGCCGCTCCGGGCGATGCGCGCCGCGACCTCGGACGCCGCCGAGCTCCTCCGCCTGCCTGAGGTCGGATCGATCGAGCCCGGCAAGGCGGCCGACCTGTGCGTCTACGACGCCGACCCGCTCGAGGACATCTCTGCGGTCCTCACGCCTCGGATGGTGCTGAAGGGCGGCGAGGTGGTCGTCGGCTCGACCGGCTAGGCCCGGCCGGTGCCGGCCGAGGCGGCGGCCTCGAGGTCCCGCGACGCGAACACGTATCCCTGCGCCGTCGAGTCGCACGGGTTGCCGCGGCCGAACACGACCCGCATCTCGGTGACATCGGCGATGCACCAGAAGGCCGTGGCCGAGCCCATCGGCGTGTCGCCCCATCGCTCGGGGTGACGGCACAGGCAATCGGGCGCGCCCTCGTGGTCCGAGAGCATCTCGCGAAGGCGCTCGACGGTGATCGAGCCGGGCTGCGCGGCCGAGAGCAGCTCGCTCGCGCGGCGGTACCGGGCGCTCGAGTGCGGCACGTAGGACGGATCGCCCTCGTACCGGAGCATCCGCTCGCACACGTAGTGGTTCGTGTGCACGAGCGTCCCGCGCTCGTTCGCGTACGTGAGCTCGGCGTCGGTGGCCGAGCCCTCGACGTTCACCGCCTCGCCCTGTCGCGAGACGACGACGTTGTTGTAGGAGGACGCCCGGTCGGGGCGGAGCGCCTCGCGGAGCGCGTCGGCCATCGTCGGCTGTCGCAGCATCGAACGGAACTGGATCTCGCGCGGGATGCCGATCTTCTCGTCGAGCGGCGCGAGCTCGTTCCCGGTGAAGGAGATGCCGGCCGAGTTCCATCCGGCGCTCATCCACAGGCCGTTCCCGATCGTGAGGACGACCGGGTCGCCCTCGATGCGCCACTCGATCGCGACGAGCCGGTCCTGGTAGGTGCGAGGCATGTCGTTGTTGTGGGCGACGAGCACCTTGCCGCTCGCGGTCGCCGGAGGGATCGCGACCAGGTCCGAGCAACGGCCCTCCACGCGTCCGGCGTACGGCTCGTACCAGATCTCCTCGATCATGGCGGCGAAGAGCGCGCGCGGGTCCGCGTCGGCGCCCTCGGCGATGCCCTCGAGCTCCTCGAGATACCAGGGGTACGCGGCAGCCGTGACGTCGCGGTAGCGCTCGGCGAGCGCGAGTTGCTGCTCGCGCGTCCGCCCGCCGGGGATCTTCGCGTCGGCGAAAGCAGCATCGGCGCGCACGGTTGCGGCGCAGGCCTCACCGACCTGCCTTCCGGCCTCCCGATGGTCGCCCCGGACGTGCAGAAGAGGGATCGTCGGCGGGTTCACGGTCCCTCATCCTAGACGCTAGGTTCACGACCCGGCGTCGTCCGGCCCCCATCGCTCGGGACGGCCGCCCTCCCTCGGCCCGCGCGGCGGATGGCTTCATGGATGGAGGCCGACGGAGGACTGCCGGGGGTGTTGAAGATGCAGGTTCGGACCGAAGCGGGCGAGGTGGAGCTCGGGACCGAGGAGTGCTTCCAGCACCTCGTCGAGGGCCTGAAGGACCGCGATCCCCGCGTGCGGCGCCTGGCGATCTGCGGGCTCGCGGCTTCGGGCGACCCACGCGCGGTCGAGCACATCATGCGGGCCTTGGGGGACGAGGACCCCGAGCTCCGGCAGCGTGCGGCGATGGCGCTCGGCAAGCTGGGAGACCCGCGCGCGGCTCCGGTGCTCATCAAGGCCGCCGAGCGGAGCGACCCGCCGCTGCACCGAGCCGCGATCCTGGCGCTCGGCGAGCTTGGGCCAGTCGGGATCGACGTGCTCGCCGAGGAGCTCCGGTGCCAGGACCCGGCGGACCGCGTCCGCGCCGCGATCGCGCTCGGCGAGACCCGTGACGTGTCGGCCGTCGAGCCGTTCACCGCCGCCCTGGAGGACGTCGATCCGGCGGTGCGGGCTCGCGCCCGCGAGGCCCTCGAGAAGATCCGCGAGTCCCGGGTCTTCTGAGGCGCGAGCGGTCGCGACCGAACCTGGGTAGGGTTGCCCGGGAGGTCGATCCACGTGCCCGTTCTCGAGTGCCGGGATCTGCGCAAGTCGTTCGGCGACCTCGTCGCCGTTGCCGGCGTGGGGTTCGAGATCGCGCCGGGAGAGACCTACGGGCTCCTCGGGCCGAACGGAGCCGGCAAGACGACCACGATCTCGATGATCGCCGGCCTGCTCGAGCGCGACGGCGGCGAGGTCGTCGTCCAGGGCGCGCGGCTCACCTCCACGAGCGTGAAGGCGAAATCGGCGATCGGCTACGTGCCGCAGGACCTCGCCATCTACCCCGATCTCTCCGGTCGCGAGAACCTCCGGTTCTTCGCGCGGCTCTACGGGATCGCCGGAGACGAGCTGGCGCGCCGCGTGGACGAGGTGCTCGACATCGTGGGGCTCGCGGACCGCGCCGGCGACCTGTCGAAGGAGTACTCGGGCGGGATGAAGCGGCGGCTCAACATCGGTGCCGGGCTGCTCCACCGGCCGAAGCTGCTGATCCTGGACGAGCCGACCGTCGGCGTGGACCCGCAGAGTCGCAACGCGATCCTCGAGAGCGTGGACCAGCTCTCGACCGAGGGTATGGCTGTCCTCTACACGACGCATTACATGGAGGAGGCCGAGCGCCTGTGCGACCGGGTCGGGATCATCGACCTCGGCGAGCTGAAGGCCGAGGGCACCCGCCGCGAGCTCGTCAGCCTCGTCGGGCAACGCGACCAGGTCGTGCTCGCGCTCGGGGGGAACGTCGCGGGCGCCGCGACCGCATGCCGGTCGTTGCCCTCGGTCCACGACGCGAGCACGAAGGACGAGCAACTCGAGCTCGTCGTCGACGAGGCGCGCCGGGCGCTGCCCGCGATCCTCGAGTCCGTCTCCGAGGCCGGAGCGTCCGTGCGCTCGGTCGAGGTGACCGAGCCGAACCTCGAGGCGGTCTTCCTGCACCTCACCGGCAAGGCGCTCCGGGACTGAGCCGTGCGCGCGGCGCTGCTCATCGCGGGCAAGGATCTGAAGCAGCGGTTGCGCGACCGCTCCGCGATCCTGGTCGCGTTCGTCGTGCCGCTCGGGCTGGCGTTCGTGTTCAACGCGACGCTCGGCGGCATCTCCACCGGCGGCACCGCGTTCACCTACGCCGTTGCGGACGCCGACCGATCTGAGGTCTCGGCCGTCTTCGTCGACCACGTCCTGCCGGCCGTGCAGGAGAGCGGCGCGATCGAGATCCGGACGGTGCCGTCGGAGCCGGAGGGCCGTCGCTTGGTGAACGACGGGAAGATCGACGCGATGTTCGTCGTGCCAGAGGGCTTCGGGGCCGCGGTGCAGGGATCGGGTGGGGCCGAGATCCGGGTGGTCGGCGACGTCGACGAGCCGACCGGCACGCAGGTAGCCCGCTCGATCGCCGGCTCGTTCGTGGCGGACCTCAACGCCGTGCGCCTGGCCATCGCCGCGGTGCTCGAGCCCCACTCGACGGCGCCCGCCGAGCTCGACGCGCTGGTCGAGCGCGCCACGGCGGTCGCGAACCCCGTGACCATGGTCAACCTCGGCGCCTCGACGAAGGAGCTCGACGTCACCACCTACTTCGCGGCAGGCATGGCCGTGTTCTTCCTGTTCTTCACCGTGCAGTTCGGGGTCGCGAGCCTCCTCGAGGAGCGAAAGGAGGGCACGCTCTCGCGCCTGCTCGCCGCGCCGATCGGTCGCGCTTCGATCCTCGGCGGAAAGCTGCTCATGAGCTTCGTCCTGGGTGTGCTGTCGATGACCACGCTCATCGTGGCGACATCACTGCTGCTCGGCGCCAAGTGGGGCAGCCCGGTGGGCGTGGCGCTCCTCGTCCTCGCCGGGGTGCTCGCCGCGATCGGCGTGATGGCGCTCGTGGCGACGCTCGCGAAGACGGCGGAGCAGGCAGGGAGCTGGCAGTCGATCATCGCGGTGGTGCTCGGGATGCTCGGCGGGGTGTTCTTCCCGATCTCGCAGGCGCCGGGGATCCTGCCGAAGCTGAGCTTGCTCACCCCGCAGGCGTGGTTCATGCGCGGTCTCTCGGACCTGGCCGGCGGCGGTGGGTGGACGGTCGTCCTGCCGGCGGTCCTCGCGATGTGCGTGTTCGCGGGCGTGACCGGGGCGATCGCCGCGGTGCGACTGGATCGGATGGCACGGCTATGAAGGCGCTCGCGCTCGCCGCTGTGAACGTCCGCCGGATGCTCCGAGAGCGCTCGAACGTCTTCTTCGTGTTCCTCTTCCCGATGCTGCTGATCCTGGTCCTCGGCGTGAGCTTCGGCGGGGCGTTCGAGCCGAAGATCGGCGTGGTCGCGGTGGACCCGGGGCCGCTCGGAGCCGATCTCGTGCGCACGCTCGAAGCGGTCCCAGACCTGGCCGTCGAGCGGTATGACGACCTCGGCGCGATGCGGACCTCGGTCGAGCGCGGACAGCTCCAGGCCGGGATCGTCCTGCCCGAGGGCTACGACGCCGCGATCCGCGCGGGTGGCGACGTCGAGGTGCGGTACATCGCCCGGCAGGACCAGCGCGGGCTCCAGCTCTCCGAGACCGTGCGCTCGGCGGTCGCCGAGCAGGGGCAGCGGCTCCGCGCCGCACGCTTCTTCGTCGCCGAGGGGATCGGGTCGTTCGACGAGGGGCTGGCCCGGGCCGACGTCGCGACCACGACCCTCGTGCCGGTCGAGGTCGTCACCACGACGGCGGGAGAGGCGATATTCCCCGCATCCCTCGGCCAGTTCGACACGGGGGCGAGCTCGCAGCTCCTCCTGTTCATCTTCCTCACGTCGATGACGAGCGCGGTGGCGCTCATCGAGACGCGCCGGTTGGGGCTCTCGCGCCGGATGCTCGCGACGCCGACGCCTGCGCGAACGATCGTGGCGGGGGAGGCGCTCGGCCGCTTCGGCATCGCGATGGTCCAGGGGCTGTTCATCTTGCTCGGCTCGCTGATCGTCTTCGGCGTCGACTGGGGCGAGCCGATCGGGTCGGCCGCGCTGCTCGTGTCCTTCGCGCTCGTCGGCGCGGGGGCCGGGATGCTCCTCGGCTCGGTCCTCCGCACCGAGCAGCAGGCGGGCGCCCTCGGGATCCTCCTCGGTCTGGGACTCGCGGCGCTCGGCGGGTGCATGATGCCGATCGAGTTCTTCTCGTCCTCCATGCGCACCGTGGCGCACTTCACGCCGCATGCCTGGGCGATGGACGGCTACGCGGAGCTCGTGCGGCGAGACGGGACGGTCGTCGACATCCTGCCGTACCTCGGCATCCTGCTCGGGTACGCGGCCGTGCTGCTCGGGCTGGCGTCCTGGCGTCTGCGCCGCGCGATCACCGGCTGAGGCGGACGCGGCCCGTCGACCGGCGGGTCGAGGCCCGCGGCCGTGGGCTAACGTTCGGGACGACCAAGGAGGTTCGCGATGAGTCAGTCCGGCGTACCCATCGACCTGCCGCCGCCGCCCCCGCTCCGCCCGAGCGGCGTCGGTGAGATCCTCTCGGCGGCCTTCGACCTGTACGCGCGGTACTGGCGAACGCTGATCCCGCTCGTGGCGGTGGTCGTCGTGCCGCTCACGATCCTGCAGTACGCGCTCGACGCCGTGCTGTGGGAGGACGTCGTCCGCACCACCGCGAGCGGCGGCGTCGAGATCGTCGGGTCGACCGAGCAGGCTTGGCAGGCCGCCGCCGGCGGGTTCGTGCTCGGGCTCATCACGCTGTTCGTGACGCTCGCCCTCGTGGGCGCCCTGGCATGGGCCGCGGCGGGCGCGCTCGTCGGTCGCGAGCCCGACCTCGGCGAGTCCTACCGGGTCGGAGTGGCGCGGATGTGGTCGGTCCTGCTCGTCAGCCTGCTGACCGGGCTCGCGGTTGCCGGCGGCTTCATCCTGCTCATCGTCCCCGGGCTCATCTTCCTCGCGCGGTTCGCGGTCGCGGTGCCGGCGCTCGTCGTCGAGGGCAAGCGCGGGCGCGCCGCGCTCTCGCGGTCGTGGAACCTGGTCATCGGCCACTCGTGGCCGGTGTTCGGGACGCTCCTGGTCGCGGGGCTCATCGCCGGCGCCGTGAGCGGGGTTCTCACGGTGCCGTTCTCCGGTCCCTGGTTCGTCCGAGGCCTGCTCGCGGGGATCGGGTCGGCGATCACAACGCCGTTCACCGGACTCGTGTTCTCGCTCGTCTACTTCGACCTGCGGGTGCGCAAGGACGGCCTCGACGTGGCCGGCCTCGAGCGGGAGCTGCGCGCAGCCGCTCCCTAGGGCCTCGGCAGGGCTCGGCCGGGGCGGTGGCTCCCCAAGCGCTCTGTCCCAGATGCAAGAGAGGGTTCGGAAAGGTTCTCCGCCCACCGGGAACCAAGATCACTGACAGACTGGACGTCATGCGCTTCCTACGCCGACGCGCGCCCTTGATCGTTGCCGCCATCGGCCTCGCGCTCGTCGCGAGCGCCTGCGCTGCGGACAGTGGATCCACGGTGGGCGGCGGTGCCTCTCCGGGAGGCGGCGAGCAGATCGGCGTGGCGCCTTCGCCGGCCGGCCAGCCCGGTGCGTCGGGCAACGGCGATGTGCCCCCCCAGCCTGCCACCGTGCCCGAGATCCTCGACTTCGAGGCCGCGCTCGTCGGCGGCGGCACGCTCGCGGGCGCGGAGCTCGCGGGTGCGCCCGTGGCCGTCTGGTTCTGGGCTCCGTGGTGAGGGACGTGCAGGGGCGAAGCGCCCCTGGTCGCGCAGGTCGCGCGACGGTACGGAGACAAGATCGGTTTCCTCGGCATCTCCTGGCGTGACTCGGAGGACGCGATGGCGGCGTTCGTCGAGGAGTTCGACTTGGGGTCCTTCCCGCACGTGAGTGACCAGGACGAGTCGTTGTTCACGCGGTTCGGAGTCCCGTACCAGCCGGCCTGGGTGTTCATCGACTCCAAGGGCGAGGGGGTCCGTGTGCTCGGCGCGCTGCCCGAGGCCGACCTCGAGAGCATCCTCGCGGACCTCGCGCAGGACCGGCCGCCGAACGCGTGAACCGGGCCGGCGACGGCAGATGCCGAGCCCGACCGCGGATGATGTCGGACCCCCCTCCTACCATCGGCATCGAACGGGAGGAACCCGGCGATCCGAAGGAGGGGCAGGTGGACGGTCTCGGCTACGCGCTCGTGGGGCTCGCGCTCGGGGTGGCGCTCGGCGCCGGGGTGATGGTGTCGCGGCGACGGCCCGAGCAGGGTGGGGCTGGGGACACGACCCGGCTCGAGGCACGGCTCGAGGTCCAGTCGGCCGAGCTCAGGCGTCTCGCGGACGCCGGGTCGGTCCGCGACGGCGACGCCGAGCGGATCCGCTCGGAGCTCACCGGGGCGCGCCAGGCGCTGCAGGAGCTCGCGCTCCGCGACGACGAGCGGCGCGAGCGCGAGCGTGAGTACGGCATCGTCGTGGGGCGCCTGTCGACCGTGCTCGCCGGCGGGTCGGCGAAGGGGCGCGCCGGCGAGAACGTGCTCCGCGAGCACCTGGCGGAGCTGCCGCCCGGCATGCTCGTCACCGACTTCCGCGTGAACGGCAAGGTGGTCGAGTTCGGCCTGCTCCTGCCCGACGGGCGCTGTCTGCCGATCGACTCGAAGTGGACGGCCGTCCGCGAGCTCGAGGCGCTCGATGCCGCCGACGAGCCCGCCGAGTGCGAAGCTCGTGCCCGCGACGTCGAGAAGGCGGTCGCGGCTCGCGCACGCGAGGTCGCCCAGTACCTCGACCCGGCGCTCACCGCGCCGGTCGCCGTCGCTGCCGTGCCCGACGCCGCGTACGCGGTCCTGCGGCGCGCGCACGCCGATGCGTTCGGTCGCGGCGTGGTCATCGTGCCGTACTCGACCGCGCTGCCGGTGCTGCTGTTCCTGCACAGCCTGGTGTCCCGGTACGGCGACGCCGGCGACGTGCAGGCCGCGCTCCAGGAGGTCGCCGCGATCCTCGACGTGATGGAGGGCGTCCTCGAGAACAAGTTCGCGCGGGCGGCCACGATGCTCGCGAACGGGACGGACGAGATGCGCTCGCAGCTCGGCAAGGCCCGGGGCTCGGTCGCGCGCGGGCGCTCGAGCGTCGCCGAGGTCGGCCCACGCGAGGCGCCGTTCGACGGGACCGTGCTCGAGGCCGTTCGCTAGAACCGCGGACTGGCGCGGCCGGTGGCCGTGGGCGGATACTGGCCGAGGTGAGGCGCGCGTGCATGCTCGTCGCCGTCCTCGCGGTGCTCGTGCTCGGGGCGCCGCCGGCCATCGCCCTGCCCGATCCCGTCCCGTGCGACGGCTGCTGGCAACCCGAGCTCGTCACGAGCTGGCAGTGGCAGCTCCAGGGCCAGATCGACCGATCGGTGGACGTCGACATGTACGACGTCGACGCGTTCGACGTGCCGGAGCGGGTGATCACGAAGATCCACGATCAGGGCGCGGCAGCGGTCTGCTACGTGAGCGCCGGCTCGTGGGAGGACTGGCGCCCCGACGCTGATGCCTTCCCCGACGACGTGCTGGGGCGCAAGAACGGGTGGCCGGGGGAGCGATGGCTCGACATCCGCGAGCTCCACGTGCTGCAACCCATCATGGAAGCGCGGATGGACCTGTGTGCGAACAAGGGGTTCGACGGCATCGAGTTCGACAACGTCGACGGGTTCCAGAACCGCACCGGCTTCGATCTCACCGCGCACGACCAGGCCCGATACGACTCGTGGCTCGCGAACGCCGCGCACGAGCGTGGCCTGTCGGTCGCGCTGAAGAACGACGTCGGGCAGGTGAAGAAGCTCCTGCCGTACTTCGACTTCGCGCTGAACGAGCAGTGCTTCCAGTACGACGAGTGCGATCGGCTGCTGCCGTTCGTCGACGCCGGCAAGGCAGTCTTCGGCGTCGAGTACCGGTTGGAGACCGATGAGTTCTGCCCCCAGGCGAACGCCATGAACTTCAACTTCCTGAAGAAGAAGTGGGCGCTTCGCGTCTGGCGCATCCCCTGTCGCTGAGCCGCCAGATCGTCTCCGTCCCATGTGACGGTTCCATGCACATCTTGCATACTTATCCGCATGGGGGGAACCGATGCGATCCGCGTGGCCGTGCTCGGCGCCTCGGGCTCGACGGGGGGCGAGCTCGTGCGGCTGCTCGCTGCCCACCCGGGGGTCCGGCTCGTCGCGCTCGGCGCTCGGGACTCTGTGGGCCGCACGCTCGCCGAGGTGCATCCGCACCTGGCCTCGACGGCGGCGGGTGGGATGACGCTCGAGCCGCTCGACGACGCCGAGGTCGCCGGGCGCGCCGAGGTCGTGTGCTGCGCGCTCCCGCACGGCGCGAGCGCCGCGCTCGCCCCGGCACTGCTCGAGGCGGGGGCGCGCGTGATCGACCTGGCCGGCGACTTCCGGCTCCCGGCCGAGGCGTATCCGGCCTGGTACGGCTTCGAGCACCCGGCCCCTGCCTGGCTCCGCAAGGCGGTCTACGGTCTGCCTGAGCTGTTCCGCGAGGAGGTCCGGGGGGCGCAGCTCGTCGCGAACCCGGGTTGCTACCCGACACCGGTTGCCCTCGGGATGGCCCCGCTCCGCGCGGCCGGGCTGCTCAAGTCCGGCCCGCTCCTCGTGGACGGCAAGACCGGGCTCTCGGGAGCGGGCAAGGCCGCCACCGAGGCCACGACGTTCGTGGCGACCGAAGACAGCGTGCGGCCCTACCGCTTCCCTCGGCATCAGCACACGCCCGAGATGGAACGCGCGCTCGAGCTCGCGGGGCCCGCTCCTGCCCCCGTGGTGTCCTTCGTTCCGCACCTGGTGCCTGCCGTGCGCGGCGTGCTCATCACCTGCTACGCCCGCGCGGTCGAGGGCGCGACCACCGACTCGCTGTCCGAGACGCTCGCGAGCACGTACCGCGACGAGCCGTTCGTGCGGGTGCTGGCGCCCGGCGAGATGGTCGACTCGAAGCGCGTCCGCGGCTCGAACGTCGTCGAGTTGCAGGCCGTCGTCGACGAGCGGACCGGCACGGCCGTCGTCGCCGGCGCGATCGACAACCTCATGAAGGGCGCGGCCGGCCAGGCGGTTCAGAACCTGAACCTCATGGCCGGGTTCGAGGAGACGACGGCGCTGCCGGTCGCGGGGGTGTACCCGTGAGCGTCACGTTCCCGAGGGGTTTCCGCGCCGCCGGCGTGACCGCCGGGATGAAGCCGAGCGGGCATCCCGACCTCGGCATGCTCGTCGCCGACGCGCCGTGCGGCGCCGCCGCGCTGTTCACGACGAACGCGTTCGCCGCGTGGCCCGTACGCATCGGGCGGGAGCGCCTCGCGGGCGGGACCGCGCAGGCCGTGCTCGTGAACAGCGGGCAGGCGAACGCGGGAACCGGTCCCGATGGACGGACGGACGCGCTCGCGGCAACGGCGGCTGCCGCCGTCCTGCTCGGCACCGAACCCGAGCTCGTGCTGCCGAGCTCGACCGGCGTGATCGGTGAGCGCCTGCACATCGAGGAGCTCACCGCGGCGCTGCCCGCGCTCGTGCGCTCGCTCACGGCCGAGGCCGAGGGCGGCGACGCCTTCGCCCACGCGATCATGACGACGGACACGGTGGACAAGCAGGCGCTCGCGGAACGCGGCGGCTACCGGGTCGGCGGCTGCGCGAAGGGTGTCGGCATGATCAGCCCCAACCTCGCGACGATGCTCGCGTTCGTCACGACCGACGCTCCGGTGCCGCCTGCCGCCGTGCACGAGCTCGCGACGACCGTTCTCGAGGAGCCGTTCGAGTCGCTCTCGGTGGACGCGTGCACGAGCACGAACGACACGGTGCTCCTGCTCGCGAGCGGCGCGGCCGGGGGCGACCCGGTCGTACCGGGGTCCGTCGCGTGGCACGAGCTCGCCGTCGCGGTGGCCGAGGTCGGCGAGTCGCTCCTGTCGCAGCTCGCGCACGACGCCGAGGGCGTCACGCACGTCCTGCTCATCGACGTCGAGGGGGCCGCGAACACCGCCGACGCGCGTGCGGCCGCGAGGGCGATCGTCGACTCGCCGCTCGTGAAGGCGGCCGCGTTCGGCGGCGACCCGAACCCCGGTCGCCTGCTGCAGGCGGTGGGCTCGAGCGGCGTGCCGTTCGATCCGGCGCTCGTGCAGGCCTGGATCGGCGAGATCTCGGTGATCGAGGGCGGGCACATCGCGCGCACGTACTTCGACCCGGGGTCGGGGACACGCGCGGCCGCCACGGTGGCGATGGAAGCTCCGGAGATCCGGATCCGGCTGTCGCTCGGACAGGGCGCGGGGCGCAGTCGTGCCGTCGGGTGCGATCTCTCGTACGACTACGTCCGCATCAACGGGGAGTACACGACGTGACGAAGGACATCCCACCGCAGGTCCGCGAGCGCACCGTCGCGAAGGCGCGCACGCTCGTCGAGGCCCTGCCGTTCATGCAGGAGCACTGGGGCAAGGCCGTCGTCGTGAAGTACGGCGGCGCCGCGATGGACCGCGCCGGGCTCTCACGTCCGTTCGCGCAGGACGTCGCGCTCCTACAGCACGCCGGGATCCATCCCTTGATCGTGCATGGCGGCGGCCCACAGGTGACCGAGGTCGCCGAGCGCCTCGGTATCGCGACTACCTTCGTGGACGGCCACCGCGTGACCGACGCGGACACGCTGGACGTCGCGACGATGGTGCTCGCCGGCAAGCTGAACACGCAGATCGTGGGGATGCTCGTGGCCGGCCAGGTCCCGGCCGTCGGGCTCTCGGGCGTGGACGGCGGCATGGTCGTCGTGAGCCGCCAGGCCGCGCCCGATCTCGGCTTCGTCGGCCGGGTCGAGCACGTGAACGTCGAGGTGCTGCACACGCTCATCGACGAGGGGTTCGTGCCGGTCGTGGCCTCGATCGCCGCGGATGAGCACGGCCAGCCGTACAACGTGAACGCCGACGTCGTCGCGGCCGAGCTCGCGATCGCGCTCGAGGCCGAGAAGCTCGTCTACATGAACGACGTGCCGGGGGTCATCGGCCCCGGCGGCGACCTGCTGTCCGAGCTCGGCGTGCAGGACGTGCTCGACCTGCTCGCGCACCCCGACGCCGTCGCCGGCGGCATGATCCCGAAGCTCGAGAGCGCCGTGCGAGCGCTCGACGCCGGCGTGACCCGCGTGCACCTGCTCGACGGGCGGGTCGAGCACGCCCTCGTGCTCGAGCTGTTCACCCCCGAGGGCGTCGGCACGATGATCGCGCTCGATACCGCCGCGTCCGGCGTCCTGACGGACGAGGGGGTCGAGTCGTGACACGCGTCGGCGCGGCGACGAAGAGCAAGCGCCAGCAGACGATCCTGTCGCTCGTCTCTCGCGAGCGGCTCGCGAGCCAGGATGCGATCCGTGAACGCCTCGCGGCGCTCGGCATGCCGGCCACGCAGTCGACGATCAGCCGCGACGTCGAGGAGCTCGGGCTCGCGCGGGTGCACGATCAGGGCGGTACGCGATACGTGGTGCCCGGCGAGGGCACGGCCGCGGCCCCGACGAACCTGCTCCGGCATGCGCTGCAGGAGTTCGCGCTCTCGTTCACGCGCGGAGCGGGACAGCTGCTCGTGGTCCGCACCCCGCCCGGCGCCGCGGCGGCGCTCGGAGAAGCGATCGACCGCTCCGCGCTCGCGGACGTCGCCGGCACGATCGCCGGGGACAACACGATCCTCGTCGTCCCGCGCGAGAGCTCGACGGCGCGCTCCGTCGAGCGCGCCCTGACATCGATCATGGAGGAGGCCTAGATGCAACGCGCGGTCCTCGCGTACTCGGGGGGCCTCGACACCTCGGTCGCGATCCATTGGCTCGCGGAGCAGGGCTACGAGGTCGTCGCGGTCGCGGTGGACGTCGGGCAGCAGGAGGACTTCGGGGAGGTGATCCGGCGGGGCGAGCTCGCGGGCGCGGCCGAGGTCCGCGTCGTCGACGCCGTCGAGCGCTTCGCGGCCGAGTTCCTGACGAAGGCGATCAAGGCGAACGGCCTGTACGAGGGGAAGTACCCGATGGTGTCCGGGCTCGCGCGACCGCTCATCGTGGACGAGGTCGTAGCCGTCGCACGCGAGGTCGACGCCCACGTCGTCGCGCACGGCTGCACGGGCAAGGGCAACGACCAGGTGCGCTTCGAGGTCGGTTTCGGCGTGTTGGCGCCCGACCTGGCGATCCTCGCGCCGATCCGCGACGACGGGATCCCGCGCGAGAAGGCGGTCGCCCTCGCGGGGGAATGGGGCATCCCGATCGCGAGCGTCGCCACCGCGTACTCGATCGACGAGAACCTGTGGGGGCGCACGGCCGAGTGTGGGTCGCTCGAGGACCCGTGGGTCGCGCCGCCCGAGGACGCCTTCGCACGCACCGCGCCGTCCGAGGCTCGCCCGTCCGAGCCCGCCGAGCTGACGCTGACGTTCGAGTGCGGGGTGCCCGTGGCGCTCGATGGCGTGCCGACCCCGCTGACCGAGCTCATCCGCGCGGTGGACGGGCTCGGCGGGCGCTACGGGTTCGGTCGGGTGGACATGATCGAGAACCGTCGCGTCGGCATCAAGTCGCGCGAGCTGTACGAGGTGCCGGGCGCGCTCGCGATCATCACGGCCCACCGCGCGCTCGAGGACCTGACGCTCGAGCGCGAGGTCGCGCACTTCAAGCCCGGCATCGAGCAGCGGTGGGCGAACCTCGTGTACGACGGGCTGTGGTTCAGCCCGCTCCGTCAGGCGCTCGACGCGTTCGTCGACGCGACGCAGTCGCATGTCAGCGGCGACGTGCGGCTCGCCTTCTCGCCCGGCGCGTGCACGGTCGCCGGCCGTCGCTCCGAGCACGCCCTGTACGACCTCTCGCTCGCGACGTACGGAGCCGGCGACACGTTCGACCAGTCGGACGCGCGCGGGTTCGTGCACCTGTGGGGTTTGCCGCTGCGGGTGTGGTCCTCGAAGCAGGAAGGCGCCACGGCGTGAGCGAGGACGCGCCGCTCTGGTCGGGGCGGTTCAGGAAGCCTCCGGCGCCCGAGGCCGAGGGCCTCGGCCACAGTCTCGCGTTCGACGAACGGCTCGCGCCGTACGAGGTGCGGGCCTCGGTCGCGCACGTGCTCGGGCTCCGCGACGCCGGGCTGCTGACGACCTCAGAGGCCGAAGCGCTGGAAGCCGCGCTCGCGCAGGTCGGCGCCGAGATCGAGTCCGGCACGTTCGCCTTCAACCCGGCCGACGAGGATGTGCACTCGGCCGTCGAGCGCGGGGTGATCGAGCGCCTGGCGGACCTCGGGGCGAAGCTGCATGCCGGGCGCTCGCGCAACGATCTCGTGATGACCGACCTGCGGCTGTGGATGCTCGACGCGCACCGCGAACTCGAGAACGGTGTCGTGCGCCTGCTCCGCGTGCTCGTCGCGCACGCGCGGAACCACGCCGAGACCGTGATGCCCGGCACGACGCACGGGCGGCTCGCGCAGCCGGTCACGCTCGGGCACGTGCTGCTCGCGTACGCGTGGGGGCTCGCGCGGGACCTCGACCGCCTCCACGGATGGCGTGGGCGCGCGAGCGTGTCGCCGCTCGGGGCGGGGGCGCTGGCGACCTCGACGCTCGGCCTCGACCCGAACGCGGCGGCCGAGCGCCTCGGCTTCGAGGACCGGTTCGCGAACTCGATCGACGCGGTGTCGGACCGCGACGTCGTGCAGGAGATGCTCGGCGACCTCGCGATCTGCGGCACGCACCTCTCGCGCCTGGCCGCCGACCTGATCCGGTGGAGCGACGAGGCGCTCGGGTGGGCGAGCTTGGACGACGCGTACTCGACGGGCTCGAGCATGATGCCGCAGAAGCGGAACCCCGATGTCGCCGAGCTCGCTCGCGCGAAGGCCGGTCGCCTGCTCGGCCACGTCGCGGCGCTGGGCAGCGTGCTGAACGGGCTGCCGCTCGGGTACCACCGTGACCTGCAAGAGGACAAGGAGGCCGTCTTCGACTCCGTGGATACCGTCGGGTCGGTTCTCGCGGCGCTCTCGGGGTGCGTCGAGACGCTGACCTTCCATCCCGACGCGATGCGCTCGGCGGCGGGGGTGCCCGGCCTGTACGCGACCGACGTCGCCGAGGCGCTCGTCGCCGCCGGCGTCCCCTTCCGCGAGGCCCACCGCCGCGTCGGCGAGCTGCTGAAGGGACTCGACGCCGAGGGTCGAACCCTCGGGGACCTCACGGCCGGGGAGTGGTCCGCCTTCGGGCTTCCCGAGGGCGCAACGCTGCTCGACCCCGACCGCGCGGTCGCGGTCCGCGCGGTCCCGGGCGGTCCCTCGCCCGCGAGCGTGCGGACCCAGGCCGACGCGCTCGAGCGGATGCTGGACGCGAGGCTCTGAGGAAGGCATCCTTGCTCCCGAGCCCGTGATCACCGTTCACCCGATCGACGT
>Ga0214473_10004183_pt1 | contig 17375 bp, 17 predicted proteins | sample RVTome_7_FD_203509 | JGI IMG/M metagenome (GOLD analysis project Ga0214473, IMG submission 203509) | Soil microbial communities from uranium-contaminated site in the Upper Colorado River Basin, Wyoming, United States - RVT98D197 | ecosystem: Environmental > Terrestrial > Soil > Contaminated >... | reverse complement strand
AGCCTATTATTTAAAGGACGGGAGGCGATAAGCTCCCCGCCTACAGTTTACAAAGGATCTGTAGGTCGGTCCCGCGGAACGCGGGATCTGCCGACAACCTCGGTCGAAGACGTTGTTTTATCATAGTTGCGGGGAGACAAGCTCCCCGCCTACAGTTTACCCCAGACCCGTAGGCGGCCAGCTCGTCTGGCCGCACCGTGGCTGTCTCCGGACGGAGCTTGTTATTGAAGTAACCCCGATTTATTGTCAACGAGCCAGTATTTCCAGGCTGGCGAATTTCACCATGATGCTCTTCATCCCGATCCGCTCGAAATTGATATTGACGATCAGATCATCGCCGCTGCCCTCGCGCCCCATAATAACGCCGCGGCCGAATTTCTGATGTAAGACAATCGCGCCGGGATAAAATAAGTCACTATATTCAAAATCACCCGATTCCAATCCGGGTCGGGATTTGATCTGCCTGGCCGATTGTTTGTGGTCTTGACGCTCGCCCGGACGATCGTTATGATAATTGAACCTGAATACCTCGAGCATCTCCTCGGGAATATCCTGCAAAAACATGGAAGGCCCGCCGGTGAAATCGCCCCAGCGACGCCGAAACCCGGCCAGGGAAAGATACAATTTCCTCTTGGCCCGGGTCATGCCGACGTAGCAGAGGCGCCTCTCCTCGTCGATGTCCTCGGGACTATCTAATTCTCGTCTCAACGGAATAAGGCCGTCTTCCATGCCGGCGATAAAGACCGAATCGAACTCCAGCCCCTTGGCGGCATGCAGTGTCATCAACGTTACCGATTGCGCGGAATCATCCCAGGTATCGATATCGGTGATCAGGGATACCTCTTCCAGGAAGCCGGTCAGAGACGGCGACTCCTCGCGGTCGGCATATTCCCGGATTCCGGCGACCAGCTCCTTGACATTGTCGGCCCGAACGTCGGCTTCAGGTGTTCCCTCGTCGGCGAGCATCTCCAGGTAACCGATTTTTTCGATCAGACGGGCGGCGGTATCCTGGGGCAAGAGATTGTTTGACACGCGGGCTAAGTCGTCTACAATCGATACCAGTTTTTCAAGCTCCTTTTTTGCTTTACCCTTGATAGCGGCGTCGTCCGGATGCAGGCGCGCCGCATCTAATAGAGATACCCCCCTTTCGGCGGCGACCGATTCGAGCCTGGCGATCCCGGTCTTACCGAGGCCTCGCCTGGGCACATTGACTATGCGCAAAAACGCCAGATCGTCGGCCGGATTTACCAGGAGCCGCAAGTAGGCTATGATATCCTTGACCTCGGCGCGTTCGTAAAATCGGGTACCGCCCACGATTGTATAGGGGATACCCTTATAGCGCAATGAATCCTCCAGGACACGGGATTGGGCGTTGGTGCGATAGAGGACGGCGAATTCTGACGGTGATTTATCCATGATTGTTTTATGGCGGATGGTCTCGGCTATGGCCTCGGCCTCGTCGATCTCGTCGCCGCATAGAAACAACGATATTTTTTCCCCGTCGGGATTTTCCGTGAACAGCCTTTTAGGTTTTCGCCCGGCGATCCCGGAAACCACCTGACCGGACGCGTCAAGAATAGTCTGGGTGGAACGATAATTCTGTTCCAGCATGATGATTTTACATTCCGGGTATTCCTCCTCGAAATCGAGGATATTGTTGATATCGGCGCCGCGCCAGCCGTAAATGGACTGGTCGTCATCGCCGACCACGCACAGGTTGCGGTCCTTTTTGGCCAGCAGGTTAACCAGCCTGTACTGGACATGGTTGGTATCCTGGTACTCGTCGACCAGTATGTACTTAAAGCGGTCCTGGTATTGCTCAAGAATCGACGGATATTGTTCGAACATCAGAGCGGTTTTCAGCAAGAGATCGTCGAAATCCATGGCCTGGTTCCTTTGGAGGCGCCTTTCATATTCGGCATAAACCCTGGCGACATTCTGCTCCAGAAAATCGGCGGCTTTTCCGGAGTAATCGTCGGCCTTAATCAGTCGATCTTTGGCCCGGGAAATGCGCGAGCGGGCCACGCCCACTGGCGGTTGCGATTCCGGGATGCCGATATCCTTATAAATTTTCTTGACTAGCGCCTGCGATTCGGCATCGTCGTAGATGGAAAAGCTCCGTTTGAAGCCGATCGACTCGGCGTGTTCCCGCAATATTCGGGCGCACAGGGAATGGAACGTGGAAAGCCAGACCCATCGCCCCATGGGTCCCAGAAGATCTATCACCCTGTTTTTCATTTCGCCGGCGGCTTTGTTGGTGAAGGTGACCGCCAGGATGTTGCCGGCTCCGGCCGCCCCGGTGGCAATGATATGGGCGATTCTATGGGTAATGACTCTGGTCTTGCCCGAACCGGCCCCGGCCAGAACCAAAAGCGGCCCATCGATTTGCTTTACCGCCTCGCGCTGGCGCTGGTTGAGGCCGTCAAGATACTGAAATTTTTCCATGACGGCTAATATATGGATAGGAGGGGAATTTACAATCGGGAAATTCTGGTTGGAGTATGTGGAGATATCTTATGGAAATGCCAAGCGAGTCGTTTTTCCGGCCCGAAAGGGATTAAATTTTATTGCCTTTCATTTGTGAAAATTTTATCTTTCCGACCTGTTATTTGAGGGAACTTTACGGGGACGTCGCGGCGCGAAAAAATAGTGATAGGACGTCCTTGAAAAAATAAAGGAATTGCGGAAGGAGAGGGCATGGAAACCTCGACGTTGATCATACTGACAGTCTCTGTAGTCGTAGTTGCGGCGCTTTTCCTGATACTATTCGCCAGGCAATATCGAAAAGTGGGTCCCAATGAAGTCCTCATTATTTCCGGCGGGCGTAAGCGGGAAGTCAGGGACCCGGACGGGACCGTGAGAAAGATCGGGTACCGGATGCATATCGGGGGCGGTACCATGATCATACCGTTTCTGGAATCGGCCCAGGTTCTCTCGCTTGAGGTTTACACCCTCGATCTGGAATGCAAGGAAGCGGTTACGGCCAGGGGAATCCAGGTCAACGCGCTGGGACAGAGTCAGATAAAAATAGGCGGCGCCGAATACTCCATCCGGATGGCCGCGGAGCAATTTTTGGGCAAAGGGCCGCAGGGTATAAAAGATGTCGCCGGCAGTATTCTCGAAGGATATATGCGGGCGGCGCTCGGAACCATGACTGTCGAGGAGATATTCCAGAAACGCGAGGAGTTCTCGGATAATGTCCGGGCGGCGGCGGCCGATGATTTTGAGAAAATGGGGTTGAAAATATTATCCTTTTCTTTGAAAGACCTGAAGGATACATCGGGATACATAGAAGCCCTGGCCAAACCCCGCATAGCGCAAACGAAAAGCGATGCGGCCATCGCCGAGGCCGAAGCGGAGCGCGACGCCACGGTAAGGGCGGCGCAGGCGCGCAAGGATTCCGATATCGCCAAATTCAAAGCGGAGGCCGAGATCGCCGAGGCCAACCGCGACTATGAGTTGAAGCGCGCCGAATACCAGGCGCTGGTCAACCAGAAGAAGGCGTACGCCGATCTCTCCTACGAGCTGGAACGGCAGAAAATGAACCAGCAGCTCAAACGGGAGGAATACCAGGTTCGCATTGTGGAAAAGGAACAGGCGATCAAGCTCGAGGAGAAGGAGATTTTGCGCAAGGAGAAAGAGCTTGAATCTACGGTCAAGAAACAGGCCGACGCCCGGAAGTATCAAACCAGATCGGACGCCGAGGCCGAGGCGTTCAAATCCGAGATCGAGTCGAAAGCGCGCGCCGAAGCCATAAGGCTCGAGGGAGAGGCCGAGGCCGAAATCATGAAGAAGAAGGCCGAATCGTACGCGGATTACAACCAGGCGGCCATAACCCAGATGCTGGTTTCCATCATGCCGGAGTTGGCCCGGGCGGTATCCGAGCCTCTGTCGAAGATCGATAAGATCGTGATGGTTGACGGCGGCGGCGGGGGAGCGTCGCGGCTGACCAAGCAGGTGGCCGACGTTTTAGCCCAGCTTCCCGCGGTCGTGGAATCGCTTTCCGGTATCGATTTGAAGAAGCTGGTGGAGAAGTTGCCCGGTTCGGATGATAGGAAGGCTGGATCAGGAGGCAAGAAGTAAACCGAGTAGATGCCGATTTTATTGAAGGACAATAAAAAAGAGAGTTGATGATGGCATACAAAGTATTCATAAGCCATAGCACCCACGACCAGAGATTGGTTATGTCTTTGGCCAATCTTTTATCGAAATATGAAGTGAAGGTTGAAGTGGCTCAGTGGTATTTATCGCCTGGCGCGCCATTGGCTGACAAGGTATTTAATCTCATTACCGGATCGGATTGCGTGGTTATTCTTCTGACAGCAATGGGCATGAGATCAAAGTGGGTTCAACATGAAATCGGTTTTGCATTACAGAGTAAGAAGACTATTATACCGCTTGTGGAGAAAGGTCTAAAGCCCGGCGAATTAGGCGCGTTACAAGGGCGTGAATATATAGAATTCGATCCCGTTCGGCCGCAAAATGCCCTCCTTAAAACCGCTACGTTCGTAAAATCTTTGAAACTCAAAAAGCAAGATAGGGAAAAGGCTCTTCTGGTCGCAGGAGGTATAATCGCGTTTTTACTCTTGTTGTCGGGGGGGGAAGAATGAAATCAATATCCTATATTCCGGATAGGGATGAATTGATAGCCGAATTCAGACCCAGAAAAACGAAACCGTCAATACAGGTGGGGCATTTCTCTCTTTGGTGGGACGAGGAAGGCAATATCTGCGCTATCAGAATCAGGGAATATTTGGAGGAATCGGAGGATTTTAAGCGAGAACTTAATCAGGCTAAATTAGGTGGAATTTGGAAAGGCCTATCATTAACCGATAACGATATTCAAAAAGCCCGAAAAGAGCTGTTTGGAAAACTCGAGGAAAACTGGTAATGCCGTATGTAACCGATACTCATTCGCTTGTCTGGCATCTCACTTCCGATCCGAGACTTTCGGCGGCGGCAAAAAAACTTTTTAAAAAAGTGGATGAATCTCAGGATGTTATTTACATTCCGTGTATTATATTTTTTGAATTGTCGTACTTAATCGAAAAGAAAAAAATAATGGCGTCCTTCGACATTTTTGTCGACTTACTATCAACCTCAAAAAATTACAGAGTAGAACCGATGTGCCTTCCTATAATCGAAAAAGCAAGACAAATTTCACGAATTTCAGTCAAAGACCCATGGGATAGGCTTATCGCGGCGACGTCTATACACTTGAATTTACCTTTAATTACTCGAGATAGATCTCTCGGGAAGTTAGGAATTAAAACTATCAAATCATAATATGGTTATTAACTATGCTGTCTGACAGAATACAAAAAGTGGGATTATCGCCCACGTTGAAAATCTCCATGAAGGCGGCGTCCATGGCTGCCGAAGGAATCGACGTTATCAATCTTTCGGTGGGGGAACCGGATTTTCCGACACCCGATAATATCGGCAAGGCCGCCAAAAAAGCCATTGACGATCATTTTACCAAATACACGCATAACGACGGGATTCTGCCGCTGCGCCAGGCGATTGCCAAAAAGCTATTGGAGGAAAACGGGCTCAAATACGAGCCTGACGAGATCATCGTATCTTCCGGGGCCAAAAACTGCATCTATAACCTGTGCATGGCTCTGCTCAACGCGGGCGACGAGGTCATAATCCCGGCGCCTTACTGGGTGAGCTATCCGGAGATGGTCAATCTTGCCGGCGGAACGCCTGTTATTATTCAGACTAAAGAGGAAAGCGGATTTCGTATCACTCCGGCCGAGTTATCGGCCGCTATTTCGCCGTCCACCAAAGCCCTGATATTGAATAACCCGAGCAACCCTACCGGCGCCGCCTATCACAAGGATGAACTTGTTAAAATCGCGGAAATAGCGGCCAACGAGGGGATACTTGTCATAAGCGACGAGATCTACGAGAAGCTGGTTTTCGACGGTTTCGAGTTTGTCTCTTTCGCCTCGCTCGGGGAAAAAATCAAAGAGCGGACAATAGTTGTAAACGGCATGTCCAAATCGTATTCCATGACCGGGTGGCGTATCGGGTATGCCGCCGGCCCCAAAGAATATATCATGGCCATGTCCATCGTGCAGTCGCATAACACCTCGAATCCGACGTCGATTTCCCAGATGGCCGCCCTGGAGGCGTTGACCGGCCCCCAGCACGAGATATCGCGGATGAGAAGCGAGTTTCAAATCCGACGCAATTACATGCTTGATCGTCTTCGCGGCCTGCCCGGCGTCTCCTGCTATGAGCCGAGGGGAGCGTTTTATCTTTTCCCTAATATTTCATCCTATTTCAAAAAGGAATTCGACGGGATGCAGATCCGCAATTCCTACGGCATGGCTTATTACCTGTTAAAACATGCTCACGTCGCCGTCGTGCCGGGAGAAGCGTTCGGCTCGGAGGGGTATATCAGGCTTTCCTATTCGACCTCGATGAAGAAGATCGAAACGGCCATGGATCGGATCGCCGCCGCCCTGGCGGAACTGCAGCCAACCAGGGAAGAGAAAGTTATATCCCTCAACAATACCATAACGAAGAGAAAGGGGCCCGTGGAAACTGAAACTTCAGTCGGTCCGGAACTGCGGAACGCGCTGGTGGCGGAGGCGGAAAGCTATCTTTCTCACGAGGGATATTACGAATGGAACGCCAATATCCTGGGGGTGGTAATTCAGCTTCGAACCAATCTTCCGCATCTGTACGATTTCTGGGTCGAGAACTGGTATCCGGCCCAACTGGAAACGGATCTCGAGCCGCATGGTGTCATTTACGCCGTGGGCTGGATTCCCGGACGCGAGCCGCGGGCGTATTACAGCGGCGATACCCGTACCGCCATATTCTTCAAATCCGGTTATTACGGCCAGGTGAGATCGCTGGCGATAGGGATGTCCGATGATATAGTATCGCGGATGTCCGATTCCTATTCGGTCAGGGGGCTGGTCATGGATTTCGACGGCGACGGCCTGATTATGATCGCGCCGAAAGGAGTCGGCAAATCGGCCTATTTCGCCAACCTGCTTCGCCATCCGAAATCGAAGATTGTGGCCGACGACACTGTGTTCGTCCGGATCGGCTCCGACGTTACCGCCGATGCCGCCGAACGCAAGTTTTACATGCGCACCGATTTTGTGGCAAAATATCCCGATTTGGCCGTCTTATTCGATAAATCAAAATGCGAAAACGTGGTTACCAACCGTAACGAGTGCGTCAACGGCCCCTGCCAGAGGCTCGATACCTGCCGGCTCGATAAAGGCTCGCCGTTCTGCTATGAGGCCTCGCCGGTATCGCGGGCCATGCTCGATCCCTACTGGATAGGCGGCGCCGGAAAGCACGCCAAACGCACGTCGCTGAAATGGGCTCTGCTGTTCAAGAACGATCCGGTAAGCCCGATAATATCCAACCCGTCACCCGAGGAAGCCGCCCGCTTCTGCGAGGAAGGGCTTTCCCAATCGGGGGCCTTGAGATCCGAGCCGTTTTTCAATCCCCATATACTGGCAAAAGGGTCTGATCGGGTCGATTCTCGCCGGCTTTTCTATCAGCGCCTGTTCGGCCGGGTAAAACCGTATCTTATCAATGTCGGTAAAGCCTCCGCCGAGGAGATCCAGGGACGGATCAACGGGATAATGGGTATTTGACGCGTACGCTTTTTCGTTTTATATTGCAAGCGTTACCGCGGATGTTATAAACAGGGGGTCTTCTTGTATTACGTATTGCTTTTTGTCGCCGGCTCGATATTCGGGGCGCTGGTGGTATTATTGGTTAATCGGTCGTCCAAGCATAAATCCGAGGCCGAATTCCTGCAACTTAAAGCGGAAATGGAAAATTCGTTCAAGGCGCTTGCACACGACGTTATGGGGCAATCCTTCGATCAGAATTTAAAGTTATCAAAAGAAGTGCTCGAGGCGAAAACGTCGGAAAGCTCCGCCGACTTAGAATCAAAGAAGAAACTGATCGATCAATCGTTGGGCAACCTGGCCAGGGATATGCAGGAGCGGCTGGAGAAAGTCCAGAAACTGATGATCGAAATCAACCAGGCCGTGCCGGAGAAATACGGCAAGGTCAGCTCGGCCATAGAGCAGGTGGCCAGGCAAATCGAGGATTCGCGGAAAATAACCGAGTTATTGCACCGCTCGTTATCGTCCTCGCAGGTCCGGGGACAATGGGGCGAGCGGATGGCCGAGGACATTTTGAGAGCTGTCGGGCTTCGCGAGGGTTTCAATTACCTGAAACAGCAGACAATCGAGGGGGGGCGATCGAGGCCGGACTTTACCTTCCTTTTGCCCGACAATCTCAAGGTCAATATGGACGTTAAGTTCCCCCTGGATAAGTATCTGGAATATCTTCAGGCTTCCGGCGACAGCGAGCGCGAACAAGCCAAAAAGATGTTTCTGTCATCCGTTCGCAAAAGAATCAAGGAAGTGACCGGCCGGGACTATATCAATCCCGACGATAACACAGTTGATTATGTTCTGGTGTTTATCCCCAATGAGCAGGTTTACGCGTTTATTCACGAAAACGACGCGGCCATTCTCGACGATGCCCTGAGGCAGAAAGTCGTACTTTGCTCGCCGCTGACATTGTACGCCATGCTGGCGCTGATACGTCAGGCGGTGGATAATTTCAGCCTCCAGCAATCGTCGAGAAAGATCCAGGCGCTCCTGGGCGGATTTTCTCTGCAGTGGAAGAGATTCATAGATTCGATGAAAACGGTGGGCGACAGGATCGATAACGCCAGGAAAGCGTATGATGATATGGTCGGAACCCGAACCCGACAACTGGACAGGCAGGTCAGGAATATCGATTCACTCAACAAAGCCGAGGGCATCGAACCCGTGATACTGGAGGGCAACGAGGATATCCGGGAGATAGAGGACGAAGGCGACGAGAATAACCTGCTGTTGTAGGACTTGTAGCCCACAGCTTGGGGCTTGTTGAAAAAGCCGAATGCTCGTCATTGCGAGCGAAGCGAAGCAATCTATCTTCGCTGAAAGCAAATAAGTTAGAGATTGCTTCGTCGCCCTTTGGGCTCCTCGCAATGACTTTGTCAACACCCCTCAAGTTATGGGGTACCCAGTAACGCTCATAATCAGTTGGCGGTCCGGAACGAAGGCGATCAAAACAGCCTTGGAATATCCCTCTCCGGCGAAGGGAGATTGCGATGGTTAGAGATATTCCTGATAAGATCCAAAGACAGATGCGGCGGCTTGAAGGGATCGACGCTGCCGACCGGGTCGACGGTACTTCTCACAACCGAAGGCTCCGGCAAATACCCCCTGAAACCGGGAATTTTCTGGCTATGATAGCGGCTAATGCTCCCGCTGGGACTATTATGGAGATCGGGACAAGCGCCGGATATTCGGGCCTCTATCTCTCTCTGGCTTGCAGGTTGAAAAATGCCAGACTGATTTCCTTTGAAAATTCTATCGATAAAGGCCGATTGGCCGAGGATACTTTTCGGCTGGCCGGGGTGGACGATATCGTCGAATTGGTAATCGGGGACGCCCGGGATTATCTGAATGATTATAGAGATATCGCGTTTTGCTTCCTCGACGCGGATAAAGACATCTATCGGGACTGTTATGATCTGATAGTACCGAATATGGTTGCCGGGGGCCTGTTGATCGCCGACAACGTTATCAGTCACGCCGATCAGCTACGGCCGTTTATCGAAAATGCCTTGGGGGATACACGTGTGGACGCTGTAATCGTACCTATCGGGAAAGGAGAATTGTTGTGCAGGCGAATTTGAGAAATTCGGGATTTAGAATATGCCTTTCCCCGGTTCTTGCAATATCGATAATATCGGTTTTTCCGGTATTCGAGCATAAGACCCGGATTCGTTCAGCTCTATTCAGTTCATCCGGTAACCCACAACTTAGGATTTGTTGAAAAAGTACATCGACAAGAAGGTCTGGGCTGCTAATCCCGGTGTGAATTTCTTGTTCACTTAATAGCCGGGGCTTTCCTGCCCCGGTATTTGGAATTTGCTGACAGCTTCGAAATGCCCGGGCTACTTATTCCTGGCCAGTTCCAATATGCGGTCGTTTAATTCTTTGAATTTCTTCGCGTCCCACTCATTCATGCCGGCTTCATGCAAATTGCTATAGGCGACCTTGAATAATTTCAACGCTTCGGCTCTATCCCCCCTGCGCAGGGCGAGTTCGCCCAATTCCAGGTTGGCGAATCCGAACCACTCGGCATTCTCGGGCGATTTTTCCTCGCCTTTACGGATCATCGCCAATTTCTGGACGCTTCTCAGAATGGTCTCGGAAGAATCGATTTTCCCGCACATTCTATAAGCGTGGCCGACAGACCAGTCGGCGATTATCATGGAAAGCTCGTCGCCTTTCTTATAATGATATACCCGAGCTTTTTTCAAAGCCTGCAGAGATTCGTCGTAACGCCCCAGATCGTCATAAGCCCAACCCAGATTATTCCACAGGGGAGCCAGCCAGCTTTCCAGATTCCCTGTTTCCGCCGCCTCAATCCCTTTTTGAGCCCATATAGCCCGCTCGCTTTTCATCCCGGTTATCGATACCATGTTGGCCGCGTCGATGGCCCGTTCGTATAGACCGTGATTCAAGCAGTAATCATGCATTTCCTTGAAGGTATTCGACGCTCTATCGGTTTCCGGGCTGAGCTCGCCTTTCAATTTGGCGGCGTCTTTCCACTCGAATCGCCCTCGCACCCCGAGATAACGGGACCATCCGGAAGAATCGTCGGGGGAGGCTTTCTCGCGGGCTTTCTCCAGCCAGGGTCGCCCCTCATCTATTCGTTCTAATTTCAGGTAACACCGGGCAACCTGCGAATAAGCCTCGGTAAGATCGCTTTTGTTTCCCCGGGATTCCGCCGTCTCCGCGGCTTGAATATAGACCTTTACGGCATCCTCGATCTTTTCGGAGTTGAAAAGATCGTCTCCCTGGCGCAATAGTTCCGCGCTTCCCGAGAGATCCTCGCCGTCGGCCGACGAGTTGTCCGGCATAGCCGCGAAAACCATTAAAGTCAAAGTAATCATAGTCTCGGTTGATCGCGTCACGATACCCCCCGGCAATTTTCGTTTCCAGTTTTCATCGTTATTTATACGTTCGATCCGGCGATATTCTCCCTTGCATCCCGTTTTCTCGAACGGCGGCAGGCAATCAGGGTTGAACACCGGAATGGCATTCCCAGCACCCCGTATCGCGCCAGGCCTCGTCTATTTCCTCGGGATGCTGAAATTCCAGGCCTTCCTGGGTAACCGATATCTGGAAACGATCGCCGCTTCCCTGAGAGAGTATCGAATGGCAGGCCCTGCATTGATGGGTAATCGTGATACCTTCATCGGTCTTATGATTTCCCAGATGGCAGCGCATGCAGCCCGGATTGTCGAAATGCCCGATATTATCCTGGTAAGATCCCCAGCGGACATTCATTATAGGAAAAATATTCTTGGAAAAGGCGTTTTCGGCGGCGATGATCGCTTTATCGATTCTGACCCTGTTATTCTCGTAGAAATCGGGCATTTTGAGCCTGTAAAAATCGGTGATATAATTGGCGATCTCCATCAGGGCTTCTTCTCTTGATTTATACTCCTTCGACATAGCCTCCACGGCCACTCGCTTGATAAATGGCAGGTCGTGATCGATCTGTCCGGTTAAAATGGACTTGTCGATCGCGTAATCAGGAGAATAAAAAATATGGCTGGGCCTGTTATGACAATCCATGCAGTCCATCTCCCGTGCCTCGGCCTTGCCGATTTCCTCTTCGGTCAGAGGGTTGGTGACGTCCTGATACAACGTAACCCGCCCCGTTTCGCGATCCGTGATGCGCACCCAGGGTATCTCCTGACGTTTCTCGTCGCGGGCGATATACTCAACCTTTACCCCGATATTCATGTGCCAGTGAATGCCGGCTGTCTGGCCCGTCTTCGGATCGCCGCCTCCGGTCTTGATCAGCATATTAATGGGCCAGTGCGAATTGGCCTCGTCATAAAAGTAATGGTTGAATTGCTTTTGTTGGGCGCCGAAAAACTGCTCGGGCCAGTGGCATTGCTCGCAGGTTTCCTGCGCGGGACGCAGGTTTCTCAAAGGAGTCGGGATCGGCCTGGGATAAACCTTGGCGTTGACTGCGTAAACCTGGTAAAGCCCCGAGAGCTTCGATTTCGTGTACCAGCCCGCCCCGGCCCCCACATGACAGGCGGAACACGAGACCCTGGCATGCGGGGAATTTTGATACGCCACGTATTCCGGTTCCATCACCGAATGACACAGTTTTCCGCAAAATTCCACCGATTCGCTGTAGTGAAAGGCCTGGTAGCCGACCACCGATCCGACCAGGGCCAACAGTATGGCGATATGGGCGAAGATTATCACTGGAATACGATGCGCCCGTTTGTTGAAATCGATATACGGCCATTTCCGATAAGACAGATCGCCCGTTTTCTGCCACCTGCGCCAGGTACGGTACATCCCGACCGGCATCATTATCAGGCCGATCAATAAAATCGGAGGCATAATCAGGTAAACGTAGATGCCTACATAGGGGTTATCCAGGTTCGCGTAGATATTGAATATAAGAAAAAAGAGGATTATAAGAGTGGTGGTCGAGGCCAAAAACGCGCCGACATGAGTAATCCAATTATTAAAAACCCTGCCAATAGTCGATTGTGCCATCTTTTCACCAGCCTTTATTTACGCTAAATTCCATCCATCCCAGGCATATCCGTCGTAAATTAGCTCCAACCGATTCCTTAGTTAATAAAGTTCGGCTTTGCTGGCAAGTATTTTATTATTAATTTTATGTTTCGCCCATCGGTTGACAAATCGAAATCGCCGCCCTATTTTACGTTTCGATTGAAGGTACAACCGGCTCTTAATTAAGAGGGAGTTTCTGATGAAAGAGTCCACCCGGCAAGCCCTGGACGTACTATCTAAGGGGATAAACGCGGAATTAGCGGCCTATATCTTTTATAAAAGGGCCTCGGAAAAAGTAAATAAAAAAGAAATCGCGGAATTAATGGAAAAATTGGCTTTCGAGGAAAAGGACCATTACTGGACTTTGGAGGCGGAATACGACAGCCTGATCCGTTCCGAGAAGTGGGTTACCTATAACGACTTATTGCGAAAGAAGGGATTACCGGAGGTGCCCGAAGAGATGGCCGAATTCCACCGCAGGAGGCTTGACACCCTGGACAACACCAATGACGAAAAAACCATCCTCAAAATAGCCCTGGAACTGGAAGAAGAGGCCAGGGATCTTTACCATTCCCAGGTGAATAAAACCGATGACCCCGCGGCCAGGGAGATGTACTCGTTTTTGGCCAAAGTCGAACAGGGACACGTGGTCATCATAAACAAGTGGCTGGAAAAATTAAAGTAGCGGATCGGGAAATAGAATAACCATCTTTAACCTTGACCGCCGGAATTTCGGGAGGTCTTTTTTGATTACAGTTCGATAATTTCTGATCCCAATTCCTGAAGAAAAATTCGGTAGGCGGCCATGTCGAAAAGAACAAAACCGATAGTTTCCAGCCCGGCGGATTCGGCCAGGAACCTCTTGGCCTCATCTATCATGGCGAAGGCCGCTTTCTCAAAGGGGAACCCGCCGACCCCGGTGCCGAGCGCAGGGAAATCTATCGATCTCAACCCAAGCTCTTCCGCCCGTAATAAAGAATTGCGGGTGGCCGCCCTGATCTTGCTCTCATCGGTAATCAGATCCTGCCCCATAGCCGCGGCGTGGATGACGAATTTGCACCGAAGATCCCCGGCTGACGTGGACACCGCCTCGCCCACCGGAATCGGCCCTTTGCAGACTGCCTCCCGTTCGATGCTCCGGCCGCCTTTGCGCTTTATGGCTCCGGCGACCCCCGATCCCATCCAGAGATGATTATTGGCGGCGTTAACGATGGCCTCGGCGGAGGATTCGGTGATATCCCCCATAATTATTTTAATCCGCTTCTTCAAATATCGCCGCCTGTTTTTATCTGCCCGAAAGGGTTGACTTTTCTCATGATGAAAATCAGGCCAAAAGCGACCGCCGCGCCGTAAACAGCGCCGGCCAGAACGTCCGACGGGTAATGGACTCCGAGATAAATTCTTCCTATAGCCACTAAAATCGCAATCGGATAAAGGTAATATCCGGCGGTTTTGTAAAACGCGCCGAAAATGACGGCTAATCCGAAAACATTCGCCGCATGCGACGACGGGAAGCCGTAAAGCCCCCCGCAGCCGTCAACCGCGCGTACCCAGGCCAACGCCGGATCGTGGCAGGGGCGAAGCCGCCCGAAAAGAGGCTTGAGTATCCGATAAATGGACGGATCGATAATCAGGGCGGCGATAACGGCCAGAATGACTGCCCGGCGCCCTTTCGGGCCGCCTCTCCAGAGCAGCGCTACCCCGACGAGGATTAACGGCCAGCGCCAGATGTCGAAATCGCATATATAGACGAAGAAGATATCCAGGGGAGCGGAGGCTAAGATAACGTTGAAGAATTTCAGAATTAAGAGATCGACAGGCATGAGGTTTCCTTTCAAGAAGAAGATACGACGGGGCGATTAGAATTGACAATAGAGAATAAATAGGATAAAAGCACATTCAACAGGGAACGCCATGAAAATTGTGGAAATGAATTATTACATGAGGCCGAAATGAAATCCCGGATCATAAAGAAAAACGCGGATAAGGAATTCTATACGGATGAACGTTGCTTTATTATCGAAGCGTTGAACTCGCCCGACGAGGATATCATGTCAATCGCCCAAGCCAGGGTGGAACCGGGCATCGCCACGACCCGGCATTATCTTGACAGTACCGATGAGCGATACCTGATCGTAGCCGGCAAGGGCAAGATGGAGATAGGGAAGGAAGCTCCGGTCGCGGTCGGTTCCGGGGACGTTGTCCTGATTCCGGCCGGCACGCCGCAACGCATTGCCAATATCGGCGACGGCGATTTGATTTTCTTCTGTATATGCACCCCGGGATTTACGCGGGAATGTTATCACAGCCTGAATAGCGCATAGCCGGTCTTCGAGATATTGGCGCTCGATGCGGTGATAAGCGAATTCGAATCTATTCCAGCGGTTCGTATTTGGCGTTGACCGATCGGATGAGGGTATTCACCTCGTTGAGTTCCGGTATGCCTCGCCGCCCCCCGAGCCTGGTGCATTTGAGGGCGGCCGCCGCCGAGGCGAATTCCAGTATCTGCGGAAACCCCCATCCCTGGGACAAGCCGTACACATAACCGCCATGAAAAACATCGCCGGCGCCAGTCGTATCGACCACGTCGACAGCAAAAGCTTCCTGCTGAAAAAGCTCACCATCGGGCGTAGCCCCCACGCATCCCTGATGCCCCGAGGTGATTACCACCGATTTGAATCCCATGTGGGCCAATTTCAAGGCGGCTTTGCCCGGATCGACCTCCTGGGTAAAATCGAGAGAGAACCTGTTGGAGGCCACCAGGTGATCCACATGGGCCAATAGATCGGCGATGTTTTTTCGGGGCGAGCCGGCATCGATGATAACCTCGGCCCCCGCTTTCTTGGCGATCAGGGCGGCTGTCATGGACGATTCCGGTTCCCGGCCATCGATAAGCAGGTATCTCGCTTTGCGAATGAATGAGGCATCCAGCTCATCCGGGGAAAGAGCCGAAGATTCGGTTTTATCGAGAATTACTGTTTTTTTGCCCGTTTGTTTATCGACAATAATAAAAGCCCTGGACGTCCTGGAATCCGAATCGAGGATCAGCCGCCTGGTGTCGACCCCGAATCGCTTGAGATCGTCGCGAATAGCGTTGCCGTCATGATCGGCTCCGCATTTCCCGACAAAGGCGCTTTTCACCCCGAATTTCGATAACGCGCATAGAGCGGTCGGCACCGGACCCCCGCCCTGTCTCGAGAAAGAAATAGCGTCCACTTTCTCGTCCAGACGCGGATATCTTTCCACGACAAAAGTGAAGTCGAGGGCGCAAATTCCCACGCCTATGCATAACGATTTACTTGAATTCGATCTGCCCATTTGTCGCCTCGATCAATTTGCTTTTGAATAAAGAGAGTCTTGACGCTCTGATCCTGACCTGATGGGTAACTTTCTCCCCGTAGTGCGAATCCTCCAATTCCGCGGAGAAATTGCTTATGATGTAATGGGCCACGCTGACAAAATCGAAATCCACCGTGAATTTGACGGTCTCGGAGTCGAATTTCCGGGCAGGCTCGCTGGATCGTAGAAGCGTCTGAGCGGTCTGCCCGTACGCCCGCATCAGCCCGCCGGCGCCGAGCTTGACGCCGCCGAAATATCTGGTTACCACCAGACAGGCGTTGGATATATTCAAAGCTTCGATGGCCCTATAGATGGGCTGACCGGCTGTTCCCGACGGTTCGCCGTCATCATTGTAGCGATATTTTAAATTCTTGCCCGAACCGATCCTCCAGGCCCAACAGTTATGGGTAGCGTCATGGAATTCCTTTTTGATTTCCGCTATGAATTCCGCCGCGATTTCCTCTGTCACCACGGGCGCCGCGGTGGCTATGAACCGGCTTCCCTTGACCTTTTCCTCGGATCGGCATCTCTGCTTGAGCTGAAGATAATGATCGCTTTCCGCTCTACGGTTCATACGCTTTCCCCTGCCGGAAATTGCCCGACAAGCCTCTTGATCCTGTGTTTGTATATCATTTTGAATAGTTCGGTTTTTTCAACATCCTCTTTAAGAAAGTCCGATTCTATGCTGTCATACTCTTCAAACGCTTCATTCGAGACGATTCGATATTCGATAATTTTCCCGCACAACCGATCGAGTCGAATTCTGGCGTCCAGGTAAGAATCGCCGAAATCTCTTTTGTCGGCTATCCGCATTACCATCGATTTATACCACATAATTGATGATCTCTTCCACCGAATCGACTGTCTTTATTATCGATCCGGGGCAATTTTTGACCCTATTATAATCAAGATTATTATCGGGGTCGCCGTAGAAGAGCGGCCGGGCCTGTTTTGCGGCATAGCCTGCGGTACGTAGCTCGCCCTGAGTTTCCTCGCCCACCTGAACCACCACTACCGCTTTGGAGATGGCCGATATCAGTCGATTCCTGAGCACCAGACCCGATTTGCTGACATTTTTATATGGCGGATATTCGGAAATCAATAGGCCCGATTGCGCAATCAGATTGGCCAAGGGCTTGTTTTCTTCAGGATATATCTCCAAAATGCCGCCGCCGAGAACCGCTATATTCGTTCCTTTTTCCTTGAGGGCTCCCAGGTGGGCGGCGCTGTCGATCCCCGCAGCCAGGCCGGAAACGATCCCATACCCCCTTTTTACCAGTTCTTTGGCGAAGTCCACCGCCAGCCGCAGTCCTCCCTGGGAAGCTTTTGTTGTTCCGACAAGAGCGATATATTCTCTCGACCAGGCGG
>Ga0214473_10004182_pt1 | contig 17376 bp, 17 predicted proteins | sample RVTome_7_FD_203509 | JGI IMG/M metagenome (GOLD analysis project Ga0214473, IMG submission 203509) | Soil microbial communities from uranium-contaminated site in the Upper Colorado River Basin, Wyoming, United States - RVT98D197 | ecosystem: Environmental > Terrestrial > Soil > Contaminated >... | reverse complement strand
CCGCACGCCGGCGGAGTCGTACACGCGTGTGCCGCCGGCGCTCGAGTCGTCCACCACGTCGCTGCCGGGGCCGCCGACGACGCGGAGCCGGACGCCGCCGGGCTTGCCCGACACCACGACGTAGTCGCTTCCGCCCTCGAGATAGAGGCGCACTTCGCGCGTCTCGCTCCTGCGGAAGCTCCTGCGGTAGAAAGGCTCTCCGGCGCGCTGTCCGTCCGGGCCCGCCGGCGAGACCTGCAGCGCCAGGCCGCCGTCGGGCGTATGCGCCGCCTCCACGCGCTCGGACTGGTTCGTCAGGTAGACATCCACTTCGCCGGCCAGGTGCCGGTAGAAGCTGAGGGCCGCCTCGGGCAGGGCGTCACGCCGCCCCTTGAGGCTCCGGATCAGGCGCTCGCCATCGCGGGCGAAATGCTCCGCTGGCATGCGCCGCGCGGCGCGCTCGATCACCCCGTCGCTGATCTGCGCCTTGAGCTCCGCCGCCAGCTCCGCCCAGACCGGCCAATCGAGGCCGGTGAGCAGGAAGCGATCCTGCTCCCAGCCGTTCCAGGTCAGGCCGTTCATGCCGGGGTAGCTGGGACCATACTTCTGGAAGCGCGGCTGGCGGTCGCGGATCAGGTCCAGCACCAACCCCTCGTAGCGGGAGAACGCCTGGTCGCGGTCGTCGGGGATCGGCTGCCACAGCTCCTGCCCGGGAAGCCTCGCCCAGCGCCACTGGTCGCGGTGGCGGTCCCAATCGCCGATCAGGATGTCAAACAGTCGCGCCCGCAGCAGCGCCCGTGCGTCTGGGCGGTCCCGGAAGTCCGCCGAGATCTTTGCGTAGAAGTCCTTGTGCTTGAGGATCTCGGTCGCACCCATGAAGCCCGGGTTGGCTCCAGCCTGAGGCTGAGGGAACTCGCAGAGTTGGCCGACGACGCCCGCGAAGTCCTTGCGGTACTCGCCGAGCGCGGCGTCGTCCGGCATCATCACGAGGGCCTGCCTGGTATGCAGGATCCCCGCGGCGGCCATCAGATCTTCGACGATCACGGGTGTCGCGGGATGCTGCGCCGCGATCTGGTCCTGCACGACGCTGCGGGCGAACGTGTCGCGCAGGTCCTCGGGCAGGATCTCGGTTACGTCCTTGTCGATGCTGCGGAACGTGTAGTCGCGCCCGTCGTTGCCCTTGAGCGCGAGGCCTCTTGTCTGGCGTCCGCCGACGCGGAAGGAAGTGGTCAGGCCTCCGGCGAACGAGCCCAGCTCGAGGACCTCGATCTGGACCGGCGTGGTCCAGAGTGCCCGGTAGTCGGTGCCGAAGAACCAGCGGTGAACGCTGGACGCGCCGTAGGCGGGGCCGAGCGCAACCGCCTGCGCTGCAGTGGCAGCCCTGTCCTCGGCCCCGGCGACGGGCGAGGCGGCCAGCACGAGGTAGCCGAGGCCCAGCCGCGCGCCCCTCGTGAGGCTCCGGCATCGTTGCAGGCCGCCTGCTCGCATGCGCATCTCCTTGGGTCCGGCACCCGGACCCGGATGCAGGGCCCGGGGAAGATGCCGGACACGCGCCGACAGTATATTGTCGTTCCGGCGACCCGGCATTCCAGGCAACGTTGGCCGTCGCTGGCGCGGGCTGGCGCTTCGAGACGGCTCAGATCGAGTCCGAGGGGAGGACGCATGGCGACCAAGGCGGCGCAGTTCGCAAGACCCTACCGCGTCGACGACGGCCGCAAGTTCCGTCTCGAGGATATCGACCCCGGCGACACCGGCGAGCTGAAGGACAAGGCCGCCGCGGGGGAGTGGCTCGACCGGGGCGTCGCGCGGCTGGCCGAGCTGCAGGAGAGGCTCTACGCCCAGGATCGCTGGGCGGTGCTGCTGATCTTCCAGGCGATGGACGCCGCCGGCAAGGATGGCGTGATCAAGCACGTGATGTCCGGCATCAACCCCCAGGGCTGCCAGGTCTACTCCTTCAAGGCCCCCTCGGCCGAGGAGCTGGACCACGACTTCCTCTGGCGCACGAGCAAGTGCTTGCCCGAGCGCGGCCGGATCGGCATCTTCAACCGCTCCTACTACGAGGAGGTGCTGGTGGTCCGGGTGCACCCAGCCTTCCTGGCGGGCCAGAAGCTGCCCGCATCCCTCGTCGGCAAGGGCGTCTGGAAAGAGCGCTACGAGGACATCAACAACTTCGAGAAGTACCTCTCCCGCAACGGCGTCCTGGTCCGCAAGTTCTTCCTGCACGTCTCGAAGAAGGAGCAGAAGAAACGCTTCCTCAAGCGACTGGACGAGCCGGAGAAGAACTGGAAGTTCCAGGCGGCCGACGTCAAGGAGCGCGGCCACTGGGACGACTACGTGAGGGCATACGAGGACATGCTGCGCAGCACAGCCACCCCTCACGCTCCCTGGTATGTGGTGCCCGCCGACAGCAAGTGGTTCACGCGAGTGGTGGTGGCGGGGGCCATCATCGATGCCCTCGAATCGCTCGAGCTGCGTTTCCCGGAGCTGGACGATGCCAAGCGCAGGGAGCTGGCCGCTGCCCGCGCGCTGCTGGAGGGCAACGACGCCGCGAAGGAAGCCGAGAACGGCCCCGCTGGCCGCGGAGGAGACTAGCGCATGCGCCACGGCGCGACCAGGCGGCGTCCGCGGGCACGACCCGGTCGACGCTACCGAAGCTGCTGAGACTGGGATCTAGCTGTTCGTCTGCGGCCTGGGGCGGCGCTGAGGAGCCTTGGGAGCGTGGGCCACGCGGTATTCCTCGAGCTCAGCGTCGCTGATGCTCAAGTAGGCGTCCGGGAGCCCGCCGTCGAGGGCCGCCAGCTCCCGCTGTAGTTTGAGGAAGCAGATGTCCGGCGCGTCTTGGTAGCGGACGCGATGCGAAAGGAAGGCCTCGTTCGCGATGGCCAGGGTGAAGTCCCGGGGATCGGCGGTGGCCAGCCTGACGCGCAACGTGTACTCACGCGCCTTCGGTTTGGCTGCGAAACCGACGTACTGGACGTGGGTGCCCATCATCCGTGTCCTCCACTCAAGCTCGTGGAGGGGCAGGGGCCCGCGCGGCTCAGTAGCTGCATGGTACCACTTCCGCCGCCGCCATCCTATCGCGTCTGGGGGCCCAGGAGACGCCGCGTCTGCCTGGCGTAGCGCGGCCTCCACGTGGGCCGGACCGCCCGGTTCCGTGCCGTTCATGCGGCCGGGGCCGCTGCGCCCGGGCGTCGACTGGGCGGCGCTTCGGCGGCACCTCGAGCTGCTCCGGCTTCCTCGTGTAGTCGAAGCCCGGAAGGGTGATGCGCGGCAGTCGCCCGCCAAGGACGCGCTCGATCGCCCTCAGGTGACCTTCGTCCTCGGGAGCCACGAAGAGGAAGGCGTCGCCCTTGGCCCCCGCGCGAGCGGTCCGGCCCACGCGATGGACGTAGTCGTCGGGAGAGTTCGGTACATCGAAGTTGATCACGTGCGACAGCGCATCCACGTCGATCCCGCGCGCGGCGATATCGGTGGCTACCAGCATGGGGAACTTTCCCGCCTTGAACCCACCCAGCGCCTGGGTGCGCTGCGCCTGGCTGCGGTTGCCGTGGATGCGGCCGGCGGCCACGCCCTGGCGAGCCAGGAAATCGGCCAGGCGGTTGGCCCGGTGCTTGGTCCGGGTGAAGGCGATGCCGCTGCGGATCTCGCCGCGCTTGAACAGCTCGACGAGCAGAGCAGACTTCAGCCCGGCGGGAACGGGGTAGACGGCCTGCGCGATTCCCACGGCGGGGGCCGACTGGCGATCGATGTTGATCGAGAACGGCGCGCGGAGCATCTCGTGTGCCAACGTCACGATCGGCGGCGGCATCGTCGCGGAGAAGAACAGCGTTTGGCGCCTCTTGGGCAGCTGCCGGAGGATGCGTCGGATGTCGGGCAAGAAGCCCATGTCCAGCATCCGGTCGGCTTCGTCGATGACCAGGACCTCCAGGCCATCCAGCTTGGCGTAGGGGAAGCGGAAGTGGTCGAGCAGCCGCCCCGGGGTCGCGATCAGCACGTCGACGCCGCGCCGGAACGCGCGCTCCTGCGGGGCCATCCCGACTCCGCCGAAGACCGACGCTCCCGACAGCGGCGTGTGGATCGCCAGGGCGTCCAGATGCTCTGCGATCTGTGCGGCCAGCTCGCGCGTGGGAGCGAGCACGAGCGCGCGCGTGGTGCCGCGCGGCTTGGGGGCGAGACGCTGCAGGATCGGCAGCAGGAAGGCCGCCGTCTTGCCGCTTCCGGTCACGGCGCAGCCGAGGATGTCGCGGCCCTCGATGGCCGGAGGGATGGCCTGCTCCTGGATCGGGGTCGGGCGTGCGAAACCCAGGTCCCGGATGCTGCGCACTAGAGTGGCCGGTAAGCCGAGAGACGAGAAGGGCATGGATATAGTGTCTTTCTACGGTTCCGGCTCGAGCTGATGCGGGTATGAACGGGGGGATCGCCGGGGAAGCCGCCGTCTGCGCGGCTCCCTCATGGAGCGCGAAGGATGTCAGTCTCTCACAACCAGGCCCTCAGAGCGAATCGGCCACCCGCGCAGGTCGGGATGCTGCGGGCTAGGACTCCTGGAAGTTCCAGCCCTTGCGCGCCGGCGTGAGGTCCCTCGACGGTGCCGCGACGTAGCGGCGTTCCTCGTCCAGGCGACGCAGCCCCTCCAGGATCAGCTGCTCGAAGCGACCTTTGAGCGCGGCGTTGCGCGCGGGGCGCGTCTGAGAGAAGGCGAAGCGGCCGCTGGTCCAGGAGAGGATTCGGAAGACGGCGTCGACCCCTCCGATGCCTTCGCTGGTGCTGGCGCTCACGATCTCTCCGTCCTCGAAGCCGACGTAGGCCGAGCGCTCGTCACCGGCGCGCAAGGAACAGACGCCAGTGAACTGGTTGAAGTGGAACATCTCGAGGACTGCAGGCACCCCGACGAAGTCGATGCGTCCCTCCATCACGATCGCGCGGGGATTCCAGACATCGGACTCCGGGCCTGCCCGGGCCGTCGCTGCGAACGTGGTGGCTGCGCCCGCGCCCTCCGCCGGGCCCAGGGTGTGCAGGCTCCTTTCGACCTTCTCGAGCAGCGCCTGGGGCGCGAATGGCTTGGTGACGTAGTCCATGACCCCGAACCGCGGCCGCTCGGACGCGTCGCCGATCCCGTCAGATTCCTTCAAGAGGACCACGGGACAGCTCACCAGGACGGGATCGGCCTCGAGCGGGCGCAGCAGCGCGTATCCGCTCAATGGACGGACGAGCGGCTTCAGGGCTGTCCCGTCCGTGCGGCGGCGCTGTGGCATCGGCACGGGCTCCGTCAGCGCGAGGCGGACGTCGGCCAAGACGAGGTCGGGCAGCATCTCGTGCGCGATCCTGACGGCCGTTTCGGAATCGCCGGTGCACACAAGGCGATAGCCCCGGCCACGAAGCACCCCGTCCGCGATGCCGCGGCACCAGGCATCCTCGTCCACCAGGATCAGGCGTCGGATACGCCGGTGGCCCGCGACGCCCCTGCGCTCGGCCCCTCCCGGGTCGGCGCTCATGCATGACTCCACGGATGCGGCGGGCGCCCGCTGGGGCTTCGGGGATCCCGAAGAGAGGGATCCAGGGAGGGCCCGAACCGATCCTCGACTTCTTGAGGCGGGGCAGTCTACCCCATGTTCAGCACAAGGCGATGTGAGCGTGCGCACATTGCGCAATCATTGCGCGAGTGGCGTTGCGAGTTGGCCCTCGCTTGCCAGGGGCGCCTCGGTCTGCTGCAGCTCTGCGGCCGCGCGCTCCATCTGTCGCATTGCCCGCAGGTGGTTCCGGCCCGCGAGCTTCAAGACGTCTACGTCGGAGTACCCGCGGCGCAGCAGCTCGGCGAACAGGAACGGGTAGCGCGCTACAGTCTCGAGGCCCACGGCCATCGACGTGCGGCCCTCGTCGTAGAAGTCCGAGCCGATCCCCACGTGGTCGATTCCCGCCAGCTTGCGGATGTGGTCGATGTGGTCGGCGACATCCGCGATCGAGCCGCGCGGCTCCGGGTTCGCGCCCTCCCAGGCCGCGATACCTTCGCGGATCGCCGCTTCGTCGTCGAGACGGGCGCGCAGCTCCTCCAGGGCCGACTTGCGTCTCGCCTGCCAGGCCGGGTTCTCGGGCGAGACGAAAGCCCCGATGAAGTTGACGTGAATCACGCCCCCATTGGCGGGGAGTAGCCTGAGCACCGCATCGGGCACGTTGCGAGGGTGGGGATCGACAGCGTAGGCGTTTGAGTGGGAGAAGATCACCGGGGCGCGGGTCACGCGCAGCACGTCCTTCATCGTCTCCGGGCTGACGTGGGAGAGGTCCACGAACATCCCGAGACGGTTCATCTCGCGGACCAGGCGCTCGCCGAGCTCGGTGAGACCGTCGTGCTCCGGCCGGTCGGTGGCCGCATCGGCCCACTCCACCGTGTCCCAATGGGTCAGGGTCATGTAGCGGGCGCCGAGCTCGTAGAAGACTCGGAGGGCAGCCGGCGAGCTCTCGATCATGTGACCGCCTTCGACGCCCAACAGTGAGGCGATCCGCCCCGCGCGGCGGATCCGTTCGATGTCGTCGGCCGTCCGGGCCTGCTCCAGCTCGGGTCGGCTCCGGATGAGGCGGAGCGCCACGTCGAACTCACGGAGGGCCTCGCGCAGCGAAGTGTGGGTCCCCATGTGCGACGAGGCGGCGAACACCGACCAGTACTGCACACCCACCCTCCCCTCGCGCAAGCGCGGGATGTCGGCGCAGAGGTCCAGCTGGACCTTTCCCAGGTCCACTTGCGTGAGGTCGGCAGCGTGCTTTTCGAGCAGCATCGTGGGCAGGTCGTTGTGGGTGTCGATCAGTGGGGCCGTCGCGAGCAGCGTCCTGGCGCGCTCCAGCAGCGCCGGGTCCGGGGTCTGGGCCGACGTCACGACGGACAGCAACACAAGCGACACCTGCAGGGTCGAAGGATGCATCCAGACCTCCTCGTATCCGCGCTTGCCGGCTGGGCCGCGCGAGACCCGCGACTGTAACCCCGCCGAGTGATCCCCTGGGTGACCACAGGTCATGATTTGTGCGATGCGAGATAGCCGCAAGCAATGCTAGTATTGTGCCGACTGGGATAAGTCAAATGACTATAGGTCAACTCCAGCGAACGCTCCCGAGCCAGGCGTACCGATCGGAAGAGATCTTCGTGCGGGAGCGGGAGCGCATCTTCGCGCGCGAGTGGATCTGCGTGGGGCGGGAGCACGCGCTGGCCGCGTGCGGCGGCGTGCGCGTGCTCGATGTGCTCGGCGAGAGCGTGATCCTGGCACGAACGAAGGCGGGCGCGCTCCGCGCCCATTACAACGTTTGCCGGCACCGCGGGGCGGGGGTCTGCGCCGAAGCAGGCGCGCGGCCGCTGCTCGGCTCGGGCCTGACCCCGGGCGGGACGATCCGCTGCCCTTATCACTCCTGGACCTACGACCTCGACGGGCGCTTGCTGAGCGCCCCTCACCTCGCTGAGGCCGCCGACCTCAGGCGCGAGGACTTCCCCCTGCACGCCGTGGGCGTCTCGACCTGGGGCGGCCGCTGGCCCACGCCCCTGGGAGGCCGAGATGGGGGCCTTTCTCGCTGCGTTCCGAAGCGAGGCCGCCCGCAGGCGTCTACACGCCGCCCGCTGACCCTCCTTTGCTGCGCGCGCCGGGCCGGGACCAGCTCTTCGCCCTGCTTCGGCAGCGCCCGGCCCTGATAGTCGGGGCCCAGGTCTCGCGCCGATCTTGCTGCCGCGTTTCCGCACCGCCTTCAGGAGCAGGATCGCGGCCGGCTTCCACGGGGTAAGATCGTGCCGGAGGCGCAGCATGCCAGACGCTCCCGGCGCCGTGTCCAGGGACGGTCTCCTCGGCCGCAGCGTTCTCACGACCCAGGACTGCGCGACGGAGGAGCTGGAGCGGATCCTCGACGTGGCCGCTCGCTTCGAGGCCCTCGACCGGGCCGGGCGCGGCACGCGGTTGCTGCCGGATCAGCTGGCCTACGCGCTGTTCTTCGACAACTCCACGCGCACGAAATCGGCCTGGGCCGGGGCCGCGTCACGGCTGGGCATGCAGCCGGTGATAGTAGACGGCACGTCCACCCAGGTCGCCCACGGCGAGACCGCGGCCGAGACCGGCGCGATGCTCGGCATGAACGCCCATGCGCTCGGAATCCGCCACGATCTGATCCTGGGCGAGGGGAATCGTTTCATGCGGGAGGTCAAGCGGGGGATCGACGAGTATCTCGCGGCCACCAACGATTCGCGCGTGGTTCCCGTGGTCAATCTGCAGTGCGACGTGGACCACCCGACACAGACGCTGGCGGACCTGCTCTGGCTGCGTCAGCGCTTCGGCGGCTCGCTTGCCGGCAAACGAATCGCGGTCGCGTGGGCGTATTCGCCGAGCTATGCGAAGCCGCTGTCGGTGCCGCAGGGGCTGATCACGTTGCTCACGCGCTTCGGGGCCCACGTCGCGCTTGCCCATCCCGAGGGCTACGGTCTGCTCGACGCGACGCTTCACAGCGCGGAAACCAACGCCGCCGCCTCCGGCGGCTCGTTCCGGGTCGTCCCGACCATGGACGCAGCGTTCCAGGACGCAGACGCGGTCTACCCCAAGTCCTGGGGGCCGTACGAGCTGATGCTCGAGCGGGTGGAGGCGAACCGGCGCGGCGACAAGGCCGCGCTTGCCGAGATCGAGCGCCGCGCGTTGGCGCGGAATGCCTCGCACCGCGACTGGATCTGTGACGAGCGACGGATGGGCATGACGAACGGCGCGCTCTACATGCACTGCCTGCCGGCTGACATCGGGTCCGAGGTGAGCCCTGGGGTCATGGAGCGCTTCAAGCTCGCCGTGGCGCGCCAGGCCAACAAGAAAGTGTACGTGATCATGGCGTTGCTGGCCGCGGCCAAGCTCCCCGACCTGTCCGCGCGCCTGGCCGCGCACGACTGAGACGGAGGCTCCATGTTATCCCTAGATGCCAGCGTGGCCGAGCTCGCCGCGCGCTACCGTCCCCTGGCTGCTCGCATCCTGGCCGAGGCGATTCGCATTCCCGCCGACTACGTGGACAAGCGCGCGGACCAGGGGGGCGATCGACTCTGCGGCCTCAGTAACCACGAGGGCCCGCGGCTTGCGTACCTGAAGCGCACGATTGCGGAGATCGGCGCGGTGCGCCGCCCCGAGGACGTGTCGTTCGACGCCTTCGGCAACCTCGTCTGGGTCGTGCAGGACGACAGCGACGGCGTCCCGGCACGCGGCAAGAAAGTCGTCTACATGGACGGCCACACGGACACGGTACAGGCGCTGCGCCCGCAGTGGCGCGACAAGCTGCGCGGCGCGATCGATTGCTATCACGGCTTGCTGGACCTGTCGCGGGTGGACCGCAGCGTACTGCGCGACACCCTGGGCTACCTGCCGCCCGACGACGAGTGGGACCAGCTGCTGTTCGGACGCGGCGCCGCCGACCAGCTGGGCGGAGTCGTGTCGCAGATCGTCGCGACGAAGATCCTGCTGGAGCTGGAGCCGCTGGGCTCGTTGCGCGGCGTGATCGTCCGCTGCTACGGGACTGTCCAGGAGGAGGACAACGATGGTGGCGGGCCGCTCTACCTGATGGGCAAGGTCCTGCCCGGGGCGCCGCCCGAGCTCGTTCCCGACGTCGTGATCCTGACCGAGGGCACGGGCGACGCGAAGCAGGGCGCGCTCGGGATCTACCGCGGCCAGCGCGGTCGCATGCAGATCGAGGTCGCGGTCATCGGGCGCTCCTGCCATGGCTCGATGCCGTGGGAGGGCTTGAACCCCCTCGAGTACGGCGCTGCGATCGTCAGCGAGGCGGCGCGCCGCTATGAGGCGCGCGATGGCTTCCTGGATCATGCGTTCCTCGGGCACGGCACGCGCACGGCGTCCTGGTCCCAGCTCGACACGCCGAGTGACTGCGCAGTGCCGGAGCGCTTCAGCTTCCGCTTCGACCGGCGCTTGACGATCGGCGAAACGCCCGAGCAGGCGGTCAAGGACGTGGACGCGCTGGACGCGGTGCGCGCGGCGCGGGCGGCGGGCCTGCGCGTGGACGTCGGGGTCCCGCACTACCGGGAGAAGACCTGGTGCGGCTACCTCGCGGACAACCCGCAGCTCTACCCCGGCTGGCTCACGCCCGAGGATCACCCGGCGATCCGTGCGGCGGTCGCTGCCTACCGCGGTGTCGTGACGCCCCACGTCACGGAGCCGGCCGGAGGCGCAAAGGCAGGCGCTCTGCGCAAGGAGCCGCGCGTGGACCGTTGGATATTCTCGACGGATGGCGTCGGCTTTCCGATCCCCGCCCGCGACGCTGCCATCACCGTTGCCGAGAGCAAGCGCTGGATCGTCTCCGGGAACGTCAAGCACCCCGCGATGTTCGGAGTCGGACCGGGGCTCGAACAGAACACTCACCGCATCGGCGAGTACGTGGACTTGCGCGAGCTGCAGCACGCGATCGCCGTGCTGGCTCGCTTCCCCAGCGCCTTCGTCGCAGGCGCTTGAGCGCCTTTGGCGTCAGGGCTGCGGGGAAACGTCCAGCGCTTCCCAGGCGGCGCGGCTCACCCGGAAGGTGCCGCTCTCCCTGGTGAGCTCGAGGTCGAAGCGGTACGCGGCGGACGGTGGTAGCAGGCCCTCGAAGCCGAGCGCTTTGCGAGCCTGGCCGGAGAACTCAACCCGGCAGCGCACCCGAGTCGCCGTCTGCTCTCGTTCGGTCTCCACGGCGTACAGGTCGAGGCCGATGCTCTCGTAGGCCGCGAAGTAACGGCGCAAGGCGCTCTCTGCCTCCAGACGCTCCATCCCCGCGGGACCCTGAAAGGCCGGGCTGAGCTGCGCCGCGAAGCGAGCCGCGTCCCGCGCCTCGGCTGCGGCTACCAGCTCGTCGAGCAAGGCCAGCACGGGATCCCGCGGCGTGCCGCAAGCGAGCGCGCCTGCGAATCCCAGCGCGGCACGAACCAGAAGCTCTCGGCGGGTCAGGCTCGCTCCTCCCTGATTCGATTCCGACCCGTAGTCGTGCACGACGTCGTGGAACAGGATGTAGTGCATTGGTTCCCAGGTTCCGAGTTCGCGCTCGTGAATCAGTGACAGTACCAGATCCTGCAGGCAGTTCCCGCTTGACATCATATGCAATTGAGTAGTTGAATAGGCGCTCATGCAGGAACGCCGTTTCAAGGACCAGATTTACGAGCACGTCGCCCGCATCGCCAGTGCGGCAAACAGCCCGCGCCGGCTCGAGATGCTCGAGGTGCTCGCCCAGGGACCGCGCACGGTCGAGGCCCTGGCGAATCAGGCCGCGCTCTCCGTCGCCAACGCCTCGCGGCATCTGCAGGTGCTGCGGCAGGCGGGCCTGGTCGAGGGGCGGAAGCAGGGGCTGTTCGTCGAGTACCGCCTTGCCGAGCTGGAGGTCTTCGACCTCGTGCGGCTGCTGCGCGCGATCGCCCTGCGCCGGCTGGCAGACGTCGAGCGGCTCGTCCGCACTTACCTCGGCAGCCGCGACGAGCTCGAGCCCGTGGGGCGGAAGGACCTGCTGGAGCGGGTGTGTTCTGGATCTGTGGTGGTGGTGGACGTCCGGCCTGCGGAAGAGTATCGCGCCGCTCATATCCCCGGCGCGGTCTCGGTGCCACTGAAGGACCTGCCGCGCCGGCTGCGGCAGCTCCCGGTGCGCAAGGAGATCGTGGCGTACTGCCGCGGGCCCTATTGTCTGATGGCGTTCGACGCGGTCAGGCTCCTGCGGAACCGCGGCCGTCGCGCCCGGCGGCTCGTGGACGGCTTCCCCGAGTGGCGCGCCGCGGGTTTGCCCGTCGAGACCGGCGCGGCGAGCGAGCCGTGAGCTACCTCCACTGGCTGGTCGCGACTTCCCTCGCGTTCGTCGTGGCCGAGAGACTGTTTGCATGGCGCAAGGAGCAGCCCGCCTTGCGGGCCGGCCTGTGGCGCGACCTGGGCTTCCTGGGCCTGAACGGCCACTTCTTCGCCGTGTGGACCGCTGGCGCCAGCGGCTGGCTCGCCTTGCACGCCACACAGCTGCTTCAGGGCTCGGGTGTGCGGCTGCAGGGCTCGCCGGTCTCGGCGTGGCCCCTGGTGGGCCAGGTCGTCGCGCTGCTGGTGGTGTCGGACTTCCTGCAGTGGTGCGTTCACAACCTCCTGCACCGCGTGCCCTGGCTCTGGCAGTTCCACAAGGTCCACCACTCGATCGCCACGATGGACTGGATCGGAAACTGGCGCTTCCATTGGATGGAGATCGTGGTCTACCGGAGTCTCCAGTGGCTGCCCCTGGCGTGGCTCGGCGCCTCGGGCAAAGCGGCGTTGGCCGTGGCCGTCGTCGGCACGCTCTGGGGCGACTTCAATCACGCCAACCTCGACTGCGGCCTGGGCCGCCTGGGCTACCTCTTCAACAGCCCTCGGATGCACCTCTGGCACCACGACGCGTCGAGCGAGGGGGGCGTTGCGAAGAACTTCGGGATTGTGCTCAGCCTGTGGGACCACGTCTTCGACACCGCGTACTGGCCGCGGGAGCGAAGCCCCGAGCGCCTGGGCTATCCGGGTGATTGGGAGATGCCGGAGGGCCTTCTCGGCGAGTTGGCCTGGCCGCTGGTGCGCAGGACGATCGTGGCGGGCGCCTCCGCCACGGCTAGGACAGGTGACCCATGAAGCTGCTCTTCCTTCTCAACGACGCTCCCTACGGCAGCGAGCGCACCTACAACGCGCTCCGCCTCGCGGGCTCCGCCGTCCGCAAGCCGGACGTGGCGGTGCAGGTGTTCCTCATTGGGGACGCCGCCGCCGCGGCCAAGGGCGGTCAAAAGCTGCCGTCGGGCTACTACAACGTGGCGACCATGCTGGGCGCCGTCGTGCGGCACGGCGGCACGGTCGGCGTCTGCGGCTCGTGCATCGAGGCGCGCGGGATCGGCGACGGCGAGCTGATCGAGGGCGCGCGGCGCAGCTCGATGGACGAGCTGGCCGCGTGGACGCTCGAAGCCGACAAGGTTCTGGTGTTCTGAGGCCATGGCGCGCACGGTCCTGATCCTCGGCGGTGGTATCGGCGGGCTTGTGACCGCCAGCGAGCTACGCCGCAGGCTCCATCGCGAGCACCGTGTCGTCGTGGTCGAGCGCGAGGAGTCCTTCGTCTTTCCGCCGTCGTTGCTCTGGCTCCTCACGGGAGACCGGGAGCTGAGCCAGTTCTCACGCCCGCTGGCGCGCCTCGCGCGGAAGGGCATCGAGGTGGTGCGCGGCGAGGTGGAGGCGATCGATCCGGCCCGGCGTGAGGTCGTGGCGCGGAACATCGCGCCAGCGATCGACGGAAGCGGGAAGCCTGCGGCATTCGACGGCCACGGCGCCTGCTTCATCGAGGCCGGCGACGGGAAAGCCGGCTTCGGCAGCGGCGACTTCTACGCCGAGCCCGTCCCGCGCGTTACGATCAGGAGGCCGGGGTGCTTCTGGCATCTCGGGAAAGTCGTCTTCGAGAAGGACTGGCTCCGGCGCTGGCTCTGATGGGGGCAGCCGAGGGTCGATGCACGAAGACCTGATCTACCTCGACTACAACGCCACGACGCCGCTTCTCCCCGAGGTCGTGGACGCCATGCTCCCGTACCTCCGCACCCACTTCGGCAACCCCTCGAGCGGCCACGCCCTGGGGCGCGCGGCGCGCGGCGCCGTGGAGGAGGCGCGTGGCCAGCTCGCGGCCTTGCTGCGCTGCGACGCCGACGAGGTCGTCTTCACGTCGGGCGGGACGGAGTCCAACAACCTCGCGATCCGCGGCGTGACGGAAGCGCGCCCGGATCGCCGTCATGTCGTCACCTCGGTCATCGAGCATCCCGCAGTCGCAGTGCCGTGCGCCTGGCTGGAGGGGCACGGCGTGCGAGTCACGCGCGCCGGCGTGGACGCCCTGGGGCGGGTCCTTCTGGAGGAGGTGGCCGGCGCCGTCGCTCCGCAGACGGCGCTGGTCACGGTCATGCATTCGAACAACGAGACCGGCGTGCTGCAGCCGATCGCGGCGATCGCGAAGGCCGCGCGCGCCGCGGGCGCGCTCGTGCACACAGACGCGGCGCAGTCCGTGGGGAAGGTGCCGGTCCACGTCGGAGAGCTGGGAGTCGACCTTGTGTCGGTCGCGGGTCACAAGCTCTACGCGCCGAAAGGGGTGGGCGCGCTCTACATCCGGCGTGGGACGCCGCTCCTCCCCTTGGCGCTCGGGGCGGGGCAGGAACGCGGCATGCGGCCCGGGACCGAGAACGTGGCCTCGATCGTCGGGTTGGGTGTGGCGTGCGAGCGCGCGCGCCGTGACCTGGACGCCGAGAGCGCGCGGGTCCGGGCGCTGCGCGACGGCCTGTGGGAACGGCTGCGCAGCGCGGTCGCCGGCCTCGCGCAGAACGGCCACCTCGAGGAGCGGCTGCCCAACACGCTCAGCGTTCGCTTCCCGGGCGTCTCGGGCGCCGCGCTGCTCGCAACGGCCGCCGGCGTGGCCGCCTCGACCGGCTCGGCGTGTCACGAAGGCGCTGAACAGGCGTCGCCGGTGGTGCTCGCGATGGGCGTCCCTGCCACGGAGGCGCTGGGGACCGTACGCCTGACGCTCGGCCGTGGGACGACCAGCCAGGAGGTCGAGCGGGCCGCGTCGGCGCTGGTCGACGCCTGGCAGCGGCTCGCTCGCGCTTGAACGATCGCGAGGGTGCCCCTGGCAGCAGGGACGCGCACCGGTGCGTCCAGCCAGCCGACTGACAATCTACCGGTTGCGGCCCTTGACGATGCGCTTGACGATCCCGGGGCCTCCGGCTGCCGCGAGGATTGGATTGGATTGACAATCAGCATGTGAGTACCATTGACGATCGATTGACAATATCCAGGGCGATAGCCTAGCCTGCGTGGCGTATGGAGCCGAAACGAGCCATCCTCGGCTACCTGGCCAAGCGCCGGCCGGCGCCCGGACGAGCGCTCCGCGAGCACCTGGGCATCACGCGGCAGGCCCTGAACGTGCACATGCGCGAGCTGATCCGCTCGGGCAAGGTGCTGAAGTCCGGCTCCACTCGGGGCGCCCACTACACCCTGGCGAGAAGGCCAGCGGCAGCCGTGGTCCAGGACCGCGTCCTGTCGCTGGCCGGCCTCGACGAGAGCAAGGTCTACCAGCAGCTCTCGACCCCCTTGAACCTGACAACGCAGCTCAAGCGCAATGTCGAAGCCATCGTCCACTATGCTTTCACCGAGATGCTCAACAACGCCATCGAGCACTCGCAAGCGGATCGCGGGCGGGCCCGCTTGCGTCTGGCGCCGGCGGCTGTGGCCTTCGAGGTCAGGGACCACGGCATCGGGGTCTTCTACTCGATCTGCTCCAAGCTCGGGCTCGAGGACGAACAGGCGGCCCTGATCGAGCTGTTGAAGGGAAGGACGACGACGATGCGCGAGAGCCACACCGGAGAAGGGATCTTCTTCACTTCCCGGGTGGCCGACCGCTTCGTGCTGCGCTCCCACCGGATCCGCCTTGAGTGGAGCCGCTTCAAAGACGACGTCTTCGTCACACAGCAACGCTTCCTCGCGGGCACGCACGTGGAGTTCCTCATCGAGCGCAGTTCTCGCCGACGCCTGGAACAGGTGTTCGGCGAGTTCGCCCCGGCCGAGTACGATTACCACTTCGAAAGGACCAGAGTCCTGGTCAAGCTGCTTCAGTCCGACTACCTCTCCCGGTCGGAGGCGAAGCGCCTGCTGGCGAACCTCGGGAAGTTCCGCGAGGTCGTCTTGGACTTCAGGGACGTGAGGTCGATCGGGCAGGGCTTCGCCGACGAGATCTTCCGGGTGTTCGCCAGCGCGCATCCCGAGATCAAGCTGTCGGCCGAAAACCCGAACGCCGTGGTGGCCGCCATGCTTCGCCACGTCGGCGCCAACGTCTAGGAGGATCGCATGCCAGCTACGTCTTCCCGTCGTCGCGTGCTCGGCGCCCTTGGCGCCGGAGGAGCAGCTCTGGCTCTCGGCCGCGGCGAGGCCGTCGGTGACCTCAAGCGCGAGGAGTTGGTCCGGACCGGCTCGGTGGTCCTCCACGAGCACTACTTCGGCAACCTGGGCGGCGACGGGAAGGCCTCAGGAACGGCGCGCGACGTGATCAAGCGTGCCTTCGGCAGCTACGAGACCTGGGAGGCCGAGTTCAGGCGCACCGCGAACGCTCTCGCCGGCGGCTCCGGGGCGCGCGTCGTGCGGACGCGGGAAGCGGCTGGCGCCGGTCCAGACCATGGGCGCTCTACGCCTCCAGCGCAACGTGCTCGCCGGTGGCGGCGCGCTAGGCCGAATAGCCGGCCGGTGCGTCCAGCGCCGTGAGCGTGTGCAGCTCGGCGACGGCCCGGTCGCGGGTGACGCCGAAAGCCTGCTCGAACTCGCGCCCGCGCCTGGCCTCGGCGATCCAGCCCAACCGGCAGTGAACGCTCCAGCCGTCGGCTTCGAGCTGCCGCAGTGTCTGCTCCAGCTCCCGACGTCCCTCGTGCCGCAGGCTCATGATCGCCTGGACGGTCGTCTCCAATAACTCGAGCTCCTCGGGTGTCGGCTCGGCACCCTCCGGCAGCTCGACCTCGATCACCCTCTTGCTCGCCATGATCGGCGCCCCTCCCGGCCCTAGAGGCCGTACCTGTCCACGATCTCCTTCTTGCCCTTGCCCAGGATCTCGAACTTCCGCCCGACCTTCACGAAGGCCTCGATGGCCTGATCGAGGTGACGGTCCTCGTGGGCCGCCGAGAGTTGCGTGCGGATGCGTGCCTGGCCCTTGGCGACCACGGGGAAGAAGAAGCCGACGGCGTAAATCCCCTCGGCGAAGAGCTCCCGGGCCACGTCCTGGGCCAGCCTCGCGTTGTAGAGCATCACCGGCACGATCGGGCTCTCGCCCTCCTTCAGGTCGAAGCCCGCTGCCTTCAGCGACCCCCGCCAGCGCAAGGTGTTCTGCTCGAGCTTGTCGCGCCGCTCGGTGCCGCGGCCGATCAGCTCCAGCACCTTGAGGGCCCCGGCCACGATCACCGGCGCCACGGTGTTCGAGAAGAGGTACGGCCGCGCGCGCTGCCGGCACATTTCGACGAGCTCCTTCCGCCCGCTGACGCAGCCGCCCGAGGCGCCGCCCAGGGCCTTGCCCAGCGTGGTCGTAATCAGGTCGACCCGGCCCAGCACACCCTTCTGCTCGTGTGTGCCGCGGCCCGTCTTCCCGATGAAGCCCGTGGCGTGGGAATCGTCCACGAGCAGCATGGCCTCGTAGCGCTCCGCCAGCGACACGACCTCGTCCAGCTTCGCGAGGTCGCCGTCCATGGAGAACACCCCGTCGGTGATCACCATCCGGAATCGCTTGTCCCGATGCTCCTGAAGCTTCTGCTCGAGATGGGCCATGTCCGAGTGCTTGAAGGTGTCCTGCATCGCCTTGCACAGGCGCATGCCGTCGACGATCGAGGCGTGGACCAGCCGGTCGGCGATCATCACGTCCCGCTCGCCAAGAAGCGCT
>Ga0214473_10004181_pt1 | contig 17377 bp, 11 predicted proteins | sample RVTome_7_FD_203509 | JGI IMG/M metagenome (GOLD analysis project Ga0214473, IMG submission 203509) | Soil microbial communities from uranium-contaminated site in the Upper Colorado River Basin, Wyoming, United States - RVT98D197 | ecosystem: Environmental > Terrestrial > Soil > Contaminated >... | reverse complement strand
TCGTCAGGTTGCGCGAGCGGCCGATGATCGCGGAGGCGTTGCGAAACTCCTCGTCGTAGGTCATCGGTTTGCGGGCCACACCTTCTTCGACCGCTTTGGCGGCCACGGCGGCAGCCTCGCGCGGGAAGACTTCCCAGTCGTCCATGTTGGGCAGAATGGTTTCGGTGGTGAGGCCTCGCTCGACCGCCATGCCGGCCAACGCTTCGGCGGCCGCGACGCACATGGGATCGGTGATGGTCGTGGCGCGCACATCCAACGTCCCGCGGAAGATCCCCGGGAAGCCCAGCGAATTGTTGACCTGGTTGGGGAAGTCCGAGCGGCCGGTGGCGACGATGGCGGCCCCGCCCTCGTGGGCCTCCCACGGCCAGATCTCGGGCACGGGATTGGCGCAGGCGAAAACGATAGCGTCCTGGGCCATGCCGCGCACCCACTCGGGCAGAAGCGTGCCGGGCCCGGGCTTCGACAGGGCGATGACGACATCGGCACCCTTCATGGCCTCGGGGATGCCGCCCTGGCGTCCCTCGGCGTTGGTCGATTGGCACATCTTCCATTTGTCGACGTACTCCGCCTTGCGCAGCTCGACATCGCTGCGGCCCTTGTGGAGGATCCCCTTGCTGTCGACGACGCGGCAGCGCGAGGCATCCGCGCCGGAGTTGAAGATCAGCCGGGCGCAAGCGACGTTCGAGGCGCCGGAGCCCACGAAGACGATCGACACCTCGCCCAGTTTCTTGCCGACGAGCTTGAGCGCGTTGAGGAGTCCGGCCAGAGTCACCGTGGCCGTGCCTTGCTGGTCGTCGTGCCAGACGGGGATTTCCGTATGCCCGCGCAGGGTGTCGAGGATGCGGAAGCACTTCGGCTGCGACAGGTCTTCCAGATTGACGCCGCCGAATCCGGGCTGGATGAGCTTGACCGTCTCGATGATCTTGTCGGGGTCCTTGGTGTCGAGCATGATCGGCCAGGCGTCGATCCCGCCCAGGTACTTGAACAGGAGGGCCTTTCCCTCCATGACCGGCAGGCCGGCCTTGGGACCGATATCGCCCAAGCCGAGGACCCGCGTGCCGTCCGAGACCACCGCTACGGTGTTCCACTTGTGGGTGTGCTCGTACACCAGCTCGGGGTTCTCGGCGATGGCCCGGCACGAGGCGGCCACGCCGGGCGTGTACCAGATGGCGAAGTCGTTGAAGTCGCGCACGCGGCACTTGAGCGCGATCTCCACCTTCCCCCGGTAGAACGGATGCAAGCGCATCGCGTCGGCGGAGGGCTGCTTGGCTTTGGCCAGCAGGGCTTCGATGGTCGGGGGAGGGGCGGTCTTTTCCATGGATGATCTCCTTCGGGCTACGCGCCCGGGCTTTCCAGGTTGGACGTGTTCAACCCCCACCCCGTCCCCCTGCCCCTGCGTTTGACGATGAAGACCCAGCTGCGGAGGTGAACGCAGGGGGAGGGGGATATCTACTAGGGAGATGGGGGAGCGAAGCTCCCCCATCTCCCTTGAAATTCCTCATCCCCTCCCCCGGCCAAGCATTTTGCGAATCAAAGGCGCGTGAAGGCTGGGGGAGGGGCAAGGGGTGGGGGGCGAACGATTTCACGGTTAGAACCCCAAGCACTTACAGCCGCAGGTACGAATCGGTGTAGATCACTTGGTTGAGCAGCACCTGCACCGTCTTCCAGATGGCGACCTGCTCCGGGTCGTGCATGTCCACCTGGTCGGGTTCGAGGGCCGTGCTGGCGGCCACGGCGTCATGCAGCTTCAGATAGAGAGCCCGGACCGGCGTGGTCTCGTCGCGGGCCTGCACGGCCGTCAGGACGTCCATCAGCTCCTTATCGAGCGGATCGAGGATGGCGGCGTCCAGGCCGACGGCCATCAGCATCACCAGATAGACGCGATTGAGCAGCGGCCGCATCTCCGGCGGCACCTGGTTGGAGACGTTCGACAACCCGACGACGGTCAGCGGCGGCGGATCCGCCACCATCTTCAGCATGCGCACCGTCTCGATGGCGTGCGGCACGTACTCCTGGCAGCCGGAGACCGTCAGGATCAGGGGGTCGATGAAAAGCTTGTCCATCGCCACGCCGACTTCCTGGGCGCGCGGGATGAGTTTCTCCATGGCGATGCCGATGCGCGCGTCGGCGCTGACCGGGATGCCGCTCTTCTCCAGGCACAAGGCGATCAGCCCGGCGCCGTACTGGGCCGCCAGGGGAGGCACGTTCGCCAACCGCTCTTCCTCGGCGGACGTCGAGTTGATGATGGCGTTGGCTCCGACCTTCTTCAGCCCGACCTCGATGGCCGCCAGGTTGGTCGTGTCGAAGGACAGAGTCATCCCCGGGACGGCTTCCACGACGCAATCGACCAGCCAGTCCATGACCTCGGGCCCGGCCTTCTTCTGCGGGCCGATGTTGAGGTCGAGGGCGGTCGCCCCGGCGGCCTTCTGGCGGCGCGCCAGGTCGACGAAGAAACCTCCGTCACGTTCGGCGAGGGCGGCCTTCACCCGGGGGGAGATGATGTGAATGTTTTCGCCGATCTTGAGCATCGATGCCTCCAGGGCGGATTTGAGGCCCTCACCCCCTCGGTCCCCCTCTCCCGCTCAGCGGGAGAGGGGGTAGGGGGTGAGGGGAGACGAGTCATTCGAACGTCACACTGCTCAGCACCAGTGCCGCCAGCTCTTCCACCGCCTGGCCCGCCGGGGAGCTGCCGTTGAGCTGGAGCAGGGAGGCGCCGTGGGCGTCGAGCTCGTTCAGAAGGTCGTCGGCGGGAAGCAGGGCGGCGATGGGGAGCCCGGTGGCCGCGAGCGCCTCCGACAACTCGGTCGGGAGCGCCCCGCGGGTGCGGTTGACCACCAGCATCTTCCGGCGCACGTGCATGCCCTCTTCGGAGGCCATCGCGGCGATGGTCTGGGCGGCGCGGGCGCCGCGCACCGTGGGGTCGGTGACGACCACCAGCAGGTCGACGTCGCGCGTGGTGCGTCGGCTGAGGTGCTCCATGCCGGCCTCGTTGTCGATCACCACCCAGGCGTAGGTCTTGCCGAGGTCATCCAGGATCTGGCGCAGCAGGTGGTTGACGGCGCAGTAGCAGCCCTGACCCTCCGGCCGGCCCATCGCCAGCAGGTCGACCTGATCGCCTTCCTCGAGCGCCAGGCGGACCTGATGCGTGAGGTGTTCGTGGCGGCTGATGGCCAGCTGGGCGCCGCGCACGTCCTCGCGCAGTTCGCCGACGGTGGTCGGCGCCGGCAGGCCGAGGGCCAGGTGGAGGTTCATCGCCGGGTCGGCGTCAATGGCCAGTACCGGGCCCTGGCCGCGGCGCAGCAGACTGCGGATCAGCAGGGCCGCCAGGGTGGTCTTGCCCGTCCCGCCCTTGCCGGCGAGAGCCAACACTTTCGTCATGCGTCCACTCCCATACCTCGAAGGGCGCGCAGGGCGCGCACCGTGACCCACTTGTTGGGGGCTCGTTTCGGCCCGAGATCGAACCACGTCTTGCCCTGGTAGCTGTATTCCAACGGCCACCGACCTTCGGGGTCGCGCTTGGACAGGATGAAGTCGGCCAGACTCCGAAGGCGAGCGTCCCGCCCCTTGCCCAAAGCCACCAGCACTTCCGCGTTGCGCAGTACGTCGGTGACGTAGCCCATGGGGTAACCGAACTTGAACCAGCTTCCGTTGGGCTTCGTCCCATAACCCATCGGGTAGCTCGCCCGGGCCGGGTTGTAGCGGAGCAAGAACTCGACACCCGCGGTGACGGCGCGTCTCATCGCCGCCGTCCGCGAACGGGCGGGGACGCGGCTCAGCGCGTCCAGGGCCGGGATGGCGCCCCATGCGCATGGCTTGTGGTTGTTGGCGGCACAGTGGAAACCGGCAGCGCTGTTGCCGGACCGATAGAAGCGGACCGGATCCTTCGAGGAAGCGCTAGCTAGACCCTCCCCGGTGATGCTGCGGGCCATCCAGCCAAGGGCTTCCTTCAAGCGGGGATCATCGCCGAAACCGAGTTCCAGCAGGGATGCCCCTAGATTGCCTTCGAGGCAGTGAATCATCCCCGCCGGTGTGGCCCTTCTGGCTGTCGAAGTTGCCGAAAAGCGTCCGAGTGGGGCGCGACTGTGGTCGAGCACGTTGTCGGCCGCCCGACGGATACGTGGGTCCTCGCCGTCGGCGCCGAACTGGCCGAGGAAGATGACCTGCCACAACGTACCGGTGTACTTCGGGGTGTAGCCACCGAACGGATTCACCCACCAGCCTTCGTCCTTCATCGCGTCGAGGATCGGCCGCACAGGGGGATGGCGCACAGTGGCTCGCCGCGCAGAACGCACCTCGGGATCATCGGGCGGAGCTCCGAGCAGATCCCGCAACGTGAAGGCGCGCACTCCCGGGTCCTCGGGCTCGAGCAGCCAATCCAGCACGGCGCGCGGCACCACGGTCATGGACGCTCTTCCTTGACCCCGTTCTCCCGCTGCCAGACCTCGGCGACGCTGGGGAAGCGGCGAATATCGGTATGGGGAAGAAACAGCGCGGCTGTGAATGCGTCGAAAAAGGCGTTGTCGGCCGAGAGCTCGATGTAGGTCATCCGTTCGGCCAACTGGCGGATCGCCTGCCGGGCGTCGCGCGAGAGCAGGGCCATGTGAGCCCCGCGCACCGACGTATTCCCAAGGAAGCGGAAGCGGTTCCACGGGACGTCGGGCAGCAGCCCGATCTGTACCGCCTTCTCGACGTTCAGGTACTTGCCGAAGGCGCCGCCGATCAGGACCTGCTCGACGTCGGCCAAGTCGACGCCCAGCCGGCCGGCCAACACGGTGAAGCCGGCGTAGATGGCGGCCTTGGCGCGCAGCAGGTTGTCGACATCGACCTGGGTCAGGGCCAGGGCGCGCCCCGTGGCGCTTTCGGCCGGCCAGGCGATGACGTATTCGGGGCCATGCTCGCCTGGGCGCACTCGCGGAGACCCAAGGTCCATCTTGAAATGTCCCCCGCGGTCAACGACGCCCGTCACAAACAACTCGGCCAGCAGGGAGAGCAAGCCCGAACCGCACAGTCCGCGCGGGCGCCCGCCGCCGATCACGCGCACGGTGGGCTCGTAGGTGGCAGCGTGGATCCAGACTTCCTCGATGGCTCCTTCGGTGGCTCGCATGCCATCGACCACCCCCGCGCCTTCGAACGCCGGCCCCGCCGAGCACGCGCAGGCGACGAGCCAATCGCGCGTCCCCAGGACGATCTCGCCGTTGGTGCCGACGTCGATGAACAGCGTCAGGACCTCGGCCTGGTCCAGGCCGGCGGCCAGGGCGCCGGCGGTAATGTCCGACCCGACGTAGGAAGCCACGCCGGGCAGGACATCGACCTCGGCTTGGGGATGGACCGGCAGATCGGATTCGGCTCCCAGGATCGGTGCGGGTTGGTTGACCGTCGGAATGTAGGGGCTCAATCGAATGGAAGCCGGGGGGATCCCGAGGAACAGGTGGGCCATCGTTGTGTTGCCGGAGACGGTGACCTTGAGGATGTCGTCGGGTTCGAGGCCCGTGCGCAAACGAATGCGCTCGAGGAGCGCCGTGATCGTTCGGCGCACGAGGTCACCAAGTTCGGCCAGCCCGCCTTCCTTCCCGGCGTAGATGATCCGGCTGACCACATCCTCGCCGCGGGAAATCTGGTCGTTGTACTCGGCCGCCTGCGCCAGAATCTCGCCCGTGTCCAGATGGACGAGGTAGGCGGTGACGGTGGTAGTCCCGATATCGAGCGCCAGCCCCAACGGTTTCGGCGGGCTCGCCGCCAGATCGAGGAGGCGCGCCGGGCCCTGGGCGTCGGCTTGCTGCAAGACGACCCATGGCTTCCAGGCCGCCTCGCGCAGGACCGGCCCCAGCCGACGCAGGAGGGGGATGGGAACAGCAGGGGAGGGATACCCTGCGTCGGCGAGGCCGGCGAGGAGGCGCGCCTGATCGTCCCGGCTGTCATCGAGGGTCGGTTCAGGCAGCGCCAGTTGGAGGATCCGCAGGCTCTGCATCGTGGACGACTCGTACACCAGCGGGACTTCGTCCCGTGAAGCGACCCGGTCGGTGACGAGCATCCGCTGCAGGCGTTCTTGCGGAGGGATCTCGACCGCCAGGTCCCCTTCGACGACCGTCTGGCAGGCGAGGGCGAAGCCGGCCTCGAGGTCCTCGGCCGACAGCCGCAGGGTCGAACGCCGGCGATAGCCGGAGCCGTCGATCTGCACAGCGCAGCGACCGCATCTTCCCTGGCCGCCACACGGTTGGGCCAACTCCAGACCGGCCCGCTGAGCGGCCTCGGCCAACAACGTCCCCGTCGGGACGTCAACCGTACGATTGGACGGGCGGAGGGTGATGCGATGGGCGGGCATGGGACCGGCGGTTGCGATCCGACCTAGTTGTAGCTGTCGGCGATGGCGTCGCCGATGCGCGCCGCCTCGACGGCGTCGCGATCGAGGAACCAGCGCGTCAGGGCCAGGCCTTCGCAGGCCGCCTGCCCGGCCAGGCGCATGACGCGGGGGATGTCGGCGTGGCGCCGGCAGGCTTCGGTGCACGGCGAGGGCGAAGGGCACTGCAGACAGGCGGCCGCCTGGCGGGCGATGAGCTGTGGGTCGTACCCGAGATACGGGTCGCGCGGGATGTCGCGCAGGCGGATCGTCATGGATGTCACTCCTATCGACCTTCCCGCGAGCTCGCAGTTCGCGGGATGGTTGGGACCACGATCACGGCAGGAAGCGCATCGTTTGGATGCTCTGCTCGAAGATCGGCTGCAGCTGGTAGAAGTCTTCTTTGATCGCGCCGAAGTTGAAGGTCCAGATTTGAGTCCCCTGTCGAACGATGTAGCACAGCTGCCACGAGGACTCCCCCTGAACGTTGAATTCGAGGATCACGCGGCCAGCCTCATCGTCGCGGAACTGCACGATCCCTTTTTCGACGAGGGACGCGCCCGCCGTCTGATTGATGACGGCTTGGGTCCAGCCGTCGACGTACTCGGCCATCGGCATCTCGGGCGGAACGTCCCGCAGCGTCACGGCGACGATCGATCCGGTGACGGTGTCCATCGCCAGCAGGCGGTAGGCCTCCGGGTTCTGGCGGACCGCCTCGGCGATGTCGGCATACTCGGGCAGCGTCGACAGGAGATCGGCCAGCTCCTGGGCCCGAGCCACCGGGTTCCCGCCGTCGTAGTCGGTCGGGAGGGAGAGTTCGACCCCGTTGCCTGGAATCGCCGCCCATCCCGGCACGGGCGAAGGCAAACCGTTCCAGGTGGGCGTCCACACGGGCGGCAGATTGAGGGGGGTTACTTCCACGACGTTGCCGACGACCGTCGGCGCCGCCTGGCTGCAGGCGAGGGCCACGGCGAGCAACGTGACCGGCCCCACAAGGATACGTGCAGCGCTACCGACTTGAACTCTGAGACCGCTCACCGTCCGCCTCCGGTCATCGTGTCCTGTGCCCATTCAGCCACGGCGCCCGCCATCCTCCGAGGAGCTCTCCCTCACCCCACCATCCCTACGCTCCGCTCCCAGGGACCTTGGTCTCCCTCCGGGAGTGGGAGCCCTGCGACTGGCCACTGACTACTGATCACTTCCCGTTCGGCCACATCGCCTTGAGGAACCCGCTGATGTCGACGGCCTCGCGCGGCCCCACCATGATCTGCCAGCCGGGCAACTCCTCTTCCAGCTCGCCCGAGAGGACGGCCACCTGGCCGGGGATGATCAACCTCTGATGACCGACCTTCTCGGCGACGCCGAAGCCTTTGACGGCCTTGCCGATCCGCTCGGCGTCGAACTTGCCGGCGGCCCACGCCGTGAGCACACTCATGCCCTCAGCATCGGTAACGACCAGCCAGGCCGGCCAGCCCGACCCTTCGACTTCGTTGGCGACAGAGAAGTAGGTGATGGAGAAATTGGTCGTGACCAACACCGGTGCCTTGGCGTCGGGCGCGTTGATCTCGTAGATGCCCGGCTGCACCTGGATCGGTTTCTGCGGGTCGGTGTAGATGTTCTGGCGCAGGACCAGCAGGGGATAGAGCGTGGCCGGGTCGAAGGATTCGAGCACGACCAGGGCGGCGTACTTGGCGATATGTTGGGCCGCCAGGACGACTTCGTCCGCCTGCCCGGCCGCGCCGGGGAACGTCAGGATGGGATAGCCCAAGGGGCGGAAGAGCTTCTTGACGGCCAGTCGCCGCAGGTGGGTGAGGAGATGGAGCGAGTCGCGATGGTGGGTGACGCACGGATCCAGGACGAGGTCTTCCACCCCCGCCTTGACCATCTGCTGAGTCAACTCGGCCAGGGCGTCGAGTCCGTCGGCGCGCACGGCCAGGGGCACCTTGGCGGCCGCGGCCACTTCGGCCATGGCCTGCCCGTTCTCCTGGGTCGCGGCGTGCAGCAGCGGTCGTCGTCCCGGGCAAGCCTCCAACCCGGCCTTGGCCAGTTCGGGGCTGGGCGCAAGCAGGATGAGAGGCTTGGCGCTCGCCGCGGCGACGGCGGCGACGGCGGCTTTGTAACGGGCGGGGTCGCCTGAGGCGGCCTCGACGGCGAAACCGTCCAGGCCGAGGCTGATGCCGACGTAATCGGCCTTGTAGGCATCGGCTTCCGTGGCGCGGGCTTTCAACGCCTCGGGAGATTCCGTATCCTTGAGCCTCAAGAAAATTCCCGGGCGATGGTAGAAGGTCTTCTCATGGCGGAAGAGGACGGTCTCGTTCCCGACCTCGAGCTTCGCCCCGTCGCCCAGGAGCTGGACCAACCGGATCGGGGGGGCTGAAGCGGCCTCGAGCTTGGCCTTCGATTCTTCGGAGACGTAAGGGCAAGACTTGAGCTCGGCTTGCTTGGCCGCCAGTTTCATGGCGAACGCGAGGCACGTTGGAAACCCGCATTCCTTGCAGTTGGTCTGCGGGAGAAGCTTGTAGATTTCGAGTCCAGTAAGAGGCATCTGTGATCTCCAACTGTAGGGGCGAAGCGGATTCGCCCCTACGCAGGTGTGACCAGATCTTCGATCAGGTGTCGGATCCGTTTCAACGTCGTCGGGTGGCGCAAGATCAAGAGATCGGCGCCGCTCAGGACGAGCGAGGTGGCGGTGACGACTTCCCAGTTGAGCGCCCGCCGTTCCCAGTCGCCCCAGGTGGCAGGTACGCCTTCCCCGACCTTGGACTCCTTGACTTTCCAGGCTTCCTCACCGGGGTTGATGAGCATCGGCTGCTGCGTCATCGTGTCGCCCTGCAAGGCGGCGAGCCGCAGCCGTTCCATGACGGAGTAGCCGTACTCGATCCCGTACCCCAGGGCCCCGGTGGTCGGGTCCATGACGATGCGCTCGAGCGGCATGCCCATGTCGTGGATCAGGATGACGAGCTGCTTGGAGAGGTTGACGTCCATCGGGGTCTTGGACTGGACCAGGTGATCGTTGGCCAGAGCAGCGGCGACGAGGGTCCGGTAGTTCTTATCTTCGCAGATTCCGATCAGGGCGCGTTCGCCCTTGGCTTCCTCGGCGGCGGCGACGATAAGCTCGTTGTCGAGCTCGGCCTGCCCTGGGCCGATGACGGCGATCGGCAGGCCCGTGGCGCCCAGCACCTTGCGCACGACGGAGCGGGCGTGGGCCGCGTCGGGTTTCGAGCCGTCGGCTCGGGTGGCGCTGAACACGAGGTAGACCAGATCGGCTCCCGCCGCCTCGGCCGCCCGGGCCCAATCGCCCGGGTCCTGCATGGCCTCGCCCCAGGCGGCATAGAGCAGGGGCGACCAATCATCCGGCTTGCGATCGCGGATCTCGAGGGCCAATCCCGGGCGGTTGGGCAGGGCGCCTTCGTAATCCAGGTAGGGGAGGGCGGTCTCGCCGCCGAGGGTGAGGGTGCGCGCCCTTGTGCCGCCCTGCTCGCGCGTGGCGCCCAACGTTACGGTGCGCACCGCGCCGGCGGACTTTTCTTTGGGGATTTCTATCACCATCGGATGTCTCCTTGCCGAGGCCTGCCCTCACCCCAACCCCTCTCCCGGCTCAGCGGGAGAGGGGTTGGGGGTGAGGGTCGGAATCATTCGTCCCATTGGTCACATGAGCGGCGGCATGGACAGCGCCGGATGTTCCTTCTCAGTGACGTACTTGACCGTGCCCTCGACGTCGGTGGCGACGCGCTCGTCGGCGATCCGATCGATCAGATCCGGGATGCCCTCGCGGGCGGCCACCTGCTGCAGCTGCTCGGCCATCTGTTGCTTCAGGACAGACGAGAGCCACACCACGCGCTTGAAGCCGCCGTCGGCCGAGAGGAATTTCGGGCTCAGGATGTAGAACTTGCCGTGGCCCATCACGCCGGGCGTCTGCAGACCGCCGCCGGCCATCCCGGCCAGCGTGGAAAAGGTCATCCCGGCCGGGGTCATGCTGGTGTCCTCACGGCTGACGATCATCACGCCGTTGGCCTCGGGGATGACCATGCAGATGCACTCGAAGCAGCCGCAGGCCGTCATCGGGTTTTCCATGATGGAGTACATCGCCACCTGGGACACCTGCTGGTGGCTGGCGCCATAGGCGAACTCGTTGACGCCGGAGAAGTAGCCCTTGGCCGGGTCTTCGGTCGTCACCTTCTTGATGGGCTGATTCGGTCCGGTCGGGTTGATCTGGTAGGAGGCCTTGCAGTCGAGCCAGTTGTAGGCCCCGCACAGGCCGAGGCGCTCCGGGCTGACGATGCAGATGTGGTTCGGGGCGAACGACTGGCACAGGGTGCAGGAGTAGAACACGTCGACGCTCTCGTCGGTCATCGAGCCGATGCGCTCGTTTCGTTCTTCGTAGGCCAGGCGGGCCTTGGCCAGCCATTCGGTGTGCAGCGCCGGATCGGTGACGATCGTGACCTGGACCTTGTCGACGATGCTTCCGAAGTCCGCGTGGAAGCGGGCGTGCAGGATCTCGCCGAAGTGCTTCAGGTTGAAGCCCTTGTCGGAGGCGTTCTTGCCGATGCGGATCCAGGCGATGTCGCGTTGGCCGATGTGCTGGATGCCCGAGGCGCCGTTGATGAAGTAGTGGATCTGCCGCTCCAGCACCGGCTCGAAATCCTTCTCCATCTTGCGTCCGGCCACGCGCACCAGGATCCCCAGGTCCATGGCGGCTTGGTCCTCGGCCGTTTCGATTCCCGGACCGACGATCTCGATCTTGCCGTCCTCGACCTTGTCGAGGTCGTTCATGAACAGGTACTCGAAGGCCCGGCTCTTCTTGCCGCCGAACTCGACGCGCATGTCGTTCTTGCGGACGACCTCGCCTTCGAAGGCGGAACCGTAGGGCACCGGGATGGGGATGTCGGTGACCTTGACCTTGACGCCGCGCACTTCGATGCACTTCTGCACCAGGCGCTCGGCGCGCTCCAGGTCGTCCGCCCCGGGGATCTCGTTGAACGGCATAGACACGACGTGCTCATAGGTCGTCACGCCCGTCGGCAGGATCTCGGGGATGATCGTGTCGGCCACCACCGGGAAGCCGAAGTTGATGGCGCCGGCGGCGGTGGCGTACTTGAGGTCGTCGACTTCGCCGAGGGCGAGCACGAAGGCGAACACCCGGTTCTTGTTGTACATGAGGATGTCGCGCGCCTGGCCGCCCTTCATCCCGCCGAAGGTAAGGGCCGAACGGACGGCGAAACCCAGGGCGTAGATGGCCGACACGGTGTCGGTGCCGAACGGGACGGTATAGGTATCGTAGCCGAGCTCGACGCCCTCTTCCTGAAGCTGGTGGATGATGCTCCGTCCGTTGACGTTGCCGCACAGGAACGTCAGGATGTTGCGCCGCTGAAGTTCGCGCACGATCTTGACGGCGACGGCGTTCGACTTGGCGCATCCGACGATGGCGGCGAAGCCGGGCATCCGGCCGTCGACCAGCTGGATCCCCCACGAGCGCAGCTGAATGTCGTCGATCGGGCCGTTGAGATGACCGTTCCCATCGACGCCGGCGCCCTCGTCGGGACGAACCCCTCCTTCGTCGGGGCTCGTGAAGGCCGTGCCGCCGGCGAGGTGGAACCCGGGCAGGCGTTCCGGCTGGGAGCCGTAGGCGAAGCGCAGGGCGCTGATCGCCTCTTCGGCCAGCAGCGTGGCCATGCCGCTATCGAGCGTCTCGCCCAGGTAGGGCGTCCAGCGCCGCTCTGATGGAACGGCGTGCAACAGGCTGCGCGCCCGCTCAAGGACCGGTTGAAGATCGCCGATCTTGGTGACCTCCCGGCCGGTCATGCCCAGAATGAGGGGCAGGTGGTAGGCGGTGTTGGGAAAAGCCACAGCCGTGTCGGCGCCCTTTTCGGCCAGAGCGCGCTGCAGCATCGTCTCGGCTTCGCCGACGATGGCCTGAGCGCCGCGGATGGCTCGGGTGGCGATGTAACGGGACATACTATCCCTCCAGGTCCTTGCGGGATGTCAGTAGGGGGTTCATCGACACGCTTCCTAGACCACCGCCGGCGTTCCGTACAGTGCTTCGGCACGCGCTTCGGGGCTGAGGTTCTCGAGCTCGAGCTCGAGTACACGCTGGTCGCCGCTGCGGCCGAAGCGGCCGGGGTCATAGGCCGGCAGCTTCAGCGCCGCGCGCTTCTTATCGATGTGCTCGAGAATGCGGCGCACCATCTCTTCCGGCTCGACGACGAACTCGATCTTGCCGCCGACCTTGGCTTCCCAGCCCGTGCTCAGGATGCCCGTCACCTCGGGGCTTCCCTCGACGGGACTGTGGACGCCCATGATGACGTAGGCGCCGGAGGCGGCGGCGTAGGTGGCAATGGCAATGGCCTTCTCGCTCATCCACTCCGGGGCGATGCCGACGGCCGGGACCTCGCTGATGTCCTCCCCCAGGCCGCCTTCCCTGACGATGTGCGACAGCACCGTGAGGATGCGGGTGTTGTCGACGCATGACCCCATGTGCAGCACCGGAGGCATGCCGGTGGCCTCGCACACCTCGCGCAGTCCGGGGCCGGCCTTGTCCATGGCTTCGCCGAGCAGGTAGCCGTACTTGCCGCTGGCGATGGCACCGCAGCCGGTCTCGACGAACAGGATGTCCTGCTTGAGGAGCTCGCGCACCAGGTACTCGTGGGTGGCGTCCTGAGTCGTGCGCGGGTTGTTGCAGCCGACGTCGGCTACCACGCCCCGGATCCGCCCCGACATGATGGCGTCGTTGAGCGGGCGGAAGGAGGAGCGGAAGCTGCCGCCGAGCATGTAGTCGATGTACTCGTGCGAGAACCCGGGGACGACGTCCGAGCGGACGTCCGGGATGTGGGTCTGGCCGCGGCGCGGGTAATTGTCGATCGCCCGCCGGACGATTTCCTTGGCGATATCCAGCGCCCGATGTTCGTCAAACTCGATGTGCGTCGCGCCCGAGATCTTCACCTTGGGCGAGGTCGTGATGATCTCGGTGTGGAAACGGCCGGCCAGGGTGGGGAGCGCCTGCATGATGCACTGCACGTCGACTACCATCGCCTCGACGGCGCCGGTGAGCAGGGCCAGCTCCTGATGCAGGAAATTGCCGGCCGAGGGCACGCCCTGGCGCATCAACGTCTCATTGCTCGTGCAGCAAATGCCCGCCAGGGTGATGCCCTGGGCGCCCTTGGAGCGGGCGTAGGCCACCAGCTCGGGATCGCTGGTGGCCGCCAGGATCATCTCCGATAGCGTCGGCTCGTGGCCGTGGACGAGGATGTTGACCTCGTCGTCCTTCAGCACTCCCAGGTTGACCTGCGAAACAAGCGGACTGGGTGTGCCGAAAAGGATGTCCGACAGGTCGGTGGCGATCATCGACCCGCCCCAGCCGTCGGCCAGGCCGGCGCGCATCGCCTGGTCGAGGATATGCTCGGGGTCCTGGTCGTCGCCCATGTGGGTGCGATGCAGGACGTCGACGATTTCCCGATCGATGCCGCGCGGCACGAGCTTGTGCTTGCGCCACAGATCCTGGCGCTTGGCCGGGGCGCGCGAAGCCGGGAAGATCTCGCCGGTCTGCTGGCCGAACTGATCGAGACACTTCTGCCCGACATCGAGGGCGACGTCGCTGAGGGGACGGCCCTCGCTGGGGATTCCGAGTTCCTTGGCGAGCCTCGCCAACTTGAGCGGGTCTCGAATCGTGTACCCCTGGGCCTCGCCCTTGGCGACGGCGATCAGCGTGAGGGCCAGGTCGCGGCCGTGATCCGAGTGGGCCGCCGCGCCGGCGGCGACGGCGCGGGCGAAATTGCGGGCGGTGATCGTTTCGGCCGTCGCGCCGCAAACACCCGTCTGCCCGTCCTTCACCAGGCGGCAGGGCCCCATGAAGCACACCCGGCAGCACATGCCGTCGGCGCCGATCGGGCAGGGAGCCATCTGCTCGGCTCGACTGAAGGCCGTCGAGATGCCTTGCTCGTCGGCGAGGACCAGCAGTTCCTGTGCCGCAGGGTCGATAGAACGTTCTTGAGGGGTGCGGGCCTTCTTGCTTCGCTCGGCAGGCATGCTGTATCTCCTCAGGAAACTCTGTCGGGATGGGGCAGTCGGAACGCAGCTTGTGGGCGGGGCAAGGCTCGCCCTGCCCGCGGCTGCGGAGTCTCAAGGAAAGCCCACGTCGGTTCAGGCGGATGACGACGGGCGTCGTTCATTCGATAGGCTCGACGCGGCCGGCGGGCCGCAGGTAAGCAGGTGATTTGAGGAAGGGGCTCAGGCTCTCGCGGAAGGCTTCCCGCATCAGGTTTCCCGAGACGTGCATCAGGGTATCGCCGTAGTCGGCGTCCTGGTTCATGCTGGCCAGGCAGGGGAAGTGGTGATGGAGCATGCCGGCAGCTTCGAGGGCTTCGTCAACCGGCGTGCCGGGCAGGCCCTCGGCGACGTGGAGGGCGCAGCCACAGGCGGAGTCGCGCAGTACCCGGACAGCCGCCACGCGGTCGTCGGCGACCTCGACGTCGAATCGAGGTCGTCCATAGCGGGCAGCAAAACGCCGCACGATCGGATCGTCGTAGGACTGCAGCTGGCGACCGGTGCTGATGGTCGACTCCGTGAGCGAGCAGAACGGCTTCGGAAACAGAACGGGTACGCCCTGGTCCACCAACCAGCCTTGGACCTGACGGACGAGGCCGGCGGGAAGCGACTCGTTGCGGTCGATCGGGGCGAGCACGGCGCGCGCCCCGGAGCGCCGAACCAGCCCTGGGATCAGCTGGGCCAGGCCGGCCACCTCACCCAACGCCAGGAGCAGATCGGCCCCGGGTAAGGCCCCCGGCAGGAACTCGTCGGGATCGTCGACAACGGGCGGCAACACCTTGGGCGCCGGCCAGACATCCACTTGCCAGTCGACCGGAGCCGTGGCGGCGATATGCGCGGCGATGCGCTCGCCCCATAACCCCTGCGTCGCTGCAAGCACGTGGAATGGATGGCCGGTGGCGGCGTTCGATGCGCTGTCCATCCCTCCCCATCCCTGGGCCTTCCCTTCCTTAGATAGTCTTGGAAAGGCTGAGACCCCCGCAGTGGGGAAAGTCACCCCTTGCGCGGGCCAAGCGTCCCCGTATTGGTGATTGTCAACCGACCAAGTCCGATATCCATCTGGGAGGGCGATTCAGCCGTTGCGCGCGGTCCATCGGGCCCTGGGGATGGATGACGCGGTCGCAGGCGCGGCGGCCGGCGACGCGCCGACGAACGCCTCGACGCTCAGCCGCCGATCGACGGTGCCCCTTCCGCGCGCCGGTGGACTGGTCGATGACCCTCACGCGTGGCCTGACCGCGGCGATGGCCCGTGGGCGCCCGCGGCGAAATCAGAGGACCTCGGTCGACATAGGTACCTGAGAGGAATGAAACGAAGCTCATCCCGGAAGGAAGAGAGGCGAGCGCGCGACGGTGACAATCGGCAGGGGAGCCATGGAACCTGGTCGTGTAGTCTAGATAGGAGAAGCGCTGTGACCCTCACCGCCGCCACCCGGCCGAAATGGATCTCGGCCTTGGCGGGCACATCCCTGACTGCCCGCCTGGTTCTGACCTTCGGCGCCATCGTCCTGCTGACGGTTGTAGCCGCCGCCGCCCCGACCTACGCGTTGATCCGTTCCGAACTCGAGCGTCAGGCCTGGAGCCGGATCGAAAGCGGCGGTCGTCTGACGCTCATCCTCCTCGACAGCGAACGTAGCCGCCTCGATCACCTCGCCGCCACGCTGGCCGAACGGCCGACCCTGGCCTCCTTGCTTCGCCAGAACGACCGACCCGGCCTCACGGCCTACCTGGACCGCTTTCGCGAGGGCGTGAACGTCGACCTTCTTCAGGTGCTCGACGAGGCCGGCGACCTGGTCGCGTGGAGTGCGGACGACCCGACCACAGGAAACGCAGCCATCACGACGGACGGGTTCGCCTGGACGAGCGGCCCCGGTTCGCAACTCCTGTTGCAGCGGCTCCGGCCGGTACCGGCGAGCGAGACGGCCTTCACCGTCGTCGTGGCGATGACGCTGGACGATGAGTTCGCTTCCGCGCTGGCGGCCACGACCGGCCTCGAGCAGACCTTCGCCTTCCAAGGCCTGCGCCTGGCCTCCAGCCTGGACGGCGAACGCGCAATCGACCAGGGACCCTCGACGCCGTCCGTCGGCGATCCAAGGATGGAGCGGGTCGTGCAGTCGGCCTCGGGCAGCCGCCTGTATGCAGTCCGAGGCGCCCTCGACGGCGCCCGGGGGCCGACGGAGGTCATCCTCGAGGTCGCCCTCCCCGTCAACGATTTGTCTTCCGCCGAGGCGCAGTGGCGACTCGCCCTGGGCCTTGGAACAGTGCTCGTCACGCTGGGCTCCACCGGGCTGGGGTTCTGGATCAGCCGGCGGCTGACGCAGCCTCTTCGGCAGCTGACGGCGGCGGCGGTCACCTTTGGCGAGGGGGACCTCGCCACACCGGTTCCGCTTCCGGTCGACCCGCCGGAGATTCGGACCCTGGCTCGCACGCTCGAAGAAAGCCGGATCCATATTCGAGAAAGCCTGGAGCGCCTGGCGCGGCAGAAGGACTGGTCCGACACGCTGTTGCGTTCCATCGTCGAGGGCATCGTGACCGTTGATGGCCGGGGCCGGGTGACGTCGTTCAGCCCGGCGGCAGAGCGCATCACCGGGTGGCATTCCGAGGAGGTCCTGGGGCGCAGGGTGGATGAGGTCGTGCGCACGGCCGACGGGGATCCCTTCAGCGAAGAGGTCCCCAATCCGGGCGGCCGCCGGTCGGTGCGCGTGTTGCACCGCAGCGGACGGCCCCTGACGTTGGCGACTACGGCCGCCTCGGTGCGTCCGCCGGACGGAGAAGCGGCTCAACTGGCGTTGGTGCTGAGGGACATCACGGAAGAGGAGTCGGTCCAGAGCTTGCGCTCCTACTTCCTGGCGAATATCTCCCACGAATTCCGTACCCCGCTGTCGGCCATCAATGCTTCCGTCGAGTTGCTGCTCGACGACCTGGAAGGCCTGACCGCCAGCGAGTTGAGGGAGCTTCTCGACTCGATCCACCGGAGCGTCACCGGGCTGCAGACTCTGATCG
>Ga0214473_10004180_pt1 | contig 17380 bp, 8 predicted proteins | sample RVTome_7_FD_203509 | JGI IMG/M metagenome (GOLD analysis project Ga0214473, IMG submission 203509) | Soil microbial communities from uranium-contaminated site in the Upper Colorado River Basin, Wyoming, United States - RVT98D197 | ecosystem: Environmental > Terrestrial > Soil > Contaminated >... | reverse complement strand
TTGCGATTCCAATGGATCGACAAATTCCTTCTTGATTTCGTCGATCTGTTTCTGCGTGCCCCGGACGATGAGGGTGTTGAGCGAGCGATTGGCGTCGGCCTGGGGGGGCGTTTCGCCCATGGCCTGAGCGCGCGGGGTGTACAGCCGGGTGATCGAGGCGGCCACTTCCTCGGCCCGGGCGTTCTTGAGGGCGATCATCAACGTGGCGGGCGGACTCATGAGGTTGGCGGGGTTGTCCACTTTGGGCAATTGGGCCTCGACAAAACCGAAGATCTTCGGTCCGCCCAGGACGATCAGCGAATTGGTCCGCTCATCGGCCTCCACCGAGAACGCATCCATTCCGCCGCGACCTGGGCCCACCATCGTCAGAAACTCCTTGATCATCTTCGACATGATGGTGTGGACCCGTCGCGCCTCGGCGAACTGAAGCGGATAGATGCGAAAATCCGCGGAGATTTCTCCGGGTTGATCCAATGTTTGCAGGAGAGATTCGATCTTGGCGTAGGAGGCGTCATCGGCGACGACGAACAACGTGCCCGTCGCGTCATCGGATGTCACACTAACGCGCGACGCCCCGCCGCGAGGGCCCTTCGCCGTGCCCGGCGGCGCAAAGGCCTTGGTAATCGCGTCCGCCACTTTGCTGGGTGTGGCGTGTTGCAGATGAACCGTACGCACCTCGCCCACGGTGGCCGCGTCGGCCTCCAGCTTGACGATGGCCTCTTCAATGGGCCGGAGCAACGCTTGCGGCGCTTTGTAGACCAGCAGCCTGGCGCCGGGCTCGCCGATGAACACCGGACCGCCGCCTGAACCTACGGCCGAAACGCGGCGACCGGCGGCCGGAGTTCCGCCTCCCCCACTGCCGCCTGTCCCGGCGAACATTTGTCCGAGCGTGTCCGCGGCAAACTGCGCATCCGCGTGCGTCAAGGTGTGATACTGCCACTTCTCCTGATCGCTCCGCACGTCCAGAAGATTGATGGTCTCCTCGATTTTCTTAAGCTGTTCTTCCGTCGCCACGGCGGTCACCAGGTTCTGCGGCGGGTAGGCAATGAAGCTGGGGGTGTTGAGCGACTGGGCGGCCGCTTTCCCGCCGGCAGACCCGCCCGGTACGCCGGTCTTTTCGTATTGTTCGGTCAGAAACTCAGCCACCTCTTGGGGGTCGGCGTTGACCAACGGGAAGTAGCGCGGCACACGCTCCGGAATGTTGCCGCCTTCCAACTGCTTGATGAGCGATTCGATATAGTCCAGCGCCTTGGGCGGGGCCATGACGACAATGGCGTTGGCTGCTTCGCTGGCGGACACGTTGATGTCCGCCGGATTGACATTCAGATCGATGGTCTTGTCGAACGTCGGATTGGTGATCGTCCGGGGCAGCGAGGAACTTGCCCCGCTTGAAACCGCCGATTCGCCGTCGCCTCCGCGGCGTGCGCGTGGCGCTCGACCACTGGCCCCGCTGCCTCCCTCTCCATCCAGCCCCAGCATCTTGCTGAGCATGTCCACCACTTCCTTGGCGTTAAGCTTGGTCAGCGTAAACACTTTCAACTCGGCCTCGATCGGCTGCGGCTGGTCGATGGTGGCGAGCAATTCAAAAATAGAGGGATACTGATCGGTGTCCGCCCGAAGAATCAGTGAACGATCGCGCGGGTTCGCAAAAACGCGGACGCTGGTCGGCGGCAATTCGGGGACCTGCTGAATTTGTGGCTGCTGCGGCTGCTGCTGGCCTCGCTGAGCGCGATCATCCCCCGGCTGCTGTTCTTCGCCGCGCTGTTGTTGACGTTGCTGTTGTTGTTGCTGCCGCTGTTGCTGCTGGGCCATTTGCTGGGCGCGGCGTTGGGCGGCCTCGACGGTGGCAAGCTGCTGTCGCGTGGCGTTGAACATCTCTTCCAGGATTTCCGCGGCGTAATGAACATCGACGTAGCGCAGTTGCACGATGCGGATGTCCGGCGGAACTTTGAGATCCTTAATCTCCTCTTTGAAACTGTCGAGCCAGTCCTGTATGTGCTCCAACACACCTGCTTCGCCCTCGGCAATGAGGTTCCCGTCTTTGTCGATCGTGACCTTGACCTTCTTCCCTTCCAGCGCCGCGCGCGGGCGACTGGACTTTCGGTCCTTCTCTTCGTCCTCGGTGCCGGACTTTGTCTCCGCGGCGGAATCCACCGGTTGCATCTGCGAGCGAATCATCTGCTCGCGCAGATCGGGTGAAAGGGGTTCCTCCGCGGGTTCTTCCTCCATGGGCTCTTCCGGCGGAGGCTCCTCTTCCACCGGAGGCGGATCGGGCTGGGCATTCTGCTCTGGCGGCTGCGTCTCCTCAGCGGGCGGCTGCTGATCGTCCGGGGGTTGTTTCTCATTCTGTGCCGCCACGCCGGCCAGAATCGCTTCGACCGCGCGGTTCAGTGACAAGGGCATGACACAGGGGTTGGGAGGGGTCTGCCGACCGACGTTGAGCACTTTGAGATTATGATAGTCCTGGCTCTTAGGAACCGGCGCCTTCTCGATCTCAAACTCAATTTCAGGGTAATTGGTCTTGAGCCAATTGGCCAAGTACTCAGGCGTCGCGCCCGTAGGCACGGGAATGGCGCGCTTGATCCTTAACAGATCCTTCGGATCCGGCTTGTCCACATATTCCCTGATCCACTCCTTGATCTTGGGGAACCGCTCCCGGTCCGGGTGCTTGACGACCAGGTAATCCCCGAACATCGCCGAGGAGACCTGCGGCTTTTGTTCGCCGACCCAGAGTTCATCCAGAACGGCCTCAAGCTCAAACTCTCCCTTGAGCGAATCCACATACGTCAACTCATACGTGAAGCTGGGCACTTCCGTCGTCGTGGTTTTCGCGTCTTTCTTGTCAAACTCGGCCACCAATTCCTCGATCTTGGTCAGCTTGCCCTCGCTGGCCGCGACGATCATCACCTTGCCCACCAGATCGCCCTGCATGTAGACGTCCTGCCCCACCCAGGTTTTGGTCAGTTCAAACTCCTCTTCCTCTTCCTCCGCCGCCAGCCCCTTCATACCCGTCGGGAGGCGCGGCTTGCGGGCTTGTTGGGCCGTGAGCGGTGATTCCTGCCGCTCCACCACGTTCATGATCAGATTGCCCAGGGTCTTGATGTCCGCGTACTTAATGTCGAAGACTTTGACGACCTTGCCCGTCGTGGCGATGGCGTCCAGGTGATGAATCCACACCTCGGCCTCGTCCACGTCCCGCGCCGTGCCGTGAAGAATGATGGATGAACCGCCCGGGGCCTCCACGACGGACAGCGGCGTGCCGTCCACCGGCTCCGGCACACCCGGCTGCGCGGTGGGAGTCTTGCGCACGGCGCGAGTTGTTCGGCTGCCGAGCATTTCGGTGATCGCCCTGACCATCGACGGCACGTCGGAATTTTCCAGGGCCACGGTCTTGAAGACGACCTCGGCCTGATAGGGCTGATCAAACTGGGCGACCAGTTCACGGGTATGGTCGATAATGGACTGCCGGGCGGCGATCACGATACGCCGGTTGCGAACGTCGGCGGACAGATGAAATTCGCCGGTGGTGGAACCCAGCGCGCTGCCGCGCCGCCGCATGGGCACGGTCTGCGGCGCGGCGCCCGCGGGCACGGTCTGCGGGTCCGTTTGCGAAAGTTCCCGCGTCTTAAGCTCCAGCAGGGGGTGAATCTGATCGACCAGATCCTGGGGGTCGACGTGCTGGACGTCGACGAACGCTACCGTGGTCGGTTCCGACTTCCCGTCCCACTTGAGCATGTCGATCATCTTCTCGATCTGCGCAAACTCCTCCGGCTTGGCGATGACGATGAGCCGCAACGTGGCCGGCAGCGGGATGAATCGTGGTCCGCCGGCCGCCGTCTGGGGACGACCCGGCTGCCCAGGCCCCGTCACGCTCGTGCCCGGCATCATGGCAATGAGGCTGTCCGCAACGATGGACACGTCGGTGCCCGGCGGGAAATTACTGTACACCCGCGTCTCTTCAGGCGAGGCGGGGATATCGAATTGCTCGATGAGGCGGGCGACCTCTTCCATTTTCGAGGCCGTAGTCCGCACCACGAGCCGTTGGCCGACTTCCACCATGGTTAGATCGGCGCCGATCGTCGCCCCTACGGCCATGGCGACCTTGCCGTCACCGCCCGCCGGTCCACCTCCGCGGCGGCGCGGTACGCGACGCTCCGCCCCGCTCACGTCTCCGCCGATAAAGGTCTCGATCGCGGTCTTGATGATGGCCATATCCGCGTGGCGGATTTCAAACGTTCGCTCGACCAGTTCCACCGGCTTGTCCAATTCGCGAATGAGTCCCCGCAACCGCTGCAACTGCGGTTCATTGGCGCCCAAGGCCAATATCGCATCGCCGGTGGAGATGAAGCGGACGGCCGCGTCACGCGGGTCCCCCGTGTTCATCAGCTCTCTGATTTGATCGACGACGTCATCGGCGCTGATATGCGCCACCGGGAGTCGCACGAACCCGGATTCCCCGGCGGCGGGGATATCCAGTTTTTCAATCAAGGCCTTGTAGTCCTGCCACTCCCCGTCGGTGCATAGAATGTAGAGGCGGTTATTCGCGTCGTCGGGGGTGAATTTGGAGGCCACCACTGTTCGGGCGCGGCGCGGGGTTGAGCGTCCGCGCGACGGCGTCGCCGCGGGGCCTCCCACACTCCCGGCTCCGACGCCGCTTTCCAACTCCTTCAGCAGATTGGCGACGAACGACGCCTGCTGATACAACAACGTCACGATCCGCAGCGAGACCGGATCGGTCGGTGTATCGATCATGGCGAGGATTTCCTTCACCGTCACCAAATCCGACTGGGTGCCGACAAACCACAACGACGTGTTCGACGGGTCGGGAACCAGTTGAAAATGATCCGGAGCGGGTTTCCCCCGAGTCGCCCCCCGGGCGCCCATCACCATTTGCACGGTGGTGGCGGCCTCGGCGGCGTCGGAATAGGTCAACGGGATTCGCATCGGCGCTCCCTCACCCTTCACGTCAAACTGTTGGACAAGCTCGCGCACACGCGCCACCGTGGGGTCGTCCGCCAGAACGACGATGGCGGCCAGCGTGGGGTGAGGGAACATGGTGACGCCCTCCGCGGAGAGACCGGGCACGGCCACGCCGGTTCCCGCCGGGCTGCGCGGCGTCGAGCGCCGCCGCGATGCGCCGCCGGCGGCGGGATCCATGGTCGGCGCTGCGCTGGTCGATAGAATCTGTTGGATCGTCGCAATGAGTTGATCCGGCAAGGCGTACTTTACCTCGACGATGGTCGGCTTGAGGTTCGGCAGCGGCAAGGCCACGTCAATGAAGGCGAGCAGTTTCTTGATCTTCTCAATTTTATCCTTCATGGCCTGCACAATCAGGATGCCCTGCGCATCGTCGGGGATGATCGTCATGGCCGGTTCCGTCATGACGTCGAGTGGGCTGGGTTGTTGTCCCGGTCGCCGAACGCTGGGTCGGGGCCCGGCCTCCGTGGCGACATCCATCAATTGCTGCAACGTTCCCAGGGCTTGACTGGGCGGCATGTTCACGACCTCAATCCGTTCCAGGGCCCGCGGATCGCTGCTGCTGCGATTCCCCCAGAAATCCACCAGCCACAAATACTTTTCGATGTCTTTGATCAGAGCGAAAATGCTGACCGACGTGCCGTTGGGTAGCGGAGCCACTCGAACGTAGTCAGGAAGGAAGTCACGGACCATCTGCAAATCCGCCACCGAACCCGTGTCCGGGCTGTACACCACCAAGGCAAGCTCATCCTGCCGAAAACCGGCAGCGCGCATCGCGTCGATGCTTGAGAACATCCGCTCCGGCGGTAGAATTCGATAGAGATCGGTTACCCGAATCACTTCAAGGTGCGTTTCGCGGCGCTCCAGCCAGAAAGGTTCATGCGGCTTATATTTGAACAGCAACATGCGGACGCGCCCGATCGCGTCTTCGTAGGACAGTTCTTCCGTACTGACGAACGAAACCTTGCCGTCTTTGGGCGCCTCGCCGATCACGCCTAGGCCCGTTTGTCGGGCAAAGCCTTCGACCAACTGCTCGTAGGTCCCGTCTTTGATGCTGAAACGATAGGAACGCAGCTCCGGTGGGATGTCCTCCAGCTTCGGCTCAATGTTCATGGCCGTGGAGGCGCTGCGTTCCTCGGTCGGCGTGACAACGCCGGGTTGCATCGCGGGCATTGTCGTCGGTGTCGGCTGCCCGGCGTCCGCCCCCGTGGGTTGAATCGCACCCTCCTGTGGCTGCTGACCGGGGACCGTGGGTTGCCCCGGTGTGCCCGGACGGCGGCTGGTGCGGCGGGGAGGGACCCGCGTTGCGGGTTTTGTTTCGGGCTGCCCTTGCGGCGGTTGCGGCGGATTGGCCTGAATCTGCCCCTGCAACTCCTGCTTCCGCGCCTTGTCGCGTTCCAGCATCTCGTCGATGCGCTTCTGTAATTCGGGATCAATCTCGATCTTCTGCGGCTTTTCGCCGGTCTTGGCGCCCTCACCCTCCTCCTGCTTCTCATCGCCCGCGCTTTCCTTTTCCTCCTCCTGTTGCGCGAACAAAAAGCGCGGCGTCGAGCAAAAGGCAAGCGTCGCGACGATCGTCGCCAACAGACCAAGCCGCCAACGAATGTTCATGCCTGACGTCCATGTGCGTAACATGGCGTAATCCTTTCCTTCAAGGGTCGTTCGTCGCCCTGTCGTTCCTCTCGTTTAGAATCTCCGGCGCCGCAAGCCCAGTTCGTGAAATCGAAGGAATCACTCCGGCGGCTTGCGCGCTCCCTTGCGCTTCATAAAGTCCTTCAACTTCTTATTCGCCTTATCTCCCGTAGACGACTTCGTCTTGGCGTCGTCTCCTCCTTCCTTCGGCGCCTTTCCGGCCTTATCCGTTGTCGGGGCGGTCGTGGGCTTCAGCGGCAACCGGGCTTCGCCGGCACGCGGCCGTGCTCCCCCCGCGTTGTTAGGAGACTTCACCGCCGGGGGGCGACGCGGACTATTCGGACCGCCGCTGCCCGGCGGAGGAGGCTTCGGCGCAGGCACGACATCCGGCTGCGTCGCCGATGGGGTCGGTTGTGCCCCCGACGGATTCGGCGAAGGCGACGCCGCGCTCGATTCCGTTGGACCCGCGACTTCCGGACCAGGAGGGGGCGGTGGGCCGGCCTGATCCGGCGTGATCATCGGACTCGGAGCGGGCACTGCACTCTGCCCCCGCGCATCCGACGGCATCTGAGCCGTCGGTTCTTGAGCGAGCGCCGCTTGCTGCCCGGCGGCGGCGGCCGCCTGCTTTGCCGCTTCGGCCGCTTCTTTAAGCCGCTCCACGATGTTCAGCAACGCCCCGTGTTCTTCACGCGACGCACCGACCGCCGGCAGATCCTGATCCAGATACGCACCGATGGGCACCAGGAAATACTCGTCACTTCTATGCACCACGCCCCCCAGGGGATGCACATAGGCCAGCTTCCCGCCGTCGAACTCGTCGCCGATCGTGTAAAACTCCGATTTGTGCGATTGATTATTCGACAGCATCAATTCGCCGACGTGCCTATCGCCCTCCTTGTGCATTAACGCCATGGTGACGTGCAGTTGCTTGCGGTGAGGCCAACGCGTATCCACGGGTTGCGGCTTCAGGGATGTTGTATCGACGATCGCCGGTTCCGGAGGCTTTACAGGTTCGTTGATGGCAACTCGCAAGGTGGATGTGGCGGTCTCACCCGCGCCATCCGTCACGGTCAGCGTATAGACCTGGTTCCATCCCGACGAAGCGTCTACGCCGGTCTTGTCTGCGGTCGGATTCTCCAATCGATCGGACGGCGCCCATTGATACGTATAGGGCGGTTCTCCGCCACTGGCCGATCCGACCAACGTCGGCTTTTGTCCCACCTTCACGTTGATGTCTTTCCCGGCCTGGGCCGTCAGGGGAATCGGTTCGGTGAAAGGCTTTCGGGTCCAGATGACCGAATAATCCCGATCCTCGTGCCGCACGAAGCGCTCCGGCTGCTTCATTTCCTCCGGATTGATCCTTCCGACGAGGCGATGCTGCGGCAGGACCAACAGCTCCATCGGGATGCGCAGGTTGAACTTCGGCGGACCCTGCCGGCCGGGCGAGCTGGCCGGATAAATCGTGGCGCTGCCGACGCGGAGCAAGTGCGGGAATTCCGCCGCTTCCTTGAACATCTGCACGGCGGCGGCGAGCTTGCCCGTGGCGTTAAGCGTGATCTGCATGCGCGTCACGCCCGTCTTGCGGTCCTCCGAGGCCCGCGAGGGCGTGACGTTGACGTCTTCCAGTTGGTATCGCTCGACAAGGTCATTGAGCCGGGCGCGAACGTCGGTCTCCGCCTTGCCGACATCAAACGCGCCGATTCGGCCGACCATGTGCCGATATTCGCCTTTCGCTTCGGCGACATCGGCCTCGAACGACTTCAGCTTCAGGTGTTCCGCCCGTTTCTCCGCGATGCGCTCGTCGATGTGCAGGAGCGGCGCGATCCACTGTGGATACACCACGTTGGCGATCGCCACGTAGCCCAGCACCGCCGCGAACAGGCCGGCAATGATTTTCGTCCGCTGATCCATCACATCAATCCGTGAATCTCGTCATGGGCCGTCCTTGGGTTTCCCTGGCGAACCGTCATCCAACAAGCTGATGCGAAAATCCTGAAAGAACGGATACTTCTCCCGCATTTTCTCCGTCTGCGGCCCCATCCGCACTTTGAATCGCGGGTTCTCGCGATGCTCCCGTCGAAACGACTCCATTTTGTGGATCAGGTCCGTCGCCGTTTCGCGGCGCTTGGCCTGCGTCTTGAGCGTCACCTGCCGGTCCTTCTGATTCACCTCCACGTTGTTCACCAGAATGTCCGAGTTCGAAGGCAACAGCGAAAACACCTCGTGCAGAACGTCCACCCAGACCAGTTGTCCCTGATCGAAATCGCGAAGCTCTTCCACCAGCGCCACGAACTTCTTGTTCTCCGCCCGGCGGCCTTCCATCTCGCCGATTTCTTTCTCGAGCTTCGCCAACTGGGCGCGATCCACCGCCGTGTACCGGTTTAATCCCAGCACCCCGGCGCTGATGAACAGCACGGCGACCGCCGCCGCCAGCGGCGCTTTTTTGAGCCGCCGTTGCGTGGTTGACTCCGTCCGCTTGGGATGCAGAAAGTCAAAATGATCCGCCTCCACCTGGGCGTGGCCGACCACCAGCCCCAACGAGGCCGCGAACGCCGACGCTCCCGCCCCTTCGTCCGGTTCCCATCCGAACGTGGACGCGGGGTTGTACATTTCGGCGGTGATCTTGAGACGCGATTGGATCGCCTCCAACAACGCCTCCTCCACACCCGCGTCGCCGCCGACGACCACATGATCGATGGTCGCGCCGGGATCGCTCGCCCGATAGGCCTCGATGGAGCGTGTGACCTCCACCATCAGAGAGTCAATCACCCGCCCACGGCGCGACGACGAAACCACACTCGGTATCGCCCCGGCCTCCCGATGCCCTTCGGAATCGACTGCGATTCCCGTTGCCATCTCCGGCTCCGGCCACGCCACCGAAAGTACAGCGGTATCTTCGAGGCCCTCGGGAACGCTGACTGACGCGGAGCGCGAGAAGACCAACGCCCCCTCGCGCAACACGTCGATCTCCATGAACGTCGGACGGACGTCGATAATCAAGACGCGCTCCGGCAGGGCGTGGCGGAGGAATTGTACGATCGCCACCTTGTTGGCGTAGGGACGAAGACCCACCCGATCCAGCTTCAAACCGGCCGCCTCAAACGTCGCCTGGTATTGTTCGAGAAGCTCGCGGCGAATGGCCGCCACGAGCACGTCGCCGGTCGGCGCCTTCGGGTCGTCGTGCTCCACGGTAAAGTCGATGACCGCGTCCCCGGCGGGAAAGGGCAACTCCTTGGCGATTTGAATCTCCACCATGCCGGGCAGCCCGTCGCGCTGCGCCGTCGGCAGCTTGAGCGTCTTCAAAATCGCCTGATCGCGGGGCACGTCGACGATGGCGTGTTTGACGGAAATCCCTTCCTGATCCAGCGTCCGCCGGATGTGCGCCCCCATCTGCCTGGGATTGTCCGGCTCCACCTCGCCGGGAATAGCCACGGAAAGCAGTCGCTCGATCTTCAGTCCGCGCTTCGCCAGTTGCGCATGCACGATACGCAGCGTGCGCGGATCCCAGTCGATGGCGACGAGTCGTTTGGGTCGAGGTCTAACGGGCACGAATCCGCTCCAGGTCCTCTTCCCGAATCGGGAAGTGGCCTCCCAGGTACGTTATGTCACGATAGTAAACCGTTTGCCCGATCGGTCCAGTGAAATCCAGGACCGCCTGCAAACGGGTGACCATCCCCTTATGGTCCGCATAGCCCAAAGATTCCACTGTGAATTGTTGCGCTCGGGCCGTGATCTGCGGGGCGATCTTGTCAAAGGTATCCAAGTCCAAGACTCCTTCCGCAAGCAACCAGGCCGTCGTTTTTTTTGCCTCCGGGCCAACCCGCTCCCGCATATCCAGAATCGCGTCGACCTGTTCCTCCGACAATCCGTCGATGCATTCCAGCACCAGTTGCGGGGCCGTGTTGATATTGATCAATCCCGGAATCGTCTTTTGATCGGGCTTGATCGTCGTCAGCTTATCCAGCAGCAACGGCAAGTCTTCAACCGTCAGCGGACTGGGCACGACGTTTTCGCCGACCTTGCGTTCGCGCAAGAGCGACGCCGGAGAGGTAATCGTCTGTTGTTTGTCCTTGCCGCCGGCGCCCGGGTTTTTGGGGTCGCCTCCGTCGTTAGAACCGGCCGTGGCGTTGGGATCATTCTTTTCGTCACCACCAGCACGCGCGTTAGGGTCGTTGTTGTCACCGCCCTTCTTGTCTTCGCCCGTCGGGGTTTTGTCCTTCTTTTCCTCCTTTTTCCCCTTACTTTTCTTACCGCCTGCGGGTTTCTTGGTTGCGTCCACGATGAACTTGACGACGTCCGGACGGTCAGGGAAAGCAATGGTCAATTCCGCCTGTAGTTTAGTCGCCTCGCCGAACAGGTACACTCGAGGCCGGTTGTCGTTGCTGACGTTGAGCTCCTGAGCGTGAACGCTTAAATAAGGATACATCCCGCGGTTCAGCTTGTTATCCTCATTATCGGGTGGGAAGGATCGTTCGCCGTCATCCTCGTTCGGCGTAATCAAGCCGTTCCGATCAAAATCCTCGCCATAAAGAAGGCGCCCGGTCACCCCCTTGACCAGCAGTAATTCCTCAACGGACTCAAAGGGTCCGTTACGAACCTGGTAGGGCCGCTCCAGCTTTCGATAATAGGCGCCCTCCGTGTCGCCGGGCGCGCCGCGCGGCGTCGCATCCGCGTCGCGCCAATCCAGAATCGCGTTGACGATATTGACGGGATCGGTCTCTTCGTCATCTCCAAGGGCGGCACGGACCAGCTTGAGCCATTGCGCTTCCGTGGCCGTGTTCAGATTGACTTTGGAGGCTTCATCCGTGAGACCAAACCGGACGAAGTCCTCGTCGTCCGTCGGATCATCGGCCACGATGCTGAATCGGAAGGCAAATTCGTCGCCCTCGAATTCCTCGTTGGTCCCCCAGTCGGTCTCACTCCCCCCGTCCATCCACACGATAATGCGGTGAAGCTCCTCGGGGTTGTTGTACCAGCGTTCCATGTCAAACCGCCCGTTGCGAAGCAGCAGCTTGACGCGTTCTAGTCCGGCCTCGGCGGCCAGCCGCGTCTGCAAGCGATCGGCAACGACCTGCGTGGAGGATAAATCGGCGTTGACTCGAAAGGCGAACATCGCCCCCAAGAGTCCCAACAAGGTCAGGATCAGAAGTACGACGGGGAGAATAACGCCGCGGCGATCTTTCCTCATGGCTGGCCGCCTCCCGGAACTTCCTGCTCCTTCCCGCTGAACAGTTCCTCGATCATGGCCTGGGATTCGCGAGTGATGCGTGAACGGAACAAGGGATCGGACTGGGGAATCCGAACGACCGTGGAGTATTGATCCGCCTTGAGCGGCTCGCAGTCCACCGGGTCCTTGTTCAGGCAGGTGCAAAACTCTTCGTTGATTTTGCTTTCGGCCATTTCCTTGAAATCGAACGGCGGAACCGGCTCATACCCAATGGTCACCATCACCAGTTGGGGCAGCGGACTCTCCCCGCCCACGTCCCAGGAGTCCCACCACTTCGCCCCGTCGTAATAACAGAAACGCAAGTAGCGTATCTCCGGGGCGTACAACTCATCCCATTGGATTTTCGGTCCCAAATCGGCGTCGCCGGTGCCGGCTTTATCCGAACCGGCCGGCGCTTCATCGAACGCCGAGCCGAAATCGTCCAACCGGGTAGGAGCATTCCTGTTGCCGTTGCCCGGCGACTCACCGTCCTGCGTATCCGCTTCCTCTCCGTTGTCGTTTTCCTCATCTTTCGCTGACTTTGGAACGACCGGAAGCGGCCTGGGTACGGGAATTTCCACCCGCGCCAGTCCCAGCGGGAATTCATAGCCGTCCGGATGCTCGATCTCCGGGTGACGCACGATCCGGTAGTCCACCTTGATGAGATCGTATTCGCCCGGCGGCGGCTCCTCTCGCTCGTCGCGCGTCTTGCTCTGTTCCCGCGACGGGACGCGAAGACTGGACAGTGAGATGCGCTCCGCCTGTCCTCGAACGCCCGGCTGTTTGTCCGCGGTCATCATGGCCGCCTGACGGATTTCCAACGCGATCCGATCGAGCACCGACCGCGCCAGCCGCAACGTCTGGGCCTCTTGCGTGCCCTCGCGATTCGTCTCCAGCGAAGACGCATAGAACCAGTACGTCATTCCCGAAACGGCCCCGAGAATGCCCATGGCCAGAACCACCTCCAGCAGCGTGACCGCCCGTCGAGCAACACTGGCGTGATAGGACCGGCGGATCATCATGGCTGGCCGCCCTTGCCCGTCTTGTCGCCTCCGCTGTTGTCTCCGCCGGTCTGGTCGCCGCCCTCCAATTCTTCCAGCAACCCGCTCTCTTTGATCTGTTCGAGAATTTCCGGCGGAATGACGGAGAGCAGGTCGGAAACGTCCATGTTCATGGCATCCAGAATCAGCGGCAGCGTGGTCATCAACTCTTCGAAATCCACGTTCTGGAAGAAACGGGGATCGAAGTTCGTCAGATCCAATCCGTCGATCCCCAACGAGGAGAGCTTGTCGTTCAACTCCGTCAATTCATCCTCTTGAAGACCGAAATCCGTTCCAAAATGAAACGGCTGCGGCATGGCCCGCATCACGTGCAGCGCATGAACGACCTCCGCCGCGTCGTAATCGAAATCGTCCTCGCGATAGGCATCCTCGCGCGGCAGATAGAGAATCTCCAGCCGTTGCAGGAACATGCCTTCGATCGACGTGGGATCGGTGATCAGCCGCCAGCCCCAATCCGGAAACCGCGGACCGAAATCGTGCTCTTCGATCTCGTCCACCGACTCCAGCTGGATGACCCCCATTTCCAATTCCGCCAGGTGTTGCTCGGCCAGCATCAGCGCCCGCGTCCGCCGCTCCATTTTGCGAACGGCCGTGTGCGCGTCTTGCACCTGCGCCCCCAGCACGGCCAGCCCGACCACCAGTAATCCGGTGGCGATGACCGTTTCGAGCAGAACGTAGCCGCGATGGCGAAGTCGTGATTTCATAATCGCCGCCCGAAGCGCAACAGCCACCGGCGCCCCTCACCGGTTAGTTTTCTTGTGCCTCCGTCGGTTTCAGTTGCGAGCCCGACAACTTCACGTCCCGTCCCTGAATGTAGGACTCGCGAATCTCCAACACGTCGTGTTCCGTCAGCACCCGCGTCGTCAGAAAATCCTGCCGCATCACCGCGGGCCAACCCTTCTCTTCGAATAAGTCCAGCTCCTCGTCGTAAAACGGGCGTTGCAGCCAAGCCATCCCGGTGTAGCCCTCCAGGATCAACTCCAGGCGCGGTTCATTCTCGAGTTCGCGCACATCGATGTCCCGCGGCGCGGCGGTCAGCACAAATGTCACCCAGTCGGTGGTGCCGTCGGGTTCGAAGACGATCGGCAAGCGCTGGGCCTCGATCTCGATTTCCTCATCGGCGAAGGCCTCCTTGAGTTTGTCGGCGATTTTTTCGGCCTGCCGATCGCGCTCGTCCTTGAGTTGTTCAATCGTCGGACGCCCAATGCGGATTTGCGCGCACCACACGTCGTTGATCAGAGTCGTGCCGATGGCCCAGGGATCGGTGACCAGATTGAACTCTTCGGGAAACCGGATGGGATCGTCCTCGCGTTCGATGATGGGTTGGTTCAGACCGCCGAGCGGATCGATCTCCTCCGTTTCCGGATCGGGAAACCGCAGGCGGTAGCGCTGGCCGTCAAACGCGGCGTTGGCCCGGATCAGGGTAAGCAACGATCGAAGCTGCCGACCCGATCGCGGGATTTCGTCGGCCCGAATCTCCCGCAGGAGATTGGGCACCACCATCGCGGTGATCGCCAGGATCAATCCGATGACCAGCGAGACCTCCAGCAGCGTAAATGCCCGTCGGGTTGTGGGTAGTCGCGAGGTCACGGCGTTGGTCCGAATGTGGAAACAACAAATCGGTATCCCGCCTTCCGAATTCACCATTCACCATTCCGCATTACTTCTCGATCCAGTTCTTGATGTCGTCCGAGCCTTCCTTGCCGCCGTCGTCTTTTCCGTCCGGGCCGCGGCTGTACAGGTCATACGAAGTCTCGTTGACCTCGCCCGGCGAGCGGTATTCAAAGGGCGTGCCCCACGGATCCTTTAATTCCTCAAACACGCCGTCCAGGTACGGACCCTTGTACTTCTCATCCTCGCCGCCTGGATTCTTGAACAGCGCCTCTAATCCCTCGTCCGTGTCCGGGTACTTCCCCATGTCCCACTTGTAGTTCTCCACGGCCTTGGCGATCGGGCCGTTGCGCCCGATGGCCGCCTTGGCGAGCTCAACCTTCGCCTCCTGGGCCTTGTCGAACAGCTTGGGAATGGCAAACGCCGCCAATAGCGCCAAAATCCCCGCCACCAGCAGCACTTCCATCAACGTAAACGCCGACCGTGCTTTGTTGCTTCGCCGCATTGTTAGGTTCTCCTGCCTGTGTTCACCGGTGCGTCACCGGTGGTTGTCTCGAAATCCCGATGTATCTTTTACTCCAACGACCGACTCTCGGTCGCAGGTTCCCGTCCGCTAATACTTTCGCCACCCTCCTTCGTCCCGCCAACCGCCCCGCCGGGCGGCTCTGATCCCCTGCGCTTCTTGGCTCCTTCTTGTCATTCCGCATTCGCCATTCAACATTCAGCATTCTTACTGCACCGACGCCCCCATGGTCAGAATCGGCAGGATCAGCGCCCCCATCAGGCACGCCACCACGCCCGCAATGAACGTCAGCAGCAACGGCTCGAACACGCGAACCGCCAGGTCGATCTGCCGCGCCGTCCGCGCCTCGTTCGTGTCCGCGATCTGCACCAGCACGTGCTCGAGATTATTGCTCTCCTCGGCCACCGCGATCATATCCACGATCGCCGGGGGGAACATCCCGCAATCGCCCAGCGGTTTGGACAAGGGCGCTCCCTTCTTGACGTTGTCCGCGGCCTCTTCGACCACCTTCGCCAGAATGTCGCTACCCGCCGAATCCTTCGATATCCGCAGCGCCTGCAAAATGGGTACGCCGTTGTGCAGCATCGTCCCCAGAATGCGGCAGAAGCGGCAGATCGCCACCATGGTCATAATGCCCCCCAGCAGCGGGGCGCGCAGCTTGATGATCTCGAATTGATGCCGGCCCCACGCCGTCTTAACCAGCGTCGATAACCCCAGTGCCAACGCTACGACGCCAAGCCCCAGGGGAACGTAGTGTGCCTGGATCGCGTCGCACACCGCGAACGTCATCGTCGTCAGCACGTTGAACGTCTCCGGCCGTAGGTATTGCCGAATCTTGGGAACCACGAAAAACATGAGCATGAAGATGACGCCGCTGCCCACCAACACGAGAATGCACGGGTAAATGATCGCCCCCACCACCTTGTTGCGCAGCTCGTCCTGCTTTTCCGAAAACACGGCGATGCGATGAAGCACGTCTTCTAGAAAGCCCCCCTGCTCCCCCGCCCGAACCATCGAAGCGTGCAACGGCGAAAACACCCGCGGATGTTTTCCCATGGCGTCCCCCAGCGATTGACCGCCCGCCACGTCCTCGCGCAGTTCCTTGAGCACTTGCGCCAGCGTCCCCTGCGAACCCTGGTTGGCCAACACGTCCAGTGAGCGGAGCATCGGCACGCCGGCCTTCAGCAAGTCGGCCAGTTGACTGTAAAAGGTCGTGAGATGCCGGGCCTTGACCCGCTTGCCTCCTCGCGCCAGCCCCCCCGCTTCAGTGCCCTCCGACACTTTGACCGGAAAAAGCGAGCGCTCCTCGAGCATACGCAGGGCGACCTGGTAATTCTCGGCCGTCAGCACGCCGGTGGTGGCCGCGCCGTCCGCGTTCATCGCATGGTAAGAGAAGCTGGGCATAGACGGTTACACCTTCTGCCAATCGTGGTGGCGGCTCAGCGCCGGGCTTTCTGACCGATCCTGCTTACGGATATTCGTATTCCTCTGTGTTCCTCATTGGTCGCCCGGTAGGTTTTGGTGCTCAGGAGGGAGTCGGCCAAACTCGATCCTCCGCGATAGCTACCATACGGCCCCTATGGGTATCGCCTCTCGGCTCGTCGCATCCAACTCTAACCCTATCCCAATCAAACACTTACGTCAACATCGACCCTTTCCTGAATCGACGCGCGCGGCGCCTTCGCCAACCAATCCCCTCTCTTTTACACATGAACCGGGGCCGGATTGCAGCATGTAGCGTGTCGGATCAGTGATCGCCCCCCTACTCGGACCGTACCGGCGCGAACGCGATTCCGTTTCCGCCGATGGGGACGAACCGGAGCAAGAGTTGGGCGATCTAGCAGCGGATCTTTTCTCAACGACGGGCTAAAGCGCCAAGGCAGGACGTCACCTGATCCGCGATGTAATCGACTTCCTCGTCGCGAAGGTAAGGGCAGATCGGTAGCGAAAGAAGCTCCTCGCAAAACCGCTCGCTGTTGGTAAGCGGCAGCGGGGACGTGCATCCCCGCGCCATCGCCACCTGTCGATGAATCGGGATCGGATAGTGAATACCGGTCGACACGCCCACGCGCGTCAACTGTTCGCGAAGCCCATCCCGCTGCGGCGTACGCACCACAAAGAGATGATACACGTGCTCGCCTTCGCCTGGCTCCTTCGGTAACACCAAATCCGTGTCCGCCAGTCGTTCACGGTACCGCCGGGCGATGGCCCGCCTTCGCTCGTTCCATTCGTCCAGATGGGCGAGCTTGACGCGAAGCACCGCCGCTTGCATCGTATCCAACCGGCTGTTCACACCGCGTACCGTGTGGCGATACTTTTCCGACGACCCGTAATTCCGCGCTGCCCGCAACCAGTGGGCGAGAGTGTCGT